>MTLD01000182.1_pt1 | contig 102909 bp, 84 predicted proteins | sample 1982471 | NCBI WGS metagenome assembly MTLD01 (sample SAMN05712604, study PRJNA340218) | biofilm metagenome | isolation source: sample SPM anode biofilm adapted to -50 mV | place: USA | collected 2012-02-03
AGCCCCCTCCCGTCAAGGGAGGGGGAGCCGATTTGCAGGACTTTTGCAGGAGACTCTTTTAGTCTCGCAAGAGACGGTGACTCTCCAACACTATGTCGGCGGATTGAACTGCACATCCCCAGCGGAGGTCAGCATGGCGGTCATTGCGACCATAGTGGGCATTGCCCTGATTATCCTGGTGCTCTGGGAGGGGTTCGAGACCATCGTCCTGCCGCGCCGCGTAACGCGCCGCTTCCGTCTTACCCGGTTTTTTTACCGCAATACGTGGCGCCCGTGGGTAAAGATGGTCAAGGCCCTGATTCCGGCCCGGCGGCGGGAAAGCTGGTTGAGCTATTTTGGCCCGTTGTCGCTTCTGTTGCTCCTGTGTATTTGGGCTGGCGGCCTGATCTGCGGCTTTGCCCTGATTCACTGGGGGCTCGGTTCGGCAGTGCTGACCCTGGATGGAAGAACCGGCTTTCTCATCGACCTCTATTTAAGTGGCACCACGTTTTTCACCCTCGGACTTGGTGATGTTCTCCCGCGCACTTCCCTGGCGCGCCTGCTCATGGTTGTCGAATCGGGCATGGGATTCGGCTTTCTCGCTCTGGTGATCGGCTATCTGCCCGCTCTCAACCAAACGTTTGCACGCCGAGAAGTGAGCATCTCGCTCCTCGATGCCCGCGCCGGTTCGCCTCCCACCGCCTCGGAAATGCTTCGTAGGCACGGCCACGAGCGAGAGAAAGAGGCGCTTCGGCAGCTCCTGTACGAATGGGAACAGTGGTCGGCTGAACTCCTTGAAGGTCATCTTTCCTATCCGGTCCTCGCCTATTTTCGTTCCCAGCACGACAATCAGTCATGGCTCGCTGCCTTGACCGCGGTTCTTGATACCTGCGCCCTGATCATGGCCGGTTTGGAGGGGGCCTGCGAGCGGCAGGCAGAGCTTACCTTTGCCATTGCCCGCCACGCGATTGTCGACCTCGCTCTAGTCTTCAGAACCAGCCCGCGGGAGCCGACCCACGACCGACTGCCGCCGGAGAAACTTGCCGAGTTGCGTCTCTTCTTGGCCGAATACGGGCAGAAACTGAGGGAAGGGGAGACTGCCGACCAAAGACTGCGAGAGTTGCGGCAGATGTACGAGCCGTACGTCAACGCACTGGCAAACTATTTCCAGATCAGCCTTCCGCCCTGGATCGCCGGGAACAACTGGATGGACAACTGGCAGGGAAGTTATTGGGAGCTACCCGTCAAGGGTAGAAAGCCGGGTGGGAAGGGGAGGGGTGATCACTTCTGAACAATTTCAACCTTTACACCGTTAATGTAAAGAAGTGTCACCCCCCCAAAAAAACGCTCTATCGGGGGGCTGATCTTGGCATGTGTGACAAGTTTTGCACCTTGCGCGTTTCTAGTCAACGAAATCAACTACGTTCCCTTGCCTCCCCCCTATTCTTTGCTATTGAAGTTTCAGAGTACTGCCGTCAGCAGAGAGAACACGACGTTCCCGATCTGGCTGAGCGCGTCCATGAATCCACGATCAGCCGTGCCACGTCCCATTACCTGGATGTCATTAGCTTCCATCAGGTTATGGATAGCGTTGACCAGCTTTCGCACTTCCGTCACAGGGGCCCCTGAAGGAGAAACATCTCGGGAACCCGCCGGGAGCGGGGCCAGGGTGGCCATAACCGTGTTCAGCACCGGCAGCAGACCGCACAGCAAAGACTCTTTGTCGCTCGCATCCCGCGTGGACGAGGGCTTGGTGAGGTCAGCCACCACGCCGGCTCCGACGTTGACAATCTTGAGCAGACTGCTAACCCAGTCGCGGGTGCTTTCATTGCCAGCCTCGGCCCCTCGGCTGCCTGCCAACTGCTGGGTCACCGTTGTCACCACCGTCGCTCCTATCTTGGCGATATTCGCCAAGACGTCCATGATATCGCGTCCATCGGCCAAATTTCGGGTGTTCGAGCCCTTCGTGACCGTCGCGACCGCTTCGGCCCCAAGGTGCAGCAGTTGGAGCACAGTGCTGCCGAGATCGCGAACGTCTTCCGATTCCGTGGCCTCCCGCGTGAGGGATTGCAGAAAGGGGAGCGCCAGGTGGGCGAGGGTCTGGGCTCCGGTTGCCAGGATGCTGGCCAGATCCCTATCTTGTCCCTCAATTGGAGCCTGATCCAATTCCCGTTGGCCGGAGAGCAATCCCTGAACCAGGGGAATGCCGATCTGGGCCACCAGCTTGGCTGCGCCGAGGACGGCCCCGAAGATGCCGCGGCTGTCCGGTTCCGCTGCATTCTCATGAACGAGTCTGCCCACCTTGGTGAGATCTTGGGAAAGCTCCGCCAGGCGCGCCCGCTGCGCCGTCTCGTTCGGTAGATCCACCACCTTGGATATCTCGCGGTTAATGGTGGCTAGCCAGGTCCTGGCTTCTTCGAGCGGTTTTGGAATATCGCGACTCTTCTTGTCGGGCTTCTTTCCGGGCTCATTGGTTGGCATGACGCGTGTGGTAATACCTAGTAAGGGCTGATTTAAGCCTTCTGGACGCATCTGGGGTACTTGGGAGAATCCCTTCTCCTTCACGGCAGCCGCAGTCTTTTTGAAGGCCGCCCCGATGTTGTCGGGATTGCTCGTATTCAGCACCTCCAACAGGCTGAAGGTGAAAGCCCCGTTTGCCCTGCCTTTGAAAGAGGCATCAGCTGCGGTCTGGTCTGATCGGCAAGCAGCCAGCAAGGCTACGCTTTTCATATCTCGTTGTGCGTCCTGAAGGGTGAAGACATCGAAGAGTTTGGTGGCGTTGATCCCTCGGTCGTCATTCGGTTTGGGTATGCAGCGGGGTTCGACATCCAGATCCAGTGCCCTGATTGCTCTAAGATCCCCGGAATGACAGGAATCGGAGATCCAGGTGAAGTTCACCCCTGACTCCAGCGACCCGAATATTTTTTTAAAATCGCTGGCGCTGATGTAGTGGTCTTTGGAAGTGAAGCTGAAATCGCATGGACAGATGACGTCTTCGCCTCCCACCCGGGAACCGTGACCGGAGTAGTGGAAGAGTATGGTGTCGCCGGAAACGGCCTTTCCAACCAAGCTCTTCAACTGCTTTTTGATCTCAGTTGTGCTGGCTTCCTCGTCTGTGAGGGTCATAATGTTTTGTTCCTGGAAGTCCTGACGCTTTAGATATGACTTGATGTCATCGACATCGTTGAGACAGCCCTTGAGGGAAGGGTATTCCTCCGGATAGCGGTTGATTCCGACGAGTATGGCATACTTGTTTGACATAAGTTTCTCCTTGTTTTTGGGTGATTGGTACGTTCCTTCTGAACTCTATCGGCTTCAATGGTCTTAGGTCTTGTGTAGGGTAGGGCTTCTAATATGTTTCATGTTTTGAATCCTCCTTTCTGTTGTCCGGCCGCTCATTCGTTCTCCTCTTTTCGTTCAATGTTCTGATGTTAAGACGTTTTTATATGGCAATTTGTGAATTTTTTAATTTCCAGTTCGTTTACTATTTTTCTCAGATTATCGAGCCCCCCCTTGATTTGGTACAGCTTCATCCACTCTTCCTGTTCCGGCCTGCCTGCATGCCCACAGAGTCCGGCTTTTCGTGTCAAACCGAAAAAGTCGTGTGGGTTTTTTTTGAGTATGCTGTCGATATATCCAGCGGCGTTTTCCTGGCGGTTAAGGATGAAAGATGCCTCGCAGCAGTATGCCAGCGAGACGATGTCTTCCGGGGCTCCGGAGAGTATATTCTCAAAGAGTCGCAAGGCATCCGCATGCCGTCCTGATCTGAACAGGCAGATGCCTTGCGCATGGCGAAAGATAACATTTGAGGGTTCGAGACTGCCGGCCTGTTCAAATGAAGCAATTGCCTCATTCCGGTCACCTTTGTACACGGCTGCCATGCCGGTCAGGTAGTGTCGTGACGAGTCTCGATAAACGAGCGAGCCTGCCCGATGGAAAAGTCTCTCAGCTTCATCGCCTCGTCCGGATGTTCCAAGCATGCTACCCAGAAGATTCCATGCCTGAAAACAGCGGTTGTGTTTTTCCAGAACATGCCGAAGCAAGATTTCCGACTGACGCCACGCTCCGGCGGCATGGAGCAGTTGCGCCAGCTCAAGATGTTTTTTCCAGCCGCTAGAATGTTTGGAGATATAGTTCAGGGAGGATTTAAACTTTTTTACGTAATTGCCTGGTTTAATCGGCAGGAAGACCAGGAAATCCCGGTCAATCCCATTAATCGGCAGGGTGTTGACGATCCAGGCGGATATGCAGGGAAAGTCCAGCTCAAATCCCTTCTCCTCCAGGACCGGTCGGCTATCGTCTTTCATTTTCTTCATAACCGGTGATTCCGGCTCCATTCCCGCTTCTCTGGGAAACGATGCCAGCAGGCCGTTTATCTCTATTCCATAGCGGAGTTTTAGGTTAAATCTGGCTTGCTGGATGCGTTTGCGTGCGTTTTCTTCGGTAATGTGAAGGCGTAATGCTATATCGCGGTAGGGTTTGAAATATAAAAAGCGGAGCAGGGCGGGTTCCCGCAAACGGTGTGGTAGATTGTCCACCATCTTAAATATCTCTTTGAGAATATCCTCGCGGGAGTAATAGCTTTCGCTTGTTTCCATGAACAAGCGGTTGGTTCCGCCTTCTTTATAAATTAGCGGTTCCGGAATCTCATCGAAGCTTATCAATCGTTTGCGTCTTCTTAGAAGGTCGAGACAAACATTTTCCGTAAGACGGAGGGCCCAGCCTTTGAAATTGCGTACTCTGTCCCGGTAGTAAAGCATTTTCTCTCTGGCCTTGAGCATGGCGGTGCTGAGCGCGTCTTCCGCTTCACTGGTATTCCCGTTCATGATCTGGATGCATTTCCTGAAGAGCAGTTTTTTGTTTTTTCCCCATAAATTCCAGAAATCGGCGTCATCGAGCAGGTTGTCCATATGTCCAATACCTTTCATTAAAATTAATGTTTATAATTTATTAAATAATTGTTAATTTTGACGATTAGGATTGGTGGCTGTGAATTTTTTTTGTTTTATTCGGACTGGGTGAAATGGGGTATGCAGTAAAGCAAAAAGGGGGATGTAAACACTCGGCAACAAATAAACCATCTCGCATCTTATCTTCGGGCCATCTTTGGCCCGCCTTCAGTCGTCAAATCCTCGACGTAGCCCTGCTACGCCTCAATCAGACAGGCCAAATCTGAACGCGATCTTGGACGATCATTTGTTGCCGAGTGCCTAAGGTTTTGTTATGGAGGAGTTCGGAAATTTGAATTATAGTACCGGTCGCGACACAAACATTTCCATCCGGAGGGTTTTATGGGAGAAACAGTGCAAGGGGTAATCAAGGCGCACCATATCAAGGCCCGTTTTGAAAAGCCGGCAGAATATCCGGAGCGGTTTCCTGTGCCGGATCATCTGGTCGGTTGGGATGCCGAATACCCCGATTATGCGCCGCCTTACCATGTTTCTCCTGTGGTGCTCCAAAACGACTCCTCCCGTAATCCGGCGGGTTGGGCTGATCCGGAGGATATATCCCTTGTTTCGGAAATTCCGCGTGAGAGTTTTTCTGGGGTGTTACGGCATGACGCACTGGGGCGGCCGTTGAATCCGGTCGGCAGGACTGGTATGGCAGGCAGGGGGCTTTTGGGGAAATGGGGACCCAATTCTGCTGCGGACCCGATCATAACCCGTATCAACCGTGACAAACGACATGTGGAAATGCTTGCCATACAGCGCAGGGATAACGGGCAGTGGGCCATACCGGGCGGTATGGTGGATAAGGGAGAGGAGGTCTCCCGGACCCTGGCGCGGGAGCTTCAGGAAGAAACCGGGATGGTTCTGGATATGGGCGAGGGGGATTATGTTTACCAGGGGTATGTGGATGACCCGAGGAATACCGACCATGCCTGGATGGAGACGACGGCAAAGCATGTGCATCTTGATCATGAAACGGCAGAGAAGATGGACCTGCAGGCCGGGGACGACGCACGGGCTGTTCGCTGGCTCGCCCTGACGCCGGAAAATGTCCGCAACTTGTATGCGAGCCATTGCGCACTCGTCAAATCCGCCTTGGCGGGACTTGGCTGGGGAGAGCATGGCGTACTGACGGGGATCGACAAGGAGATTGTGGACGCTCTTCTTACATCGTTATCTGATTAGCGTTGATCTTCAACCTGTTCCTTCTCCCTAAGGGAGAAGGTGGCCGAAGGCCGGATGAGGGGGCAACAGCAGTGTCCCAAAGTCGCGTTTTCCCCCTCACCCTAGCCCTCTCCCTCAGGGCGAGGGGATATTTTGTTGCATTAAATCATTATGACGTGGCAAGCCTTCTGGGGCGATAACGGTCACGCCTGTAACGCGCATCGAATGCCGTGCGCCGCAACTTGGTTATGTTTTGAAAATTTCTTTTGCCCTTTCAATAACTACCGACAAGTCATCATGTTCCACAATATGTTTCCAGGCCCCTGTCCAAAATCTTTCACGCCTGCTTGCAGCGGTAAGGATGGATTGTATGTCGTAAATTGATGCCGTTTTGATTTCTCTTAGTAACGTTTCCGTTTCATTTGGCTTGTAATCACGATTGCACCACACCGAACTCGTGATGTAATCGAAAAATTTTTCAATAGATTCCGGATAGTCCGGGTGGTGTCTTTCCCATGTAATTTTGCCGGATTCCAAACGTGCAGCCTTGTAAAGCCGTTCAAGTTCGAGTAGATCGGTTTGTTGCGGGAGAGTATTCATACGCTATGGTCCTCGTTTTAATATCTGTCAGGTATTGTTACGCATTTTGAAATATCAGGGGCAACCAAAAGGCCCGCAATAGGTAGATATAAAAATAATACCCAATGGCAAAACTACGGGTATGGATGCGCAATCCAGTGGGACGGTGAGGGCGTATCCGGCATTTCTCAGCCCCCATGTGAAAGAATCGCCAAATGACAACCCATGGCAATTTTTTTCGTTGTGATCGCGATTGCATTTGATTCCTGCTTCTATGGATTTGTCGATTTCACTACTAAATTTCCCGTCTTTGCACGTGTAACTAAGCCTGGTCTTGTCTTTTTGTGTTAATACGTAAACATGTTGCGGGAAATCAGCTTCGCTATCCAGCGGCTGAGTTTTGTCACAAACGCTCCTTTCTACTTCACTATTTTTTTCATAAGAACTGTAGCGGGTAGTGAAATGGAATAGTGCGGTCTTTCCCGTGATCGTACTCTTATCTGAATTATCCAGTTTTATTTCAACAGCCTCATCTTGTTTTGCAGGGAGGCTGAAAATAATTTTTCTGTTTTTCAAATCCGGAATTTCAAATATATAATTGCCATCGATTTTTCCTAAGTAATTAGCTTGAACCGAAGATGGATCGAACTCAACAATTCTTTGATGATTATCCTTAAATTCCCCATTTGACTCACTCAAAACGAAACTAGCGCATCCGGTTAGCGCAGTGGCCATAAAACAGAACAGGATACTTGCATACATGGTGATACGATTGATCTTATGCGAGGTTTTCATGATATTCTCCCTGGGCTTGCGTTGTTAATCACGCATAGCTATTACAGGGAGTGTGCCAAAAAGGTTGTACGCAGAATATCGGGCTGAAATTGCAGTAGTTGTGGGGTATCTTACTGTTTAGGTTGGAAGAGGATGAAAATGCGTGTTCATAAAATGTGCTGTTGTTGACATTTTTTGAATATGTGGGGCTGGGGTAGGAGGAGAAGATCACCACCCTTGAAGAGTCTAGGGCTGGTGCTGATTTATACTCCGTAAAACCGGCACCGTTCCCGGATGCATTCCTTGTTCATAGTGCTGAAAGAGCAGGGAGGCAACGGTTCGTTCGGAAGGATTATCCCGAACTCCCGCTGTGCGAATTCGACCGCTGTCTTAATTGCCCAAAGTACTTCGCGTTTGCAGCAGCGTGGGCCGCCGTTTTCGGCAATTACCCGCAGGCACTCGGATGTCATCATGTTGGCGAGCCTGCGCTCCTTGTCCGCAAGCGGAGTTGACCCCGTTATGATACTCACGAAGATCCCTGCACCAATCGCGGCTCCGCAGGCGCCAAGAAAACCGCAAAAGCCTCCCTTTACATCCTTGGCCCGCTGGCGGGCCTGTTTGATCTTCTCCATTGCATCGTCTTTTGCAATCCCTGCCTGATTCAGGCTGGCGGCCAACAATACGGCCGGAACTAGAAAATGATGCTCTGGCCCATGCATCTTGAAGGCAGGATTGCGCATCAGCGTAAGCGCCATGTTCACGGGATATATCGAATCCGTGTTGCAGCAATACCGTTCGGTCAGGTCGTTCGCGCTGCCGTTGTGGCAAGTGTCGCAAATGAAGTGTTCGTTATTGCAGCGCGTGTTAGTTGTTTCCGTAACTCCACAGTAATAGCAGGTTGCGGTGAAGGATTGCTCCGAATAGATCAGTTCGTTGCCACAGATCAGACAGCCGGTACGATGTTCCATTTTGCGGTTCCTGTGATACCGGCCACCTTTGAAGGTGGCCGGAAAAGGCGTAATTGAAGGGGGCTACCAGTTTTCGCCCAACAGTTCGAAGTGAGCTTTGGGATGGATGCAGGCAGCGCAGACGTCCGGAGCATTCTTGCCGGTGTGCAGGTAGCCGCAATTACGGCAGCGCCAGGTAACGTCGCTTTCGCGGGCAAAAACCCGGCCTGCCTCGATGTTGGCCAACAGGTCGCGGTAACGCTTCTCGTGCTGTTTCTCTGCCACGGAGATGGCGTTCCAGGCAATGGCGATGTCATTGAAACCTTCTTCCTTGGCGATGTCGGCGAAACCGGGGTACAGTGTGGAGTACTCCTCGAGCTCGCCATTGGCGGCGGCCAGCAGGTTTTCAGCCGTGGTGCCGATTTTGCCGGCCGGGAAGCAGGCAACGATCTCCACATCGCCGCCCTCCAGAAATTTGAAGAAGCGCTTTGCGTGCTCCTTTTCCTGGGAAGCGGTTTCCTCGAAAATGTCGGCGATCTGGACGTATCCTTCCTTACGGGCGGCGCTGGCGAAATAGGTATAACGGTTGCGTGCCTGGCTTTCGCCTGCAAATGATTTCAGCAGGTTCTGTTCGGTCTTGGTTCCTTTGATGCTGGGCATCTGGTATGTCCTCCTTGGTTATGATTATATGCCCCATCTGGGGGATGAACATTGAAATGGTCCGGATTCCGGTTGAAACGTGTGAACGCGTTCAACGCCCTACAGGTTCGTGACCGGTCAGCGATACGCTCAGGCCGGGAACTTCTTTCATGATTTTGTAGATTTTACAGACTTCGATGCTTTTCAGCAACCCTGATATCTGCCGGTCATCCAGATTTTCCTCGTTTACCTTGATGTGAACGTTGATAGGAGCCAGTCGCGCCTTGTCCGGCGTGACTCCTGCTTCCGCTTCGAGGGAAAATCCGTTATGCGGAATCTGCTGATCAGCAAGATAGTCTCTGACGTAATGTCCCATACAGGCGCAGAGGCTGGCGAGAAGCGCATCTATGGGGTTTGATTCCTTTCCTTCCGTGTCAAGCGCGAAGCCGGAATGGCGGGTGGTTGCGTAGTACTTTGTATCTCCTTTGTTTTCGACGATTGCTTTGTACATGGAATCTCCTTTCTGTGTGAAACATCAAGTTGTTTTTTTCAACATTCGGATGTGGAGGTGGGCTTGCGTGCAGTGATGAGGCTTTGCCCACCAGTGAGAATGATCCGCTCAATGTCAATAAAACCGGCTTCCGTGAGCCAGGTGCGATATTCTTGTTCGGTGTATGACTGGCCCTTATCGTAGACGTTGATAAAGACCAGATTGAACGCCACGGTTTCCGGAGGTGAGAGACGGGAATTGTCGAGCACCCGGCCAAGGATATAAACCGGACTGCCGGGTTCGAGAATCATGATGAGGTTGCCAAGGGCACGCCGGATTTCGTCCGGTGATAAGACCTGAATGAATGCACGCAAGACGGCAACATCATAGACCCCCGTCAACTGGTCATTCACCACACCGCCCATGATCACGTCAGTCCGATTGTTCATGCCCTCCTGCTCGAGAAAATGCTGCGTGACCGGAGCGACGGATGGCAGCTCAAGTACCGTTGCCCGGAGTTGGGGGCAGGCTGCGCTGATGGCGAGAGCAAGTCCACCTGAGCCGCCGCCAACATCAAGGAGGTGGTGATGGGACGAGAAGTCGGCGCGGTCCAATAGATCGCGACCGGCGGCCATGGCCGCTGGATGCAAGCCACGCAGAAACGTCTCCAGCGCTTCGAACGGCATTGAGGAAAAATCGATCTTGGCCTGCGGGCGACCGGTCCGGATGGATGCGGCCGTTTGCATGACTTCCTGGTAGCGGGCGGTGTAAAAGGCGTGCCGCCCTCCGAGATAGGACGCTTTGCCCCGCACCAGGAAACAATCCGTTTCAGGCGTGTTGGCAAATTGCCCGTTTTCGACGGTCAACAAGCCCGCGGAAACCAGAGAGTACAATAGCTGGGCGAGCTTTGCCGCTTCAACGTCCATTGTCTCTGCAAGTTGCTTGGCGTTCATCGGTCCTGTGCTGAGGGGGGTAAACAGATCCAGTTGCATGCCTGCCAGCATGGCAAAGGCAGGGAATGCGGCGGAACCGAGTTTCTCTATCGTTTCTGGCTGTAATGTGGCGCGAATCATAATTTCCTCCCAGGTTGGATGCCTCGAACTATGCACGCATTCAGGGAAAATGTTCAGATGTAATAAATTTAATTTGTCATGGAAACAGTTGTCGGGTTGTGCCAAGTGTTACCGTAGTTTTTTGAGTAAACTGTATTTGTTTCATTTGGAGGATCGGAGTAGAGTGGGACGGCGCGTCGACGGAATGAATGAGGGGGGGCGTCATGTTGCTGCTTGAAGAAGTTGCCGAGACAATCGGTGGAATGATCAGAAATGGGACGTACCGGCCCGGTGAGCGGATACCGTCCATTCGGGCCTTGAGCAGGCAGATGCGGGTCAGCCTGAATACGGTCATGGAGGCTTATGCGCGGCTGGAAAACTCAGGGCTGGTCGAGGCGCGGCCGCAGTCGGGGTTCTACGTCTGTTCCTCTTTGATGGAACCGGCCGGTCCGGCGATCCGGGAACCGGCGCGGACTATTGTTCCGAATCCCGTTACCATTGGGGATACGGCTCTGGAAGTCATGCGTAATATCGTCAACCCTTCGCTGGTTCCGTTTGGTGGGGGTGGACCAAACACTGAACTGTCGCCGGTCGATAAGTTGAACCGGATGCTTGCCTCCGAATCGAGACGTTTTCGTTCGCAGAGTGTTTCTTATCCGCCGCGCCAAGGGCATAAACGGCTTCGCACGCATATTGCCCGGCGTTCGCTCAATTCAGGTTGCGCGTTATCGCCTGACGATATCGTCATCACTGCCGGGTGCATCGAGGCCATGAACCTTGCGCTTCAGTCTGTGTGCAAACCTGGCGACACCGTGGCTATCGGATCTCCCGTCTATTCGACGTTTCTTAAATCGATTCAGTGGCTTGGGCTCAAGGTGCTCGAAATCCCTTCCAATGGCGAGGGTATGAACCTTGACGTTCTTGATTACGCCATCAGACATAATCCGGTCAGCGCTTGTATTACCATAGCCAACTTCAACAACCCGTTGGGGAGCCTCATGCCGGATGACAAAAAGCGGGACATGGTCAGGCTTCTGGCAAAACACGACATTCCTCTTATTGAAGATGATGTCTATGGCGATCTGGCATACGGCCCCGTGCGACCTACCTCGACCAAGGCCTTTGATGAAAAGGGGCTGGTGCTTTACTGTTGCTCGTTTTCAAAAACACTGGCGCCCGGCTACCGGGTCGGCTGGATCGCTCCCGGCAGATTCATGGAAAAAGTTGCCCAGTTGAAGATATTATTCAACATAGCAACCGCTTCGCCGACCCAACTGGCCGTTGCCGAATTCCTGACCAATGGCGGGTACGATCATCACCTGCGTACGCTTCGCCGGGTTTATGCCCGGCAGACTACCCTGGCTCGGGAAGCAATCGGCCGCCATTTCCCTCCGGGGACGCGAGTCAGCCGTCCCGAGGGCGGGTATATCCTGTGGGTTGAAATGCCCGAAGGGTTCAATACCTTCAGGCTTTACGAAGAGGCGTTGCGGGAAGGAATCGGCATTGCTCCCGGATCGATTTTCACCCTGGGAGACACGTATCAAAACTGTTTTCGGCTTAACGCGGCGTTTTGGTCGGAGCGGTCCGAGCAGGCGCTGGAAACGCTTGGCGACTTGGCGAAAAAGATCTGGAGCAATGCATGAAGAAGTTCAATATTCTTCCGGCCTTTATCTTGATTCTGACGATGTTCGCTGTTGCAGAATATACCGGGCAGAAGGAAATCATCTTTCCGGAAATTTCGGCTCTTGCTCTTGGCGCGTGGATTATGGAAAAGCCGCCATGGGGTGATTCGGCTTTTGATTTCTGGCTTTCTCCCACTTTGGCGGCTCTGACGGGAGTACTGATGGTACGTTTTTTCTCTTATGTGCCCGTTTTTATGATAGGAGGAGCTTTTTGTCTCGTGGTTCTTCAATTGAAGTTTCTGCGGTCGAATGTGCTGCCATCCATTTCAGCCGCAATTCTGGCGATTATCACTCGTTCCGACAGTTGGCTTTATCCGCTATCCGTTTGCATTATGACCGGCATGATTGCTTTTGGCCGTTATGCAGTGAACCGAGTCGCTTCGGGGGAGAAGTCCGCCGTCTTTTGCGAAAAGCCTGCTTTGGCTGAGATTGAGACCCGGTCAGAATTAGTGTACTGGGGCAAGCTTTTTGCTGGGGTTATGGCTGTTGTCAGCGTTGCCGCGTTTTCCGGTCGTTTGTTCATGGTCGCTCCACCCTTGATAGTCGCCTTTGTAGAGTTGTCAAAACCAGGTGGCGTATTGCAGGATAAGTGGTTGAAAATCCTGGGGCTGCTGGCTTTCGCGGCTTTTGGCGGCGTGTTTTGTTTTGCGCTCATTCATACGGTTTTGCACTTGCCACTGTGGATTGTCGCAAGTGCTTCAACTGCCAGCGTATTCTGGGGCTATCACCTCCTACAACTGCCTTTTCCACCTGCCGTGGCCATTTCTTTGCTGCCAACGATTCTACCGCATGATAGTCTCTGGTCATATCCTTGGCAGGTTCTTGCCGGAAGCGGTGCTTTCGTCATGATCAGCAAGGTCTGCTTCGCTCAGGCAGAACAGACTCCGGCTATTGAGAGCGTGTCTCCGGACTAAAACAGGAATCAACGAGAAACGAGGTGGCCGTAAAATGGAATACTGTGTAAAGGCGCTGGGAATCATTCATACCGACCACGGCACCAAGGATGTGGCGCCGATTCAGGGGGCGTTCCGTCCTGATGCCGTCGGAACCGTGGAAGTTTTTACTGAATATGCCGAAGGCTTGAAGGATATCGAGCTTTTCAGCCATATCTACCTGTTTTACCACTTCGACCGTGCGGAGCCAGGCGAGTTGGTACGTCATCCCTTTTTGGACGATACTCCGCACGGCGTCTTTGCCATGCGTCATCCCTGCCGTCCGAACGGCATCGGTATTACCGTGGTGCGCCTTATGGAGCGGCGGGATAATCTGCTGATTGTGAGCGGCATCGATGTTCTGGACGGCACGCCGCTGTTGGATATCAAGCCGTATGTTCCACGTTTCGACTGCCATCCCGAGGCGTCGGAAGGATGGTTTGCCGGCAAAAAAGAACGGGAAAAACCGGTTGGCAGGGAGTGAAAACAATTTGGCGCGCTCCGGTACGATGAACGTTCCGAAGGAATATGGAAACACAACAAACGGGTGCGCGCCCAACGATGCAAAGGGGTGAAGAAATTAGAAAAGTAATAACAGTACGGGTTCCCAATAACAGCGTTTAGCTGGTTCTCCAGTAATATATGCGGATAAGTATTTCAGGCCCTTTCCATCCGCCGTTTGCCGAAGATGGTAAGGCCAAGAAGGCCTGCGCTGAGGAGAACCATTGTTCCGGGTTCGGGAACAGGGCTGGGCTCGGCACTTGCGGGTGCATACGTTACATCCAGGATGGATTTGCCAAAGTAAAAATCTCCTGCTTGCCGTTTTATTGTGACATTCAACAGCCCATCTGATTGGAGGTAGGAAACAACATCAAATGTGTTTGTGTATGGGCTTGTGCTAGTACTTCCATTGTAAATTTTCAAAGCGCTACTAAACATATCGAGTCCCAATCTAATTTTATAATTTTCTGTTGGAGCATCTCCATTGTCGTATAGATAGATTGTCATGTTTGCAGCACTGATTGCATCTGTGGCCGGAATAAATCCATTCGGACCGGTTGGATCACTTGGGCCAGTTATGGAATGCGCGTAAGAATAAGTACTGTTATCATTATTCATAAAGACATCCACTGGATCTACGGTATCGGTAATTGTTATGGCATTCGCAAGATTGGCTGACATTAGCACTGCTACCAAGGATAACAATTTTGTTAATGTCTTCATTTTTTCCCCCTTTTGTTTTTTCTTTGTACAGATTGAAATCCTTTTTGGGGTTCTTTTTGCATCTCTTGTGCCAGTTTGCAACTTTTTAAAATTGCATGATATTTCTTGTTGCTGGCGTAAACGCCCATGGTTTTGTAAAGGAATTCAACAGCGGGGAAATATCTTTGCGAGGTTGTCAATTAGTCAGGTTGATCGAGGTTTTGAAGGGGGGGCGTTTCTGACCTATATTATTCATTAAGGATGCGAAGGGCGCTTTCCGCAAGAGGTTTGCAACTTGCCGCAACAATCTTGTCGCCGGAATCCAATCCGATTTCTTTTCCACACCAATCGCTCACATAACCTCCAGCGCCCGTAATGATCGGCACGAGACCTATGATGTCATGCAAACCAAGGCATTGCTCAATGACGAGATCGATTGAGCCGATGGCCAGTAGGCCATAAGCGTAGCAATCGCATTCATAGAACGTCCACTTTGTTGATTTGCGAAGCGTCTCGAAGTTTTCAAAAATATCACCATGAAACAATTCAGGATTTCCCGTATAAAAACGGGCAGCTTCGAGAGGGCGCGGTGGCGCAACCTTTGCCACTTGGTTGTTGTAACGACAGAACGAGTCTGATACGCCAAACCAGCGTTCTTTCGTGAAAGCTTGATCAATCAATCCGGCCACTGGACGACTGTTGTGGGCTAAGCCAATGATGGTTCCAAAGAGTGGTTTGCCCGTTGCAAAAGCTCTGGTTCCATCAATGGGATCAATGACCCATACAAACTCGGCTGCCTCATTCTCTTTGCCGTATTCCTCTCCGATAATGCCGTGGGCGGGATACCTTTTGCGGATCATGTCCCGCAACCTGGCTTCGATTTCTTTGTCGGCCAGCGTGACCGGAGATTTGTCATCCTTCTCGCTTACCACCAAGTTGCTGCGAAAATATTTCAAAGCAATTTTTCCGGCTTCTTCAGCCATCGTATCGAAGAATCCTTCGAACTCTTTTTCATAATCGATATTACCGGATTTGAATGGGGGCATCGGTTAACTCCTCTCAGTTCTGTAAAGACTTTCTGGGGCGCTTGGAAGCTCCGGGAATGGGAAGTCAGAGGTTTTCCCCTTGACAAACTTATCATGAATGTACCCGGAATTGTGGAAGTTAACAAGGGCATGAAAACGGAATGCGGAATTTGTTGTGGAGATACTTTTAGCTCCTCAAAAAGGCAATTATCTTTTGCTGCGCCTCCTCACTCAACAGCGAGCAATTGCACTCTATTTTTCGTTGCCTGGCTGTGCAGGCGTGCGGCCATATATGGCAAAAGTGGCCGGTCAAACTGCATGTCCCGGTCCAGTAGATGCGATAGTAGCGGTCAAACGGGGGAAAGTCGCTCTGCAAAAGGGGGGCGTATATATAAAAAGGAGCCGCCCTAGATAATTGAAATTATCCAGGACAGCCCCTTCTTTATCGTTTGGTTCCGGTGTTACTAGCTTAAAGGGAGGGGAGAAAAAAGCTCCCCTTACCCGATTAGGTATCCGTCTTACGCTTGATGATAAATGTGTCCGCACTTGTTGCAAATCCAGCATTTCGTCCAATGCTTGAGGAGATCTGGCCATTCTTTCGAGTTGAATTGAATGGCTGAGTATCCGAAATAAACACCGGCAGCGATTAGCACGAGTCCCAATATGGTGCCACCGAGGCCGGCGAACGAACAAACAAAAAGTCCTGCGGCAATGGCAATGAAAGCGCCTTTGAGTGAGCGTCTCTGTGGCGGGGCAACTTTCTGCGCCAGCACAGACTGTGATGTTCCTGCGGATTTGGTTATCGATCCACCAATTCCAAGGGCTCTGTTTATGCTGCTAACGCTGACAGTATGGCTTTTTACATTGATATCCTGGGTTCCTCCTTCGTATGTCATCTGCAATCGTTGGGTATTATCGGAACCACATTTTTCACATTGCATTTTTATTCCTTTCACGACCTGATGTGGGAGAAGCGGCAGGCAACATTCGAGCATATGTGCCTGCCCTGTCATTGTTAAACAAAAACCCCTATCTTTGCGCCGAAGATAGGGGTTCCCTATTGTTTCATTTTCTTCGGCATCCCGGCTATCCACATTGGTGTGGACCCTAGGCTTTGCGCCCCCAGGTTGCCCCAGGTTTACTCTTATCGGAAATTATGTCTTTTCTTCTGATGTGTTGTGCTAGTCTACCTCTGATTGCTTGAAAATAATGAAAATCAAGGGCGGAAAATTTTCACCTTTTTTGCACAAATGTATTTCAAAGTCAACAAAGATTTGCTTTCTTTTAATGTTAAAATAAAACAATAAACAACAGCCAAACCGAATGTCTATGTAACTACTCCGAAATCTGGCATGTTCGTCCTGTTAAAATTGCATTTCACCGCTGGCCGGTTACACTTCTCTTATACCTTTTTAAGGGAGGTGTCCCATGCTGAAACCCGATGATGTTGAAATCACGGAAGGAATGCAGAAATATATAGATTCGGCTGGTAGGTACCTGGCGGAGCGCGACCGGTATATCCGGGACGTGGTGAAAAAATGGCGCTTCGACACGATTGCGGTACATGGACTCTATTCAGTCAAGGATGCAATCGAGGACTATCAGGGATCGGTTATCGAACCTGTGTTCATGAGTACCGCTCAGGCATTTCGCGATTCGGACGAGATGGCGGCTGCGCTTGCCTATAAGATACCTGCCTGGTGTTACTCGCGCATTGCCAATCCATCGACCTATTACTACGAATGGACTCTGGCGTTGCTCGAAGCTTACGGCTGCGATGTGGAGACATCCTGCTGCTCGACCTCTTCGGGGATGGCTGCCATCATGACCGCGGTGCAGCCATTTTTGAGGATTCTGAAAGACGTTTGCGAAAAGAGGAATTTCGTTGCCACCGTCCAGTGCTACGGTGGAACCTATCACCAGTTCACGGAACGCATGCAGGAACAGAACATCGAGTGCCGCTGGGTTCTGGATGCGACCAATCTTGATGAGTGGGCCTCGAAGATCGACGAGCATACCCGTTTTCTTTACGGAGAACTTCCCAGCAATCCCCAGCTTGGTTTCTTCGATGTTAAGGCGGTTGCTGATTTGGCGCACAGCCATAACCTTCCTCTGATATGCGATTCCACAATCGCCACGCCCGCCTTGTTGCGTCCCATAAGCCATGGCGCGGACATTGTCGTGCAGTCGGCCACCAAGAGTCTGACCACCAGCGGATTCGGTGTTTGCGGAGCGGTAATTGCGCGCAAGAACCTTGTGACCTTCATTGACGATGATCAGTTGAAAAACGATTTTTCCCTGCATATCAAATATCAGCAGAATCGCGACTTCGGGCCGAACTTGCATCCGCTGCAGGCGGTCATGACCCTGAATGACATGCGGACCCTGCGCTCGAAGATGGACCTGCTGAGCCGTAACGCCCTGGAAGTGGCGCAATTCCTGGAACAGCACCCGCGCGTCGAAAGTGTGCAATACCTCGGGCTTCCAAACCATCCCCTACATGAGTTGGCCAGCAAATATATGTGGCTGGTGGACGCGGAATACGACAGCCAGTATGGAAAACCGGTTAACCGCTACGGGCATCTGCTGTCGTTCTGCGTCAAGGGAGGAGTGGAAAAAGCTCACACGTTCTTCGACGGCCTGCAACGGATATGGCGGGCCACCGATCTCGGGCGGATCAAGAGCATCGCCACCATACCGGCCATATCCACCCATCAGCAGCAGGGCACCCAAGGGCGGTCATTGGCGCACATCCCTCCGCACATGGTCCGCTTGAGTGTGGGCGCGGAACATCCCACCGATATAATTGCCGACTTGGATCAGGCGCTGAGCCGGATTTGACGCAAAAAACCCGGTACTGAATCTCTCAGCACCGGGTTTTTTCCGGTTTCTCACTTGTACTTGTTATTCAATTTGCAGGCAGTACTATAGTCCTTCCCTTTTCATTTAGCAAAGCCGAGCTACCTTCCTCTTACCCTTGCGACTTACCAGCCATACTGGTAGTGCGGCCGGTGGTATCCATAAGAATACCCTCTCGGCGCATAGTAATATGGCCGTGGCGCTACGTAGACCCTCGGGGCGTAGTATGCCGGAGGCGCTGAATACACCGGGGGAGCAACAGGCGCCGGCGGTGCTACGACAACCGGCCCGGGATCTGCCGCACTTGCTATCGCTCCCACAACCGCCGCAGGGATGGCCAAGGCTGCCGCAACCGGCCACAAGGGGTTGAAGATGCCGCCCGGGACATGGGGGTGATCCCAGTCGTGGGCTAATGCGGGCGTTACGACTGCCGCTGACAGAAGGCTTCCAATCATCAGTGTTACTAGGATCTTTTTCATACATCCTCCCACTTATGTCTCAAGTGTACTTTGGAGAGCTTTTGAGTTTTTCGTCTCTTTAAACTGTAAGACTGAGGCGCAATGCAAAAGGTTACAACGGAAACAATAGAGTGACTGAGCCTGTTGCAAAAGTATCTGTCATGCCCGAATGCTTTTGTCGGGCATCCATGATTTCAATTTGTTACAAACTGGATTCCCGACCAGAGCCGCTTAGGGAATGACAAAAACGGACTTTTGCAAGTGGTTTCCTTGCATTATATACCTGTCCGGCTCAATGGGCATGTACGTGTATGTGTTCACCATGCTTATGATCGTGTTCGTGGGGATGCCCATGTTTATACCCGTGTCCATGTGAGCAAAGCGCTCCTTGCCGCTCGATATGATGCAGATTCTTGAGCAACTGGCCGCTGCTACAGGTGGAACAGTCGACCTGAATTGTGGTGTGGGTGATATGGAAGCCGTCCCGCATTTCGTGTTCGATATCACGTACTAGCCGGGGATGTTGATCCGCGTATTCCGGTTTGACATCCACATGAGCAGACAGGGCGACGATATGGGAACAGACAGACCAGAGGTTGAGGTGGTGTACATCCATCACACCTTCAATTCCGCGAATCCGCTCAGCCACCTGATCAAAGGAGAGTCCTCGCGGCACCCCTTCCATCAGAATATGAACAGCATCCCGCAAAACGCGTGTGGCACCGCCAAAAATCAGAAATCCGATGGCGATTGAGATAATGGGGTCAGCTTGATACCAGCCGGTGAAACGCATCAGTACGGCGCCGGCAATGACTCCAACTGAGGCGGCAGCATCGCCCAGCACATGCAGGAAAGCGCTGTGTACATTCAGGTCGTCATGGGAGTGGGTGTGCAGACCTTTGGCTGCCAGCAGGTTGGCAACAAGTCCCAGAACCGCAATTACCAGCATCGGGATGGTTTGGACCTCTTGCGGAGAGATCAGTCGCTTGCTGCCCTCGTACAGAATGCCGATTGCCATGATAAAGACAGTCAGGCCGTTGATCAGCGAAGCAAATACCTCGGCCCTGTGTAAACCATACGTGTGCCGGTCGCTGGATGGCTGGGCAGCGAGTTTGATTGCTCCCAGGGAGAGCAAAAGGGCGAACAGATCAAGAAAAACATGCCCTGCGTCCGACAGAAGCGCCAGAGAGTTGGACCAGATACCACCGATAACTTCCGCCACCAGGGTCATGGTGGTTAACAGTATGGCGTATATCAGACGCTGCGATATTGTTTGGTCAATTTTGGACATGATAGCCTCCCAAAACAACTGTCAGGAGGGAGTTCGAGTTTCTTATGCCCTCCCCAATGAACGAATGCGATGATCGACTTCCTGTCGCGCAATGTCGGTGGCCAGATCAATCATTCGGAATATCTCCGGATGTTTGATGCTATAGAATATTTTTGACCCTTCTTTGCGCCGGCGGAGAATCCCCGCTGCAACCATCAAATTCAAGTGGCGCGATGTGTTTGACTGCTCCTCGAAGATGGCGGGGTATATATCGCAGACGCAATGCTCGCCGTTGCGTAACAGGTCGATAATCTTGATACGTGTCGATTGCCCCAGGGTCTTGAGAATGTCGGCGCTGAGATAAGTTTTGTCCATACATGTACTCCACTCATATGAATACTTAATCATATGTACATGTAGACATTGCTTGTCAAGTATGGTGTTTAATGTCTGTAATATCGGTATGTTGAGATATTTTTTGTCTGTTGTGTGCAGGGACGCATATTGTGGAAGGAGAGTGGTTGAAATTGGCTTTTGCGCAGGGAATGATCAACAAAGGGATCGGCAAGATAGGTTGTACGGCGATCAAGTTGGGGGCTCTGTCAGGGAGCCCCCAACTTGATTTGAATTACACGAGGATTTCTTTCAGAGATTCGATCAGACGTGCATTTTCAGGTTCCGTACGCACGGCAACACGGAAAAAACGGTTGGACAGTCCGGTAAAGGTGCTGCAATCGCGAATCAGAATCATTTTTGCCATCAGCCGTTGCTTCAATTCGGTTGAGGTGATGTCCGAGTTGATCTCAACCAGAAGGAAGTTGGCGTTGGAGGGGTAGACGGTGAGTTGCGGAAAATCCGAAAGCATCCGGCTGAAGTTTTCGCGCAGACCGGCGATGTAGTCGATTGAACGTTTGCTGTATTCCACATCGGCCAGAGCAGCCACGCCGGCAGCCTGAGCCAGAGTATTGACACTCCAGGGGCCCCCCATGGAGGTCAGGCGCTCGATCAGGGCAGGGGCGGCCATGGCATATCCCAGCCGCAAGCCGGGTATGCCGTAGAATTTGGTCATGGAGCGTAGCACAATGCCGTGATCGGACGCGATGATCGCGTTTTTGGCTGAAGTTTCTTCGCAGAAATCCATGAAAGCCTCATCCAACACCAGAAAAGTGCCGGTTTCACGGCAGAGGGCATAGACTTGTTCGACGACTTCCCGTGGATAGAGCATTCCGGTGGGATTGCCGGGGTTGCACAGGTAAAGCGCGTCGTAATTCTCGTTGAGGACCTTGCTTAACCTGTCAAGGTCCAGGGAAAAGTTGTCGCCGGGCGAGAGAATCATGTGCCGCACTTCACACTGATGCTGCAGCAGGGCGTTGGAGTATTCGCTGAAGGATGGAGAGACGATCAGGATGGTTTTGCCGGGCAAGATGGCTGGGAGGTTGTAGATGATCTCGGTTGAGCCATTGGCAATGGCAAAGAATTCGGATGAAATTCCATGGAATTCGGCAAGGGCTTGTTTCAATTCGCCGCAATCGTTGTCCGGGTAGTGAACGAGGCGGTCCAATGCTCCGATAATGGCTTCCCTGACGTTTGGCGAGATGCCCAGTGGGTTGATGCTGGCGGAAAAATCAATTGAATCGGCGGGCGAGAAACCGCATTGGCGGGCCAGGGAAATGATATTGCCGCCGTGTTCATAGATGCGTGACATGAAAACCTCTCAGAAGTACAAGCATGGCAAGTGAGACGACAGCCATGACCAGTGTTGTGACAAACATCAGCCTGATCATGCGGCGATAGGCCTGGCCATCGATGGGGCGCAGGGGATCGCCGATAAACTGTTTGATCGATTCGCGGCCACCGTAGGTGGATGGTCCTCCCAGCCGGATTCCCAAAGCGCCGGCGGCGGCAGATTCGGGGTGCGCGCTGTTGGGGGAAGGGTGGTTCAACCGGTCGCGCAAGGAAATTGCTGCGGCATTGCGGAGCGAAAGCCCTGTCAATGGTGCGGCAATGATCATCAGGAGTGAGGTGAGCCGGGCAGGGATAAAGTTCACCACATCGTCCATGCGGGCCGAGGCCCACCCCAGGTGAAGGTAACGCTCATTCTTGTATCCCACCATGGAATCCAGTGTGCTGACCGCCTTGAAGGCCATACCGGCTACCGGTCCGCCCAAGGCGAGCCAGAAGAGCGGAGCAATGATACCGTCAGTGGTGTTTTCCGCCACGGTTTCGATCAAGGCGCGCCAGATTTCCGGTTCGTCCAGGTTTTCGGTATCGCGGCCGACAATATAGGACAGTTTGACACGTGCCGTAGCAATATCGCCGGAGTCAAGGGCATCGGCCACCAGGGCAGATTCGCGTTGCAGCGAACGGGCTGCCAGACAGGTGGAGGAGAGTAGCGCGCTAACTAGCAGGCCAGCCAAGAGATGGATCTGCAACGCCCCCCACACCGCAAGCCAGGTTGCGGATGCCGTGCACAAAACGGTTAGGAATAGCAGCAACACACCGGCAAACCGCTCATTCCGCATGGTCTTTCGCAGCAATTTTTCCAACGTGCTGATTAGACGGCCGATCATGACAACCGGGTGCGGCAGCCAACGTGGATCGCCCAGAGTCAGGTCCAGCAGCAATGCCAGGGCGAGGGTGACCGGATCAGGCAGGATCACGTGAAAGTCCGCAGATTTCAAAAAGCTTTGGCATATCCAGGTGCTGCTCCATGTGAGCGGAAAGCAGATCAAAAGGATCGGTTGCCGGCTCCCGATTTTCCTCCCATTGCAGCGGCAGCCCCTTTTCACTCCGTATCGTGTTCAGATAGGTGTCCCGGAAACGAGTGTTGTCGAATACGCCGTGCAGGTAGGTACCAAATATCCGGCCGTCGGCGGAAACGCAGCCATCCGCTATGTCGACACTGTTTTCACCACGCTGGAAGATGCGGGCAAAGGGACGGGGGGTATCCGTATAATCCGTCCTCCCCATATGTATTTCATAGCCGATCAGTTCATCTGCGCAATCGGGAGCTATGGTCTGTCCTGCTTCCTCCAGGCGTGCTCGGGCCTGATGTGTCTCCTTGCCGGGCAACATGGCGGTTTCGACCGGCAGAAGACCGAAACCTTCCGCTTCCGGCAGGGATGATTCGACACGGTCCGGGTCAAGGACGCGTTTGCCGAGCATCTGGTAGCCGCCGCAGATACCCACGATACGCCCCTTGAAAGCGGCAATGGCATCGAACAGCCCCTGCTCCTTGAGAAACAGCAGATCGCCGATGGTTGATTTGCTGCCCGGTATGATCACGACATCAAGCCCCTCGATCTGCTCCGGCTTTTTGATGTAGCTCAGAATTACATCCTGTTCGGTGTGCAACTTGTCAAAGTCGGTGAAGTTCGAGATGCGCGGCAGCTTGACGATGCCGATCCGAAGTTGCTGCCGGGTATCTTTCAGCGTTGCTTTTTTGCCTTCCTGGCTGAGGATAACGCTGTCCTCAGCAGGCAGGCAAAGTTCCGGCAGCCAGGGCAGAACACCCAACACCGGCACGCCGGTTCGTTCCTGGATGAATTCGATGCCCGGTGTCAGGATGGATGCGTCGCCACGGAATTTGTTGATGATGACTCCCTTGATGTAGGATCTTTCCAGGGGATCGAGCAGATCGAGTGTGCCGGCGATCTGGGCAAAGACGCCGCCCCGGTCGATATCAGCCACCAGGATTACCGGGCAGCGGGCCATCAGGGCGATTTTCAGGTTGGCTATGTCGTTATCTTTAAGATTGATTTCGGAAATGCTTCCTGCTCCTTCGATGGCGATAAAGTCATAGGTTTGACGCAGGTTCTGAAAGCTCTCTTTTATTTTTTCAAAAGCCTGGGGTTTATAGGTGTCGTATTCACGGACATTCATGTTGGCGACCGGCCGTCCCTGCACAACGATCTGGCTGCCGGTGTCGGAATTCGGCTTGAGCAGCACGGGATTCATGTCGGTATGGGGCGGGATGTTGCAGGCCTGGGCCTGCATGGCCTGGGCGCGTCCGACCTCGCCGCCTTCGGCGGTGACAAAGGAGTTGTTCGACATGTTCTGGGATTTGAAAGGCGCTACAGTCAGGCCGCGTTTGAGCAGGGAGCGGCAGAATCCGGCGGTCAGGATCGATTTGCCCACGTCCGACGCGGTGCCGCAGAACATGAGGGCTGCTGCATTCGGCAAAGGCCCCCCGTTTTTCGTTGCCGGAGTGTGCGCAGGAGCGCCCGCAAATTTACGGGCATAGCCGCGCGGTGTCACCATGCGGCCACGGCTGTCCACGAAACTGCTGCTGTTGCCGATAATTACGATGGTGGACATGTCGATGTCGTTGTTCAACAGTTCACCCAATGTTGTGACTGTTACGGACTGGTCCTCGCGGCAGGCGTTACGGACGATACCGGCCGGGGTTTCCGCCGGGCGGGAGGCAAGGATGATCCGGCGGGCTTCTTCGATCTGGGTGACGCGGCTTTTGCTGCGCGGGTTGTAGATGGCTATTACGAAGTCGGCCTGCGCCGCAGCCTCCAGCCTGGATTTGATCAACTCCCAGGGGGTGAGCAGGTCGGAGAGCGAGATGACGGAAAAGTCATGCATCAGCGGAGCGCCCAGAACCGAGGCGGCAGCCTGTACGGCCGATATGCCGGGGATAACCTGCACGTCCGGTTGTGTGGTCTTTTGATTGCCGTCAGCCTCGTTCTCCAATAGTTCGAACACCAGTCCGGCCATGCCGTAGATACCCGCATCGCCGCCCGATACAAGGCAGACGGTTTCGCCGGAGCGCGCCCGGCGTATGGCTTCGCGGCAACGCTCGACTTCGCGCATCATGCCGGTGGAAACGGTTTCCTTGCCGCCTATGAGCGGTCTGATCAGTTCAAGATAGCTGTCATAGCCGACAACCACCGTTGATGCGGCAATAGCTTGCCGTGCGGCATCGGTCAGATGGTCGACCGATCCCGGCCCGGTGCCGATGATGAACAATTTTTCCATGGATTGCATCTCTCTTATTCTGTGTGTATGGGCAGGAAAAAACACTGAATTATGACACGCCAGGCAGGAGGGTGCAAGCAGGAATACGAATGTATCCAGGATGCGTCGGAGTCAAAAACTTGAAAATGGCATTTTCTCGTGTAAAGACGCAAGGATTGCCAGGGAATTCAACAAACCATCAGAAAAGACAGTTTGGTCAGGGGATACTCGGTCGCCTGTTGATATTCTTCGGGTTCTTGAAGGTCAGGCTGAGTAGGATGTGAAGAGTTGTTTGACGCGTATAAGATAGTTACGGGTTTCGCGCGGCAGTTTGTCGGGGTGTTTGTCCACGTTGCCCGGTCCCCAGTTGTAGGCGGCCAGGGAGGAATCAATATTGCCGTTGTAGCGGTCGAGCAGGTCACGCAGAAAACGCGTTCCAGCCATGATGTTCTGTTCCGGGTCAAAGGAATTGTTGACCCCCAAACTCCGGGCGGTTCCCGGCATGAGCTGCATCAACCCGCGAGCTCCGGCTGAGGATACGGCGTTGGGATTGAAGTTGCTTTCGGTCTTGATAACAGCTTTGATCAGCCCGGCATCGACACCATAGCGACTGGATGCTCTGGCGATAATCGGCTCAAGCCATTGACTTCCTGCGGGTATACTGGCGGATAATCCTGCTGGAGTCGCTGTGCCGGACGCATCGGGTAATGGCTGTGACTGCACAGCGATTTGTTCCGGAGACTCGGGATTTTCCGCCTGGTTGGCCCGGTAGGTGTTAATCAGGGACTGGATAGCTGTAGATTGGCGGTTGACCGGTAGAGTCGTCCGGGCGTCTGCGGGCTGATCCCCTGCCAGCGCCAGAGTGGTATGGAGCATCTGCAGTTTGAGCGTTTCGGCCAAAGCCTGGGCGCTGGAAGGTGTGGCCCCGATTTTTTCTCCCTCATTCACGAGTGCGGCATCCAGTTTGCCGGCAAAAGCGCCGTCGGGTTGGCCGCTGGAATTGATGGAGGCCTGCTCCTGGGATAGCTGTGTCAGAAGCGAGGAGAGTATGGACGGTTTTTCACTGATGCCGAAGCTCATGACAGTTTGTTATTCCTCAATGAAAGCCAGTTTTTTCTTTTTCAGTTTCTCGATCAGGGTGGTTCGTTTCAAATTCAGCAAGGCGGCAGCCTCTTTTTTGTTGCCCCCGGTGCGTTCCAGGGCTTGAAGTATCAGGCGGTTTTCAAACTGGTCAACAGCCGTGTTGAGGCAGACTCCCTCCTGTGGAAGCCCTTCATCATCCGGCAGACAGGGTGTTGTGAACCGCACGGCAACGCTGCCGGAGAGGTATTTTTCCGGCAAATCGTCGGGAGTGATGAAGCCACTGGTGTTAAGGGTTACCAGGCGCTCAACCAGGTTTTCCAGTTCCCGGACATTTCCCGGCCAGTCATAATTTGAAAGTATGTCAAGAGCTTCGCGGGAGAAACCTTTGACGGAATAATTGTGTTCGGTGTTGAAGACCGAGAGAAAATTGTGAATCAGGAGCGGAATATCTTCTCTGCGCTCACGCAATGGCGGAATGGAGATTGGTATTACCGACAACCTGTAGTAAAGGTCTTCTCGGAATTCCCTGGTGGCCACCATTTCTTCCAGGTTCTTGTTGGTGGCGGCGACGATGCGCACGTTCACCTTTTGCGATTTTGTCGATCCGACCGGCTCAAACTCCCTGGTCTGCAATACTCGTAACAGTTTTACCTGCAGAGTGGGTTTCAGATCACCGATTTCATCCAGGAAGAGCGTTCCCTTGTCCGCCATTTCAAAGCGACCGATCCGGTTTGAATATGCTCCGGTGAAGGAACCCTTGACGTGTCCGAACAACTCGCTTTCCAGCAGGTCGTCCGGGATTGCGGCGCAGTTGATCGGAACGAAATTTTTGCTGCTCCTGGCGCTCATTTGATGTATGGCTTGTGCTGCAAGTTCCTTGCCAGTTCCTGACTCGCCCTGGATCAAGACAGTGGCGCTTGATTCGGCCACTTTTTCGATCATCTCAAATAAGTCAAGCATTGGCTTACTTCTGCCGATAATAGAAGAACAGATCGCATTGGGGAGCCTGGCCGTGCCTCCCTCAGTACCAAGCAGCTTCATGGCATGGTATTCCCTGGCACGCATGACAATGCTTTCCAATTCATCGAGATTGAGCGGCTTTGACAGATAAAACGCATTTTCTTCGCCGACCTGGTGAGGGGGAAGTTCTTCAGCGGTTCCATACCCGATAAGCACCAGCGTTGAATTAATTTTTTTGGTACGTTCCTTGAAATCGGGGGCAATGGAGTTCAGGTGAGAGATGTCGGCAATGACAATACCAATCTGCTGCTTCTGGATGACATCAATAAGAGCGGAGCTGTCATCGGCTGTGGTAATGTCGTACCCCTGATAGGTCAAATAAGCCGATAAAAGATCCCGGCTTTTTCGATCGTTGTCGGCAATCAAGATGGTTCGATTTATATGCATTTTTGACAGTCCCGGGAGAGAGGGAGATTTTTTCATTAAGTATGGTATGAATGTACCGTCAAAAATATGAAAAGTCAATAAAATGACTTTTGAATATTTTGTGCGGTTCTGCACACAGGATTATTTATTGCTGTTGTAAAATGAATAAAAACAATGGTGTTGGTACCAATAATCACCTGTAACCATGCTTGATTAATCAGTAGTTTGCATGATACTTTTACCCGCTTTCCGGCTGGTTTGCCCGGTTACGGGGACATTTCCCGTTTGAAACGCATAGTGAGGAGGATGAATATGAGTAAAGCTCTGGTGGCGGTAAATACCGATGAATCGCGGGGAGAGTTGATCCAGCTTGTCAGCTTTAATCTCGACCAGGAAGAGTATGGAGTTGATGTTCTGAAGGTTCGTGAAATTATCAGGATGCCTGTTGTTACGCGCGTTCCCAATACCCCCCACTATGTGGACGGTGTCATCAACCTGCGCGGGAAGGTTATTCCGATAATTTGCATGCGCAAGAAATTTGGTTTGATGGAAGCCGAAAGCGACAAACAAACCCGCATCATGGTTATGGATGTGGATGGCGAACTGATGGGGTTTACGGTTGATGCGGTTTCAGAAGTGATTCGCATTTCCGGCAGTGAAATACAGCCTTCCCCTGCTGTTGTTGCCAGCGGAATAGACCAGGAGTGCATTGCAGGTGTGATCAATCAGGCAGAACGGCTGCTTGTTTTGCTCGACCTTGAAAAAATGTTTTCTCCGGAAGAAAAAAGCGTATTCGGTTCACTTTAATAATTTATAAACTGTATATTCAGAATTTTTTCAGGAGCGTGACATGCCGCCGATTGATTGTGAAGACCAGGAGTTATTGGAAGGTTTTCTTGCTGAAACAACAGAATTGCTTGAGAAGCTCGACGACGACCTTGTTGCATTGGAGAAATCAACAGACGACGCCGATTTGCTCAACCGGATTTTCAGATCCATCCATACGGTCAAAGGCGCCTCAAGTTTCCTGGGCTTTGACCTGCTGGTCAAGGTAACCCACAAAACCGAGGACGTCCTGAACCGGCTTCGTAAGGGAGAACTGTACGTAACCCCCGAGATCATGGATGTTGTTCTTGAAGCGACCGATCTGGTAAAGCTGTTGGTAAGTGATATCAAGGCAGGCGAGATTCAGGAACGCGAAATTGACGGCACCGTTGCCAAGCTGCTTCCGTTACTTACGGAGAATATGGCGGCTGCCCAGCCCCAACCGGAAACGGCGCCGGAAGCGCCTGCCGAAGTCCAGGATTCGCCGGTCAGTGAGCCTTCAGCTTCTCCTGTGGCAGCTCCGCCGCAAGCAACGCCTGAAGCACCTCAACAGAAAAGCGCCGGAGATGTGGTGGTAAAGAAAGCGCCGCCAGCGCCGAAACCAGCCGACGGCAAAAGCGAAGATCTTTCAGACAACACTACGGTCCGTGTCGACATCAAACGTCTTGACGATTTGATGAACCAGGTGGGCGAATTGGTGCTGGAACGTAACCGCATGATCCAGATCAATCAGAACTTGCAGCAGGCTGATACGGACAGGATTGACTTTAACGAGGAGTTTGGAAAACTTACAAAGCGGATGAATTTCGTGACCTCGGAATTGCAGATGCAGGTGCTCAAGATGCGCATGCTTCCTGTTGAAAAGGTCTTTAAGAAATTTCCCCGCATTGTGCGCAATATGGCCCGAGACCTCGGCAAAGAGGTCGATCTTCAGATATTCGGCGAAGAAACCGAGCTTGACCGCTCGGTCGTCGACGAGATCGGCGATCCGCTGATCCACCTCATCCGCAATGCCATGGACCATGGTCTGGAAGGCCCGGAGCAGCGCGTGACGTCCGGCAAAAACCGTGTTGGCACCCTGGTGCTTTCGGCTATTCACGAAGGCAATCAGATCATTATCAGCATCAAGGATGACGGCGCTGGCATCGATACGGACAGGGTCGGCCGGAAAGCACTGGAAAAAGGATTGGTCACCGAAGAACAGTTGGCAGCCATGAGCCAGCGTGAATTGTTCGATCTGATCTTTCTGCCCGGTTTTTCCACAAAGGACAAGGCCAGCGATTTGTCCGGCCGTGGCGTGGGCATGGACGTTGTCAGAACGAACATCAAGAAATTGAATGGTCTGATTGAAATAAAGAGCGAGAAGGGGCTGGGATCGGAGTTCACCCTGCGGCTGCCGCTGACCCTGGCAATAATCCAGTCGTTACTGGTCGAGGTCGAAGGAGAAATCTATTCCATACCGCTTTCCTCGGTTCTTGAAACCCTGAGGGTCGATCAGCGTCAGTTCCACATTATCGGCGGCCAGGAAGTTCTCAAATTGCGAGACATGGTACTACCCCTTGTCCGGCTCGAAAAGGTATTCAGAGTAGAGCGACGCGAAGAACAAAACGATTTCTGCTATGTCGTGGTTGTTGGTAGTGCCGACAAAAGAATGGGGCTGGTGGTGACACGCCTGGTTGGACAGCAGGAGGTTGCCATTAAATCTCTTGGTAACTATCTTGCCAATATTCCCGGAATTGCAGGTTCTACCATTCTGGGTGATGGTCGCGTGGCTTTGATCATTGATCCGGTGGGGCTGGTAGAGAATGGTGAATGCGGCCCTGGCCGTTAATTCTACTCTTTTCCAATAGGTGCATCAAAGGAAACGAAGGGATGGATAGTGGCAATATCAGATAAAGATTTCGAGCAGTTACGAGATTTTATTTACAATATATGTGGGATGTACTTCCATACAACCAAGAAGTACTTTCTGGAAAGCCGTCTTGCTCGCAGGATGGAGGCTACCGGTGCAAAGACGCACAGTGACTATTACCAACTTCTCAAGTCAGTCCGGGGAGCCGAGGAGCTGAAGTATTTATTGGATGAAATTACCACCAACGAAACGTATTTCTTCCGTAATGTGCCGCAGTTGAACGCTCTTGAAACAAAGCTGCTGCCGGAAATAGTCGCAATAAAGTCCAAAATGGGTTTTCGCAAGCTGCGTATCTGGAGCGCTGCGTCATCCTCGGGTGAGGAAGCCTACACCCTGGCCATGATTCTACAGGAAAAGCGGACTACGCTCCTGAAAGACTGGATCATTGAAATTGTGGGCACCGATATTAACGAAACGGTTGTCGCGCAGGCCAAAGAGGGTGTTTACAACTCTTATTCAGTCCGCAATATACCCGATGTCTACAAGCGTAAATACATACGGGAGGATAACGGGAAATTCATTCTTGCTCCCGAAGTGAAGAAGTTTGTCACGTTCAACAGGCTTAATCTCTATGATGACAACAAGATGATCTTTATGAAAACCTTTGACATCATCTTTTGTGCCAACGTGCTGATATATTTTGATACCGCTTCCAAATCCAAAGTTGTCCAGCATTTCTACAACAACCTGCAGCCGTACGGCTACTTTTTTGTCGGCCAGTCCGAGTCATTGCACGGGGTAAATGACAAGTTTAAAACCGTGCACTTTCCCGGCGGATTCGCCTATAAAAAATAGCGCCTGAAAGGTCTGAAATAATGAACAAGAATGAACGGATCGAAAAAGCCAGACAAATGGTGGAAAAGGTCGAAGACCTGCCGACCATTCCGGTCGTAGCTACCCAGGTTTTGCAACTCCTTGATCAACCGGACGTGAAAATAGAAGATGTGGCTGACCTGATGCTGACCGATCAGGTTATGACGGCTCGAGTGCTGAAAATGCTCAATTCGCCGGTTTACCGTCCGACGCACGAGATTTCCTCTCTCAAGCGGGCCCTCGTCTACCTCGGCCTTCGTCATGTCCGGGAAGTGGCTTTGACCACGTCGCTCATCAACGCTTTTGATAAAGATACCGGTGCCTTTGAGCTTAACGCTTTCTGGGAGCATTCATTTGGCGTGGGCATGGTGTCAAAAATTATTGCCAGCAAGGTCGGCTATCCTGATCTTGAGAAAGCCTATATCAGCGGTATTATCCACAACCTTGGGGTTGTGTTTCTGAATATTCACATGGCTGAAGAGTATCAGGCAGTGTTGGCTGCAATAAAGGATAAACGAGTCTCCATGAGAAACGCCGAGATCGAACAGTTCGGTACGAGTCATTGCGAGATCGGGCTATGCATGGCCCACAAGTGGAATTTTCCCGAGGCGTACTGCGAGGTGATTGCGTGTCACCACACGCCGAGCGAGGCGGTTATCGATCCCGTGCTATGTGCAATTGTCAACCTTTCGGATCTGTTCTGCAGTGTTCGAGGGCTTGACTTTGGCGGCAGGGAGTGGGTCAGTTTCAATCTTTCGGAAGAAGAAGCCTGGAATATATTGAAAACCGAATCTCCCAGTCTCGTGAATCTTGACGTTGAGCGCTTCTGTTACGAGCTTGACGACGCTATTCCCGATGTCAAAGAACTTGTTGATTCGATCTTCAGCACTAAAGAATAGGTGAATTTGTTATGTTATCTTCCGGATCCGGTAAAACACGCATATTAATTGTTGACGATTCATCTTTTATGCGCATGGCCATCCGCAGCATCCTCTCCAAAGACCCATCCCTGGACATTGTGGGAATAGCGTCCGATGGTGTGGAAGGGGTGGAAAAGGCTATTGCGCTCAAGCCTGACTTGATTACCATGGATATTGAGATGCCTCGCCTGGACGGCATCGCTGCTTTGCGGCAGATCATGGCCAAAGCTCCCACCAAGGTAATCATGGTATCGACCCTGACGAATGAAGGGGCGCGGGCAACGTTCGAGGCTCTCGAAGCAGGCGCCATCGACTACATCCCCAAGAACGTCACCGACTCGAGTGCTGCCCAGAACATCTTCCGCGAGGAACTGCTTCGCAAAGTCAAGGAGGCGCAGCGTTCGCGGTTTGGGCGTGGTGCTTCGGTAACGGTTGCCCGTCAGGTGGCGCCCCCTCCGGTACAACGCTCCATAAGCAGCAAGCTGGCAGGCAAGAAAATCAATTATGTGGGAATCGGCGCTTCAACTGGTGGCCCGGTGGCATTGCAGGAAGTTCTCTCCCGAATTCCCGTCAATTTTCCTTATGGCATTATCGTTGGTATCCACATGCCCAAGGCTTTTACCGGTCCTTACGCCGATCGCCTCAACTCAAAATGCTCCATGGCCATTCGCGAGGCGGTGGACGGAGATGTTCTCAAACCGGGATTGGCGCTGATCGCACCCGGCGGCATGCACACCACTCTCGTGCGGCGCGGGGGGAACATCATGGTCAAAACTGTTCCCACGAGCAACTATCCACAGTATGTCTACATTCCCTCGGTTGACCTGATGATCTCAAGCATGGCAGAGGCGACCAACGGATCCATGCTTGGCGTTATCCTGACCGGAATGGGTAATGACGGCTTCAAGGGAATGAAACAGTTGAAAGGCATGGGTGGGGTAACGATAGTCCAGGATGAGGCGACATCAGTCATCTATGGCATGCCCAGAGCTTGTGTTGAAGGGGGTGTGGCCGATGAAGTGTTGCCGCTCGGACAGATCGGATTCGAAATTTCCAAGTTCGCGGGGTAGGGGCGGCAGACGTGTTGGATAACAGATCCAGAAGAAAGGCCGGTTCACGCGAGTGCTCCGGCCTTTCTTTCTCCCCGGTCACGCGGTTATCCTGGAAACCGGCAATTGCGAGGCAACGTTGGAACGACTCATTTGGATTGAACGAATTAAGGTGATTGATATCACTCATTCGCATCTGCTTCCATGTTATTGTAAAAGCGATAGTTTTAAGGTAACTTCAGATGACGCGGATGCCTGCATTCAAAAGCCTGCGCCCGAGGAAGGTTGATTGTGCGTTTTTTTTACTGTTTAGTTTTACTTTGCCTGTTTTCTTCTGCCTCAAACCTGTTTGCATCGGACGAAGTTCAGGAACATGACCGCAACGCTACCATCGACCTTCTCATGGAGCGTGCCATTTCCAATAACCTCATTTCCGGCGGTGTTGTCGTGATCGGCAATCATGCGGGCATTCTTTCCAGTATTGCCCACGGGAGGCTTTCCGAGCGCCCGGAAGCTCCGCTCCTCAATGAACAGACGATCTTCGATCTCGCCTCCCTGACAAAAGTGATTGCAACTGCGCCAGCAGTGATGAAGTTGCTGGATGAGGGGCGGATCTCATTACAGGACCCTCTGATCCGTTGGTTTCCCGAATTCAAAGGTTCGGAACGCGAAAACGTCACAATCCTCAATTTGCTGACCCATACTTCAGGGCTTACGGACTTTGAGTTGAGTACGGAACAGCCCATGAATACAGCCATCTACAGGGCAGCGTCCGAGAAAAACCGGCCCCTGCCGGGTAGTAGGTTCAAATATGCCGATATCAATTTTATTCTGCTGGGAGAACTCGTCCATCGGGTTTCCGGCAAGACATTGGATGTCTTTTGCCATGAAGAGGTTTTTACTCCCCTAGACACACCCGAGACTATGTTCTTACCACCGAAAAGTCTTGCGGGGCGAATAGCACCGACGTTGGGATATGACGGTGGAACCGTTCAGGACCGGAATGCGCGCCGTCTTGGCAGTGTCGCGGGCCATGCTGGCCTTTTTAGTTCTGCGCAGGATCTTGCCCGTTTTGCCCGCCTGATGCTTGCCGGAGGGGAGATTGACGGCAAACGCATCCTGTCGGAACGTATGGTAAAAGAGATGACAACTCCGCTTTATTGCGGCAGCGGCGCTGTGATGCGCGGTTTGGGATGGGATATACATTCCCCCTATTCAGCGCCGAAGGGGAAGTTGTTCTCGGAAGCTTCTTTCGGTCATACCGGGTACAGCGGATCTTCGATCTGGATAGATCCGAAGCTGGATTTGTTCGTGATTTTGCTGACAAACCGTCTGGATTACCGGAACGTCGGGATGTTCAATCAACTGCGCAGAGATATTTCCACTATTGCCGTTGCGGAATTTCGTAAGCCTGACGAAAATCAGAGTTTGGCGCAACATCTTGATGTTGCGAGGCTTGCTACGTCTCTCCAGCAGAAGATAACTCAGAGCGTTCCGGCCCCCTTACACGGTATCAGACTGGTATCGGTAAGAGCACAGCATTACAAAACATACCGTCACAGCAGGAAAATCTGCAAAAATAATCACCGCAAATCAAATAGCCGGACTCGTCGCTGTGAATCCGGCAGGCGAACCCGCTGCACGTAGCTTCTCCTGGGACAGGTTTGATATTATGTCATCTTCTCGTGAGACTCGATCAGCTTGCCCGGAGCTACATCTTTGATGGACAGCTCACGTAACAGCCCTTCTGTCAGAAAACGTTCGATCTCTTGCAAGGCGGCGGGACTGGAAGGCACGTTGCTTAGCTTGCCTCCCGCCATCATGCCGTGACCTCCTGCTGCGCCTCTCCCGTCCACTATTCTCTTGAGAATCTCTCCGGCATTATGGAGGCAGTTTGTCGTGCGTAGGGAGAGTATGACCACATCGTTGTAATGTCCCATGCAAAGCGCAGTTTCAATTCCCTCCAGTCTGACCAGAAAATCGGCTATTTCCGCCACCACCTCGGGAAAGCTTATCGCCATCAGGTTTACAATCAACAGTTTGTCATAACGGATAGTGTTTTCGAGGCTTCTGTGGATCGTAAGGAAATGTTCTATGGGAAGTTTGGGATGCGTAATTTCATAGAGAAGTCTTTTGTTCGCTATGGGGAAAAGGCGGATATATGCATCCCTGTCGGGACGGTTTGCCTCTCTGCCCAGGTCCTGTGTTTCGGACTTGATTGCGTAGAACAGGGCGGTCGCCAGTTTTGTGCCGATATTGATCTGTTGCGCCACCAGATATTCATAAAGGATGGTGGCGGTAACGCCGTATTCCTCGCGAATATCCACCCATCGGCACTTCTTGCTCGCTTCCCGCATGGGGTGATGGTCGATAACGATATCCACCCGGCGACCCGGCGGGAGTGAGTTGTTTCCCGTTCCGGGTTGTGTATCGAGCATGCAGACCACGCTGAACTCATCCAGATCGACCATACTGAAGGGAACAAGTGTAATCCCCAATTCTTTTGCCATGGCGAGATTTTCGCTGCGCCCGATCATGCCGGAAAAGGTGATGACCGCATCCCTGTTCAGTTCCATGGCAAACAAGTGGCGTAGCGCCATCGCCGATGCCAGGCAGTCGGGATCCGGATTGTCATGAATGATGATGATTGTCTTTCCCTTGCCCCGCATCCATTCCAGCATATCATCGGTATGGGCTTTCGAGTGTCTGAGGCTTTCTTGTGTGCAACTATCGAGGGTCATGGCGTTTCCTCTTTGGAACGTTTGGTCAACAATCGATACTATTACTATAATCATACCAAACCAATGGTTCAACGTCATGCCGGAGGATATGTAAAAACTTATCTGGTAGCGAAGCTGGAGAGGATGATTTCGATGTGCAAAAAAGGTTGGCACTGGTATGCCAACCCTTTGATCGTTTTGGTGGGGGCCTTGGGAGAATGACTTTATTCCACTTCCAAATCAAAGCGCTATCTTCGTTGGCTCGTCAAAGGCTCCTCAACGTACTATCTGTACGCCTCGTTGCCTTCTTCCTCGCCGCCTTGATATCATCTTTGATTTGAAACCGGAATTACCGATCGGCGTGAACAATCAGTCCGTTGCGTGAAGCCTCAACCTTGCAATTGGAAAATCCACGCCGTTTCAAGCGAAACATGATAAGCGGCGCAAGCAGGGGATGCACTCCCGGCAGAATCAGCGGGAAGTGGTTGAACGTGATGCCGCGAAGAGCTTTGCAGGTCGCCCTGAGTGATGTTTTGTTTCGCTTGGTCCCGCGTTCCTGCTTATGTGCCGGTAATACCTTCATCAACTGTGCTCGCTGGTTTCGTGGAACTGCAGTTCTTTCCAGGTTTCCATGGTGTTCTCAAGCCGCCACTGGCTTCCGGCCATGTAGGTCAGCTTGCCTTCGCCGTCAATGTAAACGTGCATGACTTCTTTTTTCTCGAATTCCTCGATTTTCTTTTTCTCGCCCGTGACCCAGCGCGCAGTGGCGTAACTGACTGGCTCGAAAACCACCTTGACACCGTATTCGAATTCCAACCGGTGCATGACTACTTCGAACTGGAGCAGACCAACGGCGCCGATTACCCAGTCAGCCCCCATCAAGGGTTTAAAAACCTGGGTGGCTCCCTCTTCGGCCAATTGTACCAGCCCCTTCTCCAACGCCTTGGATTTCATCGGGTTGAGCAGGCGCACCTTGCGGAAATGCTCGGGTGCAAAGCTGGGAATGCCGGTGAACTTCAAATCCTCACCCAGGGTGAAGGTGTCTCCGATTTTGATGGTGCCGTGGTTGTGGATACCGATGATGTCGCCTGGCCAGGCTTCTTCAACGTTGGTACGGTCCTGGGCCATGAAGATGGTGGCGTTGGCGATCTGCACGTCGCGTCCCAGCCGGACATGGCGCACCTTCATGCCGCGGGTGAATTTGCCGGAGCAAATACGGAAGAAGGCGATCCGGTCGCGGTGAGCGGGGTCCATATTTGCCTGAATCTTGAAGGTAAATCCGCTGAAAGAATCCTCATAAGGCGATACCGCTCTGGTTGTTGTCTCCCGTGGCAGCGGTGCAGGTGCGTATGCAACAAAAGCGTCCAGGAGTTGCTGCACGCCAAAGGTGTTGATGGCGCTGCCGAAAAAGACCGGTGTTTGCTTGCCAGCCAGATAGGCTTCCTTGTCAAAAGGATGGGCTGCCCCTTCAAGAAGCTCCACATCGCGCCGTAGCTCGTCCACCTGGCTGCCCAGCAGTTCGTCCAGCCGCGGGTCTTCCAGGCCGGCAACCGTCAGGATGCTGCCGGTGCCGTTAGCAGCTTCGGGGTCAAAAACGGTCAAAGCCTTCGTATGGAGGTGATACGTCCCGCGAAAACGCTTGCCCATTCCTACCGGCCACGTGACCGGCGCGGTCTGCATATTCAGATTTCTTTCTATGTCATCCAGGAGGTCAAGGGGGTCCTGTCCTTCGCGGTCAAGTTTGTTCATAAAGGTGATAATGGGAGTATGGCGAAGACGGCAAACTTCCAGCAGCTTTTTTGTCTGGGATTCAACGCCTTTGACCGAATCGATTACCATGAGTGCAGAATCCACCGCGGTCAATACCCGGTAGGTGTCTTCCGAGAAGTCGTTATGGCCGGGAGTGTCAAGCAGATTGACCTCACAGTCGTTGTAGGTGAATTTCATGACCGATGAGGTTACGGAAATGCCACGCTGTTTTTCCAGCTCCATCCAGTCGGACGTGGCATGGCGGGCCGATTTTCGCGCCCGTACCTCTCCGGCTTGTTGTATGGCGCCACCGAACAGCAAGAGTTTTTCGGTAATTGTGGTCTTGCCGGCGTCGGGGTGGCTGATGATGGCGAAAGTTCGCCGTTTGTTTACTTCCTGCTGGTTATTCATATGTACTAATGCTCCTTTATGCAATCAAAAGGCGGGCAATGCCCGCCTGGAGTGAGACTGTATTTTAGCCGAGTTACGACCGGAATACAAGGCGGTCAAGGCACCACTGGCCGCCACCGGTAATTATGAGATACACAGCCATGCCCAATAAAGCGAGAGCATATTCGAAACCGTGGCCGTGTCCTTGAACACACTGCCAGTTGAGAAAAAAACCGTTCATCCAGTGAACTTTATATATGGCTACCAGCATAACCGTCGAGATGCCGGCGGCTGACAGGCGTGTCAGGAAGCCGGTCAGGACACCGAAACCACCGGCGAATTCGGCAATGATGGCCAGAAGGGTGAAAATTGGAGGAATGTGCATTCTTTCTTCATAATTCCTGAGGGTTGCGGTTAACCCCAGGCCACCAAAAAGTCCCAGCAGTTGTTGTGAGCCGTGAGCCATCATGATTATTCCCAGCGGCAAGCGTATCATCATGGCTGCAATCGGATTGCCTGCATCCGAGCTTCCTCGTGCCATGTATAACCCTCCCTTAGAAACAGGGCATTTAGGGACTCGGAACTTACTAATATACCGTTTTTACATCTCGTCTTCAGGCTATCTTTGCCATTCCTTCAATCACAAAATCCTCAGCGTAGCCCTGCTACGCCTGCGGTTTTGCTCAATCAGGAACGACAAATCCAACCTAAATCCGAGCGTCAAAACTGGTACATCAATAAGTTTCGAATCCCTTACCCTGAAGTAATGTGCAATAGCCTGTTCTTGCCGCTGCGCTTGACTTCATACATCAGGGTGTCGGCGCTGCGGACAGCCTCTTCAATGTTTTTAGGCGGCCGCCGGTAGCTGATGGCGCCAATGCTGAATGTTACCCGCCAGTTGTGAGTTTCCATGGCTTGCCGTAACTGGCGGTGTACCTTTTCAAGTGTTGTCTGGGCTGAATCTCCGGTCGTTTCCGGGAGGAGAATGACAAACTCGTCGCCGCCGAAACGAGCCAGTATGTCGGTGCTTCGTATGTTGGAACTGATGGTATTGGCAACGGTTATAAGCAGTCTGTCACCCGTGGAGTGCCCCCACTGGTCGTTGATTTCCTTGAAATTGTCCAGATCAATATAAACGATCGTAAAGGGGTGGCCATAACGTTGCGCCCGGCTGATTTCCAGTTCGGCAAGATCAAAGAACGAACGCCGGTTGGTTGCTCTGGTCAACGGATCGATTCGCGCCAGCGTTTTTTCACTGTCCAGTTTGCTTTTTAGGATGGAAAACAGCACGCTCATGATAAGCAGAAACGAAAACTCGATGAAGATGTTCCAGTAGTGCAGGCTTGAGCGTTGTTCAGGAGGATAGAGTGAAAAATCAGCTGTAGTTCGTGCCAAAAGCGATAGAAAACAGAAAAAAATGCCGGTTTTTTTTCCCACAAACCAAGCGGTAAGAGAAACCGGGAGCAAATAAAAAATGATCAGCGAGTAGTCGCCGGTGATATAGTCGAGCCAGCAAAGCAGGAAAAGGAGCGCTACGCTGCTGCTGATGACGGTGCGTTTGCTATGCTTTGATACGGCTGCGACAAATTTCAGATGGAGGCGTTCAAGCATACCAGTTTCCCTGTAAAAGGAATCATAAAGAAAAGGGTGTAAACCCCGCCTTGTGCAAATTTAAGGTTGGCATGGAATGCGAACCAGCTGGACAGCCATCCGAAGTGTATTGTTTACATAATTGAAATGATTAAACTTATATGTTAGTTTTTATACCACAGAGAGCACTTGAAGGCAAGGGATGTGTAGAGATGGCACTCTTATGACGCTTCTCATGCGCTCTCCGAATAGCAGGCGCGGGATAGTATTCCAGTTTTTTACTGCTTATGATACTCTTCCGTGAATTTATAGTGCAAAGGGATTTGCTTTTTTGCAAAGTATTTAGAATGTTTGCTTTTTAACGTAGTTGTTCAATAACCTTGGTCATGTGGTGTATAATTTCATGGAACGTAATTCGTCCTCTCCTCAAAGATTGCCGGCGCTTGAACAAGCTTGGAGCCGTTTTGTCCAGAACGAAGTTATCGAAATCCAGCGGGTGCGGCCTGAAGTGGCTAACTCCTGGCAACGCTGCCGTAATTACAAAGTAAATCCCTATGGCGCTGACGACTATGTCGTCAACCAGCTCGAACTCAGAGAACGCCTCCACCAATACCATCATCTTGTTAAAATCGCACGCTCCGCCATGGAGAATCTATATTGCTTTGTACGGGGCTCCGGTTTTGAGATCGTCCTGTCGGACCCGCATGCCTATCTGCTCGAAGTTATCGGCGACCGTGAAATACTTTCCATGGCGAATAAAGTGCAGTTATGCCCCGGTGGAAACTGGCATGAGTCAGCCAAAGGCACGAATGCCATCGGCACAGCTATTATGGAAAAACAGCCGGTCCAGATTCTTGCCTGGGAACATTTCTGCCGTCCGAATCACTTTTTGACCTGCTCCGCGGCGCCCATTTTCGATCCGGAAGGTGAAATGGTCGGCGTACTCAATATATCCGGCGACCATCGCTATGCAAATGCTCATACCCTGGGCATGGTGGTCGCGGCAGTGAATGCCATAGAAAAACAACTCTGCCTTCATAAAGTCACCAGCAAGCTTTATGTGTCGTATAAATATTCGCAGACTCTCCTGGAGTCGATTTCCGATGGCATCGTTTCCGTTGACAACAGCGGCGTTATTGCCGAAATGAACTCCAGTGGCGGAAGAATTTTCGGCATCAACCATCAGGCTGCCAGGGGAAAGCATATCAATGCCGTTATGCAACAATCGGCACCCATCATGTCTCTGCTTGCCACCGGTGAAGGATATCAGGACCGGGAAATTCTGCTGGAAAAACAAGGCAAAAAATTTTTTAGTTCGGCTACCATGTTGCTGGATGATTCCGGCAGCACCATCGGTGCTGTCGCTGTCCTGCGTGAGGCCCGCGAATCCCAAAAGACCCGGCGTGTGCAGCAGTCTATGTTACCGCGTTACTCATTCGAGGATATCATTGGCGAGAGTGTTGCCATAACCGAAGCAAAAGAGTGGGCAAAGCTGGCCGCGCAAAGCGCATCCACAATCCTGCTCAGCGGTGAAAGCGGCACCGGAAAAGAATTGTTCGCGCAGTCGATTCATAATGCCAGTTCCCGCAGGAATGCCCCATTTATCGCCATCAACTGCGCTGCGTTTCCCGAGACCCTTATTGAAAGTGAACTGTTCGGCTATGAGGAAGGGGCGTTTACCGGAGCGAAAAAGGGTGGCAGTCCCGGAAAATTCGAAAGCGCCGACCATGGTACGCTTTTTCTCGATGAAATAGGAGACATGCCGCTTAACGTTCAAGCAAAAGTACTGAGAGTTATTCAGGAAAAAAAAGTTTCCCGCATCGGTTCCATCGAAGAGAAACCGGTGGATATCCGAATCATTGCTTCGACTCACAAAAACCTGAAAGATGAAGTGCAAAGGAGAAACTTCCGGGAGGACCTTTATTACCGACTGAGTGTGCTGGTGGTCCAGGTACCGGCACTTCGCGACAGAACTGGGGATATTCCCCTTCTTGCCATGCATCTGATGGAAAAGATTGCTGAAAAAATGAGTAAACCCAAGGTGTGCATGGGGGACGATTTTATCCATAAGCTATGCAGCCATACCTGGCCCGGCAATGTGCGTGAACTGGAAAACGTAATCGAACGTTTTGTAATCGGCTCAGGCGAGAAACAGACTCTGGCGCTGCAGCAAGTGATACCAGACGCTGTAGACTCCCCAGGCTCTCCCATTCGAGAGAACAAGAGTGTAGAGGTCATACCTTTAAGCGAAATGGAAAAACAGGCTATTACTGCTGCGCTTGACATATACGATGGAAATATCCAGAAAGTTGCCGCCAAACTTGGCATCGGTCGCAACACTCTTTACCGCAAGATAAGGGAATACGGAATTGTTCATGCCAGTTCTCAATCAACCTCCCCCGATTTTTAATCACAGAATTTCCCCCCTTGTCTGCTTTCGCAATGCCCAGATAAAGCTGCTGTCTTGATTGAATATTCGAAGACAGCGCTAGACGGGCATTCCCGCTTCTTTTCTTACCTGTAATTTTTTACAGGTGTAATACCGGGCCTGATTTGGGATGATCACCATCTGATATTCCGTTGTAGAGAACGCCTTTTGGCGGAGGATAGCAGGCATGGGACCGGTTCTTCGAAAATGGTTGGTTTTCGGTCTTCGTATTGAAAAAATAAAATTATACGTAACCGTTTTTTTTCTCCTTTTCCCCTTTCTCTTTTGCTCGCTTACAGGCTGTTCCCTTTTTCGCGTAAAGAAAGATTCGGAATTCGTTCGTAATGCCTCCATTCTGATAGGTAAAGTGTCGAGCAAATGCGGCGATAAAACTCCTGTCGTTGTCGTTGCTTATTCAAAGAAGGGAAATGAAAGAAAAGTTGCCCACTTTACCTGTCTTCATGAGCCGGGTTTCTTTGAATTGATGGTTCCAAAGGGGGAATACCATGTTTTCGCATTCGAAGATAAAAACGAAAACATGATTTATGACAAGGATGAACCTGCCGGACAGTTCGGTAACCCGGATACGATTTTCGCACCTGCCGGAGGCGTTGTCTCGAACCTGGATTTCCCGATATCAGGCGGAGAAGGAACTACATGGGTTGATTTTCCCGCCGGAACGGCAATTGCTGAAAGAACTGCCGGGAAAATGCACAGTACTCTGGCAGGCGCCATAGCGGATCTTGATGACCCCGTTTTCTCAAGAGAAAATGGAAGCCGGGGGTATTGGGCCGGGGTGGATTTTTTCAGAGAAATCGGCGGCAATATCTACTTTCTTGAGAGGTACGACCCTGCAAAGATACCGGTTCTTTTTGTTCACGGTGCAAAGGGCTCTCCCCAGGATTGGAGATACTTCTTTGAAAATATCGACCGAACCCGTTATCAGCCGTGGTTTTTCTACTATCCTTCCGGCGCTTCCCTGAAAACCATGGCAAACCTGTTGAATCATAAACTGTGGGATCTCCAACTCAGGTACCGTTTTAAACGGCTCTATATAACCGGCCATAGCATGGGAAGTCTCATCGTCAGGTCCTTGCTTGTGGACTCTGGCAAATACTATCCGTTTGTCAAACTGTTTGTTTCGATTTCGAGTCCATGGGGAGGTGTGAGGTCTGCGGAATTCGGCGTTAAACACTCCCCGGCGGTATTGCCTTCCTGGCAGGATATGCAGCCGGAGGGGGAGTTTATTAAGTCGTTGTTTCGCGCTAAATTGCCGTCAGATGTTGGGTATTACCTTTTGTTCGGCTTCAAGAACGGAATAAATCCGCTTCTTCCAAACGGCGACGGAGTCATCGCAATGTCAAGTATGCTTGATTTGCGGGCGCAATCGGAAGCCAGGTTTTCTTATGGCTTCAATGAGGACCATACCAGTATTCTTACCAGCCCGGAGGTGTTGAAACTCTACAATTCAATTCTTTCCTCGGCTGACAGAGAATTTGACGAAGGTTTGACTCGGCCCGGGGGGAAAATCAAGATATTATTTTCTTTCGATACGCCGGATAAAGGTTTGAAACCTCCGGTCATACTGCTTCAACTCAGTCCGGCGTCGGGAAAAGGCGATAGCAAGATACTGACTCTTCTGCCGAGTGACAGCGGAATGGAATTCGGTCCCTATGCGCCGGGAAAATACAACGTGCGGATAGCTGCCACAGCATTTTTGGCTGAACCGTTGCAATTTGATGTGTGTGTCAAACAAGGCAAGATTCCTACTGTCAAATTCACTTTGAAACCCCAAGGCGTATTGTACGGCTACATCAGCGGCAAGCTTAATCCTGACACTTTTGTTGCAGGAGCTCTGTCCGAAAAAAATACCTCCGTCAAATCGGTTGCCCTTGCCGGAAATGGTATCAAACGCATCCTTTTCCCTTCGAAGGATAAAGACTCAGATGCGTTAGGGTTCGCATCAGGCAAAGATTTTTTCAATGACGGTTGGTTCAGTTTTCAAGGTTTACCGGAAGGTACGTATACGATAACTATTACCGCAGATGGCTATGTGCCCTACACTGCCAGCTACAATGTATCGCCGGGAAAATACGGTGTGTGGCAGCCGATCGTATTGGAGAACTGTCATCCGCGTTATGAGGAGAGCCATAGGTCCCAGGCCACGAACTGAAAAATACTATTCTGCATCGGCAGGAGGATTTGCATGCTGTTCATAGGGAAACCCGCGGCCAATCTGGTAAACCAGATTAATCTTTGCTGGTCTTTTGAAATCATCGAAGGGGATAAGAATGCAGTCTATGAGATTCTCCCCAGCGCCAATATGATCTTGATGCTGCAGTTTTCCTCATCCGGCTGCCGTTCTTTTCTGTTTGGACCGTTTACAACAAAAACCTGTCTGGAAATTGACGAAACGTGTAGCTCTTTCTGTATACAATTCTTGCCGGGGCAGGCTCCGCAACTGGCGGATATTCATCCTTTGGATATGGTAAACAGTTGTGTGGAGCTGCCAAAGATTATGGGGTTTGGGCTAAGCTCCCTCGGTGAACGCCTGATATCTTCTCCAACCCATTCCAGCCGGCAGCGAATCTTGGAAGGATTATTTCAGGAGACACGGCCATTCGTGCAGGAAGATCGCTGCCGTTGGGGGGCAGCTCTCATTGAGGCTTCTAAAGGGATGTTGTCGGTTAATGAGCTTGCCAGCCATCTTGGGGTCCACGTCCGGAGTGTGGAGCGCAATTTCATCGACCATTTCGGAATGTCACCGAAGCACCTGATTCGAATCGTTCGCCTCAAGCATTTCATTGCTCAAAAAAGCTTCGGTTACTACCGGAATCTAGCCGATTTGGCTTATGTCTGCGGTTATGCGGACCAATCGCATATGATCAAGGACTTGAAAGAGTTGACCGGCCGCCTTCCAGGAGAAATTACATCCTGCCATATTCGACTGGCTGAGCCGAGTTATTCCATTCAAGTTGCATACGTGTAATGAATTTGAATCCGTGACGCTTCCATACCTCCGCTAGCCTGAAAGGCCTCTGCCTTGGGCGCTTTTTCGGTATGTGACGATACGACGGAGTCTCACCTGAACTGACGACTGCAACGGCACAGGCGGCGTTGTGGCCCCGGCTCTTTCAGGCACTCCGGTATTCCAGCGTCACAGATTCAAGATGAATGCACGTTTCACACATCCGGTGTCGCATTTTTACAATAACGAGGGCTAATTGCCTGCTATTAGTCGATGAATTTTATTTAAGGAGGTGTCTATGATCGACTCGACAGCACGCATTTCTCCTACAGCCGTCATTGCCCCGGATGTGGAAATCGGCCCCAATGTTACCATCGGCGCTCATTCCGTCATCGGCAGTGGCACAAAGATCATGGCTAACGCTATAATCGGCCCCTGGACCACGCTGGGAGAAAACAATGTCATCCATTACGGCGCCATTGTCGGACACGATCCCCAGGATTACGGGTTCAAGGGAGAAGAGAGCTACGCGGTAATTGGAAACGGAAACATTATCCGTGAATACGCCACGATTCACCGGGGAAACCGGCCGGGTGCCACGACCGTCATCGGCAATAACAATTTCCTGTTGATACAGTCTCATGTAGCTCACAACTGTGTTCTTGGAAACAATATCCTCATTTCGGGAGGGGCGCTTCTGGCAGGCCATGTGACCGTGGAGGACCGTGCGATCGTCTCGGGCAACTGTACTGTCCACCAGTTTTGCCGTATTGGCCGCTTTGCCATGATGCGAGGGCTTTCCCGCACGTCCCGTGACGTCCCTCCGTTCTGCATTATGGACGAAACCCATACGGTAAGAAGCATCAACGTAGTGGGATTGCGTCGCAACGGGTTCGACGGCAAGCGGATTCGGGCCATCAAAAACGCGTACAAGTTTTTGTTTTTCAAGGGGATGGTCATGGCAAACGCATGTGCCCATGTGGAAGCGGAATTGGAAGTAAACGACGATGTGCGGTATCTTCTCGATTTCATCAGGGGTTCCAAACGAGGGGTTTGCTTTGGCAAGGGAATGCTTGCCGAAGAGCCGGATGAATAAAACGCTGGAATAAGGGACGTGCTTTGTAAAGGAGGAGAAAAGGCAATTGTCTTGTGTTGAATGAATGATTTTAATAAGGAGTTTATAACGTGTCACAAGTCAAAATTTTCGCCCTGCGTTTGTTGCTCGACAAATACAGGGTTCCGCTTTCGTCTGCAATCCATCAGAGTATTGTCGAAGTTTTGGGCTTGCCGGTGGATAAAAAATTCCACCGTTTCATCGTGCTGGAACCGGAAGAGTTCGTGTTCCCTTCTGATCGAAGCGACAGCTACACCATTATCGAATTATCAATGTTCGAGGGCCGTAGCATCGAAACAAAGAAGCTACTCATCCGCTTGCTGTATGCGAACATAGAAAAAGCCTGCGGAATTATGCCCCAGGATATCGAAATCACAATCTTTGAAACACCCAAGGAAAACTGGGGGATTCGCGGGCTGCCGGGAGACGAGCTTGCGCTCAACTACAAAATCAGCGTATAGGGCGAGATACAAGGCGAATGTATATTGAAGGAGGAAATTGTCGCCTGCCCCGGCCAGGAGTTTCCTAACCCTTGGATCGACAGCATGGGAATCGATGTGCTCTCGGTCTTCCGGGTAGAACGGTGCTGTGCCTGGCTTGGACCATGTTCACCAATTATATCAAGCACCAGCGTGTTGCCCTCCCACTTGTAAAACGATCTTCTTCATCATCTCACGCCTTCTTGACGAACTCCGATTTCAACTGCATTGCGCCGATGCCGTCAATCTTGCAATCGATATCATGGTCACCTGAGCCGAGCCGGATGATCTTGATCTTGGTTCCGACCTTGACGACCGATGACGAACCCTTGATTTTTAGGTCCTTGATGACCGTAATCGCATCGCCGGCCTTAAGCTCATTGCCGAAAGCATCTCGCACGATGCTTTCTTCAGTGATACTGTCGACAGCCGATTGGGGCCATTCATGGCCGCATTCCGGACAGACGAAATTATCGCCGTCTTCATAGGTGTATTCCGAACTGCACGTGGGACATTTGGGTAAGGTCATATGGTATCCTTTGTCGAGGTAAAGGTGACGTGTCAGTGATAGCAACGGCTCCTTGATGACATCACTTCTATTCATACGGTAAAATGTGAGGAAAAACAACGAGTAATCGGTCGCTTCTGCAGTGTAAGTAAGAATTTCCCGGATTTTCCGGGATTTTGTCAAAAGGGGCAATTCGGGGTGGGTGGAGAGCTGTTTAGGCATCAGAAAAGCCCGCTTTTGGCGGGCTTTTTAGTGGTGAGAAGCGACGGTGGATAAACCTTATACGCCAAACGTTGTCCATTCGCCGTTTTCTTACATTTTACCGGCGTATCACTTTGCAAGCCAGGCTGCGTCGTGTGCCAGGGAACCTTCGTAAACGAAATCGTAGGAATGGAGACAATAAGTAACTATCACTTTTTGAGTGTAGTTTTCCCGTATTCTTCGCCCATCAACAAATGATTGTATTTGCCAGCCTTATCCTTTGAAACCGTCAGGTTGAATTTTACCTTGTCCTGGAACAGGATCACATAATCCGAGCCACCGAAGAGGAAGTACCCAAGCATATCCCCTTTCTTAAAGGTATTGCCCGGTTTGACGGCACTTTCAAAATTGATCGAGGATACCTGGGACATGCCGATGGGCAACAGGGCCACGAGGCCATACTCTTTCGTTTCGATGATTACGCAACCGCGTGTTTCGATATTCTGCCATCCGGGCGTGCTTGATTCAAGAACGTATTTTTTCTTTTCCGGGTCCCACGTCGTGATCCCGCCGACCGCATCGTCGCTCGGAATGATCCGGACTTCCTTTACCGTGCCTCCGATGGGGAAATGATAGCGGTGATAATCGTTTACATCAAGAAAGGTATGGGTCAGGGTGCCATTGGCAAAGGCGTTTTTATAGGCGCTGTCTTCACCGATGAGCGCGACGATCGATTTGAAGAGCGTTGATTTGATTCTGACGCCCTTCTTGTCCACGATATTGGAGTGCTTGTCGATCTTCCAAACACCCTGGGGTTTTGAATCGGCCGGGGACGCTATGACTGACGGATCATCCGGAGAGGCAATGGGGCGCTGATCAGGCGATTTCAGGTGTCGAGCAAAGAAGTCGTTGAATGTTTTCCAATGCGACGGGTCTTCATACCATCCCTTTTGCAGACCGAAGCTCGGATCAGCCAGGGCCTTTTTGTAGTACTGATCATTCCAGGACGCCTCAGTGCTCAGGAACATCCCCCATTCCTTCGTAAAATGGATCATCCATGTGCGATAGGGTTCATGGTATTGCAAGGAATTGTTGTAATACCCCTTGTTTTTCAATGCGGCCAGGGGCTGGTCATTGATGTAATAGAAGTAATCCAGGCTTTGATCTATCTGATCGTACAGCGATGAATAGGGGAGGTTCCGCAAGATCGACCAAGGCATCGCCTTTGCCGCCCAATCCATGAAATCATAATATTCTTCCAGAGACTGGGCGGGGTTCATCATTTTGTCGGGATTAAGCTTTTTAGCCGATGCAATGGAATCGAGGAGCATCTTTTTTAGTGCTGCATTGTGGTCCATCATGGTTATCAACTGTTGTGTGACCGGCTCGTGCTTAATCCAGGCCGGATCGTTGACTTGCGCAAATGCGTTGAGACACAGGCATGTACATAATGTGAATAGCGATACTAAGCTGGTCAGAAACTTTCTGGTTCTCATATGTCCCTCCTTGATATCATCTTTGATTTGAAACCGGAATAAATGCGTTACCCGACTATTGATGATAAATCCCTACTTCAAATACAGAGGTATCAGCACAAATTCTCCGTCCAGACTGTCGGGCACGTCGCGCAACTTCTGCCAGGAATAGCTCGACTGACTCCATATGAACGGCTTGTCATTGATTTTGGGAGTGCCATAAAGCATCCAGAAGCCGGTGGCCGTGGACGTAGTATCGAAGGTGCCCTGCAATTGCATAAAGGCCTTTACCATGCTGGTGTCGACTACCTTCGCATCTACGGCACCATCCGGAACCTGTTTGGGATAATCGGTCTCACCGTACGCCAAGTCCCAGCGTCCAAATATGGAAAGGGGATTGGCGGGGTCGGTGTAGGTGATTACTTTTTTGGCGCTCTCTATGTCCGTTACCTTCGGCAGCAGCCTTTTAAATTGCTTTTTCCGGGCCGGGCGATTGTCTGTTGACTGAAGATCTGATTGCACCTGGGCCGATGCCGGAAAATTGATTCCCATGAGGTAGTCATCTTTGACCATTTCCTGATCGTATTTGACGGAGCAGGGGTATCCATCGAGCGATTTGCTGGTAACTGTATAGGCCCCCCCGTTTGAACGGTAGAATATAAAGCAACGGTAGGACATCTCCACCAGACCGGTTTCATTGGTGTTGGCGTCGACCACCATGTATCCGTTCAGGTAGCTACCGGTATTATCCAGAGAGATGGCGTCAAAGAATTCGTCGATGGATGCTGAAAACTGCTCTGCCAGGGTTGCCCTCCAGAATATCCAGAGGCCGCTGACCTTGGTAATGGTCTTGGTCAAACGATGGGTCGTCTCGTTGAACATAATTCCCTTGTTATTATAGCCAAAATCGGTCCCGGAACCGATCAAGCCGGCTGTTCCCGCATTTATGGTAAACAGGTCGTTGTTTATCGCAAAGGTCTGAACCATGGTTTGGGAAAGAAAGCCTGCCCAGGTATTATGAGTCAGGATCACTTGAGCGCCGCTGCGCTTGACGAAAGCCGAACATGACTCCCGGCCACCGCCCGAGTTTGCGTCGGGCGCATTGGAGATAATATCACCCAGGTCGCTGAAAGCATTCAGGAAATAGACATCCATAAAGGTGAGGGTTTCCGATTCATAGCTGACGACAAGCTCCGATGGCTTGAAATAGGTATGATCGGGGAGCCACGTCTCTGAAAACTCGAGGTCCTCGGGTTGCGATTTGGTTACGCCGTGATAGATCCCCAACATCCGGAACAGCAGCCTTTTTAGACGGTCGGCCGTGACACCATCCGTCGAAGGGTTTTGCAGGTACTGCAGAAAATAACTGTAGTTTGAGTTTAGTAGATCGGAAGCGGTATTCCGTTCTTTCAGAGTCGGACCCGGTTGCTTGGGGAAACCATGTGACGCGTCGGTCAGGTAGGCATTGTCCCAGGTATTGTCCCGGGCGGAAATAATCGTTGTATTTTGCAGCTTGCCTTGGACAAATCCCGCCCGGTATTCAGCCTTGAGGTTATTGGCGTCCTTGGATACAACGGTCATGTAGACGATATTTTTTTTCGTGTTAATTACTCCGACAGCATTGTCGTCCAGTTGGTATGTCCGGGGAGCAGATAAATCCTCGGATGTTTTTTTTGATTTTTTTTGTTTTGTTGAGCTCATGTGAACCTCCTTGAGGAAATGTTGAATTGTAAGATTTGTTCACCGCCATGACATGGTGCGAGGCTGGCTCGAAGAAAAGCAAAGTATCGCATTCTACCGGGCGGCTGTTTGGCCCGGTTATTGATTCACTTCCTTATTACGACTTCCTCAAACAAAAAAAGCCGCCAGTCCGGATCAATTCCAAACTAAGCGGCCTTTTAACGCATATGGACACGTAAAACCGTCATTTTTCTCTCAAAATGTCACGCATTTTTAATTAAGTCCGTGACTGCAAGTTTTGTAAAAAACTAACATGCTTGTAATTTAATGTCAATTTATTAACACGTCTTGTCCTGAGAAGAACGGACAGCGGAAGGATGCCTGTGATGAGCTATTGCTTGAGTATGCCTGTCAGTAAGGGCTATAGTTACTCTGATGGAAAATAATTACTATTTTTTTAAAATCTCTGACAAAGGCCTCTGATAGATATGTTTCTTTTTTTGATTGTCTTTTTTTTAGTTTATGGGGGCATCAACCTCTATTTTTTTCGCAAGGTGATGATCGCCTTTGCTTTGGGGGCCTTTTCTTCGGCTAGTCTGGGGCTATTTCTGCTGCTGATGGTCTTTGCCCCGATCCTGGTGAGGATCCTGGAAAAGAATGAATTGGAGTTGACAGCCCGGGTTACGGCCTATGTCGGATACCTTTGGATGGGCTTTCTGTTCCTCTTCTTTTCCGCTTCGCTGTTTCTCGATGTTTATCAGCTCATCATCCGCGGTACTGTGTTTATCACCGGCAGGGACCTGCCGTTCCTCCTCCTGTCTGGCCGGACAGCTCTGCTCCTTCCTGTTGTCCTGGCAGCGGCAGTCGTCTGCTACGGCTATTTCGAGGCGCTTGACATCCGCACGGAGCGGCTTGTTATTTCCACACCGAAAATCCCCCCGTCAGTCGGCAAGCTTACCATCGTTCAGATATCCGATCTGCACCTCGGCCTGATCGTGCGACAGCAGCGGCTGGAGAGGGTTCTGGGGATAATCAGGGAAGCATCCCCGGACCTGATCGTTTCCACCGGTGACCTGGTGGATGGTCAGATCAACAGCATAGCCGGGTTGGCGGAACAACTGGCACAGGTCAAGCCCCGCTTGGGAAAATTCGCTGTGACCGGCAACCATGAGGCATATGCAGGACTAAGGCAGGCCTTGGCTTTGACCGAAAAGGCGGGATTCAGGGTGTTGCGGGGTGAAAGCACAATGGCCGGTGATGTGGTCAACATTGCCGGAGTGGATGATCCGGCTATTGCCAGTATCAGCGGTCGACCGCTTGCCGTCGAACAGAACCTCCTTGAGGGGCTGGACCATGGGAAGTACACCCTGCTCCTCAAGCACCGGCCGGTCATGGACGCGAAATGCCTCGGGCTTTTTGATTTGCAGCTTTCCGGCCACGTGCACAAGGGACAGATTTTTCCCTTCAACCTGTTGACCCACCTTTCTTTTCCGGTGCGGATGGGGTATTCGCGCTATCCAAAAGGATCGTCCCTGTATGTCAGCCGGGGAACCGGCACCTGGGGGCCGCCGATCCGCTTCCTCGCTCCTCCGGAAATCACGGTGATCGAGCTAATGCACGGGGAGTGATAGCGCGCTTGTCCGTCTCAGATACTAATGATTTTGCTGTGGGTGTGAACGAGGATTGGGATACGGCGATGATCCGGTTGTTCAGGAGATCGGTAAGGCCAGCATAGGATTGACCGGCGGTACGGGGTGCATGGCTATCGGTACGTGCGGCGCCTTGGCCGGAGCTGCCATGGCTGTCAGCTTCAGCTTCGGTTTCGGGCGGAGGGACATCTAAGGCAACACGAACCGCACATCCTGTTATTTCTTACAGGTGAAAAATGAAAGATCGTCTGAAATAATCGCTTAAATAGAAAAGGATGGTTCAAAAAAAGGAGTGCAGCCGTGGCAACCTTTATTGCAGCGCCGACTGTTATTGAAGCAGCAGGCATACCTCCGAAGCGAATCGAGGAATTTGCAGGAAGAGTCAACAGCAGTACCAATGAAGTCAGCATTGCCAGGATGATAAGCCCATCGGGATGGTCCGAGCCTGGACAGATACCGGAATTTGACGAGTACACGGTTGTACTTGCGGGAACGCTTCACGTGGAATTGAAGGACAGGGAGTATGATGTCTTGGCCGGCCAGGCGATTATTGTTCATGCCGGAGAATGGGTTCGTTACAGCACCTCTTCACCGCAGGGCGCGGAATACATCGCGGTCTGCCTACCCGCGTTTTCGCCGGATATCGTCCACAGGGATGAATGATGTTACATTCGTTAGTGTTTTAATGAAACATATGTTGATAATGGAGGTATACGCATGGACATGTGGAAGTTTTTTGACATCACGCATCGGGAGCACATTCTCTGCAACCCGACGAGCCTTGAGAAACTTGAACAGCTTATCACACTTCTGCCTCTGAAACCTGGAGCACGCGTGCTTGATATCGCCACTGGAAAGGGCGAGTTTCTCATCAGGCTTGCAGAGCGGTATCGACAAATAACAGGGACAGGAGTTGATTTCTCTCCCTATTTCATTGCTGATGTCCAAAAGAAGCATCAAGAACGTGTTCCGGATTCCCAACTCCACTTCCTGGAGATGGACGGGGCCAAGTATGTCCCGGAAACCTTAGAGAGCTTTGATCTGGTATCCTGCATCGGTGCGAGTTGGATTTTTGGCGGGCACCAAGGGACATTGAACGCGCTGCAGAAGATGGCAGCCCCCGAGAGTTGGATCGTTGTGGGAGAGCCGTACTGGAGGCATGAACCGGAAAGAGAGTATTTAGAAGCGATCGGAATGACACGGAACGACTTCGGAACACATTACCAGAATGTAGAGGTCGGGCGAGAGCACGGATTGGAGGCGGTCTACACACTCGTTAGCAGCCAGGATGATTGGGATAGGTATGAAGGGTTACAGTGGTATGCCGCGGAAACCTGGGCGAGTGATCATCAGGATGATCCTGATGCGGAGGCTGTGCTGAAGCGAGTGCGTGAAAGTAAGACAGCATATCTGAAGTGGGGGCGAGAAACGCTGGGGTGGGCGATTTATGTGTTCAAGAAAGGGGGGGATGGCACATCTCCAGTTGGCTAACGCGCCTTATTGAACATGCCCATGAAGAGCCAGATAAGAAAAAGGGCATCACCGCCTCCGAACAAACCGTTCCACCGGATTGGTGGGAAAAGGCGCCCGCCTCCCGGCGAACTTCACATTAGCTAGGGGAGTAGAAGTTCATGAGCATACAGTCTTTTGATCCAAGCTTGTACAAAGATCGCCAACGCCGATTATGGGATAGTGTTGCGGTTGGCTGGGAAAAGTGGTGGCCGGTTCAGGAAGAGATGCTGCAGTGCGTTAGCGACCGCCTCGTGGAGTTGGCAGGGATTCTACCCGGTCACTTGGTGCTGGATGTCGGCACCGGTATTGGCGAACCGGCCATTACTGCCGGCCGGCGAGTCGGGCCTGTCGGGTATGTTGTGGCGACCGACCAATCCCCCCAGATGCTCGCAGTTGCGCAAAAACGCGCTGACATCCTCGGATTGGAAAATCTGGAGTTTCGCGAAATGGACGCGGAGCGGATAAATTTTCCTGACGGAAGCTTTGATTCCATTCTGAGTCGATTTTCACTGATGTTCCTTCCAGCACTTTTCAATTTTTTGACAAAGACACGACAGATGTTGGCGCCAGGGGGAAAATTCGCCACCTCTGTCTGGGGTGTTGCGTCAAAAGTTCCCATGGCAAGTTTGGCGTTTGATCTGGCACGAGAGATGTTCCACCTGCCGTCGCCACCTGCTGAAGCTCCGTCTCTTTTCGGTTTGGCGGGAGGGGTATTGGAACGCGCGCTTTCCCATTCCGGTTTTACCGATGTGCATGCCGAAGAGATGACATGCACATTGAAGTTGTCTTCGGCGGAAGCACTGGTGCAGTTTCTGCGGGATGTCAATGTTCCTCTGGTTGCCATGCTCGAAAATCAATCGGTTGGGCAGCAGGCAGAATATTGGCAGGCGTTGGCAACAGCCACGCAGGCTTATGCTGCTCCGGATGGCAGCATCAATCTTCCGAATACGGTAATATGCGCGGTAGGCCGATAATGGTGAAATTTGCCTGTGGAGTCTTTCCGGTTTGCCGAGTGCATTGAATTATTGGCTTGACAGGCATTTCGAGATGCTTTATTGAATTCGATAGTTGTCAAATTGTCAAAAATCGAGAACACCCAGAGTGGATATAGTCAAATTGGCAAAAATGTTTAAAGCCCTTTCTCATCCGAACAGGCTGGCTCTTTACCTGGAGATTGCCAAGAAACAGGAGGCTTGCTTTCAGGCCGGTTGCGATTGTTTTGTCAGCGACATCATTGGTTCGTTGAAAATAGGCGCTCCAACCATTTCCCATCATTTGAAGGAACTGGCTAATGCCGGACTGATTATAACCGAGAGGAAGGGCAAATTTCTTGTGGCAAGAATCAATGAAAAATCACTTGATGATGCGAGTAAGATTCTGGCGTCCCGCCATACATCGGAGTGAGTTTTTTATGCAATCAATTTGATTGTTGTAAAAATGTAAAAGTATCGTGTCTTTGTCGCAAACATGCGCGAGGAAAAAGCATCTTTACTGGTAGTAAGCTCATTCCCGGATATAACGGAAGAGGTGGAGGATGCACAAGAGAGCTGAAATCACTCACTCCTGACAAGTCCTGACAGTATCCATTGATATGATTGGAGCAGATATCAATCTTCTCCGGAGTTCCCGGATGGAAATTAACTGTAATTTCTTACAGGTGAAAAAAGAATCTACCTGTGAGAATGTCACACTGACGCAATAATTCCGGTGGGTTGTGATAATAGAGCCAGAATGGGAAATGGCAGGCTTGGAACTTGTTCGTTAAGAGCATTCCTGAAGATCGCGCCAGGAATGATTGCTGTAGGAGGGTTCTTTCAAATGGAGCAAATCGGCAAACTCCGTCATATTACCTATTGAGTTGCTCTCATAAAGACCGTATCATCCTCGCTATCCAAAAAACGGGAAATCCGGGTATACGCCCTGAGTTCATCTGAACCGATACGTAAATGAGTTTTTGTTTGGTCTAACTCTGCAGGTGTTTGATTCATTATGAGGGGTGAAGAGACGCTTTTGGAGATTGCCCCAATAGGGCAATGCCTGGCGGTCAGTTGAAAGGAAAATAACTATGAATAACAACAGGCGTCGTCCGCGATATCCGCGGGCAATCGCACTGGCCGCGATAATTGGCGGGGTTGCGAGCGGATGTGCCGTTGGCCCGGATTTCAAAACTCCGGCTGAGCCCGTTCCCGGCAGGTACACTGCAACCCCTCTTCTGCAGGACAAGTCGGCTGTTTCCGATGACGGCATCGAATCGCAGCGCGTTGCAACCGACCGGGAACTACCTGCCGAGTGGTGGCAGATCTTTCATAATCAGGCCTTGGATCAATTGATTCGCCAGTCCCTGGCCGATAGTCCGACGTTGACTGCTGCCAAGGCGACCCTGCGCCAAGCTGAAGAAAACGTGCGCGCCCAAAAGGGAGTGGTGTATTTTCCCGCCATCGACGCTTCCTTCAGCGGCACCCGCCAAAAGTCCACCGGCGCCTCATTCGGTCAGTCCGGCTCAAACGGCTTTACGTATACGCTTTACAATGCCTCATTGGCGCTTTCCTACAATCTGGACCTGTTCGGCGGAGGGCGGCGCGAACTGGAAGCCCTGCAATCGCAGGTCGATTATCAGCGCTTCCAACTTGAAGCAGCGCATGTGACGCTGACCTCCAATATCGTTACTGCGGCGGTAAGGGAAGCTTCGCTGCGCGAGCAATTGAAAACCACTCGCGAGATGCTCGCGGTTCAGGAAAACCTGCTTGAACTGGTGCAGCGTCAATTTCAGCTTGGCGGCGCGGCCCGAGCCGATGTCCTGACGCAGGAAACGCAAGTGGCGCAGGTGCGGGCCACGCTTCCGCAGATGGAAACGGAACTCGCCCAGACCCGCAATCAGTTGGCGGTCTATGCGGACAAGTTCCCAGGCGAGGCCGACGTGCCCGAATTCAAATTGGATGAGTTGAGCCTGCCGCGGGAATTACCGCTTAGCTTACCCTCGTCGCTGGCGCGCCAGCGCCCTGATATCCGGGCATCCGAGGAACTGCTTCATGCGGCCAGCGCCCAGGTTGGAGTTGCTACCGCCAATCTTTATCCCCAGATCACGCTCAACGGCAGTATTGGGTCCCAGTCGACTACGGTGGGCAAGCTGTTTTCCAGCGGCACTTCTGTCTGGAGTCTTGCCGCCGGTTTGACGCAGCCGCTTTTCCGCGGCGGCGAGTTGACCGCCAAACGCCGGGCCGCCATTGCGGCCTATGACCAAGCTGCGGCACAGTACCGGCAGGTTGTCCTGCAATCATTTCAGAACGTGGCTGACGTGCTGCAGGCGCTTGATTCCGATGCGGCGACGCTGAGGGCCCAGGCCGAAACCGAGCGGGTTGCTCGTGAGACCCTTGATCTGACGCGGCGGCAGTATGAAATCGGCTCGGCGAACTATCTGCTGTTGCTCAATGCGCAGCGCCAGCATCAGCAGGCGAGCATCAGCCTGATCCAGGCCCGGGCCGCGCGGCTGGCCGACAGCGCAGCGCTTTTCCAGGCCTTGGGCGGCGGCTGGTGGAACCGGCAAGCGGATACCGGCGCCGGGCAGACTGCCGGAAAAAAACAGTGACTTATATCCTCTCTCATTGAATACGGAGATTTTTTACTATGAAGAAACGCATCCTGATTGCCGTTCTTGGTTTGATTGTCGTAATCATCATTCTTGCCGGAATAAAGTTCTTGCAGATCAAGACCATGATCGACCAGGGCAAAAAGTTCGTTCCACCGGCAGAAAGCATAACCACCGCCGTGGTTACATCCGATTCATGGGCGTCTGATCTGACCGCCGTCGGCTCCCTCAACGCGGTGCAGGGCGTTACCGTTGCCGCCGAACTCCCCGGTAAGGTCGTCAAAATCGCCTTTGAGTCCGGAGCCACGGTGAAGAAGGGCAGCCTGCTGGCCAGCCAGGACACCAGTTCGGAAGAGGCCCAGCTTCCCGGTTTGCAGGCCCAGGTAAAACTGGCGCGCACCGAACTGGAACGTGCCAGAAAAATGGTTGCGGATAAAATCATTTCCCAGGCCGATTGTGACAAAGCTGTTGCTACCTACGACCAAGCCGTGTCTCAGGTCAGCAACATGCGCGCGACCATCGCCAAAAAAAACATCCGAGCTCCTTTCAACGGGCGCATTGGCATCCGCCAGGTGAATCTAGGCCAGATTATGAAGGAAGGCGACGCCATCGTCACCTTGCAAAACCTCAATCCCATCCATGTCGATTTTTCCCTGCCCCAGCAGGAGTTGGCCCGGCTGCACTCCGGCCAGGGGATACGGGTAACCTGTGACGCCCTACCCAGAGAAACGGTGGAGGGGCGCATCACCGCCATTACCCCTTTAGTGGATGCCGACACCCGGAACGTCAAGGTCCAGGCAACAGTCGTCAACCGGGGAGAAAAGCTGCGTCCCGGCATGTTTGTCAATGTGTCCGTAGGGCTGCCGGAGCGCCGCAAAGTCCAGGTCATTCCCGCTACGGCGGTGCTGTATGCGCCTTACAGCGATTCGGTCTTTATCGTGGAGGATTCCAAAGACCGAAAAAGCAAGGTGCTGCGCCAGCAATTCGTGCGTCTGGGCGAGAAACACGGCGATTTCGTTGCCGTCACCAGCGGTTTGAAGGGGGGCGAGACCATAGTCAGCTCAGGAGCTTTCAAACTGCGCAACGGCCAGTCTGTTGTGGTCAACAACAAGCTCGCGCCCTCTTTCTCAGCTTCACCCAAGCCGGAGAACAACTAAGCAATGAAACTTACCGACCTGTTTATTCGTCGTCCCGTATTGGCCATCGTGGTCAATCTGATTATCATTATTGCCGGCCTTCAGGCCATTCGCACCCTCAATGTGCGGCAATATCCGAAAAGCGAAAACGCCTCCGTTACCGTATCCACCGTGTATGTAGGCGCCAGCGCCAACCTGGTGCGCGGTTTCGTGACAACTCCACTGGAGCGTGCCATTGCTGCGGCTGACGGTATCGAGTACATGGAGTCCCAGAGCAGTCTCGGCCTCTCCACCATCAAAATACGTCTCAAGCTTAACTACGATTCCACCAAAGCACTGGCCGAGATCAGTTCCAAGGTCGATCAGGTACGCCGCGACCTGCCCACCGAGGCGGAGTTGCCGGTGATTAATATCGAGTCTGCTGACAGCGAATTTGCCTCAGCCTACCTGAGCTTTGCCTCTGATGTGCTCAAGCAGAACGAGATCACCGACTATCTGGTGCGCATTGTTCAGCCGCGCTTGGCGGCCATTGCCGGGGTACAGCGGGCTGACATTCTCGGCGCCCGCACGTTTGCCATGCGTATCTGGCTCAAGCCGGAACGCATGGCTGCCCTTAATGTCAGTCCGGCTCAGGTGAGGAGTGCGTTGGCAGCCAACAACTTCCTGTCGGCCTTGGGGCGAAGCAAGGGCTCCTATATCCAGGTTGACTTGACTGCTGATACCAACCTCCATACGGTGGATGATTTCAAGCGTCTGGCGGTGCGCGATCAGAACGGCGTCATTGTCCGTTTGGGTGATGTGGCCGATATCGCACTTGGAGCTGAAGATTACGATACCGAAGTGCATTTCTCCGGCCAGACTGCCGTGTTCATGGGAATCTGGACGCTTCCCAACGCCAACTCCCTGGATGTCATCAAACGGGTGCGGGCCGAGATGAAATCCATTCAGCGCGAGCTTCCTACCGGCATGCAGGCCCGCGTAGCCTATGACGCCACCGATTACATCACCAACGCGATCCACGAAGTTCTCAGCACCCTCGGCGACACCTTGATAATCGTCATCGTGGTCATCTTCTTGTTCCTCGGTTCATTCCGCTCGGTGCTGATCCCGTTGGTGGCCATTCCTATTTCGCTGATCGGCGCGGTATTCCTCATGCAGGCCTTCGGGTTTACCGTCAACCTGCTGACCCTTCTGGCGGTCGTGCTTTCGGTCGGTCTAGTGGTTGACGATGCTATCGTCGTGGTTGAAAACGTGGAACGGCACATGGGTGAGGGGAAATCAGCTCTAGAGGCGGCTCTGCTGGGCGCCCGCGAACTGGTCGGCCCGATCATCGCCATGACCATTACCCTGGCTGCAGTCTATTTGCCCATCGGTTTGCAAGGGGGGCTGACCGGTTCGTTGTTCCGGGAATTCGCATTTACCCTGGCCGGTGCGGTGACAATCTCCGGTGTCGTAGCTTTGACGCTGACACCGCTCATGTCGTCCAGGCTGCTCAAACCGGGTATGGAGGAACATGGACTCGCCGGCCGTATCTCGCGAGCGTTCAACCGGCTGAAAAATGCCTATGGCCGCAGACTCGATGCGACCTTGAAGGTTCGTCCGGCGATCTATGTGGTCTGGATCGTGGTCAGCCTGCTGATTATTCCCATGTTCAGCATGTCGGCCAAAGAATTGGCGCCAACCGAGGACCAGGGGGTCATCTTTGGCATTATCGATGCAGCGGCCAACTCGACACTTGATCAGAACAGCATATTTGCTGCTGAGGCCAATAAAGTGTTCATGAACATTCCCGAGACTGATTTTACCTTCCAGATCACTCAACCGAATTCCGGCATGAGCGGCATGGTCACCAAGCCGTGGGGGCAGCGTAAACGCAATATCTTCCAGCTTATGCCCGAAGTGTCTCAGAAACTGCAGGGCATCCCCGGGATTCAGATCTTTCCGGTAACGCCTCCGGCGCTTCCCGGCGGCGGGCAGTTTCCGGTGGAATTCATTCTGGCTTCGACCGCCGAAACCGCTGAGATCCTTGAATTCGCCAAAACGTTACAGATGAAAGCCGCCCAAAGCGGCATGTTCGCTTTTCCGCCGATGATCGATGTCAAGATCGACCAGCCCCAGACCGAGTTTGAAATTAACCGGGACAAGGTTGCCGATCTGGGTCTGAATCTTTCGCAAATCGGCGGCGACATGGGCGGAATGGTGGGCGGGAATTACGTCAACCGCTTTGATATCTCCGGACGAAGCTATAAGGTCATTCCCCAGGTTCAGCGCACCGGACGCCTCAATCCTGACCAACTCAAGGATGTCTATGTCACCGGTCCCAACGGCAAGCTGATTCCGCTCAGTACCGTTGCCAATTTGAAGGAATCGGTCGTTCCCCGCTCGCTCAACCGTTTTCAGCAGTTGAATGCGGTTAAGATCAGTGGCGTGGCTATCCGTCCGCTGGATGAGGCGTTGCGCTTCCTGGAGGGTGAGGCGGGCAAGATTCTGCCCAAGGGGTATGTTCTGGATTATACCGGAGAGTCGCGCCAGTTGCGCACCGAAGGCAACAAGTTCCTGCCGGCCTTCGGCCTGGCTGTAATCCTGATCTTCCTGGTACTTGCGGCCCAGTTCAACAGTTTTCGCGACCCCTTCGTCATTTTGGCCGGGTCGGTGCCGCTGGCCATGTTTGGGGCGCTGATCTTCACGTTCCTGAAGATGCCCGATCCCAATACCCCCTTTATGACCCATGGCTGGACTACCACCCTGAACATCTATTCTCAGGTTGGTCTGGTAACCCTGGTAGGTCTCGTTTCCAAGAACGGCATCCTGATTGTTGAGTTTGCCAACCAGTTGCAGTTGCAGGGGCATGCCAAGCTTGATGCGGTGCGGGAAGCGGCCATGACGCGCTTGCGCCCGATTCTGATGACGACGGCCGCGACGATTGCCGGCCACTTTCCGTTGACTTTGGTAACCGGCGCCGGTGCTGCGGCCCGTAATTCCATCGGTCTGGTGCTGGTGGGGGGGATGTTCGTCGGCACGGTGTTTACCCTGTTTGTTGTGCCTTCGATTTATATGTTGATAGCCCGCGATCATGGTAAGGACCGTGATCACGAGGCAACGATCTCTGCGGTGAAAGCCTGAGCTCGTTTAACGAGCTCAGGTGGAAAAGGGAATTGGGGCAGGGGGGCGGAGAAGAATTATTCTGAGGGAGGCGAATTTGTGAAGTATGCGTGCTGATGGCACTTTTGATCTTTTTTACCGGGAGATCTGCGTGCGGAGAATATTGCATAGGCATAGAACAGGGCAAATAAGCCTCCTGCCAGATACAAAACGTTCAATCCGAAAAAATAAACCATTATGATCAATGCCATGATGACGATAAATATCATTGGGCCTCCTCTTGGGTGATGGCGTTCATGCCGTCCATCCGCCGTTTTTCTTCCCGGGAATTCGAAACATACGAAGCTTCTTACAGGCTTACCAAAAATAGTACGTTTTTTGCGAAGCGATTACAACGGAGAAAATTCCCGTTGTGAGGAGAGCTTTCAGGATTGTGATTTGATCAGTTCAATTATCTGAAGAGTATTTCAACAGAAGAAGGCCTGCGATTGAAAATGCAATCCCGAGAAGTCTTGGCCACGATGCTGTTTCTTTGAAAAAAAGAATGCCGCATACGGCCATGATCGCTGCTCCGCCAGCCAGAATCATCGGGACTGCGGAGAGAGGGGCATTTTTTTGAAACAAAAGAAAAAACATGACCGTGCCCATGCCAACACTGATACCCGTGAGGATCGAGTACCAGATTCCTGTTACTGTTGCTTTTTGTGCCCAGGAGTTGCTGGCCCATAGAAAAACAAGATAGATTGCAATAGTTACGGCTGCTGTGGTTTCGACCACCAACCCGCCGAGGCCGTCGGAGATGTGGTTGGCCGCGAGTTTCGTGAATACTTGATGAAGCCCGTAAAGGACAGCCGCTGCCAGCGCGTACCAGAACCATGTGGTCATTGGTGTGCCTATGCGTACAGAACTTTCGGTTTTTGATAGGCGACATCATCGAGGCAGTGTTCGATTGCTGCGAACAACGCTGCCAAGCTGACAGGTTTTACGATGTAATGATCGATTTTGAATTCTTTTTCAACAGAGGTTTCCAGGGTGAGTTCTTTCGTGCCGCTGGTAATTACGATGAACTTTGTATCAGGTTTGATAGCGCGGATTTTGCCGGTCATTTGCAGGCCGTCCATCCCCGGCATGTTTATATCGGTGATGACGATCTCCGGCATATAAGTTTTAAATAGTTCCAAACCGGTTTTGCCATTGATGGCTGTATGGAGCGTGATATGGGGAAACTTTTTGATAAGTATGGTGGTGAGAGGCTTCAGGGTAAGCTCTTCATCTTCCACAAGCAGTATCGAAATGGATGGCGTGGGGCGAGATATGGATTCCATTTTGCACCTCTCGTATGAAATTCAGTTCCACAAGCAAGGTTGTCGCGACAAAGTTGTCCCCCATATTTTTATGATGGTTTTTTGATTATCTGTTGGTACGCTATTTGAGTGCTGTTAACGATTGTATAAAGTATGACATCGGAAAACTTCTTGGCAAGTGTGGTGACGAGAAGTTTCAGGGTGGGACATTGACACCAATTACACCTCGATCCTGAATTCAGCGCCATTGGCAGTGTTGTGCGCGGCAAGCCTGCCTCCCATGTTCTTTTCTATGATGGCTTTTGACATGAACAGGCCGACTCCGGTTCCTGATTGCGGACCCTTGGTGGTGAAATAAGGGTCGAATATCTTGCCCATGATTTCCTTGTCTATGCCGCCTGCATTGTCGGCAACAGTTACGACTGCTTTGTTGTTTTCTGTGCCTATGGTGATTGTCACTTTGGGGGCATCGATGTTTCGCTCCGTTAAAGCGTCCCTGGCGTTGTTCAAGATGTTGAGGAGCGCTTGTGCGAATTCATTCCGGTATCCGTAGATAGCAGGATCATCCTTGGCAATGACTTCGAAATCGATGTGCTGGTTTTTGAAGCTGTCTTCTATGAGCGACAAGGTATTTTCAATCGCTTCAGCTACCTTAAACGTGCTCTTTTCCTTGTCCGGTCTGAAGTAGTTCCTGAAGTCGTCGATGGTCCGGGACATGTGCTGGATGAGTTCCATTGACGTACCGACCCCTTTTTCCAGAAATTCCCTGTTGAACTCGTCGAGATCGTAGAATAGCAATAATCCCTGAACCGTGAGGCCAAGGGTGTTTAGCGGCTGGCGCCACTGATGGGCGATGTTGCCGATCATTTCACCCATGGCTGCCTGGCGGCTTTGCTGAATGAGCAGTTGCTCCTTTTCGCGAAGCGCTTCCACGGCGCGCAACCGTTCGGCGGTTTCTTCCCGCAAGGCCTGCTCCGCTTCCCAGCGGCGGGTTTCCCGGACAATGTTGCCGAGGGCGAACGAAATGTCCGCTCCCATCTGCCGGAGCAGTTCGGCCCGTTGCTGGTCGAAAAAGTCCTTTTGATCCGTATAGAGGGTTAATGCGCCGATTACCTGTTCCTCTTGTTTCAGGGCAATGCTTGCCGAGGAGCGGATATTGTGGGCCCGGCCCCTTTCATGCCAGGGACGGGTGAGAGGGGAACCCAGAAAGTCATTGCAGATGCAATCGGTACCTTCGCGAATCGATGTGCCGGTTGGCCCGAGTCCTTCCGGCTCTGAGTTGGTTGTAATTCTGATATCGTCCAGATAGCCGATTTCGCCCTTGGCGGCGGCTATCCTCAACTTATTGCTGTCTTCGTCCACCAGGCCGACCCAGGCCAGCTTGAAGTTGCCGTGTTCCACGGCGATGCGGCAGAAATCGTTGAAAAGGGTGTTCCGGTCCTTGGTGCGGACAATAGCCTGATTGGTTTCAGACAGCACCGCATGCAATCGGTTCAGCCGGAGGAGCTTTTCTTCGGCACTCTGCCGCTCGGAAACCTCGAACTGCAGGTACTCAATCGTATCCGCCAGTTCCGCCGTACGTTCCGAGACCCGGACTTCAAGCTCTTCGTTCAACTCTCTCAGCGCATCCTCCATCCGTTTTCGCTCGGTGATGTCATGGGCGACATGGACGGAGCCGATGCGTTCCCCCTTTTCATCCAGCAAAGGGGTTGTAGTAACGATGAAATCACCGCTAAAACGATCAACATGCAATTCTGCGATATGTCTGCAGCCGTCCTCCATTGTTCTCGAATGGGGGCAAAACAGAGGCGGAAGGTCTGTTCCGTGGATGGCTTCGTAGCAGGGAAGGCCAACGCATTCCTCTGGTTTGAGTCCAAGCCGTCGCGCCATTGCCTCGTTGACACGCAAGACTCTGTGCTGGTTGTCGAGAATCGTGATCAGGTCGGGAACGCTGGCAAAGGTCCGTTCCCACTCTTCCTTGGCGCGTCGCAGCGCTTCCTCGGCCTGCATGTGTTTGGTGATGTCGCGGGCAATCTTCGATACTCCGATGATACGTCCCTGAGTATCTATTATGGGTGAGGCGGTTACCGATACGTTGATTCTCCGTCCATCCTTGGCTAGCCGGACCGTTTTGAAATGTTCGATTCGCTCATCAGTCGCCAAGCTCCTCATGATATGCTCTTCCTCTTCCAGGCGTTCGGGGGGGAGAAGCATGGTTATCGGCTTTCCTATGATCTCGTCAGCTCCGTAACCGAACAGGCTTTCGGAACCCGAATTCCAACTGAAGATAAGACCATTCAGGTCCCTGGCAATGATGGCGTCGTCCGACGATTCAACAAGGGCCGCCAAGCGGGCGTGTGCCTCTTCCGCCCGCTTCCGTTCGGTGATATCGATGAGCGTAACGACGATACCTTCGATGCTGTTGTCCGTTGCCCGGTAGGGGAGAATGCGCACAATGTAACAGTGTCCGTCTCCCTTGAACGTTATCTCGCGTCCAACCGAAACACCTCTCTCCAGTACCAACTGCATGTCGTCGTTGAGTCCCGGCCAATCGATGGCGCCTGCCAGGTGACGGAAGGGGCGGCCGATATCGGCCGGAATCAGGTTGAAAATTTTGGCCATGGCTGGCGTGAAACGCTTGATGGTAAACTGTCGGTTAAGGAAAAGGGTAGCGATTTCGGAACTGGTGAGCAGGTTTTCGATATCGTTATTGGCCTGATTGAGTTCTTCCACTTTGTCCTGAAGTTCGGCGTTGAGCGTGACCAATTCCTCGTTCAGGGCCTGCAACTCCTCCTTGGATGTTTCCAGTTCCTCATTGCTGGATTGCAATTCTTCGTTGGCGGATTGGAATTCCTCGTTGATCGACATCAGCTCTTCATTGACCGATACGAATCCCTCGTTGGAGCTTTCGAGCTGTTCGGACGTGGCCTGGAGTTGCTCGTGAGTGATTCGCAACTGCTCCTCCAACTGGCGAATCAACAGTTCTCCGGATGTTTCGTCTCCGGATAGGGTGTTTTCGTTGGCGGAGCGTGCGGAAATCGCTACCGGTGCAGCGATTTGTTCGAAGATGACCATTGCCATCCTGCCGGCTGACGGCTGGGAATCGATCGGTTCCACCACTATGTTGATTTCGGTGCTCTGCTCCATGTCATCGTCGATTTTCGCTCCACGGAAAACCACCTGTTTCTGGTCGGCAAAGGCTTTGTAGATTGCAGCGCGCAGGGCCGGCCGCAAGCTCTCCCGGGCCATTTTGAGAATGTCCGTGGTCGGTCCTCCGACCGGCACCTCAAGAAAACGATTCGCCCGCGTGGAAACATGGACCACTTCATACTTATCGTTTACGACCACGCAAGGCGGGCAGTAACGCTCTATCAGAAGCTTTTCCGCGGCGGCGCCGGGCGCTGGTTCCCCGGCTGCGGCGGGTTGCGCGAGACGCCTTGCTCCAGGGGGGCGGCGGACAGGAGCGGTAAATGGAAAGAGTGTCTCGTTACGCCGTTCGCTCTCCATTCGCTCGAAAATCTTCCACTTCTTGTCGATGGGGGAAAACAGATCGGATTGATGCCCGACTGTTTCCGAACTGCCAAGGAAGAGAACACCTTGCGGTTTCAGTACCTGGTGGAACAGGCTGATTAACCGTTTCTGCATGTCGGGGTTGAGATAGATGAGGAAGTTGCGGCATACCAGCAGATCGAGCCGAGAGAAGGGCGGGTCCTTGATCAGGCTGTGGTGGGCGAAAACGATCATCTCCCGGAGCTGTTTAGTTACTTGCCAGTGGTTGTTGGTTTTGGTGAAGAAGGTTTTGAGCCGCTCTTCTCCCATATCTGCTGCGATATCGTCGCTGTAAAGACCGGCCCGGGCCTGAGCAATGGCCACCTCGTCGATATCCGTGGCAAATATCAGTACCTTGATATTGAGATGATGTTCGTTCAGGAACTCCCGGATCAGAATGGCCATGGAATAGACTTCCTCGCCGCTGGCGCAGCAGGCGTGCCAGATGCGTAACGGCTCATCCGGTTCGCGTTTTTCGAGGAGTCGCGGGAGAATCTTTTCGGCCAGGATTGCAAATGCCGCAGGATCGCGGAAGAAACTTGTTACACCGATAAGGATGTCCTGGCAGAGGGCCTGGGCTTCCTGGGCATTTTTCCGTAACAGGGAGATATATTTCCCGAGTCCGGAGATGTCGTTCACCATCATGCGCCGTTCGATACGCCGCATGATGGTATTGCTTTTGTAAGAGCTGAAATCATGGCCGGTTCTCGCCTTGACGATATTGAAAATGGTATGCAGGTCTTCATCGAGTGTTGCCTCCCGGCACGTGTGTGAGGAGAGAAGGCATGTGTTCCGGGCGATTTCGGCAATTTGGGCCGGTATCTTCTCCGCAGGCAGGACCATGTCCGCCGCCCCGGTGGCAATGGCGCTCATCGGCATGGCGGGGTTGATGGCCGAGTCCGGCTCCTGGACGATGACGACCCCGCCGGAATCCTTGACCAGCTTCACGCCTTTGCTGCCATCCGTGCCGGCACCGGAAAGAATTATCGCAATACCGAGGCGGCCGGCTTCCGCAGCCAGCGAACGGAAAAAGCAGTCAATGGGGTTGTAATGTTCGACAACCCCCGCTTCTTTGAGATAGAGCAGGCCATTGCTTATGGTCATGGCCTGGCCGGGGGGGAGAACATAGATACAGTTCGGGGCGAGAGGCATTCCTTCTTCAACTGTGACAACTTTCATTGTCGTGTACCGTCCCAGCATTTCGGCCAGGAATGGCGGACTATCGGAGGGTAAGTGCATGATTACCACAAAAGAAAGGCCGCAGTCCGAAGGCATGGCGGTGAATAACTGTTCCAAGGCTTCCTGGCCGCCGGTGGAGGCACCGATACCTACCGTAATGGGACAGGGAGAGGCAGCTTTTTCCGCTTCGATGGTGAATTCGACTACTGGAGCCTTGCCATGTCTATCTGAAGATAACTTCTTTTCGGTGAACATGTACATATACCTCAGTCGGTTCAGTGTTTGCTTTGAGTCCATTACAAACAAGCTGGTACGCGGCTACCTTGTGAAGGTGTCGGACTTGCTTCGGGAAATCGGGCTCGTTAATAATGTGCGAAATGTATCACAGACAGAAAAAAAACCAATAACAAGAGTGAGTAGAAGCAAAAAAAGATGTGCCATTATACGTCAGTCGGGCATTTAATGCAGGCTATTTCTCTCTCTCCGGTAATTCCCGTCCTGTGCTGGCCGGCGTTTACAACGCCGGAATTGTTCTCCGCATTATGCAGAAATGCCTATAATGCTTGACTTAGGAGGTTGTTTTAGTATGATTTGTTGTACTCATTAGGAAATATGCAAGGAGAGCAATTATGCCGATTGTTGAATGGAACAATACTTTTGAGCTTGGAGTACAACTGTTTGATGAGCACCATTACCACTTGGTGGAACTACTCAATGGAGTCTATGATAATTTTACTGCCGGTGCTCCTGCTGAAAATATAGGAATTATTTTTGATGAGCTGATCGATTATGCTACTTACCACTTTGCATCTGAAGAACTGTGGATGAAGGATAATTCATATCCAAAAATTAATGATCATTGTGTTGAGCATGAAAGGTTTACGCGCAGAGTAGTTGAAATGCAAAAAGATTACCATGCAGGGAAGCTGAATCTGTCTCTTGAAGTGTTGACCTTTTTAAAGAATTGGCTGACAAACCATATTCTTCAAGTCGACATCGAGTATGGGCGCTATATTGCATCCAAAGGGGTGCCCATTGACTTGATCTGATTTTGCGTCCACAGGCACATTCAGAGGGCAGATTTCGGTAGAGTACACGAGTCGAACGAGCGTGGAGTGAATTGTAATAAAAAGGCGATACGTTGTAACCGTATCGCCTGAGTTTTTTTGGTTGCGGGGAGAGGATTTGAACCTCTGACCTTCGGGTTATGAGCCCGACGAGCTACCAGACTGCTCCACCCCGCGTCAAGTAGACACACTTTATAGCAGTATTGTTTTCACCTGTCAATACCTAATAAACAGTATTCATTTTTTTTGTGCTAATTCCGGTCCGGAACTACAATGGCATCTTTTCCAAGTTTTTTGGCCAGTTCCTTGGCAGCGTCCTGTTCAAGACGTCTTCCTACCCGTACGCGGTACCAGGTCCCTTTGTCACCCTGATTCGACTCGCTGATGGTGACACCATACCCTTTGCTGGCAAGCTTGTTTTTCATCGTTTCGGCTTCGGACTTGAGACTGCAAGAAACAACCTGGACCGTGAAGCCGCTTTTCTCACGGGAGGAGGCGGCCGGCTTGTCAGTCGCGGCCGGCTTTTCATTCACTGGTTTCGAGTCATTCGCCGGTTTTGCGCTATTGGCAGGCGCTGGTGTTTTTTTTGCGATATTTGAGGGAATTGCCGCCTGGAGCGGCTGCTTTTCCTTTTCGCCTTTTGCGTTGACACCGCTTCCCATAAGGTTTGTTTTCGGGTCAGGCAAGGTTTTATAGAAGCTTAGCTGGGGACCAGAGGAGGGCTTGGCAACTGGAGCACCCTGACCAGTGGTTGTCGGTGGTTGTGGCTGTGGTGTGTCCGTTGGCGCGGGTTCCGGATTGGGCTGGACTGGTAAAGGCGCTGCCACTACCGGTTTCGGCGTGTTCTCCATACTGTTTTGTTCTGTCGCTGCCTGAAACGACTTTTTGGCTGATTTTTGAGAAAAAAACCAGCCAGTGCCGAATCCGGAGGTGAAGGCGATCAGAGATGCGATCACGACCATGCTCGTAATCCTGCCGACAGGTTCCTTGCGGGGCCGGGGCTTGCTTTGGCCGCTAACGTTTGATTGCTTTGGTGGGCTGTAATCGATCCGCATAGGGACTCCGTTACATCCGTTCTGGAGCCGAAATTCCCAGGATGGAAAGGGCGTTATTTAGCGTCTGGGCCGTGCGTTTGAGCAGGTACAGGCGTGCTTTTGTCAAGTCCGGGTTTTCGGTAAGAACTCGATTTTTGTTATAGAAGCTGTGGAAGCAGGCTGCCAGCTCCGTCAGGTAGTGGGTCAGGCGGTGCGGTTCAAAATAACGGGCGCTGTCGTCAACGGTATCAGGCAGGGCAGCCAGCAGTTTTATGAGTTGAAGCTCCTCCGGTGTTTCAAGTAATGCGAGTTCAGAGGGGCTGATCTTTTCGGGAACGGGATGCCCCTTTTCCACGGCATTTTCAAAAATGCTGCAGATACGGGCATGGGCGTATTGGACATAGTATACTGGATTGTCGGGTGATTGCTCCTTGGCCAGATCGATATCAAAGACCAGTTGCGAGTCCGGTTTTCGCATGATGAAAAAGAAACGGGTAGCATCGCGTCCGACTTCGTCGATCAAGTCACGCAGGGTGACATAGCTGCCGGCACGTTTGGAAATCTTTACCTCTTCGCCGCCGCGCATGACCGTGACCATCTGGTGCAGGACGTATTCCGGCCAGCCCTGCGGTATTCCCCGGTTCAGCGCTTGCAGCCCGGCCCGCACGCGAGTGATGGTGCTGTGATGGTCGGAGCCCTGTTCGTTAATGACCCGCATGAAGCCACGTTCCCATTTGGCCAGATGATAGGCGATGTCGGGCACAAAGTAGGTATACCCGCCGTCACTTTTGCGCATGACCCGGTCCTTATCGTCCCCGAAATCGGTGGTGCGCAACCACAAGGCGCCGTCCTGTTCGTAGGAATGGCCATTTTCCGTGAGGAGTCGCACAACGGCGTCAACGCGGCCGTCGTCATAGAGGCTTGACTCGAGGGTGAAAACATCGAAGTGAACGCCGAAAGCCTTGAGGTCAAGATCCTGCTCGCGCCGCAGACTGGCGACTGCAAACTCGCGGATGGCGTCCAGGTCATTGGGATCCCCCAGGGCTGTGACATGGCGATCATCGGCATCAACTGTTTCCCGCGCCAAGTATGCGCGGGCTACATCCCTGATGTACTCACCCTGGTAGCCGTCAGCCGGCCAGCGTGGGTCATCCGTATCGATGCCCAGGCAGCGGGCCTGAACCGAGAGGGCAAGGTTTGAAATCTGTTGTCCGGCGTCATTATAATAAAATTCCCTGGTTACATCCCATCCGGTTGCGCTGAGCAGGCGGCAAAGGGTGTCACCGATGGCTGCACCGCGGCCATGGCCGATGTGCAAAGGACCGGTGGGGTTGGCGCTGACGAACTCTATCTGGACTTTTTTGCCTGCACCGGTGGCTGTTCGGCCAAATGTGTCTCCCTGGGATTCGATGTCCAGCAAGGTTTGCTGCCACGCAGCAGGTGCGACAAAGAAGTTGATGAAACCCGGGCCGGCGATCTCGGTTTTTGACAGGAGGCCGTTTCCGTTGCCAATGTGGCGGATAATGGTTTCGGCGATCTGGCGCGGCGCTTTTCGCTCGCTTTTTGCCATTTGCATGGCAATGTTGCAGGAATAATCACCGTGTTCGGAGTTGGCGGGTATGCCGATGATAACGGCCGGCAGGGGAGACGAGGTAAGTTCCTGCGCCGCGGAAGCGGTCTGCAGGGCGGTTTCAACAAGTAAGGCTATCTTGTGACGCATCATTTTGAGAGGAATTCCTTCGTGTCGGTTGCTTTTCCGGTTTCTTCCGCCATGTCCCTGATACTGATATCGCGAGAGAAATCAGGACAATGCGCTCCGGCATCATTGACAGAGAAGCGCTTGTTGCAGTGTTCGCGCCAGGCGCAGACGGCACAGCCTTGTCGAGACATGGAACAACCTTTGTTAATTGTGTTCTTGGGGAAACTGATAGATGATTTCGTTACTGCGCACCAGGCCAAAATCTTTGCGGGCGATGCTTTCCACGTAGCGCCGGTCGGTCTTGAGCGCTACAATCTCCCGTTTCAGTTTTTCATTTTGTTTCAGTGATTCGCTGAGGTGGGATTCGATTTTCGCTTTGTCCTGCCTGAGTTCAAAAATCCGCAGCAAACCCTTGTCGCCAAAAACAGTGAAGAAGAGGATAAACGCAATACATCCCAGCGGAATGAAATACATCCTTTTCTGGAATGGGCGTTCCATGCTCTTTATCCTTTCCGGTTTCTGCTGCTGGTTATCAAGGTGGACAATCTAATAAATAAATTGTCTTCATTATCGGTATTGTACTGGTTTTTTTGATAAATTCAAGAGTTGTGTTGCCTGATTGGCATAACTTGGATTAATTATATGTAGTGCCGGCACAAATCGAGAGCTTTCGACTACTTTGCCTCTCCATAAATTCCCCTGCCGTAACGTCCCAGCGGGATGTAGCGGAAGCCGGCGGAAGCCATGCGGGTCGGTCTGTAAAGATTGCGTCCGTCCACAATCAAAGGGGTTTTCAGGGCAGCCTTGATGCGATCAAAGTCGGGATTGCGATACTCGTTCCAGTCGGTAATGATCGTCAGCGCATCGGCGCCAGCCAGGATGTCGTACTGGTTATGGTTATACGTGATGCGGTCGCCAAATATTTTTTTTGCTTCATTGATCGCTTCCGGGTCGTGGGCGCACACCGTTGCCCCGGCCGCCAGCAGGCGTTCGATGATGGTTATGGCGGGTGCTTCGCGCATGTCATCGGTGCGCGGTTTGAATGAAAGCCCCCAACAGGCGATGCTCCGGCCGCTCAATGGTTTTTCTGTGCCCGGCGTGCCGAGTGCCTTGATCAGTTTGTCGGCAAGGACTTTTTTCTGATGTTCATTGATATCTTCCACAGCCTTAAGCAATTTGAAGTCGAAATTACATTCCTGGCCAGTTTTGATCAGGGCTTTGACATCCTTGGGAAAACAGGAACCGCCATAACCCGGTCCGGGAAAGAGGAAGTCGTACCCGATGCGGGAATCGGAACCGATTCCTTCACGCACTGCGGCCACATCGGCGCCCATGCATTCGCACAAACCGGCAATCTGGTTCATGAAGGAGATGCGTGTCGCCAGCATGGCGTTGGCGGCGTATTTGGTCATTTCCGCACTGCGTATGTCCATGACGATCATGCGGTTGTTCTTGCGCATGAACGGTTCATACAATTCTTTCATGAGTTCTGCCGTGCGGACATTGTCGGTTCCGATCACCACCCGGTCAGGCTTCATGAAGTCGTCGATGGCGGCGCCCTCCTTAAGAAACTCGGGGTTGGAGACAACATCAAACTCCATCTCTATTTTGCGAATACCCAGTTCTTCCTTGATGGCGGTGCGCACCTTGTCGGCAGTGCCGACCGGGACGGTTGATTTGTCGACGATGATCTTGTAACCGTTCATGGCGCGGCCAATCTCTCGAGCTACCCCCAGCACGTATTTCAAATCCGCCGAGCCGTCTTCGCCGGGAGGAGTACCTACGGCAATGAAGTTGACCAGAGACGCCTGTACGGCTGCAGCGAAGTCGGTGGTAAACGTAAGTCGCCCCTCGCCCTGGTTACGGACAACCATTTCCTTGAGGCCAGGTTCGTAGATCGGAATAATGCCTTGCTTGAGCTTTTCAATTTTGGTTTCATCGATATCGACAGCAATGACGGTATTTCCACTTTCAGCAAAACAGGCTGCGGCTACCAAGCCGACATAGCCTGCGCCGAAGATACAGATTTTCATTGATTCACTCCAAAGTTACGATAAAAGTTCTATACCATAGTAAGTGTGTGCTGTGCCATTACAATTACGGCGATACAATCGTGTTTTTCAGGCGGAGCGCCTCCGTGTAGGCTTCATTTCGTGAAACGCCGGTTGTTTCGGCCGCCCGCCGCGCAGCATCCTTTACCGATAGTTTCTCTTCGTTTAATAGCTGCTGCAGAATCTCGTCCAGCGGTTTGCCTGTTTCCGGCACCAATTCGCCGGGCGCCACCAGTATGACTACTTCTCCACGGACTTTCCCTTGTGTCACGGTTGCCATGACCTGGGAGACTGTTCCGCGGATGAATTCTTCGTAGATTTTGGTCAATTCCCGTGCAACCACTATCTGCCGGTCTCCCAGCACTTCGAGCATGTCCCGCAGGCATTCCTCCAGCCGGTGAGGCGCTTCATAGAGCAGCAGCGTGCCGGGCAGAGCGGTCAGATGGGCCAGGAAGGAGCGCCGTTTACCCTGGCGGGATGGCGGGAATCCGGCAAAGGTAAAGGTATCGCTGGGCAGGCCCGATGCCGAAAGTGCGGTAATGGCTGCACAGGAACCGGGAATGGGGATGACCTTGATCCCCTCTGCCACGGCATCCCGCACCAAATGATAACCCGGGTCGGAAACACAGGGGGTACCGGCATCGGAGATCAGCGCAACCGATTTTCCCTGTCGTAACGCATTCAGGATGCGCTCGCCCTTGAATTGCTGATTGTGATCAAAGTAGGACGTCAAAGGTTTGGATATATTGAAATGATTGAGCAGTTTCAGCGAATGACGGGTGTCCTCTGCCGCGATCAGGTCAACCTTGCCCAGAATTCGTACAGCCCGATAGGTCATGTCCTCCAGGTTTCCGACAGGGGTTGCAACAATATACAGCGTGGAGCTGGAGGCTGCGGTTTCGGCGTCCGTCACTGCCGGGCCTTCAATCCCACTTCTCTGGCCAGCTCACGCCAGGCAGGCAGGCTCCGCTCGATGACCGCCATATCTACGCAGTAAGCGATCCTGAAGAAGCCGGGAGCGCCGAAACCGGCGCCCGGCACCAGCAGGATATGGTGTTTCTGCGCCAATTTGATAAAGGCCACATCGTCTGCCAGCGGTGATTTGGGAAAAAGGTAGAATGCGCCATCCGGTTTGACCATGTCGAAACCCATGGCGGTCAACTCACGAACCAGCACGTCGCGTTTGGCCTGATAATAGGCAATGTCCACAGACTCATCCTGCAGTTTTGTCACCAGGCGCTGCATCAACGCAGGGGCATTGACAAAGCCGAGTATACGGTTGCTGAAAACCGCGCCCTCCATGAACTGCTTGACCGTATCCATGCGCGGATTGGCGGCTAGGTAGCCGATCCGCTCGCCCGGCAGGGCCAGGTCCTTGCTGTGCGATGTGACGATAATCGAACTCTCGATCAGTGGAAAGATGTTCGGAACGTGTTTGCCGTTATAAGAGATGCGCGCATATGGTTCGTCCGAGATAACGTACACAAGATGGCCGTTGCGCTGGTGCACTCTTTTTACAACCTCTCCCAACTGCCGCAAGCTTTCTGCGGGGTAGATCACGCCGGTGGGGTTGTTGGGGGTACAGATCAGGATGGCCCGCGTCTTGGGTGTTACGGCCTTTTCAATGGCTCCAATGTCCAGTTGGAATGTTTCGCGATCGGTCCAGACTTCCACCGGTACGCCGCCGTGATTGTCGATGTAGAATTTGTATTCCACAAAAAAAGGGGCCAGAATGATGACTTCCTCACCGGGGTTGAGGATTGTCTTGAGCACCACATTGAGTGCGCCCCCGGCGCCACAGGTCATGACGACGTGATTCGAGGTTACATTAAGCCCGGAGTCACGGGAAAGCTTATCGGCAACTGCGGCTCTGGTTTCAACATAGCCGGCGTTATTCATGTAGCGGTGCATGCCCGGAAGCTGGTTTTGGGCCAGAGCCAGCAACTCATCACGAAAAGCCTGGGGAGGCTCAATATCTGGATTACCCAAGGTGAAATCGTGTACGCTTTCCGCGCCGAACTCCTGACGCAGCCGTTCGCCTTCTTCAAACATCTTGCGAATCCAGGAAGATTTTGAAAGATGGCTGGCGATCTTGTTGGCAATGGCCATGGCGGTTTCCTCCGGGAAGAGTATTCTGGTAAGATAAATTTCGACAAATATACAATGAATCCCGGAGAACTCAATGGAAATTCCAATCTATCCCGATTCGCGGCCGCTTGATATCAGCGATAAGCCGTTGCTGGATCAGCTTTTTCTGACGCTTCAGCCACGTGTTTCGGAGTTTACCTTTGCCGGTTTGTATCTCTTTCGCAGTGCCCATGCCTACCGCCTGACCATGGTGGGCGATTCCTTGGTTGTGTTGGGCAGAGGGTATCACGGCGGGAGCTACTTTATGCCACCGTTGAGTGGGGATGTTCCCAAAGCTCTGGGTGCGTTGTTCGCTCATGGGCAGGAACTGTACGCTGCCGACGACATATTCGTATCGCGCTATCTAGCGGGGAAAGATCTGGAGGTGATGGAGGACAGGGACTCTTTTGATTATCTCTATCTGCGGGAGGAACTTGCCACCTTGCCGGGTAACCGGCTGCACAAGAAAAAGAATCGGATCAATTACTTTGCAAAGCACCACGAGTCTCGGACAGAATTGCTTGAAAGGCGACATCTTGCTGGTTGCCGGGAGTTGCTGGAGGAATGGCGCAACGCAGCCGGGGCCGGGGGTAATGTTTCGCTGGAGTTGGAGGCTGATGCGACCGGAGAAGCACTGACGCTGTTCGAGGAACTGGAATTGTCGGGGGTGGTAATCATGGTGGCGGACAGGGTTGCGGCTTTTGCCCTTGGCGAGTACCTCAATCCAGAAACGTCGGTTTGCCATTTTGAAAAGGCCGATCCCTTTATGGAGGGACTTTCACAGCTCATCAACCGCGAGTTTGCCGCCAAGCTGTTCACCGACGGCCGTTTTGTCAATCGCGAGCAGGATCTTGGCGATGCAGGGTTGCGCAGTGCCAAGCTTTCCTACCATCCCGTGGAATTGATTAAGAAGTACCGAGTGCGACCGAGTCCTTGAAGCCTTGTGGGGTCGTTTTGTCTTGCCCCTCGAATGTTATCGTATTCAGGATTCAGTTTTTCCGCGTTTTGAGTCATTATAATTATTACGTGATCGCAGATCCCAAACGAGTGCTTTTTGACTTTTTGTGAGTGTATTTTAAAATAAAGGCATTTGCAAAATACGCTTCGAGCATGTCGTGTCGGCAGATTTGTTCGGAAAAAGGGGCTGCTATGAAAATTCCCGTGATATATATGGATGGAACGCATGGATCTGTAAGCAGTGATGAATTGGAGGAATTGTTGCAGAGCGAAGCCTTGCTCTCCTTTCGTCGTTCTTACGGCTGGGTAAGGCTTGGCGTCGATGAACTGCGCAACAGGTCGTGTACGTATAACTCCAGTTGGAAAGACCGAAAAAAAAATGTCATTATCGTCAATGGGTCGCGTGCGGAACATTGAGAACAAAACCTGAAAAGAGTTTGGAAAATAAGAATCAGGATTGATGGCAAGCGCATTTTTGAAAAAAATCATGGTCAATCGGACCAATTGGTCGGTTAATCTTGTTCGGTATCTGGCGAATTCAGAGAGAAAGGGGAGAATATTTGCCGTGGGTGATCTCCATGGCGAGTATTATGCCCTGATGATGGCATTGCATGCGGTTGAGTTTGATTTCAAAAAGGATCGCGTGCTGTTTGCAGGGGATATTCACGATCGGGGCAGGAGTTCGGAAAAATGCCTCGAACTGTTGAGCGAACCGTGGGCTGACTCTGTGTTGGGCAATCACGAGTTGATGATGCTTGGCTCCGTTGATTCAGATGGTTCTCTGATTGATGGCGGAACCAGCATGATTGAAGCGTGGATGGTTAACGGTGGAGAGTGGGCGCTGACGGTTCCGGAACAAAGCCGTGCCGCATGGCGGCGGCTTATATTCGATACTGTTCCTCTTAATTGGGTGGTGGAGCGGAGGGATGGCCGAAAGGTTCTGGTCTGCCATGCTGAGCCGGACCCTGTCTTGCTTGCCGATGTGATTGCGTTTAAAAACAGACCAATGCCGGTACGTGAGTTATATGACAGTGTGACCATCTGGGGGCGGCGCATTCTTCGCATTGCAGGTGATCGTACTGTACCACTGGATCAAAAACAGCAAGTGTTGCACCCTGTGGATGGAGTGTTGTTTTCCGTGCATGGCCATACCCAACTCAAAATGGCCAGTTGGGTCAATAATCAACTTTTCGCCGATACAGGTGCCGTATTTGGCAATTCATTGACATTGGTGGATTTGGATCATGTAATTCCTGGGCGGCCCAATAGAATCTATGCCTGGGATATTGCATCGGAAAAGCTTGTCGGTTATGCTGCGACCAATCTTTTCTTTTGATCCGCGCCCATATCAAAGAATATCTGTGGAGGCTGTCAATGTTGTTGTGGAAAATTTTTGTACTGTACACGCGTGTTGCATTGTTTTCATGGGGTGGGGGGCCGGCATCGCTAGCTCTCATGCAGCGTGAAACCACTCAGGCAATGTGGGTTCCGCCCGGTTCCACACAGGCTGTGCCGTGGGCAACTCCACTAGAATTTTCGGATGCCGTTGCGTTGGGCAATGCGCTGCCGGGACCGGTAGCACCCCAGGTTTCGGCCTATATCGGCTATAAGCTGGCTGGAACGCCGGGCGCTGTTGCCGCTGCAGCAGGAACCGTTTTGCCCACGACATTGCTTATGCTGTGCTTGGTAGTTTATTTTTTCAAGATCAAGGACAGTCTCCTTATTCAATCCATGCTGCGCGCCGTCCGTCCCGTGGTGGTTGGTCTGTTGCTCTGGACTGCGTACGATATGGCCTATACTGTTTTCGGTGTTAAAAAATTCGGTGTTGGCGGATCGTTAACGATGGGGTGGGACAAACTGCTTTTTGTGGTGATTTCTTTTTGCCTGTTAACCATGACCAAGATCAACCCTGCATTTATTATTTTCGGTGCGGCGGTGGTGGGCGGGATTGTTTATCGTTGATACTATCAAAAGTTAACAGCCGGCAACGGTACTGTCACCGAAGCCGGCCTTTTAAAGTTGTATAAAAATATAAAATTGATAGATAAGATATAAATACAAATTGACAGGCGTTGGGCTGGATGATAATCTTGCTCATGAGTTGCAAGAAACAGAGTTTCAGGTGTTGCAGTGGAGAAGACTTGTCATTACACTGTCGGGGAATGACAATGAGGGAGGAGCTACCCATGGATGCATCGGAATTGAGTCTTGCGGATAAATATCAGCGACTGAGAGATATCATTAGGGAAATGGGCGGTTGCGTGATTGGTTTCTCCGGGGGGGTGGATTCAACCTTCCTGTTTGCTGTTGCGGTAGATGTTCTGGATGGCCGTGCGCTGGGGGTTACGGCCACTTCTGCGACCTATCCCGAGCGGGAGTTGCGCGAGGCGCGGGAACTGGCTTCCCAGATCGGCGGGCGGCACCGGGTGGTTGTGTCCGAGGAACTGAATATTCCCGAGTTTCAGGATAACCCCCGTGATCGTTGTTATTACTGCAAAAGGGAACTGTTCGGCAAGTTGCGTGAAATTGCCGACAAGGAAGGCCTGCCCTGTGTCCTGGACGGCACCAACGTGGACGACCGCAGCGATCATCGTCCCGGCCGCCGGGCTGCTGCCGAGTTGAATGTCCGAAGTCCTTTGGAAGAAGCCGGACTAACCAAGGACGATATCAGAAAACTCTCCCAGGCTCTGAAATTACCGACTTGGAACAAGCCTGCCTTTGCCTGCCTCTCCAGCCGTTTCCCCTATGGCACCGCTATTACTGCCGAGCGGGTCCGCCAGGTCGGCAAAGCCGAGGATGCATTGTACGCCCTTGGTTTCCGCACGCTTCGCGTCCGCTTTCATGGCGATGTGGCTCGCCTTGAGCTGGGTGTGGAAGAGTATGTTGCCGCAACCGGACCATTGCGGGACAAGGTGATCCAGGGTGTCAAGGATGCCGGATTTGTCTATGTGGCGGTGGATCTGCAGGGATACCGCACCGGCTCCATGAACGAAACAGCTCCTTGAGTTTGGAAAGAAAACGATGAACATGATGACCGAGCATGGTTTGAGGAGGATGTTTTGAAAACAAATGTACTTATACTGCCCGGCATCGGAAGTTCGGGGCCTCAACACTGGCAGACCTTGTGGGAGCAGGCCAATCCATCATTCAAGCGCGTCGAGCAGCGTGATTGGGAAACTCCTTTGTGCTCCGACTGGGTTGAAAACCTTGAACAAGCTGTTACCCAATCAGGAACCGACACGGTGTTGGTTGCCCACAGCATGGCCTGCCTTCTCGTTGCTCAGTGGGCGGCCCGGACAACACGCCGCATCCGCAGCGCGCTTTTGGTCGCAGCCCCCGATCCCCAAAGCCCCAACTTTCCCCGCGGGGCACAGGGGTTCGCTCCATTGCCACAAAAACGGTTTGCGTTTCCGAGCATTGTTGTCGCGAGCAGCAATGACCCTTACGCCAGTCTTGATTTCGACAAAGGTTGCGCCGAACTGTGGGGCAGCCGCTTCGTAACCATCGGTGATGCCGGACATATCAATTCTGATAGCGGCCATGGGGAATGGCCTGAGGGCTTCGCGATTTTGGAGACGTTGCTTGTATAACAATGATCATGCGTGATCAGAGCCTTGCCAGGCAACGCTGGCTCCTCTTTGCCGCACTGGCGTTAATGTACATTCTGGTCTACTTCTACCGCATTTCGCTGGCAGTCGTGGCTGGCGACATTTCCCGCGACCTACGGCTCAGTCCCCAGCAGCTCGGCGCACTTTCCAGTGTTCTCTTCTACGTTTATGCCGTGACTCAGCTCCCTTTGGGGCCGATGATCGACCGACTCGGCGGTCGCATGGTAATCAGCGCTTTCGGCGTGTTGACCTCCATTGGTGGCATTCTCTTCTCCCAGGCGGATAGCCTGATTGTTGCCATGACGGCGCGGGTGCTGATCGGTATCGGCACTGCCTCGGTGCTAATGGCGACACTTGCCATATTTAGTCATTGGTTCGCGAAGCAGCACTTTGGAAAGGTTTCCAGTTACATGGTGGCAATCGGAAACCTGGGCAATCTCTCTGCCACGGCTCCCTTTGCTCTGGCTGTGGCAGCCATTGGCTGGCGTTCCTCGTTTCTGGTGATTGGCCTGATTCAGGTCTTGGCAACGTTGCTGGTATTTGGCTTGGTGCGAGATCGTCCACCCGGCCCCCCCTCCGGTTCGGACGAGGATGAAAAGAAACTGGTCGAGTCGCTCGGCATGCTGGCTGCCTGGAAAGAGATCTTCGGCAATCGCGACTTCTTTTTGTTGGGAGCGATTTCCTTTGCCTGGTATGGCAATTACTTGGCTTTGCAGGGGTTGTGGGGCGGGCCGTATCTGATGCAGGTGCTGCACCTCTCACGTCAGGCCACCGGCCACATGCTGATGTTTACATCACTTGGCTTCATCGCCGGCAGCATGGTAAACGACACCATTGCCCGGCGTTTTTTCAAATCCTACAAAAACACCCTCCTCGCCGGACAGATCCTGCTGTTCATCCTCATGTCCGTCTTTCTGCTGCTGGCCGCTGCCTTGCCGCAATCGATCCTGGCAGTGCTTTTCTTTGCCATCGGCCTGGCAGTATCCAGTGGCGTGATGATCTACCCTATCATCCGCTCCATGTTCCCCTTGCGCATTGTGGGCACGGCCCTGACGTCGCTCAACTATTGCGTATTGCTGGGCGCGGCGGTAACCCAGCAGATCATGGGGGTGATCATCGGTTCCTTCAAACCCGTTGCCACGGGCGCTCCACCCCAGGCTTTCCAAGCCGCATTCAGCTTTCCGGTCATCGGTCTGGCCGTAACCATCGTGATGTTCCTGTTTGCTCGGGATTATTCGGATATTGAGGGTAAGCGATGAAAAATCAATCACCACGGTTATTGCCCGGCAAAATTTTCCGAAATCAGAAATTCCAGAACTCGTCGATTTCCTCGTCGGTGAAGTCCCAGACGGCGTTGTGCGGGGCTATCGACTCGTAGGTGAAGAACTCCGGCAGGCGGTCATGCGCTTTGTTAAAACCGGCCTTGATGTTGAACTCGTGCTCGAGCTTGAGGATTTTTTTGCCCAACGCAATGAAGTCGTCAACGGCAAATGCGACGCCGAAACGGGCGCCGATCATGTCGGTCAGGGCTGGCAGGCATTCCGGAATATCGAGGGCCGGGAAGGCCACGAAGATGCACATGCCGGTGGAATCGATCGCAGTAGTCGCGATCTGCAGGTTTCGCGAGAGTTCGACCTGCCCCTCTTTCTTGAGCGGATCAAGATAACCGCCGCAGTTGAGGATATTGGTCGCAATGGCATAACCGGCGGTGTGGTCGGCTCCCATGGTGCTGGTAGCATAGGTGACGCCGATGCCCTTGATGGCACGGGGGTCGTAGGCAGGAATGCTCTGGTTCTTTACGATCGGCACGCGGGTGATGCCGTAGGCGCGGCCAACCGAACCCGCGCCGTTTCCAAGGATGCGGCCGAGCGGCGTGCCTTTGCCGATTTCGTCGGTGAGCAGCCGCAGTACGCCGGCACCGTCGCCAAAGGGGATGATTCCGGCTTCCATTGCCACTCCGAACATGACCGCGGTTTCAATCGAGTCAACGCCGATATCGTCCATGATATTGTCGGCCTTCGCGATGATATCAAGGTCGTCGATGCAACAGTCTGCGCCAAGTCCCCAGATCGTCTCATACTCGAAACCGGAGGACAGATAGCCGCCGTTCCGGTCCGGATAAACCTGTGAGCATTGGATAATGCAGCCAGCATGGCAGCCATGTTTCGGTTTGCCGCCGCGTGCGACGATGGTGTCTCGCATGGTTTCGCCGGAGATCTTGTCATGCGCCGCGTACTGTCCGCTTGTGAAGTTGCGGGTCGGCAGTCCGCCAGCTTCGTTGATGATGTTCACCAGCACGTTGGTGCCATACGTCGGAAGCGCTTGGCCACTGACCGGGTGGTCCAGCAGCGCCTTGGCAAAGGTCTTGGCGGCAACTTTGAATTTGTCCGGATCGGCGAGTTTGACGCCGGGCGCGCCTTCGGCGTCTATGGTGATGAATTTGATTTTCTTGGAGCCCATGACCGCGCCGAGACCGCCGCGACCGTGGCTGCGGATCTTGCTGTCCGGGTCTTTTACCGAGATATTGGCCGACAGCATTCTGAGTTCACCAGCAATGCCGATGGTCAGGATGCCGGTACTTTTGCCCAATCTCGACTCAACCGCTTCAATGACGGCAAAATTGTTTTTGCCAACCAGTTCCGTTTCTTCCCGGATAGCGATGCCATCCTTGTTTACGTGGAGGTTGAACCACGTGTCCCCCTTTGGCTGCCCCTCGATGATCAGCGCCTTGATGCCGAGCCGCGCCAGGAGTTGCGCCGAGGTGCCGCCGGAGTTGCTCTCGTTGATGCCCTCGGTAAGCGGGCTCTTGCCTCCTGCCGAGAGGCGTCCGGACTGGACTGATGGCGTACCGGTGAGTATGCCAGGAGCAAACACCAGCTTGTTGTTCGGCCCAAGGGGATGACAGGTCGGCAGAACTTCGGCGGCTACAATGGTAGAGGTCAATCCGCGTCCACCCAGCAAAGCCCACTCTTCCGGAACATCTTCCTGTTTAACCGTCATGTCGGTCATGTTTACGCGATAGATATTTTCCATGATACTCTCCTTTGATCTGTCAAAATAGTATCAGTTGTTTCCGGCATCAAGAGTAAATGATGCACCATTTTTTTCTGAATTGTATAGATTATACCATGGTTTACGCGATGCTGTGGTCTAGTGATAAAGAAGATAGCTACCAGCGTAGAGAGAGTATCTATTTTTACTTTTGAAACCGGTGTTGCAAGTATTACCGGAGAAAATACGGATCAATGGCTAAAACGAATCAATCGAGCCGGAAAGCATCGTTGGTTTGACAAGGATTGGGGCTATTGTAACCTTTTAAAAGAAGTACTACGCCGGGGGAGTGCATGCAGACACGCCGGGATTTCATGAAATTGGTTGGAGGAGCTGGCCTTGCCTTGGCATTACCAGGATGTGCCATAAGCCCACCGCTCAGGAAGGATATATTTCCGGATTTCGGGGACAGGGCTCATCCTTATCTTGGGCTTGTTACCTCCCTTCACAAGGAACATGATTACGAAGCCCGTATCGAGGGTACATTGCCACCGGAACTGCGCGGCGTTTTCTACCGTATCGGCCCCGGCTTGTTCGATCGGGGGGGACTGCGCCGCCGCTCTGTTCTCGACGGAGACGGAATGGTGCAATCTTTCACATTCCACGACAAGGGAGTGCGTTACAGAAACCGGTTTGTGCGGACGAAACGGTATGTGGAGGAGGAAGCTGCCGGCCGGTTCCTGTACCCGACTTGGTGCACTCAAGCGCCGGGCGGCTTTTTCGCCAATTTCTGGAAGGCCGGGGCGGTCACGAGCCAGGCAGGAGTCACCGTTTACCGGATCAACAACCGGCTCTATACTTTTGACGAAGGAAGCCTTCCGTACGAACTGGATCCTGTGACACTCGCAACAGTTGGGGAAACCAGCTTCGGACTTCCTCACGATATGACTACCTATGCAGCCCACTCCAAAGTCGATCCGAAAAATGGCGACTGGCTCCATTTCGGAATTCGATTCGGCCCGGAACCTCGCCTCCATACCACGATTTTCAGCCGCGACGGGAAACTGCGAAGCCACCGTTATTTCCACATGCCCAGGTACGTTTATATGCATGACTGGTTTGTCACCGACCGTTACCTGGTTTTCAATTTTCAGCCATTGGAAATACATTTTTGGGGCTTTCTCCTGGGGATGCGGAGCATGGTCGAGTCGTTGCGCTGGAAGCCAGGGGAAGGAAATCTACTCATGGTGGTGGAACGGGAGGGAAACGCCAAGCCCCTTTTCCTCGAATCCCCTGCCCGGTTCATGTGGCACGGCGTGAACGCATACACTGAAGATGGAAGAATTATCGCCGATTTTATCGGCTACGACACCCCCGATCACCTTCGCAATACCGATTCCGCCCCTTTCGCTGTCATGAGGGGTGAGGAGGGAGAACATTATGATACCGGCAAGGTCCGCCGTTATGTGATTGACGTGGAACAGAGGAAGATCAAGGAAGAGTTTATTGCGGGTGAAAATGTTGAATGGCCCCGGATCAACGCGCATCACCTATGCAATCGCTATCGATTCGCTTACATGGCCGAGGGCCGCCCTGGGGCATTTTTCTGGTCAGTCGTAAAACGGCTCGACATCAAGACAGGAAAGAGCACGAGGTTTGATTTCGGAAAGACGGAGTTTTGCAGCGAACCGGTTTTTATCCCGCTTCCTGGAAGAAGCTACGAATCCTTGGATAGCGTGGAACCGGGATGGGTGGTGACGGAAGTATATGACAGCAGGAGCAGAACCAGTTACCTGGCTGTGCTGCGGGCGGAGAAATTGTCCCACGGGCCGTTGGCGAAAATCCATCTGACTCATCATGCGCCGTTCAGCTACCACGGATGGTGGAGCGCCGGGGATTGACTCCAAATTGTTATGGTTGACTTCGGGGGGGCCGGGATTACCGCTTTGGAAACGGGCTACCCTTTTTTCAACGACAACATCACCCTGTTTTTTCCGTCAATCCACCGGTAGTCGATCCGTTCCGCCAGATGGCTGATGATGTTCAGGCCCAGTTCATCGGGTAGACTGCCTTTATCAAGCAAATTCACCGCCTCGCCAGTGTTTTCCAGAACCAGATCAAGACTCTCCTTCTTCTCGGAGTAGGAGATGGTCAGATCGAGGGGCGTGGCCGGGAGGAGCGGCTCGTGAATCTGGAGGAGTTCTTCCACGAGCAGCAGCAGGTTGTGCCGGGTTTTTCTCGGCAGGATCTGCTTTTCGCAGAAGGCCTCTATTTCCGCGTTCATGGCATACAGGTCGTAGTGAGGAGACGTGATGTTGAATCCAAGGCTGCGCACCCGGTGAATGAACGCTTTGGTCTTCTCCCGCTGCGGGTTCTCGAATATTTGCTCAGGCGTTCCTTCTTCGTAGATAAACCCCTCATCCATGTACAGAACCCGGCTCGATACGTCACGGGCAAAATCCATCTCATGGGTGACGATCAGCATGGTCATGCCATCCTTGGCCAAGCGCCTGATGACTGCCAATACCTCGCTCACCATGGTCGGGTCAAGGGCCGAGGTCGGCTCGTCGAACAGGATGATTTCCGGCTCCATAGCCAGGCAGCGCGCAATGGCAATGCGCTGCTTCTGTCCGCCGGATAGTTCGTCCGGGTAGTTGTCGGCTTTCTCGGCAAGTCCCACCAGCTTAAGCAGGTCCAAAGCTTTTTGCTCCGCATCGGCCTTGGCCATGCTACGCAGTTTTATCGGCGCGATGGTCAGGTTTTCCAATATGGAGAGGTGGGTAAAAAGGTTGAAGGACTGAAACACCATGTTCATCTTCTGCCGAACTTTGGGCACGTCGGAGCGGGGATCGAGAATATCGGTTCCGTCGATAGCGATGGAACCTCCGCTTGGTCGGTCAAGCAGGTTGAGGCAGCGTAGGAAAGTGCTTTTGCCGGTGCCGGAAGGGCCGATGATGGAAATGACTTCCCCCTTCCCGATTCGGATGGAGATATCTTTAAGTACGGCAAGTTCGCCGAATTTCTTGGATAAATGCTCTACTCGTATCATGCGTTACCTGCCTTTCTCCGTTTGTATTTCGGGTCGGTTCTCAATTCCAGGTACTCCAGCGACTGCATGAGCAGCCACGATATGCAGAAGTAAAGGAATGCAACCATGACGAGGGGGAAGAAGGCGTCAAAAGTGCGGCTCCGGATGATATCGCTGGCCTTGGTCAGATCCTGCACCGCGATGTAGCCGACAATGGAGGTCATTTTGACGAGAGAGATGAACTCCCCCTTGTAAATCGGCAGGATACGGCGCACAGTCTGAGGCAGAACGATATGAAGAAAGGTGGAGGCTTTGGTGAATCCCATGGCGATCCCGGCTTCTGTCTGCCCTTTGTCCACCCCTTCGATGCCTGTCCTGAAGATCTCGGCTGCATAGGCGGCAAAATTCATCCCAAAGGCAATGACGGCCACGATGACCGGATCAATACTGACCGAAGCGAATACGACGTAGAAGATCAGCATGAGGAGCACCAGCACCGGTGTGCCACGCAGGATCGAGATATAGAGCCTGGCCGGCAGGTTCAGCAGCCGTTGTTTCGACATGCGCATGAAACAAATCAGCGCTCCCAGCAGGGTACCCACCACCGTAGAAAATACCGAGATGATCACCGTGGTTTTCAGTCCGTCCCCAATAAGGAGGTACCGTTTCTCCTGGATAATGTTGCTGCGGAAGCTGTCGGCAGTCTTTTGGAAGAAGGAAGGCGACGCTTTTGCTGTTGCCGCGTCATTTGTGATGCCATCGGCTGAGGCAATGTTCTTTTTGAGCGTAAAGATGCTTGCTCCCAACTCGTAATAGGGATCGGAGAAGGCAACCTGCTTCTTGCGCTCTTCGGTGATCACCAGCGTGCTGGTGATCATGTCTATCTTGCTCGTTGCGGCGGCGGCAACCAAGCTGCCGAACTCCATGTCCATCAGCTTGAGTTCTTTGCCCAAATGCGCGGCAAACCGTTCCGTAAGCTCCACGTCAAAGCCGATCATCTTGCCGTCCCTGAGGATGGTGAAGGGAAGCCCTTTATCGCTGACAATGCCGACAACAAGTTTGCCGTTCGATTTTGAGTTGGGAATGTCCGGCATCCGGGTGTCCCCCGTTGTTATCCAGCGGTTGACCATGTCCTGGAATATGCCGTTTTGTTTGATCTGGCGCAGAAAACCGTTGAACTCTTCCCGCAGGGGGGTATTGGCCTTGTTAAAACCAACCCCGATGGGAACGTAAAACAACGGCTTTCCCAGAAATGCCAGATCACCGTCATTGCGGATTATGTCGATCAGCGTCTCGTAGGTATAGAACGCGGCATCCACTTTTCCTGACTTGACCGCCAGAATGAGGTCGGAGTGGTTTTTGTACTGGAGGACCGTTGCTTGCGGATAGGTTTTCATCGCATAGCCGTCATGAATCGAACCGAGCAGGACTCCGATACGCTTGTCTTTCAGATCGGAAGGGGATGCAAGTTTCGAGTCGCCATGCTTTGCTTCGGTAGGGTTCGTGGCAGTTCTGGTCTGAAGTGCAGCCGTTGACGCGTCCCTTCTGACCAATGCCGATATGTCGTTTGTGATGTACGGAACGGAAAAATTGATCAGCTTTTTGCGCTCGTCCGTCACATTGAAATTGGAAAGCGCAAAATCGATTTTGCCCGCCTGCAGCGCCGGTATCAGCGCTTCAAAATTCATGTCGACGATTTTGAGCTTTTTCCCGAGGTGTTCGGCGATCAACCGGCCCAGCTCAATGTCCAGACCGGTAAAGGCTCCATTCGACTGGAATGAAAACGGTTCGATGGTTGCGCATGTGCCCATTCTCAGGACACCCTTGTCTTCTGCGCCGCTCAATGACGGCAACGACGGCGTTGCCGTATATTTTGAGTCAACCCATTTCTCTTTCAGGCGTTGCAGCGTTCCTTCCCGGTTCAGATCCAGCAGCGCCTTGTTGATTCCGGCAAGCAATGCGGTGTTGTCCTTTTTGATTGCTGCGGCAACTTCAAGCTTGGCCACCGGCTCGTCAAGAATCGCCAACTCGGGGTTTTTTGCAACAAGGTTCAGGAGAACGCTCTTGTCATAGACAAACGCATCCGCTTTGCTGCTCTTGAGCGCCAGCCCTGCGTCCGCCGAACCGGTTAAGACCTGAAAACTTGCGTGCGGGAAATGCTTCCGTGCGGCCAAATCACCGGCAGAGCCTGACAGGACGCAGATTCTTGTGCCGTCAAGCTGCGACAACTTTGATATCGCACCATTACCGGCAGCGCCATTTGAGGGGGCGGTGCCGGCGGCGGATTTTCTCACGAGCATGATTTGGGAATTGACAAAGTACGCCTGGGTGAAATTCACCGTTTTTTTCCGCTCGTCGGTTGCCGTCATGCCGCTAATGATCACGTCAACCTTGCCCGATTGCAGGGCAGGGATCAAAGCCATGAATTTCATATTCGAGAACTGGATGGGGCGGTGGAGCTTTGCGCCGATTATGCGGGCAAGTTCGCTGTCGTGGCCGGTTACACGGCCGTTTTTGTCCACGAAACTGAGCGGTTCCCGTGTCGCGGTTACGCCGATTTTCAGTACATGTCCATCTGAAGGGACGGGGTATTCCTTTTCATCATAGGGAGACAGGTCCTGCTTGAACCAGCGCTTCGACATATCCGCCAGCGTGCCGTCGGCCTTTAAATCGGCGATTACCCGGTTCAGGTCGGCCTGCAGCTTGTCATCGCCCTTCCTGAGCGCGATGGAGGTGTCCTCGTTATCAAGTCGTTCCGGTACTCGCCACAGTTCCGGATTTTTTTTGGCGACCTGAAGCGCAGTTGGAGATGCCGTGACAATCGCATCGAGCTGCCCTGACTTTAAGGCTGTAACTGCATCCATAATGTCATCGAAACTTTTGATTTGGGCGTTCGGAAATCGTGCCTTGGTGATCTGTTCGCCGGTTGTGCCGGTCATAACGCCAATCCGTGCGTCCTTTGCGTCGTCGAGTTTGGTGATAACTTTCTCACTCTTGTTACATCCACAGACGGCAGCAATGAGCAACAGGCACAAAAGCGCCAGACGCACCAGCTTTTTCATACATCTCTCCACAGGAAATAAAATCAATGGAACGCGGAATACATTCGGTACGTTCGGATTACAAACCGGATTCAACCTTGCAACATTGCTTACCCATCCCCCTCCCAACCTCCCCCTTCAAGGGGGAGGAGCCTTACAATTCCCTCCCTTTCAAGGGGAGGGTTAGGGTGGGGATGGGGTAATGGATTAATCTGACAGATTAGAATTAGTGCGGTTTCCGTTTCTCAGGCTGCGCAAGGTTTCTCTACGAATGCAATCATTTGCGCTAGGGTGTTTACCTTCTGGGCTTCTTCTGGAGCAATCCTGATTTTAAAGGCGTCTTCTGTCAGAACGATAAGTTCGGACAAATCCAGGGAGTCAAACCCGAGATCTTCACGCAATGTCATTTCAGGCCTCAATTCCACCGAGGCAAGCCTGTTTTTACCGATTTTCTTCACCAGTTCATATACTTTTTCTGTTGCGGCCATACTCTTCCTCCTTAGTTATGAATTAGGACACTCTCCGGGGAGCGCCAACGCAAAAGTATCGATCCCCAACTGACTCCGCCGCCGAATGCGGTCAGCACCAGCCGGTCGCCATCTCCTATGCGCCCCTCTTTCAGGGCGTGATGGAGGGCAATTGGTATGGAGGCAGCCGATGTGTTTCCGGTCTGCTCAAGATTAATGACGATCCTGTCCATCGGCAGATTCAGGCGACCTGCCGCTGCTTCAATGATGCGGCGGTTGGCCTGATGGGGGATGAATAGGCTGATATCCTCCAGCGACAATCCTCCGTTTTGTATCACGCGCAACGCCGAATTTCCCAAAATACGCATGGCAAACATGAAGACCTGGTTTCCGTCCATTTGCAAGTAGTGCAACTGTTCGTCGATTGTTCCGGCCGAAGCGGGCAGACGGCTTCCGCCTGCCGGGATCGTGACTGCGGAGTGCTCGGAACCGATGGTTCCCGCGTCGGTAGCCAGCAGCCCATATCCGTTCGGAACTGCGCCGACTATTACCGCACCGGCGCCGTCTCCGAACAGTATGACGCTGTCTCGGTCGGAAGGGTTGACGATGCGGGAGAGCGTTTCGGTGCCGATTACCAGGACTTTGCGGCTGAAACCGCAGGTCACGGCATGGCAGCCGATTACCAGTCCGTAGATAAAACCGGTGCAGGCGGCTGAAAGGTCGAAGCAGGCCGCGCTGGGAATACCCAGGGCGTTTTGGACGATGGCGGCAGTGGCGGGAGTGGGAGAATCTCCGGTGGATGTGGCAACGATAACCATGCCGATTTCTTCCGGGGCAGTGCACGAACTCGCAAGCGCCTGTTTTGCCGCTTCAATGGCCAGGTCGGAGCATGCCTGGCCGGGCGCGGCGATCCGGCGATTATGGATACCGGTTCGACTATGGATCCACTCAGTGGTAACATCAAAACGTTCGGCTAGTTCCTCGTTGGTCAGGAGTTGTTCCGGCAGATAGGCGCCGGTTCCCACGATTCCCGCTTCGTTGCTGATCATGCCTGCTCCTGTCCCGAGATCGTTTCATGGTCGTTTCGAATGAATTCCAGAAGCGATTTAGCTGTGTCTCCATACAGTTTGATTCCATCGTAATCCGGTTTTTTGTCCAGCACCTTTTGCATCATGACGCCGTCATTGCCGAACCAGCGCGGGAAAATCCCACCAAGAAAGAACCCTTGCTGCCGCATCTCATCCACAAGAGCGGTCATATGGGGCAACGCCGTTGAAAGCACCACCTGGAGACTTGTGACACTGCGTTGTTTCGCCTGATCGAGCAATTCTCCGAGAAAAGTTCCCCAATCGGCTCCGGCGAAGCTGACGGAGACCCGCCACATTCCGGCGCTGGCGAACCAACTGTCGCTTCTGGCAGTTTCTCCCCGGAGCGGCAATGACGCTTTCCCTTTCCGGGTATTACGTGGTCGGAGTTGGGAGAACAGCATGCTCAGCACGTCGAAATACTGTTCAGGAAGATAACAGATTCCGCTTGGCTCGGACTGTTCATGAAACTGCAGCAGACAGGTGACCCGGTCTGTTTCGGGAGCGCGCTCTACGAAATCTGCTCCGTTCATCTGATCCACGGCCAGGGCGCAGTCGACAAACCCCGCCTTCGCGCATCCCAGTTGAGTGAAATAGTGATGACAGACCGCTTCCACGAACATACCGTCACCTGGCGGGCCAGGCATACGCCCCGGTTGCAGATAGTACTGAAACAAGTCCCACGCCAGGTTTCCCTTGCTGTGGCTGGGCATCACCAACAGGTTCCCCCCCTCCCATAGTGCGGGATTGGGAGAACTCTTGAACACCGAGGCGTAGCCTATCGGCTCTCCATCAGGAGCAAGAGCGAGCAATGCCGAGAGACGTCCGGCGTTGATTTCTCCAAGGACCTGATCGGGGTGATACACGTAACTTACCGGGAAATTGTCGCCATAGAGAGCCCGGAATACGGTAGCCACCTTTGCCGCGTTTTCCGCTGTAACCGGCGTTATTGTATAGGGTGGGGGACTTATAGTGGTGTCTTCCATTCAACATTCTCCGGAAGCGACTTTTTCCGTCAGGTATTCGATACAGCTTCCAACGGACTTCAGTTTCAAAATATCTCGTTCGGCTATTTCCAGGTTGAAACGTTCTTCCAGGTCAATCACCAGATTGACGAACTGGGCCGAATCCATTCCCAGATCTTCTTTTAGATCCTGCCCGTCATCGAGCGGGCCGATTTCAGGCAGTATCCGGCAAATTGTTTCATTAACCGCATCCTTGATGAGTTCTCTGTTCACATGCTCTCCCTTTTTGATGGCACCTTAAGGACTGTTGCCTCTGCGTGTCCCCATGTGTAACCGGCGCCGAAGGAAACAAAAAGAATTCTGTGTCCTGTTTCGGCCTGTTCATTCAGTAGCTTTTCCAAAGAAATGGGAATCGAAGATGACGACGCATTGCCGACTTCGGGCATGTCGATTCGTAGTGCGCCGCGAGGGGCGTCGATTTTGTTTTCCATGACCATGAGGCAGCCATGATCGAACTGGCTCGGGATTATCCAGTGTGCGGGCTCGTTTTGCGCGGCATAGTCGGAAACGATCCCAAGTAACCTTCTGGTTGCCTTTACGAGATGCGTACCTGCATGCAACGATATGAAGCCGGTTCGCGCCGGAACCGAAACGGCATTGCTGGAATTTCCTTCGCCGCCGATGGAGACAGCGCCCATTTTCAGTAGTGCCGAAGCAGTTTTGCCTGATTGGAAAACCGATGCCGAGGCTGCATCACTGAAGATTGCGCGCGCGAGGTAATCGCCCGGTTCCGCTAGTGGCGACAGAATATCGACCGTAACCAGCAAGACGGTATCATCGCCGGCCAGGATTGCCTCCCGAGCCAATTCCACACCATACAGCCAGCCGCTGCAACCTGCGGCAATGTCCATGGCTGCGCATTCTGCAGTATGTTCGCCGAGTTCGCACAAAATTCTTCCTGCCAGGGAAGGAGCGGCAATTCCCGGTGTGGTTGTGGCGCAGATCAGTCTTTTGATGTGGCCCGGTTGCAGTCCGGCCATTTCAAGGGCTTTCCTTGCTGCGGACAGGGCCATGGTCAGTTCGTTTTCATTCTCGCTGCAGCAGAATCGGGTTTTTACGCCCGTTTCCCTTTCAATGGCTTCGGCAGTTTTGTCGCAGGAGCGGAAGATCGGATCGGAATTGGAGATTCTGCTGGAACCGAGGGCAACACTGATTCCGGTCAGATGAAAGGATTTGTCCGCGCTGCCATTGTGAGAGAATTCGTTTTCGGTTTTGAACTGCTTTTTGAGTATGATGGGGGAACAGGCCGAAAAGGCAGAGGTCCTTTTTTCTGAGTCAAATCTGAGAAAAGGAGTGCCTGGACGGACCACATCCCCTTTATTGATAAACATCTCAACGATGCGCCCGGATCGCGGAGAGTTGAAATCGTATGTGGCTTTCTGGCCCTCCAGCTCCGCCAGCAGTTGTCCTTCGGCCACAGAATCACCCGGAGATACGAATAGGCAGCCGATCAGGATTTCCTCGTCGGCTGGATTATGGCCGTGGACGACCAGGATGTCGTCTGCGCTTTCTCCGCGATCCGGCCAGGTGATTTCCAGGTCGAGCAGTTCCGCTGCGGACTGGAGTGTCGACCTGACCGAAGGAAGGAGTTCAAGCTGGGTTGCCAGGTTGGCAGGCAGCAGAACATCCGGTCGCGTTATCCTGGCTGCGACGACTGCGGGGGCTTGGGTTACAACCCAGGCAATTATCTCAGCTCCGAAACCTCCGGTAAGGGTGTCTTCGTGCACAACCAGCAGTTTCCCGGTCTTTCGGGCAGAATGAAGTACGGCTGTCCGGTCCCAGGGGGATATGGTTCGCAGGTCGAACAGATCGCAGTGCAGATTTGCCGATTCCAGTTGCCCAGCAGTTTCTTCGCAGATGGTGACGGTGTTGCCCCAGCATACGATGGTAATATCATCGCCCTGGCGTAAGTGCCGGGCTTTTCCCGGTTGCACGAAAAGCTCTGAAACATGTGAAGGTGCATAACGGGAGGGGGCATGAAGCAGATTGTTGGGATACAGCAAAACGGTCGGAGCCGCGCCGCGGAACGCTGCATTCAGCAGGCCGGCGGCGTCCGCGGCACAGGATGGGATGAATATGTTCAGTCCCGGAATGTGGGCAAGGGCTCCTTCGGGAGAATGGGAGTGAAACGGCCCAAGACCGCGCCGGTATCCGCCGTAGGGAGCCATGACCACAAGGGGGCAGACAGTTTCACCTCCGCTGCGCCACCAGTACGAAGCTGCGTCGCATGCCAACTGGCTCCATGCATGGGGCAGAAAGTCGGCGAACTGGATGAAGACTACCGGTTTTTCTCCAGCCAGAGCCCGCCCTACGGCGCTTCCCACGATGGTCGCTTCCGCCAGGGGGGCATTTTTTACCCTGCCGGGAAAGTGCGTGGACAGCCCTTTGGAAAGCCCCAAAACGTCTCCCTTTGGGTCCTCTATGTCCTGGCCGTGGAGAAAAACCGAAGGGTCGTGTTGAAGGTGATGGGCAAGAACGGCGTTCAACGCCTGGGCCATGGTTAGTCCGTTATCTTGGAGAGGAGCATATTCGGCCTGGCTCAGGATTGAAGGGGCAGGGGGAAACGATTCAAGGCATGGCCTGGGGCGGGGCATGGCCTTTGCGATTGCCAGGGCCTGTTCCGTTTCGGTCTTTACCGTGTTTTCAAGTAGTTGCAGATCGTTTTCGGAATGACCGGAACCTAGCAGAAACGCGCGCAGGTTGAGTGCCGGATCCCTGGACGTTCTGTCTTCCGCAAGCTCTACCGGGCTACGGTACGTTTCCTGGCGGTCTGCGCTGGAGTGTTCTCCTATGCGGGCTGACTCAAGAACGACAATTTCCGGCTTTTGGGCAGATCTTACGTTTTCAACGCAGTGTTTCAGCAGTTTGCCGCAGACAACAGGATCGGCGCCGTCCACGTAGGTGATTGGGATTCCCCAGTATTCTTCAAGCCGCCTTCCATCCGGCAGATTCCAGAATGTTCTCCCGCTCGTCGGATAGGAAATTGCCCACCTGTTGTTGTGGATCAGAAACAGAACAGGTGCGGATTCCCGTGCTGCCTCGGCAAAGGCTTCAAGGATCTGCCCCTCTTGTGTAGATCCGTCTCCCATGGAGGCAAGCGCGATCGAATCGCTGCCTCGGGCTTTTAGCGCAAGCGCAGCACCGACAGCTTGCAGAGGTGCTTGTCCCAGCGGGCCGGAAATATTGAACGTTCTTCTGGCGGAGGATACCAGCAACGGATGCAGGTTTCTTCCTCCTGCAGGGGAGAAGGCGAGTCCCATTGCCGATGCCAGTAGTTCTTCCGGCTTCCACCCCTGTCTGAGCATGAGAGGCCTGTCCCTGTAATGGAGAAAAAGAAGATCGTTTTCGCGGAAAGGGGGAAAAGCAGCGATAGCCTCGCACCCGGCCGATGAGACGCAAAAGTCGATCAATCCCTGTTTGTGAAGCTCTTCCTCCTGAAGATCGAGGTAACGAGAACGGATCATCAGGCGATATGTCTCAAGGGCGTTAATCATTTTTTCAGTTTTCCCATGTTTTTGTGTCGTTTTCATTAGACAACGGTTCCGAAAACATGGCCCCATAATTGTTCATAGTTCCTGCGCGGTTTCAGTACATTGATGTTTCGAACACACTATCTAATTAATGCTGTAATATGTCAACTCAACAGATGTGTCAAAAATAAAAATGCCCGAAAAAACATTCGGGCATAAACAATTGGAATCACGAATACAATCAAAAATAAAATGGTTGCGGCAGCAAGTTTGCAGCCATTATCCATGCATTTCAATCGCTTTCAGGGACAGGCGTGGCTGCCGAGAGAACAGCCGATACATGTACGCTAATGTTCGGCTGCCTCCTCTTACTGCTTCTGCTCATCCGGGGCGTGTGGCGGATAGAGTTCGGGATACTCGAGCACTCTGTCGCCAATAGCTCCCGCTGGCTTGCGCATGGTTTTGATTGATGTGCCGGAAGTATCGAAGGAGTAGTCACGAATACTCACGGCCAGCAGGGCGCCAAGATGCCGCAGATCATCCGGTTCAATCCACCTGGGTGCATACCCTGCCCTGCCATAGGTCATTTCCATAGTCATTGCCATTACTTGGTTCTGGTAGTTCGCCCACCACCAGCTTTCCGGGTATGTTTTGCCTACAAAGCTGTTGCCGCCGTCGCTGGGAGCCGGTTCAATCATAGTGGCGCCATAGTGAATTGCTATCTTGTCGATAAACCGGAGCTGGCTTTCCCATAGTGATGCTTCTGCGGGTAAATATCCCAGAGCCACCGTCCCAAAATGGGGATAGAAAAATGGCCGAATATCCGGTTCACTGTTGGAGGCATGGAGATTGAGCGCAACGGAGACCGGCGGACCTCCGTCTGTCATCAGTTCCCTTGCCTGCCGATGGACTGTTGCCACTTCCGGAGGTATTGTCCCGATCAGATCCGCAGGATTATTGACGTCGAAAATCCACATCATCTCCAGGTTCTCGGATTTGGGAGTGCTACGGTAATTACCTGCAATTACCCCATCCACATTCTGCATGGGAAAAATGTAAAACTCAAACCGGGCCAATATGTCGGATGCTTCCGGAGTTCCTGACAACAGGTAACGGATCATGCCTTCAATCAAAAATGAAGGAGGGGTTTCGGCGCAATGGGTGCGTGCATGCATGAAGATTCTCTTTTTCCCCGAAACAGGGACCGTGGAATCGGTAATTTTAATCAGATAGATGGGCTTGCCCTTTTGGGAATAGCCGGGGGTCTGAATATTGATAGAGGGATTGTCTTTGATGGTTTGTAGATACTTTTCCAGATCAGTAAAGGTGTAGGGATAAAACCGCGCTATCCAGACTGTGGCATTATCAAACTGCTTCTTCAGCACAATCTCGTTATCTTGGTTCTGGGTGACCTCATCTTCGGTGAAATGGTGCCACGTTACCTGATCATACGAGTATATGGGCACATAGTAATAGGGCCACCCCGAGTTTTTTACGGTAATTTTCGTCTGCACGCCCTGCACGGGGTTGTCCATCCGCACATACCACCAGCTGCGCCATGAGGCGGGAAGTGATGTGTCGTTATTGTCGTCCGCGATATACAGTTCCCACTCGGTATTGTTTACCCTAGTAACCTTGCCGATACTGCCGGACTCAAAAGAAGCGGAAACCGTTGGGGAAAGCTGAAATATGGCCGTGCCGCCGCAGCCGGCCAATAACGCTGCCAAAAGTATAATTATCCTTATCCGGACCGCCATGTTTCGCATCGAATTAATCCCGTCCGTTCACAACATTTACCGGAGATCCCTGAAGGAAAGATGCGATATTGTCGGCTGTGAGACTGATCAGCCTTTGCCGCGACTCATGACGCCTCCAGCCGATATGCGGGGTAATGATCACGTTGTCCATCGCAAACAGGGGATTGTCCAGTTCAGGAGGTTCCTGCTCCTGAACGTCAAGGCCTGCTCCGGCAATTATTCCGTTTCGCAGGGCCTCGATCAGATCTGTTTCCTTGATGATCGGGCCGCGAGATGTGTTGATGATGTAAGCTGTTGGCTTCATCAGCGCAAGGCGCTCCCGGTTGATGAGGTGTTTGGTCGCAGGAGTAAGCGGGCAGTGTATGCTGACAAAGTCACTCTGCATGAGCAGTTCTTCAAGGGAAACGAAACGCACCCCGGCATCACTGCCCGGTTTCGGGGTGCGGCTGTTGACGAGTATTTCCATTCCCAATACCTGGGCGATTCTGATTACTTCCCGCCCGATTGTCCCGTAACCGATAATTCCCAGTTTTTTACCCTGCAGTTCGAAATGGGGAACCTTCAAATGGTCGGTAAAGTTGGAATAATCCCCTCGTTGCAGCATGATCTGCTGTCGTACCAGAGAGGAGCTCAGGTTGAGGATAAAGGTGATTGCCATGTGAGCGACCGCTTCCGTGCTATAGGTTGGAACGTTACAAACGGCAATGTTTTTTGCCCGTGCCGCAGCTATGTCGATGTTGTTATAGCCGGTACCGGCTTCGCAAATCAGTTTGACAGACGGAGGAAACTGGTCGATCAGATCTTTCCCAAGCGTGATCTCTTTGGTGATGACGATATTCTGGCTCTGAACTCGTTCGAGAATCTCTGCGTCATTGCTGTCTACAAAGGTTGTGAGGGTGGTAAGCCTGGAAATGGGCGTAAAATCGAGTTGGTCATCGAAATTCAGTTTTGCTGCGTTGAGGAATACGGCGTTATTCATGATTTTCTCCGATTTTGCGAAATAGGTAACATGATGCTTAATTGTTCTTCAGGCATTTTCGGTTTCTTATTATTGTTCCCGCAACTGATGGGCAGCGGTGAAGTAGTGGCGGTAGCCCTGAAGCAGAATCAGATACGAGGTAATGCCGACGGCACCCGTGATGGCGCACATAATGGCGATCTGGTAGCGCACAGCGATGATCGGCTCGGTTCCGGAAAGAATCTGGCCGGTCATCATGCCGGGTAGTGAGACGATGCCCATTGCTGCCATGGTGTTGATGGTTGGCATCAGTGCGGCGCGGAAGGCTTCGCGGACTGCTGTCTCGGATGCCTGGCGCGCTGTGGCGCCAAGGCAGATGGCGGTTTCCAGTTCCTCGCGCCGTTCGTGAATTCCAGCCGAGAGCCGTTCCGCCGCAAGGCTGGCTCCGTTCATGGAGTTTCCGATGATCATGCCGGCTAGCGGTATCAGGTAGCGGGGATCATACCAGGGCGAATAGTTGATTACCAGACCGCACAGCACAAAGGTCGTTCCTCCGCAGCCAATCAGTAGAGAGGCTCCCATTATCCGGTAAAAATGCGGCATCTTGCGGCTGATGCGCCCTCCCATGACCTGTAAGGCAAAGACGCCCATCACCAGCAGAATGGTAATTGTGGCCAAGGGACTTTTGACGGCGAATACAAGGTGCAGAAGCGAGCCGACCGCAAAGAGCTGGATTATCATTCTTATCGAAGCCCATATCATCTGCCATTCCTGGCCTATGTTCCGTAGCCGGGCCAGGGCGATGGCCACCAGGACGAGCCCGTAAGTTAGGGACAGGTCCAAAAGTCCCAGGTTGACGATTTTTGCATTTTCCACGTTGACGGCCCTCCTTGCCAGTCCGACAATCTCTATAGTATGAAACATACCATTGAGGAAATTGACAAACAAGATCATGACGAGTATAAAATGCGCGCATTAGCTTATATCAGATAAGTTCCGCACAGGGACAGACTGCTATTTTTTGTCATAAGGACCATTCGACGAGTATGCGGGAAATATGCGGCAATATCTGGGATTATCGCGAGACAGCCATTGTTGTTATAACCACCAATGGACAGGTAAGCAGAAACGGTAAAGCGGTGATGGGACGTGGTGTGGCTGCACAGGCGACCAGGATGTTTCCCGGAATACCGGAGAAACTTGCCCAATGTATTATCGAGTCGGGTAACCATGTGCATTACCTGGGGGACAATATCGTCAGTTTTCCGGTGGAGCATTCTCCCTACCAGGTTCCTGACCTGAGTCTTATCGAGCGTTCTGCATTCGAGTTGGTTGCTATGGCTGATGAGCTTGGGTGGCAGTCGGTTGTGGTGCCGCGACCCGGATGTGGTGGAGGGGGGCTTTCCTGGAAGGATGTGCGGCCTATTTTGGAAAGGTGTTTCGATGACCGTTTTACGGTAATTTCCGCAATGCCGGTCGATAATTTTTTTGAAGGAACGGAAAAGCTATGAAAGAAAAGAGCGCTCCACGCGAACAATATGATTTTTTCGCTTTCCTTTCGCGCATGCGCTACATAAGCCGCTGGGGGCTGATGCGCAATACCGTGCCGGAGAATATACAGGAACACAGTCTGGACGTGGCTGTAATAGCCCATGCCCTGGTAATGATCCGCAACACCTATTTCGACGGCTGTCTCGATCCGAACCGTGTTGCGTTGTATGGTATTTTTCACGATGCCAGCGAAATTTTTACCGGCGACATGCCCACACCGGTCAAACACTTCAACCCCAACTTCAAGCGCTCGTTTCATCAGTTGGAGGACCGTGCCCGGCGCAAACTGCTGGCCATGCTGCCGCCGGAGCTGGCCAAGGAATACGAATCGCTGTTCTTCTTCGAGGATCAGGAAGAATATGTGCAGGTAGTCAAGGCAGCCGACAAAATTGCCGCATTGCTGAAATGCATCGAGGAAGAAAAATCCGGAAACATGGAGTTTCGCCGCGCCGGGGCTGAGCATCAGGCGCTGCTGGCTGCCAGTCCCCTGCCTGAGGTGCGCTATTTTCTGGAGAAGTTTCTGCCGGGATACCGGTTGTCGCTTGATGAGCTAAATCTGGGATAAAAAAAGGGGCGACCCGTAATCGCCCCTCCAATGTTTTTATCCCTGTTGGTCCTTACACCTTCCGCAATCAATACAGTCGTCGGGTTTACCCGATGGTGTAGATCCGCAGCACCACTGATTCACCACTACACAGAAATGACACTTTTTAGCCGTATGGATGCTTTCCGGGTTCTGTTTTGCGCTGTGTGCGTGAGCGAAACTGTTCATCTGTCAGCTCCTTTGACAGCTTCTGAACACGATTCCGGTTTGCCGTGGTGATCACCAGCTGTCATGTATGTGTCTTCTCTGCTTGTCAGGGTGCCAGAAAAAACAGCCGTTGTCACGTCACGCTTCTGTTACAAAAAAAGCGTTGTTACGCGAAAGACACCGTGAAGGAATCCCTGGTCCGGGGCGAGATTAATCGATTCGGTACTGTTCCACCTCTGCTTCGGTGATGGTGTTGGGAATCAGCTTGATCGTCTCCTCGCCGTTGATGACGACCCGCACCCGGCAGGGCGCTTCCGCTTCCGCTCGTGTGTAGCGCAGGAGCAGGCGGGCTGCCAGGTCGAGACACTCTTGTTCCTGGTTGCCCATGATTGCAGCCAGAGGCGTATTGCCATCCATCCAGAACAGGGCTGTCTCGCCTGCCTGTATGGCTGCTTCCAGTAGTTTGTTGTCATTCTCGTTCCGGCCGATAATCAGTTTGGTGCGTTTTCCAATGCGGAAGTGGCGACCGATCTTGAGCAGACGAAAGTCCCGCTGGTTGAGTTCATCGCAGTGATCGAAGACATCCTGTATCTTGGGGACAAAGGAAAGCTCGGTGAGCAAACATCCGCCGGCCGGGCAGGGGTAGTCTTTAACTTCAAGGTCATCGGCCATCTGCATCTGTTCTTTGCGGGAACGTCCTTTGATGGCCAGCAGCTTTTCACGATCCACCCACCCCTTTTGCTCGGGGATGGTCGGCTCGAAATGATGGGCTGAGAGCGGGCGCAACAGCAGACCCTCCAGTCCGCTTTCCCGCTCAATCACCCGCATTGAGTCTCGGCGCTGGCTCATGGGACGTTGGCCAAGTACTTCTCCGGTGATGACGAAGTCGGCGTTGCATTCCTGCATGTATTCTTTTGCTTTTTGCAAAAGGTAGATGCGGCAGTCCACGCAGGGGTTGACCCCTTTGCCATAGCCATGCTTGGGATTGCGGACAATTTCCAGGTAGTCGAGGCCTTTATGGATGACCTTGATCGGAATGTCGAATTCCTCGGCAACGCGAACCGCTTCGGATTTACACCCGGAATTTTTGCCGGTACAGGTGCAGAAGGGCGAGGTGAAGTTGAGTGCTTCCACATCGATGCCCATGTCGAGCATCATTTTGACTGCCAGAGTAGAGTCGAGTCCACCGGAAAGGAGGGCGAGGGCCTTGCGTTTCATAATAAGATCTCCTGGGGCTCCATGATACGAACAATCTTGATTAGGGGCTCCGTATCACAGGACCGATTTGTTTTTCAGCAAGGCTAGCATAGCGGTTCTAAAAATGTAAAGGGGGATGCAAGCGGATGCGCTATCTGAGTGACAGTCCTAGTTACCGCAAAAACTCCACATCTTATCAGGGACAACCATGCGTACCGGTTCACCATCAACCGTAGTGGACATCGTCAGAACCCCAGATTTCTCAACAAAGGCATGATCCTGCTCGATATCTACAATCTTCATCTGCTTTTGCAGTCGGAGTGATACGGCAATATCAGCCAGGCAATTGATCCAGGCATCCATAACCGGAGCTTTGATATGCACCTGACGGATTACATCCTGATTCGGAGCCACTTTGTTATTCATTGCAAGATCTCCATTCATTGCTGATGAGTCAGCGTCATGTCGGGATCTCCAAGCGGTAATTAGCCACGATGGTTCCGGCGTGCGCCTTCTATCGTGCTTCATCAAAAAATACTGCAGACATTCCACCAATCAAAATTTAACGGACGTTATGACCCTAGCTCATCGCTAAACGAGTGTCAAGAGTGGCTAAGTGTCAATGTTGTGTAGGGTTCGACAGGCTGATGTGAATTGCGGGTATTGTGTTGCGTGGATAAAAAGGCAAATTTTTCAATAGAGACAAAGTGATTCGTTGGCGGGCTTAGTGTGTGTTATTATGGCGTAACCTTTTCGGAGCGTTTTTGAGAAAAATGGTGTGAAAGGGCTGAATCTTAGTTCGCCGTTTTTATTTGAGAACAGCCTTCCTCTGAATAGCTATCGGCTAAACGCTGGTCAACAACCCAATAGAGATTGTCGCGTCCGAGCAATATGGACACCGGCACGTTAAGTCTGATAGCGTATATCTGGGCTATGGAGTAAAAAGGAAATTTTGCATACATGGTTGTGCCCCGCGAAAGGATGAGAGTCGGCTGTTGCTTTAATGAGAAGCACAAGTCGTGCCATATAATGTAGACGCTTTTTTTAGATAGTTAGGGCTTTGTGTGCAAAATATTGACACGGGCGAGAGGTTGGCATTGGTCTTGGTGACGTATTTTTGACTTTCTGTGAGGATATGGTGTTGGAAGTGAAAACAATTCTGGATAAGTATTTCCAAGGTGAAGCGCTTGCTATGGTTGTTACACATGGCGCGGTGGTGGCTAAGTTGTCTGTGCGTATTGGCCGGAGTCTCGGGTTAGGTGATGAGGATCTGTTGTTTTTGGAGCAGGCAGCCATGTTGCACGATATTGGGATTTGCCGTGTTTATGCGCCCGACATAGGCTTATATGGCGATAGCCCTTATATTATGCACGGTATTCTAGGGCGGGAAATTCTCGAAGCGGAAGGGTTTCCACGGCATGCGCTGGTATGTGAACGACATATTGGTGTTGGATTGACTGAGGCGGACATCACAACCCAGGGATTGCCATTGCCGATTCGCAATATGGCTCCACAGGGTGTTGCTGAAGAGATTGTCTGTTTTGCTGACCTGTTTTTTTCCAAGAAACTCGGTTCTCTTGAACAAATGAAGGCTGCAGGGGATGTCCGTCAGAAACTTGCCAAGTTTGGCGAGGAAAAACTCCAAATTTTTGACTCGTGGTTGGTTCGTTTTGGTGCTGCGATTGAGGATGGCTGCGCATAGGAGAAGGATGTTTCCCAGCCGTTGTGATCCAGTCGTGTTTTTTTATTTATTTTTTTATTGACTCTGAGTTCT
>MTLD01000059.1_pt1 | contig 102801 bp, 110 predicted proteins | sample 1982471 | NCBI WGS metagenome assembly MTLD01 (sample SAMN05712604, study PRJNA340218) | biofilm metagenome | isolation source: sample SPM anode biofilm adapted to -50 mV | place: USA | collected 2012-02-03
GCTGCTGTACGTTCCGCCGACACAGGAGGGGCTCGCGATGCAGCTGCCGTAGGTGGAACTGTAGGTGTAGCCGGCCGGGCAGCTGGCCCCTGTCGAAGTCGCAAGGCAGAGATCGTAGGCCGGGCTGTACGTTCCCGGCGAGGCGCATGTGGGAGGTTTTTCACATTTACCGGTGGTCGGGTTATAGGTGGTCCCTGATGGACACGAGATGGAGCTGGTGATCTCGCATTTGTCCGTGCTCCCGTTAAGGCTTCCACCCGATGGGCAGCTCACGGCAACGGTGCATTTGTTAAGGACCGTATTGTAGCTGTAACCGGCGGGACAACCCCCAAGTGCCGCTTCGCACCGGTCGCGTGTGGCGTTATAGGTGGTTCCTGGAAGACAATATGGCGTTGCCTCGCACTTCGCGATGGTCGCGTTATACGAAAAGCCAGTCGGGCAAACCCAGGAAGGGGGATTTTCGCAACGGTCCTTTGTCGGATTCAGCGTTCCCCCGGAGCAGTCGACGCTCTTTCGGCAGGAATCCAGCGTGCTGTCATAGGCGTAGCCGGAGGGGCACTCGTTCATCACCAGCTTTTCGCACTGGTCGGTGATCGGATTGAACGTCCCGCCGTCCGGGCAGGTGACTCTCTCCACGCATTTGTCTATCGATGCATCGTAGGTATAGCCTGATCCACATGTGACGGCTGCAGCAGCCTGGCACATGTCCCGCGCGGTATTCAGCGTCGAGCCTGCCGGACAGATCGGCTCGGAATAGCTTTCCACGCAGTTCACTGAGCCCACAGGGCAGAACAGTCCCTGTGCCGTCTGGGAGCAGTTGGCGATCTCGCCAGGATCGGCAGCATACCCGTTACCGTTGAGGTCCTGGCCGCAGACAGGCTGGGAAAGATCCGGTCCACTGGAACCTGCAGGCGGTGGAGTCGTACCGGTGCCAGAGGGCGGTGAGGAAAAATCAGTGGCGCAATCAAGCACGCCGTCGAACTGAACGATCTGTGCGCTTCTTCCCCCGTCAAGCCCGCTCGTCCATTTACCGTCTCCCCCCATGACAACCGCCTGCGGCTCCTGGCCGGCATAAACTGGAGAAGCCCAATTGGTGTAGGGAAGAGCCGTCCCGTCCATGGCGGTGAACCCGCCGGAGCCGAATTCTTTCCAGGCGTCGATGTAGGTGCTCTGGGGGGTGCTAGCTGTCGCCAGGTATTTGCCGAACTGGGTGAGGATGAATTGCTGTGTTTCGGCGCTGTCGATCTTCACCGGTGTGGCAGCGCCGTACTGGCCGAGAGAGAGAAGGTTTTTCAGGGACCCGGTTGCGTCACCGGTCATCGTATAGGCACGGGTGATGTTGGCCGAAAAATCGAAGAAGGTTTCCGCCGCTGACGTGCCGCCGGTCGCCGCCGACTTGGCAACGGCGTAGGTCTTGCCGTTGTACGCCTTGAAGGAGACGAGGGCATCGCTGTAACGGATGCTCGTGTTCGGATTGACCGTGTCCTGACAGCTGACGACGGCAAGGGCCGCCTGCGGAAAGCTGGTCAGGGCCACAATCAGAGCTGAATAAATGACGGCATAAAGGAGCCGGAAGATCATACTGTCTTACCTCGACCTACAAAGGTTTCTTGTTTCCCGTAGTGCAGATGGTGTCTTTCCCCGCAACCCGGAGCGTCTGGATGATCGTGGCCGCCTCGGCGAAGTCGTTGAGGCACTGGCACTCCTTGACGATCTCTTCACCGGCACCGGCTGGGCAGTGGTTGTTCTGATCGCACACCCGGTAGAAAAAATCGTATGAGGTGGCGGGGTTCCTCATCGCCGTCACGTCGCCGGAAACCGTAACCTGGGTATCGCTCTTCGGGATTCTGGTCTTGCACGCCAGTTCACAGGTAGTCGACGAGTCGCGCCCAGGAAGGGTGATGCTGCCGTTTGTGGCGCTCCAACCGCCGGCGGTAAGCGTCTTGTCCTGGAAGTCGAGGCTGGCGGTGTTGTCCGTCATGGACGTGACGACCGTGCCGAACCTGGTCCCGATCGCAGAGAAGTCATACGCCTGGCTACCGCAGACGTAGCTCCGTTTTTTCTGCCACCAGTCGCGGCATATGGTGTTGGTCCCAACCTGGCCGGCGAAGTTCCGGCAGCCGGGAAGAGGTATGAGGCCCGTGGAGTTGAAATTCGAGAAAGTCTGGACCCCATCCACCGTCTCGCTTTGCAGCCGGCATGAAGAATCGTTTTCAAGGGTGCCGCACTGATCATCCACCCCCTCGACGTAACGGTCTTCCTTGATCTGGAAGTAGTAGCTCCAATTGAACCTCGGAAACTGGGCACCATTACCAGGACAGACCGTGCTGGTCTGGACAGTGGTGTCGAAACCGTTGACAATTCCGTCTACGGAGCCTGAGCCTGAGGAACAGCCCGAGCCCGTTATGTTGGAGAGTGTCAGGTTCGCCTGCATCATCTTTTCCAGCTTGTTCGGATCGGGCGGTGAGAGAACGACGTCCTTGATGGTATGCCAGCCATTGCCGCCCGGATTGTCGCCGCAGTTGGCGTGGGCCGTGCCTAATCCGCCAGGGCCGGTGTCGACATACTGCAGCTGATACTCGGAGTCGCTTACCTTGTGAACCTGGATATAGATAAGATGATCGGTGCACGTCTGACCGGTTCCCGAATCGTTTATTGTCCTTGTAGTGGTTTGCACGGAGCTGTTTCGCGTCACGGTGCAGGAACTCATCTTCCCGCTCGCCTGGGTCGCGGCGCCGGAATTGGAAACCAGATAGTAGAGGCTTTGGGGGTCGGCGGACTGGGCGATGGCGGCGTTGTCCCTTGCACCGGTCAGTCCCCCCCAGTTGGTGTAGTAGCCGGTGAGGGTGCCGATAGTGGGCGATGAGGCAAGGGAGGCGACCGAGCCGGCGGCGGTTGTTGCGCTCCCTGTCACCCGGCCGAAGTAGCCGATGGTCGTTAAGTCGTAACTCACATTGGTGATGGTGAACGAAGTGTTGCCGTTATGGACGGCGTTTACGATCCCTCCCCCCAGATCCTTGAGAATTACCGAGCTGTTCGACCAGACGAGGTTGCTGCCGCAGCTCTGATTGATGCAGTAACAGCCGCCGAGATCGGTGATCGACGCTGAAACGTCCGCAACCTTCCCGTCAATGCCGGCCGACCACTTAAAATACCCGCAGTTGGTCCATGTCCCCTGATTGCAGGAGATGTAACCGTTGCCGCACACCCCGGAAACTGGCCTGGGGAGCGTGTAGACATTGTCGAAGCTCCCATTGGTGTCGAGATCCTGGCTGACCATGACCTTCTGGAGGTCGCCGGCTCCCCCGGGCTGAATGAAGACCTCCAGGAACTTCGCCGATGCGGGTGAGGTGATGTTCGCCTGGAAGCTCTGCGAGCCGTCCACCGTCTGCATCAGCTTCGTCGGGCTCGTCATCGGCTGGGAGATGTTCAGGCTGGACGAATCCGTGCTGCCGAAACGTGATACGGCGGTTTGAGCCGCTGAGGTCCCGGCCGTCTTGCCGGAATCTATCGTTCCTGCGAAGCCGCTCCCGGTCATGATCGCAACGCAGAGGCTAATTGCCGCGATATTTCCTGACCATTTCCCGAATTGAATCTTCATAGTTCATCCCTGTGAGCACCATCCGGTCGATTTCCGCGATCTCTTCGCCGTCGGACGTGAAGGCGTAGTAGGAGAATGGATCGACGGTGAGCCTGCCGACGCCTATTCCCAGCGGCGTGTCCATGAAGATCTCGGAGTATTTGGGCTTCAGGCTCTTCGTCGATTTGAGGATCTGCATGGTGAATTCGTCGTAGTCCAGGACACCCTGGTTTTTCGCCTCCTCGAACGCCGGCGACTCCAGGAAGAACTTGAAGGCGGAATTCTCCCGGATGACGTTGCCAACCGCCCCGAAACGCAGGGTGTCGAGGATCGACTGGAGACAGATGGTGAACGATCCGTGGTACTTCCGCGCTCGCCGGTACCCCTCCTCGATGACCTGCTTGAGGGTCGAACTCTCACCCAGGAATTGCCACGCCTCGTCGAAGCAGACCAGGCGCCGGTCCGATCTGTCTGAAAGGTAGAGGTCCATGGTGACCGCGTTGATCACCTGGAGGGTAACTACCCGGAAGAGTGACTTCTTCGGCAGAAGATGTTCGAGTTCCAGGACAACGAAATCGTCGTTTGAGATGTCGAAGGAGCTCTTGCCGTTGAAGAACTTCCCGAAGGCGCCGGTACTTCGGAAGTCGTCCATGTTGAAGGCGAGCCGCGTAGCCGCCTCCCTGATCTCGCCGCCGGCGGACGAGTAGCTGTCGAAGTTGGACAGGTATTCGTGGACCGTATCGATGCAGGCGGATGGTCCCTCCTGGTTCCAGGCCCACCGGACCGCCTGGGTGATCAGGGTCATCTCCGTTTCGCTCGGACTGTTGTTCCCGGACGAGAAGATCATCTGGGCCACGATCGGGGCGATGGTGGGGATGTCGTGCTCGACGTCGACGATGTTGGAAAACGGGTTGAGACAGACCTGCGACTCCTCGGAGAAGTCGAGATAACGGGCGCCGCAGAGGGTGGTCATCTTCTTGTAGCTCCCCCCGATATCGATCACCCGGATCTTGGCGTTCATGGCGTAGTAGTTGAAGAGGAGATAGTTGAGAAAGAAGCTCTTGCCGCCCCCGGAGGTCCCGCAGATGAGGGCGTTGTGGTTGTTGACCCCCTTCTTGTGGAAGATGTCGAGCCCGAAGAGCTGGCCCTTTCTAGCGGTAAATAGCATGGCGGGCCGGCCGAGCCCGGCGAAGTCACCCTGGATCGGCAGCGTCACCGCAATGGAGTCAACGGGCATCACATGGTCCCGGTCGAGGGTCTCGACATTCCCCTTCACGTCGTAAAGACCGAAGGGAAGCGACAGGAGAAACAAGGGCATGAGAATCCCCTTGTCCTCCTGCATCACGAAATTCTGCCCCTCCCACACCCGCTTCGCCCTGGTGACCGACTCGTTCACCAGCCGCTCGTCGCTCCCGTACACCCAGAGCGTCGGGATCACCTTCAGAAATAGCGTCCCGCGCTCCAGCTCGTCGGCGGCCCACATGTGCTCTTCCTGTTTCCTGGCAAGTGATGGGGCGAAGGAACCGACCCCCTTTTGCTGCAGGATGACGTTGCATTTCGTGTGGAGCCTCGATTTCTGGTTCTTCATCAGTATGTTGATGCTGTAGAGAAATGGGGTCCTGATCTGGTCGCCGTCGGTAAGCTGCCCCATGATCCCGCCGAAGAGCTTGTTGGTCTGGATGACGCTCCCCCTTTTCGGGTAGATGCGGGGGGTGATGCAGCGGAAGTATTTCTTCCCGATCTCGATCCGGGAGAATTTAGTCTCCACTGGGGTCGAGAAAAAAACCTGCTTCCTGATCTCCTGCGTGTCGTCATAGGCGTAGTTGTTCAGCGACACCTCGTCGTTCATGAGCCTGCGCAGAAGGTCGAGCAGGTAAGGCGGGTCGACGTTTTCGGGATGAAGTCCAGCACCGTCCAGGGTCTCCTGGATCGTCCCCCGGATTTCGCCCAGATTGATCTTCTCCATTTCCGAGACCGGGAACTTGATCGTGAAGAAGGAGCGGAAGTTGCGGACGGGTATGCCGTTGAGGCTGGCGAGCCCTTCAGTGCCACTCTCAAAAAACCGCGCGAGATTGTCGCTTACCTCTTCCACCAGGCTTGTCTCCCGGGACTTCATCAGCCTGAAGTCCTCGAGGATCGGTTCGACGTGCTGATCGGCGAAAAGGATGAACTGAATGACCGTCCTTTCCGGAACGTTCAGCCGGAAAAGCGCCTGGAGGGTCGTGATCGTCGTCTCGCCCGCAAAGCACATGGGAGAGCATTCCCACATCATCCCCAGGGTGTCGTCCGCGTTGAAGTAGAACCTTTCCTTTTCGTCATAGGCGATCCAGGGGAAGAAATTGCCGAGTCTGTCCCTCTCCGACAACGAAACGATATCGTCTATGGCCGGGCCGACATCAGGGCCGCCCGCTACCCTTGAAAACAGACCCACGACTATTCGTCCTCCCCATTGGCTGTAACGGAATCGCCCAGTATCCACCGCGGCTTGTCCACGAAGAAGTAGACGTACCGAAGCATGTAGAACTCGTTATCCTGCCCGGTGTACGGCAATAAAAGCATGCGCATGACCTTTGGCGGAGCGACTACCGGGGTCTGCGGCTCCTTGAGGAGGCCGCTGAACTTGTCGTAAAGAGCGGAGCGGTACTGGTTATAGTTCCTCTCCTCGGTATTGCCTGCCGCGGTGGTAGGAAGCGACGCATTGCCAGCCGCACTAATTCCCGGTTCAGCAGGAACAGGGTCCGAGCAGGTGGTAACCAGGCCTCCGCTTTCCATATCGCTAGTGGTGGATGTGCAGAGAGGTTTTACAGACGTATTGTCCGCCTTGTCTTTCGAGCTCCCGGCCGCGTCTTCCAGGTAGACCTCGCGGACCGACGCACATTTCCCCTTGAAGGTGTCAGGACAGCTGAATTCGCTTTGATACGGGTTGATCATGGAACAGCCGCACATAAACCCCGATGCTACGATCAAACAGAGAGCTTTTCTCACTGCACGCCTCCCTTACGAATCTTCTTTATCTCCAGGTTCACCCCTTCGCTGATCACCAGCGTCACGGGCTTGGCCGCGGAAACCTCAATGACCGGCATGGTCTGGTGGGCCAGTTCCATATAGAACTTCTCGATGTCCTTGAACCCGCTCGCAAGGCCGTTGCCTACCCCTGCCTTGGCCAGGTCTCCGGCGCTGACTGTCTGCGTCGCACCGAGCGGGCTTATGGCGGTGGTCGTTGCCGATGACCTGACAACATCACCCACTCCCCCAAAAAAGCCGGCGATCATAGACCTGGCGATCATGCTTCCCATCTTGGCGACTACTCGTCCCCGGAGACCGATTTTTGAGTCCTGGTCAACAACGAATCCCTTCACCTTCTGGTCGATGACCGCCCTCCCCTTCCGGTCGAGGCACGACAGGGAAACGAGAAGAAGCTCCGCCCGTTCCGTCGCAAGGTTCCCTTTGCCGTCGGCTATCACATAGCACCCCTTGAGGTCGGCACGGACTGAGTTGGGGAGGAAGGCGGGGGTCTTCACCTTCAGGAGCGCCGGCACCGGGTTACCCTTAGCGTCCGACGAAGTAGGGGCGTCTAAGCCACTGAGAAGAATCGCCTCCATGAATGAAGGGGGTAAATACAGGGCGGCCGGCTCTTTTTTTTTATCTTCCGCAGGGGCTTTCAGCTGGACGGTACTCGATATGAGCGAAATATCGCCGATCTCCGTCTCTGCAACCGGTACCGACTGGCCGGACGGCTCACCTCCAGGAAAAGGCGGCGGTGGCGGAGGAGGAAGAGCCCCTTTCGGCAGGCCCGGGGGCGGTGGAGAGGCTACGGCAGTGCTACCTCTCGCCCCTTTCCGACCGAAATTTTCGGCTTCGGGAATGGAATGTGGTCCCTGTCCCTGTACGACCGGGACAGGCTGACCCGGAAGAGGCGGCTGGCCTGGAATTGCACCTGTTGAAGACGCAAGAACCGGTTGACCGGCAGTCCCCGCTTTTATCGCCTCCATCTCCTGCTTGTACTTCTTCAGTTCCTCATCCTTTTGCGACAGCTCCTTCTGGGTCTCGAGAAACTGGTTCTTCTCCAGCAGTTTCGGCTCAAGAGCCAGGGTTGACGGCTTCATCACTTCCGAAGGCTGGGTCATCTTTCCCCTGGTGGCAAGATAGCCCAGGAGACTCAGACAAATGAGCATGCATCCGACCCCGATTATTGCTAGATCACGGCGCTGCTTGGAATTCAGCCTGCTCCAGAAGGCTTTGAACTTATTTTTCATCGTCAACCTCCAGCCTGTCCTTCTCTCCAACCTTTGCGGGAGAAGGCTTGGTCGGCTGCCCGGCATCCTCCATTACCGGCAGGTCCGATTCCAGTTTCCGGGAGAGCCCCTGCCGCTCTCCCCGTTGCTCCACGACGAAGGCCCTTGTCGTATCGCCTGGCCGAAGGATGTGCCGCTCGATCGAGATCGCCACCGGGTTTTCCGCCAGCTCCGTTCGTATGAACAGCTTCTCGTTCATTCTGAATTCCTTGACGCCATCCTTCGCGGAGACCAGGTATTCCTTGATGCGAAGCCCCTCCCCTTCCACGTCCACGACCCTTTTCAGCACCATCCGGATTTCCCGATACGAATCGAAGCGCTTATCCACTTTCGTGATGGTGTAGGAGTCGGGGATCTGTTCCGTAAAGACGTCCTGTATCGCCTTCAGCATCATCTTCTCGAAAGGAAGCCCCGAGTAGAGCGAGGCGTTGTCTTTGATCTTTTTCTCGCGGCCGGAGGAAAGCCTGATCGTCTGGGAGGGAACCCGCTGCGGAACGGCGACCATCGAGTAGGTTTCGTCTCCGCAAACGACGTAGAGCTCCGTCGGGGTGTTGGAATAAACCAGCTGGTCGCCCCGCTTGGTCACCTTGAATTTGACGAAGGCATCCTTCCCGGTGATCTTGATGACGACCCCCTTTTCGGTGGAGGTAAGCGCGTCCCTGATCTCGGAAGAGCAGGAGATACGGTTCAGGTCGGAACTGGAAAGACGGATTTTAGTGGCCACCTCCGGCGGAATTACCGTCGGCCACTCCCCTTCCTGGCCTCCTTCGTCCACCTTCCTGTCGGAAAACGAGGAAAGCTTCTGTTTGGCATCGGCAGGATCGGCCGACCGTACGCCACGATCAGCGGCAGTGGCAATCATCGGTGCCATGATGGCAGCAATTATCAGAGCCCTGTACATCACGCCCCCTTTACTTCGCGTTCGCGTTATTGGTGCCGGCAGGTTTTTCGTAGAGCCGGGTGAGGATGAATCTGCCGTTGTCGAACCGGTACTCGACGAGGTAGGCGGTCTGAACGATATCTGCCTTCATCTCGCCGATATAGGTCATTTTCGCCCCCTGCACCTCGACCTGCTTCTTGTCAGCGTTGTTCGTCATGGACTGTATATGAAAGGCGCTGGAGGCCCTGGTAGTCTCGATTTTGTCGGCCAAATCGTACAGTTCCTTCCGGGCGTTCGGAAAACCCGCAGGGTCGTAGACGGCAAGGAGTTCGCTGAATTGATCCCTTGCATTGGCCGAGTTGTAAGTGAGCGCGAGGCTGACGATGTACCGGGTGAACTCCCTGAGATAATCGTCAGATGCGTGATCCCCGGTGATCATCACCTTGGAGTTGATGACCGGCGGGACCAGTATTACCCGCTCCTTGTTCATTACCGTAACGACGCAGAACGAGAGAACAAGAACTGCTGCCAGAAAGACCAGGATGGTGAATTTAAGCATCCTGTTTTCGGCGAAAATGTTTGCGGCTTTACCCGTGAACAGCTTGAACTTCACTGTCTGCCTCCGTTTAGTCGATGAACTTGTTCTGGAAAAAATGCGGGTACCCTTTGAGCGGGGCGATCCCTGTGAAATAGAGCGTGTGGCGTAGGAAACCCCTCGGATATCTGTTTTTCAGCCGGCCGTAACCCCAAGGGAGCAGAAACATGACCGACCAGAAAAGACCTCCGAACTTCTGTGCGAGGATATATCCGATGACCATGAAGGCCATGTCGTCCGATTCGAAAACGAGAACCTGGAACGGCTTGTTGAGATACTGGGGAAAGCGGACTTCATGCTGCATGTGGCTAGCTCCTGAATAATTGATACCCGGTACGAACTCTCACGACGGGGGGGAAGGTTCCCCCCCAATCGCCTACGTCAGTAGATTGCCCCCAGAGCAGTAACCATGTTCGCTGCGTTGATCAGCACGATCGCCGCAATCAGGCAGACAACCGCCGGAACGATTTTCTGCTGAACGAACAGCAGGATCGTCACCAGGAACAGAAGGATGGCGGATATCGCGCCGAACGGCCCTTTCAGCAGGGTGGTAACCAGGAAGTTGTACGCCTCGTAACCGAAGGAACCGGCTGCCGGGGCGGTGATGGCCATGGCCTGGGTGGCGGTGAAGGTAAAGAGGGCTGCGAAGGCGGACATGGCGGAAAACTTCTTGAACCTGAAACTCTTCATTTCGTCTTGCTCCTTTCGTTTTGTCTGATGTTGGAGTTCTAAGCCTCTTGCCTCTGAATATGGCTGCCCGTTATCGCTTCACCTCCTTCCCGTCAAGAAGGGCGGAGATGCGCGGAAGGTCAGCCCCGTTGACCGGTACGCCGTCGATCCAGATGGCAGGCGTTCCCTGCACGCCGATGCTCTGTGCGACTTTCTCCATTTCCTCCAGTTGCCTGCCCTGGTTTTCATCCTGCGGAACCGGCTTGCCGTCCATCGAGCCGCTGAAAACCTCATGGAATGCATTTTCCTTCTCCTTGTGCGACAGGATGTAGCGGGCCTTCTTTTCAGCGTCAGGATGGATTTTCTTGAGCGGGTAGAAGAAAACGTAACGGGTGATGTCGGTCCGTTTTGAAAGGAATTCGTCCACCTTCCGGCAGAAGGGACAGTCGGGATCGGTGAACTCGATGACCTGCCGCGGCCCTGAGCCGATTTTGAGGGCCTTATCGAGAGGGATGTTCTTCACCTTCTCCGCGAGGACCTTATTGCGCATTTCCGCGGTCAGGTTCTTTCCATCCTTGCTCCAGAGCTCACCGAACATGAGGTAGCCTTCCGGGCTGAAATAAAAAACCTGGTTCCCTGCAACGACCTGAAAGAGGCCTTTGACGGGCGATTCGCTGACGCTGTCCACCCTCAGGTTCGGAAAGCTCTTCAACAGGTTGTCTTTTTCGACGTTCAGGCTCTCTTTTGCTACGGAGAGCCCCGCCGTCGTGATGACGATCAGGATCAACCCGCCGATTTTCAGTTTCTTGTGCTTTGGCATTCTCTCTTTTCCTCCTTTTGCTGCGTGCCTATCTCGACCCGCCTGTTTAGCCGCCTGTCGTCGGACACAGGACTGCTTTGTCCCAAACCTTCCACCCTGCCCACGGACACCCCTTTTCCTTTCAGGTACGAAGCGACCTCTCGCGCCCTCCTGAGCGAGAGATTCGCGTTGTGGGAAAAGCTGCCGCGATCGCAGGTGAAGCCGTCAAGGTTGACGACGGTGCCGGCCGGAATCTCCCGAATAAGCCGATCGAGTTTTGCCCGCTCCTTTTGGGTTATCTCCCCACTGTCGAACGGGAAATGGACCGTGCCCAACAGGCACGAAACAACCACCTTCTCAAGGCTGCCCTTTTGCTTCGTCTCTTTCTCTATGGCATGCATCTGAAGCGGACGGGGTTCGCCCATGCTCAACCGCACCGCCAGCTTTGGGGAGGCGGGAAGAGCCGAGAGATGATCGTCAGGGCAGCCGGAGCAGACGACGAAGGCGTCGCATTCCTGGGCCTGGGCTACCTCATGCGCAAAGCTAAAAGGCCTTTGCTTTATTTCTGAGGCATTGCCTGCCAAAGGGACTAGAAGGACGAGTCCGGTTACGGAAAATTTTCCCAGCATGTGACCTCCGAGATTATTGGTTCATATAGGTAATCACGAGGGGGGGAAGGTGATCTGAGAGAACGGTCGTAAAGACCCGCTTCCGATTCAAATCGACATATTGGGTCGGTTTTTGCAAAATGACGGTAATTCAATGCATTAGGCGGAGGAATGCTGACGAGATTTATGGAGAGGTCAGAGGAGGGATGAGTACAAAACACAAATTCACTAAAAATAATCCGACATAATTCCAGCAGGTTATCGCCTCATTTGGACGAAAAATATAATTTTAGCCTTCCCCCCTTCGTGATTATGAAAATAGCAGGAAACACCCGGAACGGAGGTTAGACAATGAATGTTTTGTTGAGGCAGCGTGACCTTATGGAATTCATGAATATATCGAGGGCGACGCTCTGGAGAATCCAGAAACATAAGGATTTCCCTAAGCCGGTGATAATTTTGGGCTGCAAACGTTGGCGGCGCGAAGATGTCGAAATATGGCTAGAGGCGAAAAAGGAGGACCCGAAGAAGGATGATTTTGCCTGTTCAACTGGCAACTGAAGTAAAGGACGGCTGAAGGATGCACTTATGGAAATGACGATCGGGTACAAAACGTTTCCGGTTTCGGTAGCCAGGTTCGAGCGAATGATGGAGGTCATACGCCGCGACCACGAGCGCCAGGCAGTTAGAAAGGATCTTAAAGATCAAAACGCCGGGCGCCCTCTTTCGTCATCAAGGGAGGTTTCGGTTGCATGATGCATCTCCTCCTCAAATAGCCGGTTCCCTCCGGTTCGATTCCAAAGCACCCGACATTAGTGAAACATTTGGGCAGATACTGGCAAGCCTCGCCTCCAAGCCGAAATACCTTCCTGACTGGCCGGAGGGGCAGAGGGCGATGCCGAACGAAATTCTTCGTTCTGCCCTTTTCAATTGCCGCAACCGCAAGCAGCCTCGAATGTTCATGAAGGATACTGAAATAGCCTTGATCGGCGACGGACAGGTCATCTACCGCGGTGAGGAGTTGCGCCAGGACGATGAGCTTGTCTGGCTGCATCTCATGCATCTGATGAAGAAGCTTGCCCTTGGTGAATGCGTCGAGTTCACCCCCTACTCTTTTGTCAAAGCGGTTGGATGGCCGATGAAGGGGCAGAGCTACGAGAGGCTCCGCATCTGCCTCAGCCGCATGCAGGCGACGGCAATACGGATCCAATCGAAGCGCCTGGGATGCTTCATCAGTGTCTCGTTGATTCTCAAGTTCAGGTCAAGGAACGATCAAAACGAGAATCTGTCAAGGTGGCAGGTCTGGGTCGGCGAGGAAATGCGGCTTCTGTTCGATGAGGATTTCCTGACGAGAATGAATTGGGAGATCAGAAAGTCCCTGCCCGATGGCATCGCCTCCAAGCTCTTCGGCTACTGGGCCAGCCACCGTCAGCCGTACCCGGTGAAGATTGTCACCTTGTTGCAGCTTTGCGGATCGGAGATGTCCACAAAGCATTTTAAAGTCGAGCTGAAAAAGGCTATCGACCTGCTCTGCAAGATTGGATTCCTGGAAACATGGGAGTTCAAGGAGGACCTGGTAGTCGTCAAAAGGAAGTATTGACCTATGACCGACCGCATATTGACCTATGACCGACTCGGTATTGACCATTGACCTACTGCTATTGACCTTTGACCGACGCTTTTATTGACCTTTGACTTACCGGATTATTGACCTTAGACCGACTGGCATATTCCTGGGAATTAAAGGCTTTCAGGAGGTTACGAAGTTTTCCACAACCCTCTAACCTTTATCTAACCTTCTTTAACCAATAAAGAAGCGTTGGATCGAGAGGTAGAAATAAAGATGAAATGCCTATTCCCGAATGAAGCCAGGAAAACCGTCATTTCGTATCTACGACGAACAAGACAGACAATCACATATACAGAAGGCAGGTACGTTCTCGTCAATGGTATCCCAAACATCAAGGACATAGAGCAGGCGTGCCAGGATCGGGCGGTTTCAATATCAGCGAACGGTTCGATTCAGATATGCGGAATCCAGATCCGTCCCGAATGGGACACAACAAGAATCCGGCGAAGGGTTGAAGACCATCTTCGAAAGAGCGCTTCACCGGAGGACATAATCCGCATAGCTTCATGCCTCGGCGTGGAGCTGAAGTAAACACCCCCTCGTAGGGCGATTAAACAAACAACTTCACTGCAGGAAAAGATGCAGCAGGGACAGGTGCGCCTAATTCCGGCCCCAAGGCAGTTCAACATCCGGATTTAGCCCGCTAATCCCCAACACCAGATTTCGTCTTGGCACGGCCAGGCTCTGTACCTAGAGCCATGGCAAAGCCGGTCATCGGAGTACGTCTCCGTGGCCGGCTTTTTTTATTTTCAGGGAGTGAACATGGATTTTTTAACGGCGGTCGAATGGGTCAGAAGCAATGAAGCGGTCATCAAAGGGAATATTGTCAAGTATCGCAACTTTTCGCCATACGAAGAGTGCGACTACATGCAGGAAGCATTCGAGGCGGCGATGGTCGCAACCCTGCGCGTCAAGGAAAAGGAAATCTCATTTGAAGCAGCCTTCTGGAAAATCTTCCGCAGGCAGGTCAGCCTGTTCACTCCAAATCCCGACGACAGATCAAATGGTTCGAACTCTGTGCCTTCACACCTCTGCTCGGTTGACATCGATACCGTGCCCCTAAGACAGCGGCCGAGGAGAGGGAGGAGAAAACCCAACATCGAGGCGATATTTTACGCGGTCTCTCATTTCCTCACCGAGAAGGAGCAGCAAATCCTCTACATGTCTCTTGGGATTTCGGATGAAGGCAGGCTTTCCAATTACGAGATTGCCGAACGTCTCGGGTGTTCAGCCGCCAACGTCCGTGACATCATCGGCAGGGCAAACAAACGGCTCAATGGTCTGGTCCTGAAGGGGACCATCGACCCCAGCCGGCTTCGATAGCAAGGTTGCCGTAATTATCGCCATAATCGGTTTCCATTTTGGTATCCGGGATCACGCAACGAAAATGGATGCTGTTTCAAACCCAGATACGCGCCCATTTTTGGTACGTTGGTGCTTTTCGCCAAAAAATGCACCAATTTGTTGCCCATTCACCTTCCCCCCCTCGTGATTATATATGCAGGGGGATCGTATCCCCCATAATCTGCACCCAAAAGGGGGTATTCATGGACGTGCTGGTTTGTGATCTCGGTTTCTCATCGGCAAAGTGGATCTACAGCGGGCGTAAGGGTAGGATCATTTCCGCCTTCAGCTACAACGGCGAGAATCTGCTTATAGGGGAAGAGGCGCTATTGTCATCCGGCTCTTCTTACCTGAAAACAATGGAGGAACTGGAAAGATATTACCCAGTCTTCATCGAACACTGCCAAAAGGTGGCAGCGACCGGGGGAGACTTATTTCTTGCCGTCGGGCTTCCTTATTCCTACTGGCAAGAGCAGAACAAACCCGGCGGAGCGGTTCCCGCCCTGACGAAGTCATTGACCTGCGGCGCGATCAAGGAAGTCGCAATATTTCCCCAGGGTCTCGGCGGTATCAGGGACTATCTGGACAAGTTGGATGAGCGTCCAACGGGGAACGTGCTCGGCATCGACATCGGATTCAACACCATCATCTTCACGTTGTTCTCACCAAAGCGGAAACAGATCATCTATGGCAAGACTCTCAACAAGCGCGGCGTCCATCAGATGGCAACGAGTTTCCTTCTCCCACGCATCAAGAGCCTTGCTCCTTCAGGAACCTTCACGCCGGTCGAGATAGCGTTCCTGATCGAGAAGGGTTATCTCCAGTATGGCTTCGAGCGGCATGACGTCAGCAAAGAGATCCACGAAGCCGGTGTAGCTTATATCGAGCATATCATCAGGGATGTTCAGGGAGAATTGCAGGCACACGTGGGAATGCATGCGGATTTTAATCGAGTGCTGCTGTTCGGTGGTGGCGCCGCCCTGCTCAAGGATGAATTCCCGGCCAAGAACATCGAGGTCGTTATACTTCCCGAGCCTGAATTTGCCAATGCCAGGGGCTTCCTGTCGCTTGCCGGCGGAAAGTGAGCTTGCCATGCCACAGTACACGATCAAGCTGAACACCTATGATCCGGCCATAGTCGAAGCATTCGAGCGGTTACGCAAAAGCCGAAAGCAGGCTGCATTCACCCATGAAGCGCTTAAGTATTTCCTCGCATCGGAGAAGGGCGTGCAGGTGATCGGCCTTATGAGCCGCGACCAGTTGCCCTCGTTGCGTCCCGCTCATGACGTCATTAAGGTTGAATCACCCCAGAATCCCGTTCCCGCGGCACAGACCGTTTCCACAGCGCCATCCCCTGTTTTGTCCAAAGACTACTGTTGCGACGTCATGGAAAAAATTCTGAAGTGAGGGGATCATCTCAGGACGGCAGGTTGACCATAAACCAAGCCCCCTAATTCAAATCGGGTTAGGGGGTCTCGATTATGTTGGGAACCTGTTGACTGAAAAACTGGCATCGGCATTTAAGGGAGGAGAAACTGATGTTCCCATTTTGCTCCCCAAAAAGGATATCGAAAACGCACGCGGAAACGCATCCAAAAATGGACCCAATCGGAAGCGGGGCAGCCGCGAATTTCTCTATATACATTTATGAAATAAATGTGAACTATTACAGACTTTAGGAAGGCTCGCACCATGCCGTCAAAGACCGCCGTCATCGCCTATCATTACCATGTTCTGTCGGGACACCAGCAACTCTTCGATCAGGTGGAGAGTCGTATATGCACCGCTTACCAAAATGGGTTCTCCGTGGTTGAGATCACTAGGATCATCGGTTCCAAGAAAGCTGACTATGTCCACGCAGTTCTTGTTAAACACAAGGTGATCAGCCAGGGGAAACGGGGACGGCCGGCAAAGGACTCCGTGCCCCCTGTTATGTCGAGCTACCTGAGCAGACGATCGCTCTCCTTTGCCAAATGGTGTGCCGGTTGGGGGTTCGACATCTGGGACGCAGGACATGCCATCAGGGAAAACGCCGATGGGCCGGTGCTGGATGCCGTTAGGCGAGACTTTCCTGGCTGCTATGTAAAGTTGCGCAAGCTCAAGGAATACCCTGACTATGTCCACCCGCCACAATGCAGATCAAACAAGCTGGAAGCCAAGGTCTTCTGGGATGACGGAGAACACTGCTATCGTGCCGAACAGATTGAGAATAGCGGCGTGCTGGGGTTCGGATTAAGCATGGAAGACGCAATCAGGAATCTCAAGGTGAGCCACAACTTTGGCCTGATGCTGGTACGGCTGGAGGCGGGGTGCGGGATTACCGGTCTCTAAGAAGTTGCATACCCCACTGACGGTACTGCAAAGCAACCCAGCATTCCAAACGGAGAGATTCGGTGATGCGGCGCCCTCACTCATTACCTCAACAGTTGGCACGTTCAATTAGCCTAAGCAGCTATTACTCCGGCAATGAAACAGCTCAAGATATGCCGTAACGTAGCTGACGCAACGGTCTCAAAGAACCTCTTCACCTTCATTGGTTTGTTTTGGAGTTCTACGCATATGCGCCCTTGACTTTGATTCGAGCTACTTTGCATTCTGTGCACGGTCACCAGAATAGACTCGATCTTTGAGGCTGTTGTTCAGGTATTCATCCGGGTTCAATTGGGGTGGCTACGCTGGCAGGAAAAAGACTTTCAATCTTGGCCTTGTAGTTTTCCAGCCACTTCTTCAGGAGGCTACTGTGATGAACCTTGAGATTGTCCAGGATCAGGAAGATATTACGCCCTTCGAGGGCGACCAGAAAACAAGATGTAGATTAGGTGAGAAATAAACGAGAAAGGTGAGAGAACGCAGGAGAGCCATCCATCGCACACTGCTCGAGGAATCTCTCGCGTTCATCCAAGACTGGAGCCGCCCGATCGGTGGCGAACCAGGGCAAGGCAGGGCGCTGCAACTGTGAAGAATGCAAAGGGTTTATTGCCGTAATGGAGCACGCAGGAGGAAGAACAATCACCGAGGCGTGGAACACAGGCAGTTCATCTATAAATGCTAGGTCAGTTGATGTGTCATATAGTCAGGGTGTGAGGGAAGCGAACGGAGGAGATACTAGCAATGTGGGTACTATTTTTGTGGAAGCCGGTGTCTGGGATAGGACAGTAGCCTCCCCTGCGGGCCAGTGGGGTCATCTTACGACAAAAGGCGCCAGGGGGCGAGATGCTAGGGAGAGGGAGAATCCATGGGGGAGGGAGATCATCGAACTCCCTCCCGGACGTGACGCTAGAAAGCGTGCTGGAAGCCCAAGGTGACTCGGTAGCGTTCGGAATCTGCCCCGATCCCTGCCCCGCCTCCCAAAGTTGCCAGCGTGAACGGGGTCAACTGGCGTCTGAAACCAGCCTCCAGCACGTTGGCATGCTCTCCCGTCTTCTCTTTCTGCTCCCTGATGTAATCCAGAATGAAAGTGGCGTCTTTCCCCGCGCGGATGCTGAAGCCAATGATCCCTTTAAGGATGTTGCGCCTCTCGTCCACGTCCTTCCCGCCGTTATAGGTCCAAAGAAGGTTCAGGTGCAGACGGTGCAAAAGCGTTGAGCGCACGAAGGGCATCTTGGAAAAAATCAGTTTCGTAGTCGTATCGACCCCTTGAGAACGCTCGCCCGTGGGGAATTTACCTTCTATTGCCAGGGCAGTGGCCGGCATCCAGACGGATTCCGTATTGAAGTTGTAGAAGAGCTCGCTGCTTACGTCCCCGCTTCCTTCCCGGTCAGCATTGCCGCTGTAGAAGGTGCCGAAAATCTTGAACTGGGTGTTAGGAAGAATCCCGAACTCGAAGATCGGCTGGTAAACGAAGCGGTTTTCCTTCCCTTCGTCAATGTAGCGCACCATCCCCTGAAACTCGCGGCTGCGGAACTTGATCGGGTAGGCGTCCTCTAGTTCAGTAGGGAGATTCTCCTCAAGATTAGTATGGTCGCTAGCATACGACGGAATAAACTGTCCGAGCACGAGCAGCATGGCTATCAGTAGCTTTTTCATATGCTCCCTTCTCCTGTCCGGATACGAGTGGGGAGGGCTGGTGCAGTCGCCATAGAATGCGACTCAATATCAGCCATACCGCCGTACTTCTGCTGCCACCCTTGCATCATCGCAGCGATCATCTTCTGCGGTGTCACCCCCGGTTCCATCGACTCAGGAGTCATCTTCATCTCCGGCATTATCGCCTTCATTGCGTCCATCAGCGAGCCGGAAAGTTCCCCTTCCTGCATCCCCGGGGTCAGCTTTATCCGCACCTGGGTCATCATCCTCTCCTTCATCTGAGGTTCGGGCGGCTGAGACATCATGAGCGGCATCATCTCCTCCAGCATTTCCATCATGATGCGGTTCATCTCCCCCTCGAACCCCTTCATCCACGGGTCATACACCCGCGGATCGATGTCGGGGTGCGGCGTCCGGAACTTACGCGCCAGTTTGTCGTCCCCAGCCTGATAGCTCATCGCCCTGATAACCCGGTAGAGTTCGTCTTTCTTCTGCTCCTTGGTCCAACCTTCATAGGCAAGAATGTCGTAGGCTATGCCGTGCAGCATGTGCAGGTTGTCGAAGATGTTGGCGGACTCCGGAGACATCTTGCTGTAGCGCGGCATGACCTCCCGGGAAAGGAGCATACGCAGCGGGCGGTCCTTGACCACCTGGTCGAACATGGTCCGGTTCGTCTCCTGCACCATCCGCTCCTGCTCATCACCGTTCCCCCCAAGCATCTGGGCCTCATAGATCACGGGATGCCACCAATGCGCGACGTAGAAGAAGTTGTTGGATATGGGGTAGTTGTTGCGGAACAGGGTTGTGTACGGCTTCATCATCACCCCCGCGCGGCGCATGGTGACATCGAGGGGCGCCGGGCTGCGCGGGATATCGAGTTTTTCCAGGTAGTACCGCACCGCCCGGTCGGTCCACTCCTTCTTCTTGTCCCAGGGGATATCCTTGTCCGCCATGATGTCGTAGGTCTGTTCGTGGTGCATGTGGGTCCAGTCGATGGCGCGGTAGAGCTGCCACATGGTCCTGGCGGTGTACGGACCATAGGTTTCCATCTCAGGCTCGGTGCGCGGCGGATTGTGGAGCATATCCAAGTAGCTCGAGTCGCTGCGGGCGTCGGTTTGCAGATGGTCGCTCAGCGGTTCCAACGCCAGGATGTCATGCTGGATTGCGTGGGCGAAATGGATCGCTGCGCTGACCCTGAACGCCTCGTTCTCCCGGTGGAAGAAGGCGCCGTTGTATGGACCGCGGAGGTAGGAGACATCATTGCGCTGCTCTAGACAGAAGGTTGTGGAGGGACTGATTGGCAACATCATCAGCATCAGGGTTGCCAGAAGCGATTTCTTCATAAGTACCTCCCTTGCTTGTGGCTGCCGGAACGCCGGCACTGCAACTTCAGGGAGTCCCCCGTAGTGCAGTGCCGGGTGAGAGGACGATTGCAGCGGCACAGTTAACAGCCGAAACTTTACATTGGTCTATTCTAATGTCAAGTCAGGTGATTGTTTGCGATGGAAGTAGGCGTTCAAGAGGGCCGCGTTGGAAGGGAAAAATGAGGAAGGGATGGTGAGAGAAATTGCGGTGTCAACGTCAGTATCTCGATTTAGGACTGCTGGTATCGGCTTGGAAGGCCCTCCTTCTGTATCAGGGCCGGGAGATGAAATCCTCCCGGCTTCTGGTCCGACGTTATACGACTCAACAGGGAGAGATGCCGTACTTCCTGGGAGACTGCTTGAGTGCATCCTTCAGCACTCTAATCTCAGGTTCAACGACTGCGATCTTTTCACATCGTGGCCGTACAGCGTCCTCAATTGTGCCTCCTTACGTTTTATTAAGTGCACTGCTTTTGTGCCCGGCTAAGTTCAGCCCAGGGAGATTGGACAAAAACCATTCTAACCTTTAGCTTACCGATTTGCCGGTGCAACTCCGCCACTTCGGCATCGTGGTCGACTTCTTTCTTCTTTCCCTTGCCGAAGATGTCAGCGGCATTTTCTACGAGATCTCGCTTTCAGCGCGTGATCGGGGTGGGGACGATGCCATATTCGGTGGCAAATTGGGGCAAACTCTTGGTTGAAAGGCCACCTCGAAAAATGAAAATGAGCCTTTTCTTCTGCTCCGAATCCTGTGCGGGGCGCAAACCTACATCATCGAGCCGCGTGTGCCGCCCGTGGCAGATCCCATCATTCCGCCTCTATTTCCTGCTCCCCCCATCATCCCTCCCCTGAAGGAAGTTGACATGTTACGAAAGGGCTGCCCCGGTGTGATGCTTTGAAGGTCTGCCATCATAGTGCCCATCAGGTTTGACATGGCGGCTTGGGAGTTGGGATTAGAGCCCCTGATCGATGACATATTGCTGAAGATCGTACCCATCATGCCGCGGTAGCGATTGACATCCACGGTGGTGGTCGAGCCACTGGTACTGAGCACTTGCGTCATCTGGCTCCCCATCAGACTGGCCATGTTCTGTGCAGCAGTGTGCATATCCCGGTAATTTGGATCGTTGGGATAGGTCATGTAATCAGCCATCATGTTCAACCCGACCGGAAGGCCAAGCTGCGCGCGCAGCTGATCCATTGCCTGCTGCATGGTGTATTTATCCGTTGCCATCAGCTCACGGATCTGTGTAGACATCGGACTTATGAAGTTGCTGCTGACCGTGCCGCTGACGCTCTCTTTGGGCATGCTGAGGATATAGCTGTTCTGGACCGGCAGGTTGCTATCCTTGTCGATGGTCACTCCTTTGATCGCCATTGCCACGATGGGATAGTTGCCGACATCGGCAGGATCTACAATCAGCATGTAGGCGCCATTTGCGTCAGTAGTCGTTGTTGGTTCCCCTGCGTCCAAGCGGTAGTTGCCATCCTTGTCAAGGAATACGGTTGCGCCGACCAGATACCCGTCGGCGACAGCTCCCGATACGGTAGCAGATGTCGCCGGTGTGCTTCCGCCACCGCCACACCCTGCAATAAGGCCAACGGTAAGGGCTGCTGCGATGGTAGCCATGCGTTTTTTCATTGTTTGATCTCCTTTTGTTTTTGCGTTAGAAATCGTAGTAAACCGACAGTCCAGTACCGTAATCGGGGCTATTGGTGGTAATCCCTTTGGCAAGGTATCCTTCCATACCGGCGCGGGACGTTACCTGGTACTTCAGCTTCAGCCGGGCCTCCAGTAGGCTCCCCACCCCGTCAGCCGGTGACGTGGCACCTTTGACGAGTAACACAGGGCGAAAATTGTCGGCCACCTGATATCCCACACCTGCGTTGTAAGCCAGGTAGTTTCTCAGGGGAAGTCGCGCACTCTTTCCTTGCAGGACGTAGCCTGCTTCGGCGAACGGGTTCCAGTCATCGAACCACTTTGAGATCTCCACTGCAACGCCTTCATCGAACTCCCCGGTTCCCAGAGAACTGTCCACATCGGCGGTGGGAAATTTGACGAATACCGTAGCACGGATCTGCGGCACCGAGTCCTTCTCGGGCAGCAAAACGTAGCCAACCTTGAGAGTTATGTCTCCAAGACCGCTTTCAGATCGATGAGTGGCCGATGGGGAGGACGACATACCACTCCCTGGACCCGTCATGCCACTCGCTCCGGCAACCGGCAGCATCATAGTTCTGTTGGACTGCAGGCCTCCTGTGGCGATACTGGAAAACACATTACCGTTATTCTGGTAGACGAAAGGGATTTCAAGAGACAGACCAAGGCGATCGGTTGGACTGGCTATGATGGTAAGGGGAGCATAAACGGAGTCTGTCCGAATGTTGCTGCCATATTTCCCAGAGCTGAATTCAAAACCCAGTCCAACGCAATACTGATATTCCTCTGCCTGAATCAAACAGGGCAATAGAAAGGTGGTCGCCATGGTCATAAGACAACCTACCGTTATCCGGATGCTCAAATTCAATCTCCCGTGTGCGGCATCCCCTTTCCCTTCAGCGCCGCATCATCCCGCCACCACCACTTCGCATCATGCCGCCACCGCCGCTTCGCATCATGTTGCCGCCATGACTTCTCATGCTGGCTGCAGTTCCTTCCGACCTCATGCTGTCCAGGTTTCTCCCGGACCAGGCCGGCTCACCTTTGTCGTTGCGCAGATCCACTTGTGCGCCTGTGGTCCGGTTCACAAGTTTCTGTGCCAAAACGTACGATTTTCCGTCCTTGCCCTGAGCCTTTGATCCCTTGACCGAAAGCTCGTCATTCTCGCTGATGGTGATCCCCTTCTTTTCCCAAAACGATCCCGGGCCTACACTGATGTTCAGGGTCTCGCTACCGCTCTTAATTGCAACGACAACGTCATTCTTCTCTCCCGCGTGCGGCAGTGAGGTCACCCGCCCCGACATGGTGCCGACCGTGTTGGTGTCGTAGCCACCATTAAAATCGAGGCCGCTTGTCCCCTCGTCGCTGCCGAAAAAACCGGCGAAGACGGTACCGGCATGTCCGCAGTTGAGAGTGATTGCGCAAATGATGGCGAATAAAAAGCGGCTCGTTGTAGTCACCACATATCACTCCATATCAGTTGAGTACTGCGCCGGTCACTAATGGATCCAGTGCATCCCCATGCAACCGGTCAAAGAGGCAAAAACGAATAATAACAGCAGCAACATCATAATTTTCCTCATTTCAGTTTCCTTTCCTCCCAGAGATTTTGATCGCTTTGCAGCGGGTGCGGCGCCGCACCATTCGGCTATCCATGCTGCTTGACGACGTGAGGATACAATACACGCTCCGTGCCAAAGCCCAACAAACGCATAAGGGTCTGAGATTACCATTGTTGTTGTGGGAACAAAAATGGAAGTGAGGATTTTGGGTGCAAAGAATTGCACCTACAGGGAAGGGTTTTGCACCACCTTCAGTTGTCATCCAGCAGGCCGAACTCTTTCAGCTTGTACTGGAGCGTCCGGCGGGAAATTCCCATCTCGGTCGCTGCCAGACGCCTGCTTCCCCTGTGCTTGCGCAGGGCTTTGACGATCATCTCCCTTTCAACCGTTTTCAGAACGTCTCTGCCTCCAACAGGTTCCGGCACGGTAGCGCGCAGTAAATCATCGGGGAGATTGCCGCACCGGACCAGATCTTGGGCCAGGATCACGGCGCGCTCCATGACATTTTGCAGTTCGCGGACATTGCCCGGCCAGGGATAGGTCTGCATCGCCTTCAAGGCCGCAGGTTCAACGCCCTTCAGCTTTTTGCCGATCTGCCGGCAGAAATGATGCAGGAAGTACTCGACGAGCAAGGGGAGAGCGTCGACACGTTCCCTCAGGGGTGGAAGCTCAAGTGGAAAGACGTTCAGCCGGTAATATAGATCCTCCCGAAACCTGCGCGATGCCAACTCCTGCTGCAGATTGCGATTGGTGGCCGCGATCACCCTGACATCCGCCTTTATCTCTTTGCTGCCGCCGACCCGCTCGAATACGCGCTCCTGCAAGACACGGAGCAGCTTGGCCTGCAGCGCAAGGGCATTTCGCCGATCTCGTCAAGGAAGATGGTGCCTCCCTTGGCCAATTCGAACTTGCCCTGTCGCGCCTGGACGGCTCCGGTAAAGGCGCCTTTCTCATGGCCGAACAGTTCGCTTTCCAGGAGGTTCTCAGGGATTGCGGCACAGTTGAGGGGTACAAAAGCTGCGCTCCTCCTGGGGCTGAGCAGATGGATGGTCTTGGCCACGAGTTCCTTTCCGGTACCGCTTTCGCCATAGACCATCACGTTGGCGGTTGTTGAGGCCACCTGATGCACCAGTTTTCGCAGCGTCTGCATGGCATGCCCGGCAAAAATGAGATCTTCCGGCGGCAGTCCGGCAGCCTCTGCCTCCTTGAGTCCAAGGTACTCCCTGGTTCGCCCCTGCCCTTCGATCGTCCGGTTTACCAATGCAAGCAGCACATCGGGATTTTCCAGCGGTTTGGTGAGAAAATCCACTGCCCCCTCTTTCATAGCGGAAACCGCCTCGTCAACCCTGCCGAAGGCGGTTATGAATACGAACAGGGGCGGATTCAGGTCCTGCCTGGTATCCCGAAACAATTCCAAACCGTTTTTGCCGGGCATCTTCAGATCAGTCACCACAAGGTCGAAGCTTTCTCTGCGAATGAGAGCCAACCCTTCGAGTCCGTCAGTTGCGGTAACTACCTCGTATCCCTCATCGTCCAGAATGGTCTGCAGCAAGCTTCTGAAAGTCTCATCGTCTTCAACCACTAGAATACGTCCCTTCATGGTCAACTCCCGCTCCAAGAATTCCGTCGCATGGGAAAAGCCATTGATACAACTGTTCCTTCCCCGACAGCGCTGTGTACTTCGATGCTGCCACCATGCTCTTCGACGATCTTTCTGCACAGCGCCAGTCCTAACCCGGTCCCTTTGGCCTTGGTGGTAAAGAAAGGCTCGAAAATCATCGGCACGTTTTCACGGCTGATACCGATGCCTGTATCACTCACTTCGATTTTCACACTGTTGCCACTACCAGCGGCCGTGATCCGGAGGCTGCCGCCATCGGGCATGGCCTGAATGGCGTTCTTGCCCAAATTGAGAATGACTTGGCCCAAGCTGTCACTGTTTCCGGCAATCTGTAGAGCTTCAGGGCAGTGGGCGGTGATATCGATATGGAGCGTATCTGGCTCATGCCGAAGCAGGTCTGCTGCATGGGAAATGACCTCGTTGAGATTTACCGCGGACGTCGACTCCCGGGCGCTTCTGGCGTAGGCAAGAAGGTCGCTGACCAGCGTTTCCATACGCCGGGATTCAGCCACGATTCGTCGGGCGAAGCCGCTGTTTCGCTCGTCCAGAGGCTTCTTGTCTATCAACTGGGCATATCCCTTTATCCCAGCCAATGGATTTCTGATTTCGTGGGCAAGCATGGCTCCCATTTCACCCAGCCGCGCCAGAGCTTCCCGTCGCGCCATTTCCAACTTATGCTGTTCTTCCCGGCGGGTAAAGCGATAAAGAGCCAGCGCCAAAGTCCACCCTGCTGCAAGAAGGGCGAGGAGGACCATCATATTAAACCGCGCCCGGCGGATGACGGTATCGGCTCTATGCGTGTGGAGCGTCAGCCGGAGAGCGAGTGTTTCCCCGGGTAGAAAGATTGGGGAATTGAACTCGAATACCCTCTCTCCTGTGCGCAGAGTTATTCGCACATCGGATGTTGCGCCATCGCGGAGCGTTGCAAAGGGAATCATCCCCTCAAAAGGCTTGCCGATCAGATCCGGGTTGGTGTGGAACCGGTACAATCCCTTCTCATCAATCAGGGCGAAAAAAGCTATGTCTTGCGTCTGGAACGTGCTGAGACTGCGCAGGGTGTGATCATGCAGGACGGTATTTACAATGGCGGCGGTGAGAGACAAGGCAAGACCGCGCAGATTTTCCTCGGCGACCGGGCGGGCTCCGGAGTAATTGCTAACGGCAAACCAAAGGACTGCGGCGGATAAAAGAACTCCGCCAAGGAGTAATATTTTTCTCATTCAGTAGAGGCTGAACTATGCCTATTTAATATTCTTAACAAAAACCTCTTTGCAGTGTTCGGAGCAGAAGTAGAAGGTTTTGCCATGCCGCTCCACAATGCTGGCTGCGGAGACTGATGAAATCTGCATTCCACAGACTATATCAATGACTGTGTTGTCTTTCTGGTAGAGTGGATTGGTTTCCAAACGGAAGTAATCATCTATAAAATCGAGAATCCTGTCCTCGACCCATCTGGAGAGAGAGTCCTCACTATCTAGCGAAAAGACCTCCTCAGTGTTTCGCCTAAATTCCATCAACACCGGGAGTATGCTCAGGTCATATCGTGCGGTGAGGTGCTCGGTGTCACCTGGCAACAACCCGATGCCCAGTCTGACGGTGGCAGGGAATCGAGGGGTATGGGCAAACTTGCAGACGCAAGTATATCCTGAATCTGTATGCAGAATCTCTATCTCGGCATTGCTGAAATGACCTGCAAGTTCCTCCATACGGGGAAGGATAACCTTGTCCATCATGCCCTTGGAAACAGCATCCAGCCGGTCCCTCTGCTCCAGCAGCTCTTTCATACTGCTGTCGAGCTGCTGCTGTTTCCCGGCAAGATTTGCCTTGTGCTGCTCGAATCGCTTGAGAATTCTATCAGCTAATGTGGATGGCCTGTCCATACATCACCTTTCACCCAGTTGATGGCGTCTCAGTCCCGAAACTTGCTATGACATTCAGCACATATCTGCTCAACTTTTTCATAAGCTGCTCTTGCCCCGGGTGAAATCCCCACTTTTTGCCAGATCGACCGTTACAATGACCGCTTGCTCCTGTTTCTTTGCGAGTTCCACGAACTTACTGCGCTGTTTGACGTTTTTGTGCGGCTTCGACTTTTTCAGATCGGGAAGTGCCGAAAGAATTTTACCGGCCTCAGCCTCGACAACTGCAGCGTCGCCTTTCTCAATGGCAGCTTCCAGTTTCGCTGATGCCAGTGAAAACATCGGCATCATGTCATGCAGCTTCTTCATCTGAGTGTCAGCCGGCTTTGATTTGCCGTGCTTTTCAGTACCGTGAGCGAACGCTTGTCCGTATATCGTCAACAATCCGAGCACCAATAAAATCGTCGGAATAGCGCATTTAGTTTTCATTTTTCCCCCGCCGTTGATGTCGTCAATGTTCCTTAATCTCCAAAAGCCAGACATTGTCACCCTCTGCCTGCCTGCCCAGTTTATCCACCACCTTCCAGCGCACCTTGATTGGCAATCGTTCCCTAAACTGCGACGGGTCCCTGGGTTTGAGCACGGCAGCCATGTCAAAGACAGAATGATAGAGTTCGCCGGCCAACTGTTGCCCATCCTTGGAGAACATCTTCAATTCTTTGACTTCTACCGGACGATCGAAAAAGGCATCCAACTCTTCGATCTCCTTAGCCCCTTTATCCCTCATGGCGCTAACGCTCAGAAGGCGTGGCGGTGACAGTTGCTGGACCGCAGTGTCATCGGCTTTTTTGGCAATAACGCTTAACGGACTTTCTTTACCTTCTACCCGGAGCCGGATATCCTTGACTCCCTTGAACTGGCGTAAGGTCAAGGCAATGGCGCGTGCGATCCCCACCTCAGCCGACTTTTCAAGTTCCTGGCTGAAGTTGACCGTTACCGTCCCTTGATCATCGTTGATTGCCAACAGCCGAATCCCAGTTGGCAAACTGATGAAATCTCCCGAGTAACTACCAGTATCCATACCACCCAGCAAGCGTTCGGTGGCCACCTTTTTGATAGTTCCTTCGTCAAAGGTAAAAAACGGGAACGGAACGACTTTCCCTGGTTCTTTACTCGAAGGGAAATATATCACAAAAGCGTACGCCGTCCCCTTGTCAACCGTCGGCGCGGGCCCGAAATACTTTTCATAGGCACCGGTTGCGGAGACTTTCCCAGGGTCCTCAACCGGAATCACCTTTTTGTGATAGGTGATGGTGTAGATCAGGAATACGACTAAAGCGATCGCTACAAGAATGGATATAATTTTTTTCATGTTATAGTTGACTCGAAAAGCAGAGGCGGAAGGGTCCGCCTCTGCTGGCGGCGGTTATTGTCTGTTGAGGAGATCCAGCGTGTCGTTTGCTTCCTTGAGTTTTTTATTCAAGGTCGCCAGCTCTTCTGAACTGTACTTCGTTGAGCCTTTTTTCACCTCATTCTGAATCCGTTTGATCTTCTTCTGGATCGACTCGGCTTGGAGCGCACATTCCCTCACGCCCTCTTTGGTCTCCATCTTCATGCCTTCATGCTCGGCAGCAAATGCCGGCATTGCTCCAAACAATCCCATTGCCATCAATACTACGGCCAGCCTTTTCATATGCGTCCTCCTCTTTGCTGAGATCGGAAAGATGACTCTCTCCGTTTGTGCAACCAACCATTTACAGATATTTGAGTTAGAGTCAGATAACATGTTGAGCACACATACTCTTCTTTATCTGCCGGGTTTCTCAAGAATGCGAAGAGTGTCATTTGCCTCTTTCAATCTCTTGTTGAGGATCTTAAGCTCCTCAAGTGTGTAGGTGTTAGACCCCTTCTCGTTAATTTCGACCTGCAGCTTTCTGATTCTGTCCTGGATGCTGTCGACCTCCTGAGCGCAGTTTTTCAGAAGCATCGCGCACTCCTTGGCACATTGGTCATCCATGGCTTGGTGTGAAGCACCATGCTGGGCCATCTCATCAGCTAAAACCGGGGCAGCTACTGCGAAGAGAGATATTGCCATAAGGATTGCCAGTTTCTTTTTCATTATTCGCTTCCTCCCTTGAAATAGCGTGTACTACTTGACGGTGTACCAGAATTTGGCGCTACGAGTCTTCCCGTCTTTCAGTTGGAACTTGCACATCACGCCATATTTCCCTTTCTCAGACATATCGAAGTCGGCGCCGAAGTGCCCCTCCATACCCATCAGATCTTTGGTCTGGTCGCTTTTGTCGGGATTCTGTACTTTAACCTTAACATCGCCCTCGGTCAGCGCCTTGCCAGTTTTGGTGTCTTTGAATTCAACTGCGATGTGATGCGTTTCCTTCATTTCCTTCGGCATCTCCATCTTCATTGCCTTCATGTGCTCCTTCATGCTCATGACCTTAAAAGTTGCTTTCACGCCATCTACCACTTCTTCGTGGGCCACATCGCCCTGATGGCCGCCGTGCTCCATCTTCATGGAACCGTGATCCATGGCGGCGAAAGAGGCCACGGGGGCTGCGAGAGCGAAGAGTGCTGCGATCAGAACGGTCATTTTTTTCATGTAGCGAATTCTCCTTTGATTTGGTTTGGTTTATAGCGAGACGTCTTACTAGAAGCATCCGCCGTGCCAATTGATAACTCACTGACATCCGATGATTTTCTACTTATCCCGACATAAAGGCGTAGAGAATATTCAACAAGACGCGTAGCATATTCCTCTATGTTCTTCTTCCCGCAATTAATCTAATGATGCGAATGTCCACCACCGTAATTGCCGCCGCCAGATCCATAGCCATTAGAGCGATAGTTGGAATTATCAAACCCGGTGCAGGCGGATAACAGTGACACAACTAGCAACAACCATACGAGTAACAATGTCTTCTTCATGCAAATACTCCTTTCTGTTTAGGATTAATGTTTCATTCCAGAATAGTGCAGTTTCCCTTTTTTCAAGTCCCGCTTCTTCATCAATACGAAGATAACTGGCGTCATGATGAGTACGTGGACCGCCGATGAGATCATGCCGCCAATCATTGGGGCTGCGATCGGCTTCATCACGTCGGCACCGGTGCCGGTAGACCACATGATCGGGATCAGGCCGATCAGGGCCACCGCCACGGTCATCAGCTTGGGCCGCAGACGGAGCACCGCCCCCTCGAAGGTCGCATCGTAGATATCTTGTTCGGAACATGGTCCGTTGATGAGCTTTTTGTCCAGCGCCTCGTGCAAGTAGATGACCATAACGACCCCGGTCTCCACGGCTATGCCGTACAGCGCGATGAAGCCGACCCAGACAGCCACCGACATGTTATAACCTAAGAGCTTCACCAGGTAGACCCCGCCCACCAAGGCAAACGGGACCGAGAGCATGACCATGCTCGCCTCCAGCGCCGAGTGGAAGGTGAAATAGAGGAGGATGAAAATGATCAGTATCCCCGCCGGCACCAGAACCTGAAGACGGGCCTTGGCGCGCACCTGATTCTCCCACTGGCCGGACCATGCCACGTAGTAGCCCGGCGGCAGTTTCAGCTGTTTCTCAAGCACGGTCTTTGCTTCGCCGACGAAGCCGCCCATATCCCTGCCACGGACGTTGAGAAAGACGATGGAGCGCAAAAGCCCACCTTCACTATTGATCTCCGGCGCGCCGGTGGAGACCTTCAGCTTGGTCACCAGAGAGAGCGGCACCTGTACCGCTGTACCTTCAGCACTCATGCCTGAAATCAACATGCGCTGCACGGCCGGGACGCTGTCCCGGTAGTCGCGCAGGTAGCGCAGACGGATCGGGAAGCGGTTTCTGCCGTCCACGGAGGTGGAAAGCACCTCTCCCCCCAGGGCGGTGCTGATGACGTCCTGGATGTCTCCCACCTTGACGCCGTAGCGAGCCGCAGCCTCCCGGTCGATGTCTATATCCAGGTAGTTGCCGCCGGTGACCCTCTCGGCCACCACGTCGGCCGCCCCGGGAACGCTCTTCAGGATACCCTCTGCCTGCACCGCGAGATCCTTCAGGACGCTCAGATCGTTGCCGAAGATTTTGACCCCCAGATCGGTACGGACCCCGGTGGAGAGCATGTTGATGCGGTTGATGATCGGCTGGGTCCAGCCGTTGCGCACACCGATCTGCTGGAGCTTCGCGTCCAGTTCGGAGACGATGTCGGCCTTGGTGATCCCCGGACGCCACTTCTCCTTTTCCTTCAGGATGATGATGCTCTCGAACATGGAGACCGGCGCGGGGTCGGTGGAGGTCTCGGCGCGACCGACCTTGCCCAGCACATGCTCGACCTCAGGGAGGCTCTTGATGATCTTGTCCTGGACCTGGATCAGTCTTTTCGCCTCGTTGATCGAGACGTTGGGGAGCGTTACCGGCATGTAGAGCAGCGACCCTTCGTCCAAGGGCGGCATGAACTCGCTGCCTATGCTCATGAACATCGGAATGGCAACCAAGAGCGCGATGACGTTCAACAAGATTGTGGTCTTCTTCCATTTCAGTACCCAGCGGATCACAGGCGAGTAGAGCTTGATGAAGAAGGTGGAAACCGGGTTGGCGCTCTCCGGCGGCATCTTGCCCCGCATGAAGAAGTACATAAGTACAGGCACCAACGTGATGGCGATGAAGGCGGAGCCCATCATGGAGAAGGTCTTGGTGAAGGCCAGCGGATGGAACAGTTTCCCTTCCTGCCCTTCCAGGAGGAAGACCGGCACAAATGAGAGGATGATGATGGCCAGCGAGAAGAAGATGGCTCGCCCCACCTGCTTCGCGCTGGTGATGATTACGTCCAGGCGCTTTTCGGCCCGCTCTTCCGGGGGCATCTCGGAAAGGTGACGATAGCAGTTCTCCACCATGATGACCCCGGCATCCACCAGGACGCCGATGGCGATGGCGATCCCCCCTAGCGACATGATGTTCGAGCTGACCCCCATCAGTTTCATGGTTATGAACGAGATGAGCACGGCGATGGGGAGCGTGAGCACGATGACCAGGGCGCTCTGGAAATGGAGCAGGAAGACCAGGATCACCAGGGAAACGACTATAGACTCCTCGACCAGGGCATGTTTCAGCGTTGTAATGGCACGTTCGATCAGGTCGGAGCGGTCATAGGAGACCATGATCTTCACGCCGGGCGGCAGGCCTTTCTCCAGAGATACGATCTTTTCCTTGACCCGGTCGATCACGTCCTTGGCGTTCTCGCCGTAGCGCATGACCACGATACCGCCGACCGCCTCCCCCTCGCCGTTCATGTCCAGCATGCCGCGGCGGATGGCGCCGCCAAGCTGGACGGTACCGATTGTCTTGACGTAGATCGGGGTGCCGCGCATGTCTGCGCCGACTACGATGTCCTCCAGGTCTTTGGGACCCTTGATGTATCCCTTGCCACGGATCAGGAATTCGGCGTCCGCCTGCTCCAGGAGTCTGCCGCCGACGTCGTTGTTGGAGCGTTTGACAGCGTCCATGACCTGGCCGACCGTGACGTTGTAGGCGAAGAGGCGGTTTGGATCGAGATCGATCTGGTACTCCCGGACGAAACCTCCGATGGAAGCGACCTCAGCCACGCCCGGCACAGTATTTAGCTGATAACGGACAAACCAGTCTTGGAGCGTGCGCAACTGCTCCAGATCATACCCCTTACCTTCGATGGTATACCAGAAGACATGGCCTACACCGGTGCCGTCGGGGCCAAGGGTCGGGACCACACCTGGGGGAAGCAAGGAGGCCGCATAATTCAGACGCTCTAGAACGCGGGTCCTCGCCCAGTAGATGTCGGCATCGTCTTCGAATATGACATAGATCATCGAGAAGCCGAAGGCGGAAGAGGCCCGAACGGCGCGGACCTTGGGCAGGCCCTGCAGGTTCACCGCCAGGGGGTAGGTGACCTGATCCTCGACCACCTGGGGCGAACGCCCCATATAGTCGGTGAAGACGATCACCTGGTTGTCGGAGAGGTCAGGGATCGCGTCCACCGGCGTCTTGTAGACCGACCAGACCCCCCAGGCAATGATGAGGGCGAAGATCATCATGATGATGATGCGATTCCTGGCGGAATATTCTATGATTTTCTCGATCATGGATAGTTATCCTTCATAGCAATAAAGAATTGATGTGTTTCGGGAACTACATCTTCATGTCGTCCATATCAATGCCGCCACCCTTTTTCGGAGCAGGTGCAGCAGGCGTCTTGGCATCTTTCTCATCCATCTTCATGCCGGGCATCGATTCATGACCGCCGCCGGTTCCTTTCAGTTGCGCCTCGGAATCAATCAGATAGCCGCCGCTTGATGCGACCCTCTCGCCTGCGCTGACACCGGATATAATCTGGATACGGTCCCCATCCCTGGCTCCGACCTTGACGTCACGCGGCTCGAACATCCCCGGCTTTGACTCCACCCATACCACCTGGCGCTTTCCTGTATCCATCACGGCCGCGACCGGCACCACTATGGCGCTACCCAAGGGAACCTTGATCATGGCATTGACGAACATGTCAGGCTTCAACTTGAGGCCCTGGTTTGAGAGTTCCACCCTAACCTTCACCGTTCTCGTCTTGGGGTCCAGGAACGGGTAGATAAACGCCACCTTGCCCCGGAACGTCTTGCCGGGATACGACTGGGACAGGATATTCACTGTCTGGCCCAACTTGATGTTGGGGAACTCGTTTTCATATACCTCCACCTCGACCCAGACAGTGGAGAGGTCGGCGATACTGAAGAGGGGCATCCCGGCTTCTACGTACTGCCCCTCCTGGGCCATCTTTTCGATCACCACGCCGGAGAGAGGGGTATAGATGGGGAGCCTGATATTCGGCTGCCCCGCCTTTTCGAGGCCGACGATCTGCTCGTCCCTGACCCCCATGAGCTTCAGCCTTTGCCGGGCGGAACCGACGAGGCCGTCACCCCCGAGCGAGATGGATGAGACAGGGGAATTCTTTAACTGTTCACGGCTCTTGAGGGCCAAAAGGTATTCCTGCTGGGCTGAAACAAGGTCGGGAGAATAGACTTCAGCTACCGGCCTCCCCTTGGAGACGTAAGCGCCGACTGTATTGACGTTGAGTCGGTCGATACGGCCCGCCACCCAGGCAGTGACCTTCGCCTGCCGCGCCTGGTCGTACTGGACGATGCCGACCGCGTTGACCTCCTTATCGAGCGGCATCACCTTGGCTTCGGTGGTGGCGACATTGGCCATCACGGTCTGGGTCGGCGAGAGGGAGACATGCCCCAGCATGGCCAGTTCCTGCTCGCTCGCCTGCGCGCCTGCTACCTTCTTGATCAAGGTCATGCCGCAGATCGGGCAACTGCCGGGGGTATCCTTGATGATAAAGGGGTGCATGGCACAGGTGTACTGCACCTTGGCCTCCTCGCCCTTTTTTGCCTGCTGTTCGCCCTTGCCCGATTGCTTGTGCCGCCACAGGTAATAGCCGCCCCCGCCTGCCGCAACAAGGAGAATCACCACCAGCGGAATTACCACTCTTTTGCTCAGCTTCATTGTCGTCCCTCGTTCTATGGAAGTAAGTAATGCATCAAGTTGTCAGTCCAAAAGGAAACAGTGCTTCTTCCTATTGCAGGCTCTTTCCCACCAGCGCCTCAAGCTGCGCCAGCTTCATCTGGTAGTCGGCCATTGAATCGTAAAGCTCGCGCTCATAGTTAAAGAGGGTAATGCGGTTATCCTGGAGGGTCAAAAAGTCTACCTTGTTGACACGATAGCCGATACTTGCCGACTCCAGCGACTGCTCGGCCTGGGGGATGATGCCTGTCCTGTAAAGCTCGACCAGCTTTTTCCTTCGCTCCATCTGGGCCAGGAGGTCAGAAATGCCGGAGTCGATGCTGTTTTTGGCACTATTCAACTCCTCGGTCGCCATGGTGATCTCGGAGGACGATTCAGCTACCATTGCATGCCTGCGCTCCCTTTGCACCGGCAGGTTGAAGGTGACGCCAAGTGAATACATGTCATCGCCGGTACTCATCTCAAATCGATCCCTCTGCATGTACTCAAACGAGATGTTGAAGTCCGGGTAGAACTCCTTCTGTGCCAGTTTCTGCCCCGCATTTCCCTTTTCGATCTGGGCATTCAGGCTCTTCAGCAAGGGACGGCTCTCCAGTGCCATTGCTCTCAGTTCGTCAGCGGAAAGGGTCATCGGTTTGATTTCAAAGTCGGGGACGCGGCCGACGGGAGTATCGGTGGGGCGGTACAACAGGGCGTTCAGATTGGCTTCAAGGCTCTTTCGTTGCTGCTCCAAAGTTATACCCATATCGAGCATCTTCGAGCGTTCGACCTGGGCCTTGAAGATATCCTGTTGCGCTCCCTGCCCGACGGCATACTTTGTTTCGGCAAGGGTGATGAAGACGTCGATAATCGCAATGTTCTTCTCCAGGATCTCCCGGGATTTGTCCGTGAAGTACAGCTGGTAGTAGGTTTCAGCAACCATTTTCCGCAACTCCAGCTTGCGCTCCTCCACCTGCCATTTATAGGAATCCGCCTCCCTGGCGGCCAGCTCCGCCTTAAGGTCCCGCTTCCCCCAGAAAGGAAGCTGCTGCGAGATACCGATCACTTTCTGTGTCATCTGATCCATTTTGAAGTTGAACGGGGCCTTCACCATGCCGTTCTGGATTTTCAGCATCAACATCGGATCCTCAAGCGCCTTGGCCTGGATGATCCGGGTCCTGAACATCTGCCAGCGGGCGTCGGATGCCTTCAGCTCGGGATTGTCGGCGATGGCTTTATCGATGAACCGGGCGAGGTTTTCGGCCGGTTTGGCCTCTTCGGCCATGACCGGCTTGAGCAGAAAAACGAAAAAGAGCAGGAAGAGCGATAGAGCAAACCGCGAATTCATGGTGACTCCTGAGAGGTTAAAGTTGAGCGAGTTATTACACAAGCCATGCCACACTCATAACGTGTTGATTAACTGCCACTTTGGTCTCACTGCAGCAAATTCAGTGAAGGATATTTTACAACCGTGACAGAATATTCAACAATTTCAAGACTGTCAGATAATGTTATCGGCAACATAACCGACAGCTGAAGCAAAATTTCATGCGTCATCCCTCAATTTCATCGCTTGCCGGGTGACCTGATGCCGTATTTCTCAATCCGGTAGACCAGCGTATGGCGGGGAATCCTCAGAAAACGGGCGGCTGCGGTCTGATTCCAGGAGTTTCGCTCCAAGGCCTCGACCACAACCTCTCGCTCTAGTTGCTCGAGTGGGTACCCCTCGTCAGGCAGTTTCAAGACGGTACTCGCTTGAGTGCTGTTCGCCCGGAATTTGTCCGGGAGGGCCTCTACAGTTATGACGCTGCTGTCTCGCATTATGAGCAGACGTTCGACTGTGTTTTCCAGTTCCCGCACGTTGCCTGGCCAAGGGTACCTAACCAATGTTTCCAGAGCACTCTGTTCAAAGGTTATTTTTTCTCCGCCATGTTTGTTGCAAAAATATCGGATCAGTACAGGAATATCCTTGCGCCGTTCACGAAGTGGCGGCAAGTGGATCGGAATGACAGACAAGCGGTAGTAGAGATCCTCGCGGAAGGTGCCGTCGGCAGTCGCCTTGTCGATGTCCAGATTGGTGGCGGACAGGACGCGAACATCCAACTTCGCGGCCTTCGTGCCACCAACCGGCTCCACCTCCTTTTCCTGGAGTGCTCTGAGCAGCTTCGGCTGCAATTCGACGGGAAGGTCTCCTACCTCGTCAAGAAACAGAGTCCCGCCATCCGCCAACTGGAACTTGCCGGTCTTATCCCTGACAGCCCCGGTGAAGGCTCCTTTGACGTGGCCGAAGAGCTCGCTTTCCAGCAAGTCGCGAGGAATGGCGGCGCAGTTTATGGCAACAAACGGGGCATCCCGGCGCGAGCTGTTGGCATGAATGGAGCGGGCGACCAGCTCTTTACCGGTACCTGACTCGCCAGTGATCAGAACCGAGGCCTCCGTATCGGACACCTTGCGTATGACATCGCATACCTTCTCCATCTCTTTTGAGGTGCCGATCATGGTGCGAAAATCCGACTTGTCGGCGATCTCATTCTTCAGCCGCTTGTTCTCCTGTGCCAAGCCGCTGAACTGAAGCGCCTTTCTTACCGTTAGTTTTAGTTCGTCCCTGTTAAACGGCTTGGTGATATAGTCGTGTGCTCCCGCCTTCATGGCCTCCACGGCAACATCGACCGTTCCAAAGGCGGTTATGATGATCACCAGCGTTTCAGGAGAACGTTCCTTGATCGATTTGAGTACCATCAGACCGTCCATGCCGGACATTTTCATGTCGGTTATGACAAGGGCGGGTTGAGATTGTCCAAACCGGTACAACCCCTCCTCACCTGATGAAGCTGTCTGAACTTCATACCCCTCCTCCTGGAGGTTGTACTCGAGCACCCGCCGCAAAGAGGTGTCATCATCAATGACAAGGATTTTGGGTTTCAAGGCATTCCTCCGTTAGCCGCTGTTTGCATCGGCAATTTGACCGTTACGGTCGTCCCGCTCCCGACATCGCTTTCCACCATCAACATCCCGCCATGGCTTTCGATGATCTTCTTAGTGATCGCAAGTCCCAATCCAGTTCCATCCGGTTTAGTCGTGAAGAAGGGCTCGAAAATGCTCTCCAACGTCTGCGCATCAATGCCCTGCCCGGTATCGTGGAAACTGATTTCACATTGTTCCCCCTGATGAACGGCGGTGGAAATCACTACGCTGCCATCGGAGGGTGTTGCTTGCAAGGCGTTGATGATTATGTTCAGAAAGGCTTGGCGGAGCTTCTCCCCATCGGCCTGGATTATTACTGGAATAGCGGGAGGGTGCACAATGAGCTTGATCTGCCGTTTCCTGGCATCGTTCGCTACCAGGGACGCGATCGTTTCCAATTCCTCCTGAACCGGACACGGGCGCATATCAGCCGGCTGAGGGCGCGCCATGTGAAGAAAATCCTCCACGACCCGGTTCAGGCGCTCGGTCTCCTTGATCTGGATCTCGATGAACTCGTGCTTGGGATCACCTGGCAGGTAGTCGTCTTTCAATATCTCGGCAGTCCCCCGAATTGAACCTAGGGGATTGCGGATTTCATGGGCCAGTACCGCTGCCATTTCTCCCAAAGTGGACAGCTTCTCAGCCCGTCTCAACTCCTCCTCAATGACGATGATGCGCTCCGATTGATGCTGCAGCTTCTGGTATGAGTGTTCCAGGCCACTGGCCGTTCTTTGAAGTTCTACCGTGCGCTCCCGCTCCCGCTGCGACAGCAGACCGGTAACCCCGCCAACGATATTGTAAAGCAGCATCTCAAGGTACTTTTCCATCTCCATCGTCATCTCGCCGCCCCACTGGAAAAGGATATGAGGAGCATAGGCTATGCTGACAACGATGGAGCAAACCAATCCGCCTCTCAGACCGAACCATAGTGCGCCTAGGATAATCGGCAGATAGTAGAGGCGTTGGAAAATGTCGTGTAAGTAGGGAAGGTGAAGAGGGGTCAAATAGTGCAGCAAGCTGATGCCGATGATGAAAGATATTAGAATAACTGGCCGGAACATAGTCGATCTTATCATCATGCGAAGTTGCTCCACCCCTGTTACAACAATCGTATTTTTGGCTTACCTGTGAAAAAAAGCGGCACACCCCGGAGGAGGACACAGGGTGTACCCATAACAACCGTCCAAGTCAGGCGCTGCTGTGAAAGGAGCGATTTTCATGGCACTCACAGCAGCAGAAACGATTGTGATTGTGTTAATGCGCGATCACGCCGGCCGCCCCTTTCTCTGGCGATGGCGTCTCTATTCGTTATCTGCTGCCTGCATCATAGCAGGATCATCAACGGCATCATGATTAGCATGATGCCTGCTCCCCACCAACCCCAGTGGCCGCGAAAATGGTGCGCGAAAAAACCATGGTCTCCATGCTCGGCGCCTGCGTCCATGACACTAGCATTGACCTCGTATTGAATGACCTCATCCGGTTTCTGGTGATCCGCAATCTTTATCACGACCTTATAATCACCTGCTTTCTCGAATCTCCAGGAATCGACGTATTCAGTATCAAGAACATCGACAGGATGCGAAATGATCGGCTGATCAGCATTTCGCTCATAGACTTCCAGCGTCACGTCTTTGTCAGTAATGCTTGCTCCGTCCTTGCTCAACCCAACCGAAAGCTGTATCTTTGACTGCGGTTCGAGCCTCTCGGGCGACAGCTTTATGGTAGCCTTGAGCCCTTGCTGGGTAAAGCTCTGCTCAAGAGCAAAGGCGGTGCCGGGAAGGGCGATAAGCAAAAGAAGCACAAGAAACTGTTTCATTGGGAATCTCCTTGCAGCTGCAGTTATTGGACAGTCATGATTTCGACAGCACCGGCCAGACGGAGGTCATCCGCCTTGTCCGGTCGCCCCGGATGGTTTGATCATCTTCAGAATGGAATTGATCGACTCTTCCATTTTTTGCTCAAGCAGGTGTCGCTGATCACCGGTGTCGACGGGGCGAGGTATTGAGGCCTCTTCCGTTGCCGCCTCTTCCATAACCGGTCGGCCGCTGGGTATCTGTTCGTAATGCACATGGGGGCCGGTCGATCTGCCGGTATTGCCTGAAAAAGCCACCACCGTGCCGGAGTCCACCAATTCGCCTGACTGGACCCTGACCATCGAGTTGTGCCCATACAGAGTGCGATCTCCGTTGGCATGTTCGACAATGACCGTTGAGCCGTAGCCGCGGCGAGCGCCGGCAAAAACGACTCGCCCTTTTCGGGTAGCCCGTACTGGAGTACCGACAGGGACGGCAATATCGATGCCGCGGTGCAAGACAAGCTTGCCGGTTCCGAAAGGGTCGACCCGCCACCCTACTCCGGAAGTCACAACGCCGTTCTCTACCGGCAGGTCGATATCCGCCAGAGCTGCCAACGGTAAAATCAGGAGGGCCATTATCGCGAGGATGGTGAACTTCATATTTCCTTTGCACAGCGATGGGGTCATAAGATTAGGCGCATACCTGCAGGTTGCAAACGTTCATGGCCTGGGGCTCATCGCACACCCCGGTTATGGTCGGAGCGGAGCCGCACACCGGGCAGTTGGGGTTTTTTGCCACATCTACCTTGGTGAAGTCGTTGTCCAGGGCATCGAAAATGAGCATCTCGTTGTTTAGGAGTGTGCCTATTCCCAGCAGATGCTTGATGGCCTCGTTGGCCTGCATCGTGCCGATGACGCCTGGCAAAACGCCAATCACACCAGCCTCGGCGCAGGTGGGGATGAGTCCCGGAGGAGGAGGCTTGGGGAAGAGGCAACGATAACACGCCGATCGGCCGGGGTCGACGGTCATTGTCTGACCGAGGAACTGCAGAATGCCGCCGTGGGAAAACGGCTTTCCCGCGAGCACACACGCGTCATTGATCAGGAATTTGGCGGCGAAGTTGTCGGTGCCGTCTATGACGAAGTCGTAGGAGCTGACAATTTCGGTGATATTCTCGGCGCAGATCCAGGCTTGGTGGGTGATCACCTCGACGTCGGGGTTTAGCGCGGTCATCTTCTCACCGGCAGAGAGTACCTTTGCCTTACCGACATCGCCGGTGTGATGGATAATCTGGCGCTGCAAGTTGGAGATGTCCACCACATCGGCATCGGCAATGCCTATGGTGCCGACTCCTGCCGCCGCCAGATAGAGCGCTGCCGGAGAGCCGAGAGCGCCGGCGCCGATGATGAGGACCCGACCGTTAAAAAGCTTTTGCTGCCCCTTTCCCCCCACCTCCTTGAGAATGATGTGGCGGGAGTAGCGTTCGATCTGGACATCAGTTAGCATAAGACCTATTCCCCCCTGCTCGCAAAAACGCTCTCAAATGAAGCTAGTAATCCTGAAAAAGTATGGTACTCAAATACCGCCTCGCCAGTATCAGGAAGTGCCACAACAATCACCTTCCCCTTGTCCCCCCGCACCCCAAGGTCTTTCATTCCGCCCCCAAGACTTGTCAAGCGTTGGCCATCACCACCATGCCGTCCCTCAGGTTGATCGTCCGATCCGAATAGGCCCCGTTCTCCGGCGGCCCCCCAGTAGCACCTGGTTGTCATTCGAGCAGTCGTTCGACAGTGTTTTCCAGTTCCCGCACGTTGCCTGGCCATTGATACCTCCAGAGCTTCCACGGCATCCGGGGCGAAGGTTACCTTGCGTCCGCCGTGCTTGTTGCAGAAGTGCCGGATCAGCATAGGAATGTCCTTGAGACGATCTCGAAGTGGCGGCAAGTGGATCGGAATTACACACAAACGATAGTAGAGACCCTCACGGAAACCTGCCATCTGCAATGACCTTGTCGGACGCGAACGTCAAACTTTTCGGCCCTCGTGCCGCCAACCGCTCAACCTCCTTTTCCTGCAGCGCCCTGAGAAGCTTCGGCTGCAATTCCAACTGAAGATCGCCTACCTCGTCAAGGAACAGAGTCCCGCGATCCGCCAGCTGGAATTTTCCGGCTTCATCCCTGGCTGAAGCGCCTTTCTTACCGTTAGCTTTAGTTCGTCCCTGTTGAACGGCTTGGTGATATAGTCGTGGGCTCCCGCCTTCATGGCCTCCACGGCCGCATCGACTGTTCCAAAGGCGGTTATAATAATCACCAGAGTCTCCGGAGAACGCTCCTTAATGGACTTGAGGACCATCAGCCCATCCATGCCCGGCATATTCATGTCGGTTATCACAAGGGCGGGCTGACATTGTCCGAAATAGTACAATCCTTCCTCACCTGAGGACGCTGTCTGAACGTCATACCCCTCCTCCTGGAGGTTGTAGTCGAGCACCCGCTGCAAAGAGGTGTCATCGTCAATGACAAGTATCTTAGGGTTCAAGTCATTCCTCCGTTAGCCGTTGCCTTTATCGGCAACCTGACCGTTACGGTAGTTCCGCTCTCGATCTCGCTCTGCACCATCAGAGTCCCGCTATGGCTTTCGATGATTTTTTTGGTGATTGCCAGTCCGAGACCGGTACCATCCAAGTAAGGCTCAAAAACCATCTCAAGGGTGGTCGAGTCAATACCTCGCCCGGTATCACGGAAGCTGACTTCACATTGCCCCCACGGATTAAGAACCGTGTTGATTACTAGGGCGCCGTCGGGAGGAGTGGCCTGTAAAGCAGAGGGCGCACCCATAACAGAAGTTCAGACGTCAAAGGTTCTGCCCTCTTATATACAAGTTACCTCTCCTGGAAAAGCACCGTGCTCAAATAGCGCTCGCCGGTGTCGGGAAGCACCACAACGATCATCTTCCCCTTGTTCTCCGGTCGCCTGGCGACCTCGAGGGCAGCAAAGGCTGCAGCGCCTGAGGATATACCTACCAGTAGGCCCTCTTCGCGTGCGAGGCGCCGGGCGGTTTCGAGCGCCTCCTCATTTCTGACCTTGAAAATCTCGTCGATAACTTCCCTATTAAGCACGTCGGGTACGAACCCGGCACCGATCCCCTGAATCGGATGGGGGCCAGCCTGGCCGCCGGAAAGCACCGGAGATGCAAAAGGTTCGACGGCGATCACCTCGATGCTAGGCTTACGGCTCTTGAGTGCTTCGCCAACTCCGGTTACGGTACCGCCCGTGCCGACACCAGCCACAAAAATGTCGATCTGTCCATCGGTATCCGCCCATATCTCTTCGGCCGTCGTGACTCGGTGAATGAGGGGGTTTGCCGGATTCATGAACTGTTGAGGAATGAACGAGTTTGGCGTCTCGTTAGCCAGTTCTTCTGCCTTTTTGATGGCCCCTTTCATCCCTCTGCGCCTGGGGTCAGTACCAGCTCCGCACCGTATGCCTTCAGCAGGTTTCTACGCTCCATGCTCATGGTTTCCGGCATGACAAGGATCAGGCGGTATCCCCGGGATGCGCAGATAAAGGCCAGGGCAATGCCGGTGTTGCCACTGGTCGGCTCGATGATGACGGTATCTTGGGTAATGAGCCCGTTACCTTCTGCAGCCAGGATCATCGAAAAGCCTATGCGGTCCTTGACGCTGCCACCGGGATTGAAAGACTCCAGTTTGGCGACCACTTGTTCCTTGGAACCCGTTGTGAGACGGGTGAGTCTCAGCAGGGGTGTCTTACCGATCAAATCGGCAATGTCACTGTAAATTTTGGCCATCTTTCTCCTTTACGGTGCTATGGATAGTTTATTTCGAGCCGATCTGCAGGGCCTTCATCTGCATATCCATGGATGCCTTCGATGCCGTCAAATTAGCCTCATACGCTCTAGTTGCGGTGATCATGTCCGCCATTTCCTCGACCACGTTCACATTCGGATAGGCTACATATCCCTTCGCGTCAGCGTCTGGGTGTGATGGTTCGTACTGGAGCCGGGGAGGAGACTGATCTTCGACAACGTCTACAACTTTGACACCTCCGCTCATCTTGGCATTGGCCTCATCCATCGTTGCGGCGAAGACTGCATCTTTTCGCCGATACGGTCCGCCTTCGGCAGTCCTTGTGGAGTTGGCATTGGCAAGGTTCGACGCGATCAGGTTCATGCGGATTCGTTCCGCGGCCAAAGCAGAGGCGCTTATTTCCATTGCGTCCATCACAACCCTCCTGAAGATTTATCGTTCGAATGTTCGAGTAAAAAAGTCCTGCCGGATTCTCGTTTCATGATTCCCATCAGCATGTCGCCAAGGCCGCGTGGTTTCATGTGTACTTCAGATATGTCCGACACTTGGGGGTCAAGGATAAGATTCATAACCTGCTCGCAAGTGTTGCCGGTGAATAGTACGACGTTCAAATCGGGGATCAGCTCCCTCGCCCGGCGAGCGAGTTCAAGTCCATCCATTTCCGGCATATCGAGATCGGTTATCATGGTTTTGTAGGCTTTGGTCTTCAGGCGGTCAAGTGCCTCAACCGCACTGGTGACGCAATCGACTTTGACCTTGAAGTAGCCAAACATCCGTTCGATCACCGAGAGAATTTCGCTGTCGTCATCGACCACCAGCACACCAAGGTCTTTCATCCCCCCTCCCGAAACTTGTCAAGTGTGGGCCATCACCACCATGCCGTCCTTCAGGTTGATTGTCCGGTCCGAATAGGACCCGTTCTCCGGGTTGTGGGTTACCATCACTACCGTTTGCCCGGCGTCGTTCAGTTCACGGAAGAGTGCCATGACCTCCTCGCTGGTCTTGGAATCCAGGTTGCCGGTCGGCTCATCCGCCAGCAAGATGTGCGGATTGTTGACGATGGCCCGGGCAATGGCGACCCGCTCCTGCTCTCCGCCGGAGAGCTGATTGGGGAGCCGGTCAAGTTTCGCGCCGAGACCTACCCTTTCAAGGGCCCTGTGCGCAGCGCTCTTTTTTGCCGCTGTGCTCATTTTGACGATGGCCAGCGGCAACATGACGTTCTCGGCGGCGGTCAGATACGGGATCAGGTGGAACGACTGGAAGACGAAGCCCAGGTTCTGCGCCCTGAAGTCGGCCAGTTTCTCTCCGGAAAGCTGATACAGTTTTACCCCGGCCATCTCGACCTCCCCGGTGGTGGGATGGTTCATCCCCCCGAGTACGGACAGCAGCGTACTCTTGCCGGAACCGGACTGGCCCATGATGGTGATGAATTCACCCGCCTCGATGGTTATGTCGACACCGCGCAATGCCTCTACCACGTCATCTCCGCTGGTGTAGCTCTTCTTCACATTGTTGATTTCGATGAGCGCCATAATATCCCCTTAAAGTGCCCGCAGGGCTTCGGTCGGATCCATCTTGCTGGCATGAAGCGCCGGGTAGAGGCTTGCCAGCAGACCCAGCGTCAACGCAAGTCCGATTGAACCAAAGGCCACAGCCGAGTCCCAGATCAGGTGTGCATTCTTGCTCTCCGCCATGAACGGCAGGGCTAGTTTGGCGCCTCCCATGCCGGCGGCATAACCCATAAATCCGGCCAGCAGGCTGACCAGGGCAGCTTCCAGCAGGATGATCCGCATGATATGACTCTTCCTGAAGCCGATGGCCCGGAAGACCCCGATTTCTGTGGTCCGCTCGTTGACGCTTCCCATCATGGTAACGAAGACGATCAGGGAGCCTATGAAGACGACCACGCCGGACATGGCATAGGAAAAGCGCTTGAACTGGTCCAGGGCCTTGAGACGACCTTCCACCACCTGCTGAATGGCCGACACCTTGGCGTCCGGGATCTTCTCCGCGATCTGGGTCACCATGTCGCCGATGGGGCAGCCTGAGCAGAGTGCCGCCACCTCCGCCAGGGTTATCTTGCCTTCCTTCCCCAGCAGTTTCTGGGCCTTGGTCAAGTTGGCGAAGACAAGCGAGTCGTCCTGGGACCCGGTTTGGTCAAGCACGCCAGCTACCTTGAACGATTCCTCTCCTATCTTGATGTTGTCCCCGGGTCCGGCATTGAGCACCTTTGAGGCGTCGCTGCCCAGCAACACCTCGTTGTCACCCTTGGGGGCGTCGCCGAAAATCTGCCACCACTGCTTCATCTTCAACTCGCTGTCGAAGTGAACGCCGACCAGCAGCACATCGTGGGAGCCTACCTTGATTCCCCCCAGCACCTTTGGGGCGATGGCCGAGATGTTCTTGCTGTTCTTGATGGTCTTGATCTGGGCCAGGTCCTCTTCACGGATCTCGCGCTGGTCGAAGGTTACGCCGCCCAGGCTGATTCCGCCATAGTTCATGGAGAGACCATTGCTTTGCGGGGTAATGAGTATGTTCGCGCCGAACTCGTCCATCTTGCGCTCGATGTCGCTCGACATGGAACCGGTCAGGGTCACCAGGGTAACGATGGTGGCGATTCCGACCATGAGACCGATGGTCAGAAAAGCCATCTTGGCTTTGCGGCGTTTCAGGTTGTTGATGGATATGGTGTGCAGTTTCATTGCGTCTCCGAAAACAGCAGCCCCCTTTTCAGGGGGCTGTAAGAAAATTTTGCCTTAGAAGTACCGCGCTCCGACCTTCAAATCCGCCGTGGTAAATGCGATGCTGTTCCCCTTCACCTGGCTGGGGAGATAGGAAGGATTGCAGCCGCCGACTTGGTGAGGACCGATGCGGTCGATAGCGAACTGTCGGTTACAGTTCTTGCAGACCAGAACGTCTCCCTTCTGCTCATACCCCTTTTTTTCCCTGAAGCAGGAGTCACAGGCATCAAAAGATGTCCGGTAATTGCCGTCAGCCGCCTTGACGACTATAAAAGCGATATCCTTGCCGCCGTCCTCAAAATGGTAGTAGTGCGCCTTGCCGTCGGCCACCTTGGCGAGCGGAATGGTTACTGAGCCGTTTACCGCCTTGACCGACTGGTATTTGCCCAAGCCGGGAATATTGAGGGCAAATGCACTCACGACCGCTACCAACAATGCACCAACGATTGCCACTACTCCTACGACCCGCTTCGATTTGCTTGATACCATTGACCTGCTCCTTTTGTTAACTTGGTTTATTTGCACCGCAACCACCGCCGCAGCCTCCCAAAGAAGGTGCAGCATCCTGCCCGACATTCCTGCCGGTTATCTGTTTGAACTGTTCCGGAGTAAGCACCTCCGACAGTTTACTGTTGAACCCTGTCCCGGTAACCCTTTCAGCCAGAGTTTCAGGTTTGACAGCCTTTGTGTCATAGCCGACGATTACCCAGCCGCCATTCACATCCACCTCGGTAACCGCGACGCCTTTCACTGACTCGAGCGCTTTGGTGATTTTACTTGAGCAACTGCCACAGGTCATTCCCGTCGTTTGCAGAACGGCAACGGAATCAGCTGTTGCGCCGACTCTGACACGAAACCCGAAAAATACCAAAAGGGTAATGGCGGCGATGACGAGAAAAGAGGTTGATATCTTTTTTGCGTTCATGACAAACCTCCTTCAATTCCTTGAGCAAGTGCCCGTGTTGGCGCATTCCCCTGCCAATTCTGCATCCCGTACATATTAATGGCAACTCCGGCAACTTGCAGGGCCAGCCATCCGGACCGGCCAAGGTAAAGCGCGACTGTCCCCAGAAGCAGTGCCGACAGCGTCCAGAAAATAAACGAACTGCGCCGACCGTGTGCGTTGAGAACCGATCCTACGAGGGAAGCGGCCACTCCTGCCCATTCGATGATGCTTATAGCACTGCTGCTATTAATCAAGGACATGTGGGCTCCTGAAGTTGACACCTCAAGCGCCATACAAATATCGGGCCAATCGCACCAAAAGACATGTAACACGCTGATATTACACGATACAGTAAAGCAAGCATGAGGAACGTCACATCCGACTCAATCAAAATACTGGAGAATATTCAAAGTGGATGGAGGAATATTCTACTCAGAAAGTAACCGGTTCAAGAAGCACGCCCAGCATGCGCCTGTACTTGAGCGTCCGCCGGGGACGTGGTGCAAATTCATGTCCGACAAGTGCAAAGGGATCCTCTTTGGATCGAAGAGGGCCGGATCATTCCGGCCCTCTTTTGGTGTTTGCTCAGGTAGGAGACTGGCTTCCTCCGGTCCCACCTCGTGAAACTACCTGGCGGGCTGCACCAATAAGCCCGCGTTTTCCTTTTTAGCGATGTCGCCCACCTTGACTTCGCCTTTAGTGATCTCGGCTTCGAAGTGGTGCTCGTCGATAAAGGAAGTTACCCTGACCTGCCCGACCTCCTTCAACTGCGGGTGTTTGCCTGCCTGGCGATATACGGGGATAATATCGTTCACCTCGACTTCCTTTTTGACATCGGTTGTTGCGCTGTGGAACAGATGCACCTTGTTGCCGACTTTCATCACAACTTCGCTTTTGACCTTCTTTTCAGCAGCTTGAGCGAAGATCGGAACAGCGATAATTGCCGACAGGGCGAGCAGCGTTAAAGCTCTGATCAATCGTTTCATTATTTGCCTCCTCGTCATTGATAAAAAGTTTGCTGCACTCTTCAAGTTCGACTCATTCGCTCCGTCACCTCCTATCCGGGTCCCATGGTCCACCTGATCAATCAGGACAACTAAAGCGCAGGGCCGTTCAGAAAAGCCTTGAACCGGTCTATCCCCTGGGGTCAGCAATGCTTACTACACTCTGCTTTGAGCATTATAAAGGAGCAGATCTTCTGCGTTCCCTGATGGGCAGCCATTGCCGCCGGTTTTGCGAGCATCAGGGAAAGTACGACAGCTGACAACATAAGCAACTTCAGACCAAGCATCTTTTCCATTGCGTGAACAGGGAACTCTTTCATCTAATATCTCCTTTTACCTTTTCCTTTGTTAATGGGAATGTCCGCCGCCATTGCCGCCGTAACCACCACTACCCCCATACTGTGGAGGGTAATAGTCTCGCTGGTGATCCAGATACTTCCCATCGAGAAAATCTATGACGGCGCATCCGGAGAGGATGCGAAATGTGGCCTAGGCGAAGAAATGCCAAAAATAGTTTTTTCATGCAGGCTCCTTTTAGGTGATGATGCTGCTTATGGGTCTTAGCAATGGGTGTGCCAATACGCAACCGGCTGTAATTTTGAGGAAATGCACTCTTGCCGTATCAAGTCAAAAGCCAGGAAGCGAGAAAAAACTACAAAGGCTGAAGAATATCCTTCGATCTGCTTGGGTTGCGAATATATCAAATGCCGAATATCTGAGATGCTTCGGGGCTGGTACTTAACTTGGATATGTGGAAAATAGCGCTGGGGAGGAGACTTTGAAATGGCTGTGTGGGGTGTTCGAAACGGCGGTGTAGTGGGACCGCGTCAAACTGGAAAGGCACGACTAAGTGTGCGGTTGTTCATGCTGCCCCTCCGTGATCAGAAGGACAACTGCGACGCGAATTTCTTTGGGATGATATCACATCAAGCTGAAGGCCGAAGGTGGCATGAAGGAAGTGGTATCTAGCTCTATTTGACCCGCCACGCCACAGTCCCCTCGGGATGCCGGTACCAGCCGGGGTCCTCGTCGTAACTCTTTAGATCGTCCCTCACCTTGACGACCGTGAACATCCCCCCCATCTCCATATTGCCGAACGGACCATTGCCGGTCATCATCGGCAGGGTATTGTCCGGTCCTTTCATGTGGCCGGCATGCTCGGCATGCTCCGCCATGCCGGTCTCCCCCATGGCCATGTAACCGGGGAGCAACGCCCTTATCCGCTCCTCCAGCCCCTGCTGGCTCGCGCCGAGAAGGTTGGGGACGGTGTGCCCCATGGTATTCATGACATGGTGCGACTTGTGGCAGTGGAAGGCCCAGTCGCCGGGGTTGTCGGCAACGAACTCGATGTCGCGCGTGGCGCCCACCGGGACGAGCACGGTGGTTTCGGGCCAACGGGCCGACTCGGGTATCCTGCCGCCATCGGTGGCGGCGATCCAGAACCGGTGGCCGTGGATATGGATCGGGTGTTCGTCCATACTCAGGTTGCCGAGCCGGATGCGGACCCGGTCGCCGGTTTTCACGACTAGGGGGGCGGTACCGGGAAAGGCCCTGCTGTTGAAGGTAAAGAGGTTGAAATCGAGCATCACCGCCGGGTCGGGGCGGTAAGTACCGGGATGCACCGCCCACTCGTGCAGCATGATCGCGAAGTCGCTGTCGACCGGGGTCTCTTCGGGCTCCCGGGGATGGACGATGAACAACCCCATCATGCCGACCGCAATCTGGAGCATCTCGTCGGCATGCGGGTGGTACATGAAGGTGCCGTGCTGGCGGAGCGTGAACTCGTAGGCGTAGGTCTCCCCCGGCTTGATGTGGGGCTGGACGAGCCCACCGACCCCGTCCATGCCGTTCGGGACGAAGATCCCGTGCCAGTGGATGGTGGTGTGCTCGGGAAGCCGGTTGGTGACGAGGATCCTGACCCGGTCCCCTTCCATCGCCTCGATGGTTGGGCCCGGCGTCTGTCCGTTGTATCCCCAGCACTTCACCGTCATGCCAGGAGCGAACTCCTGCTCCACCGGCTCGGCGATCAGGTGGAATTCCTTGACGCGGTTCTTCATGGCCCACGGCAGGGTGCTCCCGTTGGGTGTGATTACCGGAAGGTACGACCCTGCGCGGTTCCCCTTCCTACCCGGTTTCGATTTGGCTGCGTGCGCGTGAGGCTCGGCGGCTTCGCTTCGCTCCCCTCTCAGAAAGGCGCCGCCGGCCAGGGCAGCGGCCGTGGAAATGAGCAAGTCCCGGCGTGAAATCATGGCAATGTTCCTCTTTCGTCAGTGATGGATCTGCTCTTCATGCGGCGGCCGGTCTCCCTTGCCGTCATCAGCCGGAGCCCGAGCCGGCCCCTGCTCCGTCAGGTCGGGAAGCCTGCCGCCTACAGCCAGTTGGAGATCGGCGCGGGCCGTCCAGTAACCGGTCACCGCGGCAATGTATTCCTCATAGGCGTCGAACTCCTGCTGTTTGGCAACCAGCAGTTCGAAGGCGCCCACGAGCATGTAGTTGTACTCCCGTTCGGTGAGCTCGACGATCCGCTCCCGAAGGGGGATCACGGCGGTCCGGTAGTGCCCGGCGAGCAGGCGGTAATGGATCAGCCGGTCACGCAGCTCCCGTACCTCCGAACGGATATCGAGAGCAAGCGCGGTGATCTTGGAGGTCTCCTTGCGCAGCAAGGCCTCCTCGCGGGCGATTCTTGCCTGGCGCTGGTCGAAGATGGGAAGCTCCAGCGAGAGAGAGGGACCGGCCACCCACTGTCCATCGGTGTCCCGCTCGGCGGTGGCGCCGATCTCTCCCCCCATGAAAAAGCGCCACTCGCGGGTTATGCCGAGGGTACGCGCCGCGAGCTCGAGTTCCTTGCGGGCGGCGGCCAAGTCGTAACGGTTGCCAACGGCGAGCGATTCGAGGCGCTCCAGGGGTATCTCCGCCCGTGGAAGGTCGGGTAGCTTCTCCGGCAGCCGCCATCCCGTCCGCTCCCCCCAGGCGCCGAGGATGCGGTTGAGCCGCTCCCGCTTTTCCCTGAGCGCGGCCTCGCTGCGGGCTGAGGCGATCTTTGTCTGATCCGCCAGGTTCAGCTCACGCGACAGTCTCAGGTCGCTCAGGTTCCCCGCGGCGTGGATGCGGCGAGCAAGCTCGAACGAAACCTCGGCCGCCTCGGCGATCAGTCGGCGGACCGCAGCCGCCTGGCTCGCTCCAAGCGCCTCGTAGTAGGCCCGTCGGGTCTCGGCCGCCGTTTTCAGGACCATGCCTGCAACGCGCAGTTTTGCCCGCTCGAACTCGTCCTTCGCAAGCCGTTTCCGAGCAGGTAGCAGGAGGAGGTCGAGAAAGCCCTGAGCCGCCTCGAACTTGAGACTGAGCCCAGACGGGGGACGATCCGGGAAGCGCACGGAAGAGAAGAGAGCCGGGTTGTGCAAAAGCCCCGCCTGAACAAGGTCGGCTTGTGAAACGCCAAGCCCTTCGTACTCCGTCTGGAGGGTCGGATTGGCGAGGAGCGCGACCTGAACCGCGGTTTCGGCGGAAAGCTCTTCACGGAGGAGCCTGTCGATCTCCCTGGAAACATCCTCGTCTTCCGAGGTCCCTTGATTCCAGTGGATCCGCTGCCTTTCCCGTGCGGACACCAGCGCCCGCATCTCGCCGAACCCCGCCTCGCGCGGCACTGAAGCGCAGCCGGACGACAGGAGCGTCACCGTTAGGATAACCAGCCAGACCGGACGGCCTTTCATCGCCGCTCCTCCCCTCTCCCGGCTCCAGACCCGCCATGGCCGCCGTGCTTCATATCGCTCCCCTTATCGTCTTCCATCTGCATGTCTTCCATCTGCATGTCTTCCATCTGCATGTCTTCCATCTGCATCTCGTTGGTTTGGCCGGGATGATGTTCATGACGCTGCTCGAAAGGCTTTGCCGGGCTGGAAGGCGCCGCGGGGAGAGAGACACCCGCGAACGGGTCGGGGATCGGCACGAAGGGGGCCTCTGCGGCGGAGGGATCGGCCGGATGGCGATCCGGCAGGACCACCCGCACGCTTTCGCCGGTACAGCCGGCAAAGAAGACGAGAAATACGATCAAGGCATACGAGCAACGAAGTAGTACCATTGTCACCTCTTATGAGAATGGTTCAGCCGCTCAAAAGGCAATCGCCAGGCACTAGTGGAGTCTAATAGGTATCGCGACGGTTGCAAGCGTAGCCGGAGGAGTTGATCCCACGTGACATGCCCCATGAACGAAAATGTCGCAAGATCTAAGGCGGAGCAGTGAGACGGCCCGACGACAAGGGAGAGGCCGCATCGGCCTCAAAAACGGCGTCGAGTCATGGTTCACCCGGCAGTGCTGCGTATAGTCGAAAGCAAGCGCAGCAGAATACTCTCCAATTTTCGATTTTAGATGTAGCATTTTCTTTACCAAAAGTTACGCGTATGACCTTTTGGTAACGGTGATGTCGAGCGATATCAGCAAATAAGAGGATCTCAGTTCTATGGCATGTTTGTTGATTCAGACTCCAGCAGGAAACAGAACAAACATAGTGACCAGATCGACAAGACCCGTTTGAGAGCCACGAATTTGCGGGGGGATGGGAAACTACCATAGTCGCAATGCAGGACATCCACCATCCAGACATCCATCGTATTGAAGGAGCATCAGTCTATGAGTAAAATTATCCTCTGCATACCAGACGCAGACCTTCTAAGGAGCGTTGAAACATGGCTGGGAGAATCCGGTCATGAGACGACAGGGTTCGGCAGCACCGAGGAGGCCGTCACCGAAGCCCTCTTTGCACGGATACCGCAACTGGCGGTCGTGGAACTCCAGCAACTTGATGTCAAAGGACTTGCTGCAACTCTAACAATTCACGAGCGGTTCGCCATCCCGATAATCGTGATCGCCGATACCTGTTCCCAAGAGAACCTGAGGCGTGCAGCCGATGCCGGAGTCCGCGCCCTGTTGACAAAGCCGCTTCGGGAACAGGATATACTCGCTGCGCTGGTTCTCGCGCTTGGCGAAACTCGCCGGGTCCAGGCACTCAAAGACGAGGTGAGAGCGCTGAAGGAGAGCATCGAGAGGAGAAAGTTAGTGGAGCAGGCGAAGGGAATGCTCATGGAGCGCGACGGGCTGACCGAGGCTGAAGCGTTCCGGAAGATACAAAAGCTCGCGATGGACAGAAGGATACCAATGCGACGTATGGCTGAGACATTGCTCTTAGCGGACCGATCAGGCTCAACAAACCGCATCAATACCGGCAGATGGAAATCGCCACCCGAAGCAGCTGACTCCGACCGTTCCAGCTAATTTGCAGCAGCCCTTCCGTCCTTCGCTTTGATCACCCGCTGGGCATGCCATCGGCGAAGATCGGATGATTGCAGGTGTTACCTGATAAGTGCCACGACATCGTGGACAAATAAACGTGCCACGACATCGTGGACTTTCTGGTTCTCTGACAATCGAATAGCCATCACGTGATACTCATGGGCACCTAATAAATTTTGGAGGTGTTCGTTGAGTAATGAAGTCGAGCAGCAAAGGCAACTGGCAGTTCAGCGCTTTTTGGCTGGTGAGACGCCAGAATCAATTTATGTCTCACTTGGCCGGTCCAAAGCATGGCTCTATAAATGGGTTGAACGCTACGCAGAGAACGACCAAACATGGCATGAGACACTTAATCGCCGCCCGCTAACTAATCCGATGCGCACATCCTCAGAAATTGAAGAGATCGTTAAGATGGTCCGGCTCAAGCTTTACAATGCCGAGCTTTTCTGTGGTGCACAGGCTATTTTATGGGAGCTTGAAGATTTTGGACTCAAGCCATTACCGTCCATGCGCACGATCAACCGAATTCTAAGTAGAAATGAGCTTACTCACCGACGAACAGGCAAGTATGAACCTAAAGGCAAGCTATATCCAAAACTGCCATCATTATTGCCAAACCAGAGTCATCAGGCCGACCATGTAGGTCCGTGCTACCTCAAAGGCCCGGTACGCTTCTACAGCCTTAACGTCGTTGATTTAGCTACAGGCCGATGCGGCCTTGATCCTTCCTCGTCCAAATCAGGTCAAAGCATTACAGACGGCATGTGGGCCATTTGGAAGCGAATGGGCGTGCCGGATAATATGCAAATTGACAATGCTGCATTCTTTTACGGAAGTCCACGACATCCACGCGGCATGGGGCCTCTGATCCGGTTATGTCTGCACAACAACGTGGAGCCGTGGTTTATTCCGGTTGCTGAACCCTGGCGCAATGGAGTGGTTGAGCAATTCAATGATCTCTACGAACAAAAGTTCCTCAATAAGATTGAAATGACGACGAGAGAGGATCTTGAAGCTGGATCGTTTGCCTTTGAGCAGCGCCAGAACAGTTCTTACAGGTACAGCAAACTGGGAGGCAAAACGCCGATCAAGGCTCTCGCGTCTTCTGCGAGGAAGCTCAGGTTTCCGGAACAGGATGAAGCGCCGAAGTGCCCGCAGGACAAGCCAGAAACTGGTCGATATCACGTGGTTCGCTTTATCCGCAGTGATAAAAGACTGAATGTCTTTGGCGAACTATTCCACGTTCCTCCCGAACTGGAGCAGGAATATGTGGTGGCTACTATCGATGTCAAAGAGCAGAAACTTAAGCTTTACCTGGACAAAACTTAGGTCGAGCAATTCGATTACAACTTACGCTAAGGCACCGAGTGTCCACGATGTCATGGCACAGAAATCTGTCCACGATGTCGTGGCACTTATCAGTTACTGATAGCGGCCGGCAATCTGCCGCAGTTCCTCAGGCGCTATTGACAGAAAAGTCGCAAGCACCAATGGGTCAAAGTGGCCGCCTTCGCCAGCGATCTCGGCTCTCGCCTGCTCGCATGTCATGGGAGACCGGTAGGGACGCTGTGACGTGAGCGCGTCATAGACGTCAGCCACCATGAACAGCCGTGCTCCCAGTGGGATTTCATCTCCTTTCAATCCACGGGGGTACCCCTTGCCGTCGTAACGTTCGTGGTGGGCATGGACAATCTCCGCCGCGTCCCTGAGAAACCCGATCTGTTTCACTATCTGGTATCCCGCCTCTGGATGTTTACGCATCTCCTGCCATTCCGCATCTGTCAAGTCGCCGGGTTTCAAGAGAATTCCGTCTGGCACGGCTATTTTCCCGACATCGTGGAGCAAAGCCCCCATACCTATCACTTGCCGCGTCTTCTCATCGACGCAGAGCCTGCTGGCAATCAGCTCGGTATACTCGCGAACTCGTTGAGAATGCAGGTGAGTGCTGTGCTCCCGAAGGTCCAGTGCCGAGACCAGACCGATAAGGGTCTCCTCGTTGGCCTTGGCAACTTGCTGAAGCAGCGAGCGTTGCCGGTCGAACAACCATCCGGAAACGCCCCCAGCCGCCCAGAATCCAGCCAACTCTCCCATCTGGTTTGCCTGTTCCATATAGTTCCCAGGCCAGTCCAGAAATGCATGCAGAATAAAGAGCAGACTGATTACCGATGCAGTGGTGCACGCCCCCCTGAGTCCAAACCAGGCTGCCGCCATGACCGGCGGCAGGAAATATAGCTTCCTCAGAATGATGTGCATCTTGTGAAACGCATGTGGCTCAGTGGGAGTTAAATAATGCAGCAAAGCTATAATCCCGATCATAACCGCAAGAACAAAGATCCTGGTACGAAATTCGTTTTGTCCTGCTAACATCACCATTGACCCACTCCTTGAGCTGTTCACGACACTGCAGAAAATTCTCAACTTTATGAAGACAATGTAGCATATTCCTTACCGGCAGAATTAAACTTGTCAAGTACACACAGGCAATACTCCAACCAATTAAGCAGGTTACAGTATTAACAGCGGATATGGCACGCTAGTTGAAATTACAAACAGAAGTAGCGGCATCGAACCTAAGTCTACAAAAAGGAGGAAAAGATGAAAGCACACAAGATTTTAGGGATTGCATTGGCAATGGGGATGCTGTCAGTTGGAGCCATGTCCGCCTCCGCTGCAAGCTCCTGCTGTAACGACGGCAAATGTACGGACAAAGAAGTGATTCAGCAGTTTTCGCGAGAAACGGCTGAAACGGCAGGCGTACTGAAAGCGAAGGAAATCGAGCTGCGGACACTGTACGGATACGAAGGCATTGACTCCCAGAAAGCAGCTCAACTCGAATCTGAGATCAACGGACTCAAGGGTAAGATCAAAGCTTCTGCAGAAAAGTATGGCATCTCGCCCTGCTGTCGCAGTTAGACACTCTCGTAGATACACAAAGAGCCGGGAGTAAGTTTTCCCTCCCGGCTCTTGTAAGAACCCCGATCCTCAAACTTTTCAGAAGGAATGCTGAAAACCAGTCACACAATACTTCTCAGAGTCGATGGTTCCCCGAAGCTCCCCTATTCCACGCAGCAGCTCATCCGGCCGATGTCTCGCCGGAAGGCCTGTGCTGCCATCTTTATCCCCTCGCAGTAGGTTGGGAAGACGTGGGTGGTCTCAATCAGGTCGTCGATGGTGAGACCGAACCTGACCGCCAATGTGGCTTCATGGATCATCTCCGCCGCGTGGGGGGCGAGGATATGCCCCCCCATGACCTTGCCTGTCTCGTGGTGGGCGACTATCTTCACAAGCCCCCTCGTGTCATTCACGGCGAGGGCCTTCGGCACTTGGCCGAGCTGGACGGTCCGGCAATTGCTGGTGCCGTAGCGGGCCATGTATTTGGCCTCCGTGAGTCCCACCCCGGCCACTTCCGGGTCGGTGAAAACGGCAAAGGGGATGCTGCCAATGTCCATACTCTTCTGCGCTCCATTGAAGGCGTTCTCCACCGCTGTCTTCCCTTCCTTTGCGGCGGCGGTCTCCAGGCAGATGTGGCAGACCACATCACCTGCGGCCCAGATGTGGGGGATGCTGGTTTGAAGGTGCTCGCTCACCTTGACGTTGCAACCCTTCTCCGTCTCAACGCCGATCCCTTTCAGGTTCAGCCCTTCGATATTTCCGACCACTCCGGTGGCCACCAGAATCTCTTCCCCTTTAACCGTCATTTCCTTGCCATCCGTCTCGACGACAACCTCTTTGAGCTCACCGCTTTTCCTTACCCTCAAAATCTTTACACCTGTGTGAAACTCGATCCCTTCGGATTCCAGGTAACCGCAGAGGGCTTCGCAGATTTCCGGTTCGGACATGGCGGCGATCCTCTTTGCCATCTCAATGACCTTCACCTTTGCGCCGAAGCGGGCAAATATCTGGGCGAACTCGAGCCCCAGCGGGCCTCCCCCCAGCACCACCAGGGAAGATGGGAGCCTCTGCAGCGTCAGCGCCTCCCGGTTGGTTACATAGCCTGTCTCCGCCAGCCCTTCGATGGGGTAGACCATGGTCCGGCAGCCGGTGGCAATGAGAATATGTTCGCCCTCGATTTCCCTGTCCCCGACCCGGACGATCCGCTCAGATGAGAAGCAACCTTTCCCGTCGATCCATGTGACATGTCTGAACCCCGCAAGCACATCCCCATAGTTCTTCCGGCGGGCTTCCGTGATGAGGAGGTCCTTGTCAGCCATCGCCTTCCCGAAGTCGAAGGCGGGCGGGGTGGACGATATGGAGGCGAAGCGGGGATTGCGGATAGCGTGCAGTTCTCCGGCCACGGCCAAGAGGTGCTTGGTGGGCATGCACCCAACGTTCACGCAGGTCCCCCCCATGGGAAGGCCATCGTTGACGATTACCGTCCTGATGCCGAGGCGGTCCGCCTCCGTCGCCGCCGCAAAGGCTGTAGCGCCACCTCCCAGGATAATCAGATCGTACCGTTCCATGATCTCCTCCTTATCTGCCCAGACGCGCTATCGGAGGTAATCTTCGAATATCATCCTGCCGTGACGCAACGCCTTGTCGAGCGTATAGGTCTCGCCATTCGCCAGTTCGGGGTTCTTCTCCTGCCATCTCGTCAGATGTTCCACGGAGCAGAAAAAGTTGATGTAGGGGCAGCAGGTTTTCGCCGTGCAGCCGCACCGTTCCCGTTCGCTCACAAACTCCAGCATCCCTTCCGGCTTGCGGGAAACGATCATGCCGTTTTTCACGGCCACCTCCGTTTCCCCTTCGCACCAGGGGCACCGGGAGAGGATAACGATCGGCTCGTTCAGCACGAAGTGGATACCGAGCGCATCGGTGGCGCAGAGGGCGTAAACCCGGCGGCCGGCGGCGAAAACAACCCTGTGGCGCGTCTCCCGGGCCGAGAATGGATAGACGGAGACGATATCTCCCTCTTTTCTCGTTAGGATATCTGCCCGTTCAAGTTTTTCCACGGTGCGGTTGACGAGTTCCATTGAAGCGAGGCCCATCTCCTCCCCGATCTCTCGCAGGGAAGGGGCCTTGCCGGTAGCTGCAAGCTTCCGCAGGATGAACTTCCTGATTTCGTCTTCTACGGGGTCAAGCTTTGCCGCCGCTCTCCTCCCACGTACTGATTCACCGATCCGCTCCATAAGTCCGGCCAAGATTTCCTCCTCTTTCGTCTTATCAGGCGAAATGATTCCGTGTACTCTCCGGCACGGGGATCACCGCTCCGGTTTCCTTTGGACAACCTTCCCCTTATACTGATCCCCCGCCTTACGCACCGCCTCTTCCAGGACCTTGTCGGTCACCGCATCGTCTACGGCAAGCCGGGCCTTCATATCTTCGAAGGAGACTTTGACGCTTTTGACCCCCGCGACCTTTCCCAGCGATTTTTTGATCGCCAGCGGACAAAGATCACAGGTCATCCCCTGTATCTCCATCACCACCTGCTGCGCCGCCAGAGCATATCCGGCAGTCAGAAACAGAAGCGCAACCAGCATCGTTCCAATCACTTTTTTCATCATCTCGTTTCCCCTTTTTAGCTGTACAGACATAGCAAGATATTCTTGGAAAACAACACGAGCAGAACCACCACAAAACCGACCCAGAAGACCCACCGGGAAACCTTCCTGATGCGGATGTCAGCCGGGCAAGCGCATTCAGACTTTTTCAAGTAGAGCTTCCAGAAGGAATAGCCGACCATGAGGATCGCCAGTCCAAGGAAATAAGGACGAAACGCCTCCATGAACGACAACTTACCCAGAAAGGCGAAGGAGGCCCCGAAGAGCACGAAGAGCACCGGACCTATGCAGCAGGTGGCCGCCAAAAGAGCCGCTACTATTACCCCAACGCTTGTCATAATTTCTTTTCTCATCAAAAATTTCTCCTTGCCATTCTGTCCCTGGAACTAAAAGCAGCATAAAGCCCCATTGCCTAAAACTGCGTAGCCGATCAAGATGGCGATTGCCAGCAGAAAGAGTCCTGCTGCTAAACTGAATATGGTTTCTTTTTTCATCATAAATTCCCCTTTTGCTTACTTGCAACAATCACCAGGACCGCAACACTCTTTGTTTCCACCCTCGGTTTTCCCGGTTTCCTTTTTGCCGAAGCGGGCATGTGCAGCACGGGCAACGCTTTCCACTGCCCCGAGGCAGCACCCGCCCTGTGGGTTTTTCGTCTCGCAGGAGCACCCCTCCTCTTGTATCCGCATCCTGATGTCGTCTACGACCGTACTCCTGCCTGTTCGCTCCACCTCATCAAAGACCCCCTCAATGCTGTGGTCGAAGCAGTAGCAGACCGGCCTCGGAGGAGAGGATTCCTTGACCCCGACCCGCACCGTTAGGTCCGAGGTGGAAAAGTTCTTTTCTCCCTCTTCGGTGAAGTAGACCGTTTTGCACCCCATCGACCCGCAAAAAAAGTATTGGCCCTCACCGACCGCCGCCTGTTTTTCCGGGCGAAGCAGGGAGCGGAGAGTAATCGTTTTGACTCTTTTTCCCTCGGCGCCGCACGCCGGACATTTCGGTTCATCCATTGTCAACCTCCATTTTGTCATTGCCGAACGCCCACAGTATCGGGCACTCTTCAGCCTGTCTGCTTTCCTCGCACGTCTCCACCAGCCGCATGAGTGCGTCCCTCATTCTCTCAAGGGACTGAATCTTCCCTACGATCTCCGTTATCTTACTGTCGGCTACTTTCTTCACATCTCCGCAAGTGGTATTGGGACCGACCCGCAGTGAGAGGAGTTCGGCCACTTCTTTGAGAGAAAAACCCAGCTCCTGTGCCCGCTTGATGAACCGCACCCGGTTAACGATATCCTCAGGGTACTGCCGATAGCCAGATTCACGTCGCGGGGGAAGCGGTATCAGCCCCATCCGCTCGTAGTAGCGGATGGTCTCGATGTTCACTTCCACTCCCTTAGCCACTTGGCCGATGGTCAGCCCTTTCATATCTTCCTCCTAAGTAGAAATAAACCCCGTACCAGGGTACAGGGTCAAGAAAAATCTGCAACCAGTAATATGATGATTCCGGCGACCACTTACTGGAGGAGATGATATTTACGCCGATAAAAAAAAATCCTTGAGCAGGAGTCAGCAGAGTGTGGCTCGATATTCCGGTTGGGATATCTGGAACATAAATCAATCACGTATTGCGGATACCCATAATTTCTTTGACCTGCCCCAGATAACGTAGTAATTAGGTGCAGTTTCTTATCTGTGTCGGAGGAGTTATGGCAGCCAATCTGAAAGAACTGGTAGCACGCTACAAGGCGGACCCAGAATCTGTTTACAATACCTGGTTCATTGAGGGTGAGGAGCGGATGAAAGCTTTTCGTTCTATACGCCGTGGAGTTGTGCAAATCACCGACGCCATCAAGTCGGGAAAATTCGGCAATGACTTCAAGGGGTCCCCACTGGAGTTCGTCCTGTCATGCATCACCGAGCAGAAACAGGTGTTTCAGGGAGCGGCACATCCCTTTTACTGGAAACCCAAACTCAGAATTCCAGATATATACGAAAACGAAGAAAACAAAGCCGCCTTTGGCCGCTTCCTCGAAAGCTGCTATACCACATCAAGTGCTGACCGTCTCGTCCGGGAGATCCTTTCCCTCGACGACCGCCGTATCAAGGGACTGGGGCCAGCCGTCGCCAATATCCTCTATTTCCTGCACCCCACCCACATGCCCCCATTCAACACAGCCATGGTCAACGGTTTCAATGCTGTCTTTGAGGACAATAAAAAGCTCGGCTCGTGGACGGCTTACCTGGAGATGCGCGAAACGCTGCTGAGGGCGAATGAAGAACTGCAACCGGCCCTGTCGAAGGACCTTGGAGCCATTTCTGGGCTGCTGTTCGACGTTGGGGTTGGGAAAATCGCCTTGAAGGGCGACTTCAAAATAGCCTTGGCATTGGACCGCAGCAAGCTTGAAAAGGCAATGAAGAAGCGACACGACGAGGTGCGTAGGGAGCAGGAAGAAGAGAATTCGCATCTCGAAATGCAGCTAAAACTGACGGTCATGGGCCGCGCCCTTGGCTACCACGTCTGGGTAGCCACCAATGATCGTGGCCGCTCCTGTAACGGCGTCAGCCTGCAGTCTCTAACGGTACCGGAGCTCCCAGCGCTCGATTTGCCGCCAGAGGTACTGAAGACCGTTTCACTCATAGATGTAATCTGGATCCACCAGGAAACCCGCCAGATCGCCTGCGCATTTGAAATTGAGAAGAGCACCTCTATCTACTCAGGGATGCTGCGGCTTCAGGACCTCGCTTCCTCGCTGGGAGACCGGAAATGCGATTTTTTTCTGGTAGCACCCGACAACCGGGAAAAGGAGATACTTGCGCAACTCCAGCGTCCGTCCTTCAACAACCTTGGCAGCGTATCCTTCCGCTATTTGCTGTTTTCCGACATTACCTGTAACTGTGATGCGATGGCGCGATTCGGCGAAGATTATCGAATACTGCTTAAGGTAGCACGAGGGAGGTGTTAAGTGCTCCGGTGACAAGAAGGCCGGGACCCCGTTGTCCCGGTCAGCAACCGATTATCTGGCAAGCTGTACGAGCAGCGAGGTTTAGATCTTTTTGGCAATATCACCAGCAATCATTTCCCTTTTCATTCCTTGTCTCCTTTCTTTCTCATGGTTACACGAAACAGCTTCCTGGGAAGTGACCCCTCTTCAAACACATTGATCCCTAGAATCTCGTACCCATTGGCTTGGCGCTCCACCTTCTCCCGGCTGAAGAAGTGGACGATGAAGCCCCCCACCTCGTACATGTCCTCGCCCCGGTGGATGCCGGTGCCGTAATGGGGATCGCCGGTATGCCGAACGGTGTATATACAAATGCCTCCAGGCTTCAGCACTCGCTTCACCTCTTGAGAGAGGAACTCAAGCTCGGCGGTTGTGAGGGCCATGCAGAAGAGCATGTGGGAGTAACAGGCGTCAAACGAATTGTCCTCGAATAGGAATGGTCGCCGAACATCGTGCCTTGCCGCCGTGACCGTCTGGGCAAGCCTTTGCGCCTGCGCCTTCTCCCGGATCGTTTCCACCCCGGTTTCCGAGTAATCAAGGGCGTAAACCTGGAAACCGTTCCGGGCAAAAAAAAGAGTGTCGCGCCCCTGGCCGGCTCCCAACTCCAGGATTTTATTCTTCCCTTCCCGTTGAAAGAGCTCCATTGCTTTTATAGCAGGCTCGCTCGGTTCTTCGCCGAACATCTCCGGATGTTCGTGATAGGTTCTTTCCCAATGCGGATTCTGTCGGTTCAGCACCTCTTTTTCCGTTTCGCCTGTCATCGTTTCCTCCGTCAGCTCAGAATGCCTGTTTCATCCCTCAAACTCCTCCCGCGATATCTCCCCTTTCGCGTAGCGCTTTGTAAAGTCTAGCGGTTTTACATCGTGCAGCGTTCCGCATTTCTTCGTTTTCTAATGGGAGTGACCGCTGTCCCTCTGTTTCTGGTCTTCATGGCTTTCGTCAGAAACATGCCCATGATTTCCGTGGCTTCCATAACCGGAGTGCATTGGTATGCAGCATGCGGTCAGGGAGGAGAAGATCACCAATGCCAACAAGAGCTTAACAACTTTTCTCATGGTTTCTCCCTTTCGCGTCTAAGGTCTTCACCGGACGCGCTACGGTCTTCAGGTGAAGGGCTATAGTCAAAAATTATCTCAGAATTGACAGATTTGCATCCCATTAACTTGATGCTGTCAGAACCAGAGCGAGACCGCCCATCCTCCGCCGATGGCGAAAAGAAATCAAGCCAAGACGTAGAGCACCGTGGCGGAAGAGCCGATGATCGTGCGCACGCCATGATCACGGTGGGAATGCAGGTTCCCACAGAACCGAGAAGGAAGGTGAAGGCGAGACCCGGCCCAAGGCCGAGCTTGAGCAGGGCGTAGGTCAGCGGCATGAGGAGCATCCCCGCGCTCATGCTGAAGAGAAACGGTACGACAACGCGGGCGACGGTCATTTTCCAGCCGAGCATGGCGTAGGTCATGGCGATGGTAATGGGAGAGAGGAGCGGCGAAATGATGATGAAGGCGGTCACCGTCCCCAACCGGCCGCCTTGCAACCCGTGGACATGGGCATGGTTGCGCAAGAACAGCCCGGCAGGAGGGCTCCTGCCAGGCTGGCATAAAATACGGAGGATGTGCCGCGCTTGAAGAAACGCTCAGTCAATGCCGGTCTGAGGTAGACCTTGAGCAACCCTGAAAACAGCACCCCAAGGAGAAAATAGGGGGTGACCTTGAGCAGCAGTCGGCAAGGGTACCCCAAAACTATGGACAAAGCCTGTCCTGACGCGGTCTCACCTCCTTTTCAAGCATGATGAAAAGATGAAAATTCCTAGGCCAGGAGTTCCCTATCGGCAAGTTTGCCATCCTTTATCTTTATCACCAGCTCCGCCCGCTTCGCGATCTCGTTGTTGTGAGTGACGATCACCACGGTCTTTCCCTCCCGGTGGAGCCTGAAGATCGTATCCAGCACCTCCGCCTCCGATGCGGAATCGAGGTTGCCGGTCGGCTCGTCCATCATGAGAATTTCAGGGTCGTTGGCCAGAGCCCTGGCAATGGCTACCCGCTGCTGCTGCCCCCCGGAGAGTTCTGAGGGCTTGGACTTCAGCTTTTCGGAAAGCCCCACGAGCGCAAGGAGCTCCCGCGCCTTATTCGATTGCCCCTTCTCCGGCACCCCGGCAAACATCATGGCGGTCTCCACGTTCTCCCCGGCGGTGAGGCTTTGCAGCAGGTTGAAGAACTGAAAGACGAAGCCGATCTTCCGCGCCCGAAGCTGAGCCAGCCGACCATTGGAAAGCCGAGAAATGTCCTCGCTGTCGATAAAGACCCCACCGTTGGTCGGCCTGTCCAAGCCGCCGATCAGGTGCATGAGGGTGCTCTTGCCATGGCCGGAGGGGCCGACGATGCAGGAGAAGGAACCCCGCGGTATCTCCAGGTCCACTCCCCGCAAGGCCTCTGTTTTTACCTTGCCCGTGCTGTATGTCTTGATCAGATTTTCCGTCCTGATAATTGCGTCATTCATAGCTGATGGCCTCCACAGGCGTCATTCTTGCCGCCCTCCAGGCCGGGTAAAGCCCGGACACGAGTGATACGGCAACGGAAAAGAGGATCGAGCCGAGAACGATCCGTGCATCCAGGGCCCCGGCCAGGTCGCCCCCCTTGATCAGAGAAGTGAACTCGTTCTGGGCTATGTAGGGGGAGGCGAACAGGGAGAAGAGAATGCCGCCCACCACCCCGAAAATACCTCCCAGGAGGCCATAGCAGCCGGACTCCAGGAAAAAGATGGAAAAGATGCTCCCCCGCGGCGCGCCGATGGCCTGAAGGATGCCGATCTCCCGTTTCCGCTCCGAAATGGCGGTCATCATGGTGTTGATGATGCCGAAGGCGGCGGCCAGAATAGCCACGGCGGCGATGAGCTGCAAGGTCATGCTGACCGTGCCGACGATGGAGAGAACGGATTTGAGAAGCTGCTTGTCCGAGACCACCGCCACGTTGGCCGCCTCCTGGATCTGCATGATGTAGGAGTCGATCTTGGCAATGTCGTCCACCTTGATGGCGATGAAGGAGACGTTGCTCCCCACTTCGTACAGCTTCTGGGCGACGGAGAGGGGGATATAGAGGGCGATGTCATCCTTCCCGCCGGTCTCTTTGAGAATACCCCTGATAGGGAGCCGCTCCCCCCTGACGGTCAGCTCATCCCCGGGCTTCAGCTCGAACTGACCGGCAATGCCGGAGCCTATGACCAGCGCCTTTTCGTCCTGCGTTGCGAAGTATTTCCCCTGCTCCATCTCCCAGCTCTTGAACCGTTTCATCTCCTCAGGCAGAATGCCGATCACGGAGACCGGATTGTTCCTGTAGGCGGTCCGCTCGGTGAGGTAGGGGACAGCGGTCAGCCCCTTGAGGGCGGCGATTTTCCCAACGACACTGAGCGGAATCGCCTCCGGAAGCTGTTCGCCGGTCAGGACCGATACCTGCTCGTAGGCGCACCACCCCTTCGGGGTCACCACCAGGTTAGCCCCCAGCTCGGCTGCCTGCTTTTTGATCTCCTTCTTCAGCCCCCCGCCGAGGGAGAGCAGGGTGACAAAGGAGGCGATGCCTATGGTGATGCCGAGCAGCGTGAAGACGAACCTCCCCTTGCGGCGGGTGATGTTTTTCACTACCAGTTTCGGGATGTTCATCTACCGCCCTCCCAGATCGAGGTGGCGCAGCACATCGACCTTGGTGGCGTTGAAGACGCGCCCCTTGTCGCCGAAGCTCCCGGTGACGTTCACCTCGTCCCCCTCCTTGGGTGTAAGGCCTGCGGATTTCACCGGGAGATAGAAGGTTGCGCAGGTCAAAATTTTGCAGAGCTTCGCCTCGGCGGTGTCGATGATGCCGAAGGCTCCCGGGTTCTTGGAAATACGAGCCACCACGCCGTTTATGGTGACGGTTCCGGAGTAGGCTTGAGGGTCGGCTTCGATTTCGCTCACCGACAGCACCCCTTTTATCTGAACTTTTTTGCCCATGCCGCTGCTGATGCCGGCAAAGGTGATCCCCGCTATAACGATCGTTGCCAGGGCGAAGACGAACCTCTTCATGATAGACCTCCATGATCTTTAGGTAGGTGTGGACGTAGCGATACAAAAGACGCAGCCGTCCCTGTATCGACAGGACACGTTTTCTGTCTACAAAGTGTGGCGTGCTAGGCTAGTGACGGCGGATGGAAGATCGATTTGATGAAGGGATCGGGGACCGGCTTGGGAATGAAGCTGAAGAAGGGGATGATTTCCAAAGAAAGGGGGAGCGGCGGTGGTACTGGAACAACGACATCGACCGAAAGGCACATGAATGCCGGACAATAAGGGGCGGACGGAGGCACAGATTGAGAAGCCGGACCATCCTGGCCTTGATCCCGGCCGCAGCCATCGCAGCATGATTTCGCGGCTTTGGCAACCGGCGCGGCGAACACGGCGGTTTCCAGGCCGGTGAACATCGCGACCACGGCAAACAAGACCATTATGGAGATTATTCGTAAGGTTCCAGCCCGCATGTTTGCGATGCTATCCGTTCGCTAAGCACATTGTCAACGCATTTTTCCTCTTTTTTTCTGGCATCTCCCGAAGAGGAGAAAATGGTGCTCAAAAACCGGTCAAGGATTGCTCTGGATGACGGGTTTCCTGAAAAGCAACCCGTAGTGGTAAGGGGGCAGATCGTAGCGGTCCCGCTCATTGAAACGGAACCCGGCTTCTTTCCCCCACTCGATGCACTGTTCAGGTCGTGGGCGGATATCCATGGCCGGACCGCGAGGCGTTGCGGGGTCGTAGTTCCAGTGAATGACGGCCAGCACGCCGTTGGGTTTAAGCACTCGGCGTGCCTCTTCCATCAAGGTTACCGGCTCCTCGTGGTGCAGAATGTTGAATAGCAGGGCAGCATCCTTGGAATTATCGGCTAGTCCCGCCCCCTCGGCCACAAAGTCGCGTACTGTTGCCATGACATTAGTGATACCAGCTTCGCAGCATTTTTGCTCCACAACACTCACCATCTCCGGCTCGATATCGAGAGCGTGAACGGTGCCAGAACAAATTCCAGCGGCGGCCAGGGTAAAGGTTCCATAGCCGCAACCGAATTCCACCAGGTCTTGTACACCTCGGTCGATACCCAAAACATCCAACACCTTGCCCGGGTCGAAAAAGCCGGACCACATCTCTTCATCAGGCATACCGCTGTCACGTACCTTCATGTAATGTAATGTTCCCCTTTCCTGCTCAAGAGCTCTAGTTTCTGTCATCTCATTTCTTCCGGCGTAATAACCTAGACGAGTTGACAAGGATCCCCAGGTCGGGCAACGACTGGAGCGCGGCCGCCAGAGTGAGCGGGAGCAGACCGAGGGCTGCGAGCGACATTCCTGCTAAGTTATAGAAAGCCGTGAAGAGCAGATTCATTCGCACCACCCCCATGGTGCGGCGAGCGATGTGAAAAAGTTCGGGAACAAGCATCCAATCCTCGCGCATCAAAGCGATATGGGCAGCCTCGATGGAAATATCGCTTCCCGCCGCCCCCATGGCTATCCCTACATCAGCTTGGGCCAATGCCGGGGCATCGTTCACCCCATCACCCACCATCACAACTACATATCCTTGCGCCTGGTATTCCTTGACGATGGCAATCTTATCTTCCGGCAGTAGATTGGCGCGGCTCGTAATGCCTAGGCTCTTCCCCATTGGTTCCGCAACTTGGTGATTATCCCCAGTCAGGAGTTCAATGGTCCGTATCCCGAGACCCCTTAACTCGGCAAGCGCAGTTGGCACCTCTGGCCGCAAAGTATCGGAGGCAGCCAAGACGCCGACGGCTTCACCGTTGCGGACCACATACAGGAGCGTCTTACCTTGGGCTTCCAATTCATCCGATAATGGCACGGAACCGGCATCGGAAACGATCCTGCGGTTCCCGACCGAGATCAGACTGCCGTCCACCATTGCCCGCACCCCCAGCCCGGGAATTGCCTCAAACTGCTCCGGTTCATGGAGGGAGAGATTTTGCTCCCGAGCTTTTGAGCGGACCGCCTCAGCGAGCGGGTGCTCCGAGTACCGTTCCGCTGATGCCGCCAGAATAAGCACTTCTTGCTCGCCAAGGGATCCGAAGGCAAAGATGTCAGTAACCTGAGGCCGGCCGAGGGTAAGGGTGCCGGTCTTGTCGAGCAGCAGCACATCCGCGCGATGGAGCGCCTCCAAATATTTACCTCCCTTGATTAGGAGACCCCGTCGTGCGCCTGCCCCAATTGACGCGATCATGGCGAGGGGAGTGGCAAGGGCAAATGAGCAGGAGCAGACCACCACTAGCACCGCCGCGGTAGCCAGCGGATTACGACTGAAAAGGTAAGTAAGAAGTGCGACGGTCATGACTACAGGGAGATAATATCCGGAAAACCTGTCGGCAAATCGCTGCACCTCCCCCCGGTTCGCTTCAGCTTGTTCAACTAGTTTTATTACCTTTCCGAAAGTGGTGTCCGCCCCCACCTTTAGAGCCTTGATGCGCAGACTCCCCAGGCGAGCAATGGTCGCGGCGAAAACTTTGGCACCGGGACCCATCTCCACCGGCATCGATTCGCCAGTGATGGTTGCCTGGTCCACCGTAGCCTGGCCGGTTACGACCTCACCATCGACCGGGATGTTTTCTCCCGGCCGGACGATCACCATCTCGCCGACCCGTACCTCCGCGACGGGGACGATAGTCTCCAGGCCGTCCCGCTCTACCCTAGCCGTCTGCGGGGCGATGGCTGTGAGGTCCTTCAGCGCCCGGCGGGCCCGTTCAGACGTAAAAGCCTCCACGTAATCCCCGACCCGCATGAAGAAGACCACGAGAACGGCTGCGGCCCATTCGCCGACCGCCAGAGCGGCGAGCATCCCGATGGACATCAGGGTGTGGGAGGTGATCCTCCCCTTCGCCGTGGCCCTGAAAACGTTCCCGAACACAGGCCAGCCGCCGACCAGGACGACCAGCAGCCAGACGGGCCAAGGGACCCGCCTGGTTGCGACCTCGAAGAGCCCGAGCCACTCCCCCACCACTGCGGCAAAGAGGACGGCGCCGAAGACGATCCCGAACAGGGTCAGGATTTGCCGGGTGAATTTACCGCCGAATGTCGATTGTGCGGCAGCTCCATTTTCGGGCTCCATGATGGAATACCCCGCGGCTTGCACGGCCCTTCGTATCTCGGCCCGCCCGGCTTTCGTCGGGTCGAGGCTGACGACGACCTTCTGCGCGGAGAAGAGAATTTCCACCTCCGCCACCCCGGGGACCGCCTCGATGGCCTCATGGACGTGCCGCGCGCAACCGGCGCAGTCCATGCCGCCGACACGAAGCTCGACTTTTTCACTTCCGGGCTCGTTACTTCCCATCCAAATTTCCCCTGGCAGCGCCGTCATCGCCGCGACTTCCCTGCTTTTTCACCTTTTCAATCTCCATCTTAAGATCCCGAATCTCTTGCCGCAGCTCTTCGATTTCCTTCCGCGAACCGACTCCGCCAAAAGCCCTTATCAGCAGAATGAGAACCGCAACGAAGAGCGCCATCCCCAACAGGGGGAATATCCACCAGAAGCCCCACATGTAATGTTCATGCATCCACATAGACAAATTCCTTTGAAAGGCGGCGAGAGGAGCGTGATGAGCCTTCCCCCCTTTACCTGATTGAGCGGATCCGTCCGCTCCGTTTGTGAATAATCACCCTGTCCTTCAACCGATTGTCTCTATCTAGAACTTCTGCTTCAAAATAGGCGGAGCGCTCGCTGACCTTCCCGATCTTTACATCGCTCTCGGCATAGAACTCCTCCAGATCACGACGTGCTTCTTCGGCAGAGTTCACACTCTTGCGCGCGCCGTACCACCCCCAGCGCTGGTTGGAGCAGTAGCCGTTGTAGGAACTTTCCCATCCTGGCCCGCCACAGCGGCTACAGGCTGATGCTTCCGAATTCAACACAACCGCCGCGCCGATCGACAGGAGAGATATCAACAACAGATGCCGAGCGTTCATTTCGCTTCCCCGAAAAGGGGGGCGCACGCCCCCCTTCAGTAGTCAGTAGTCAACCTACCAGCCGCACCCGCCGCAACCACAACCTCCGGCCCCCATCTGCCGCTGCCCCATGTTTCCGCCCATGCCCATGTTTCCACCCATGCCCATGTTCGAAATGCCATGCTTTTCGCCGGCTGCTTGCAACTGGGACTGAATTTCGACGATCTCCTTGCGCAGCGCCGCCAGCCGTTTGCCGTCCGGAACCTCCTTGCTGAACTCCTCCTGGAGGTCGAGCCGCTTGTCCATCAGGTTTTCCCTGAGCTTCAAGGTGTCCTTCTGAAAGCTCCGCATCTTCTGGGTGTTCATCCCCTGACCGCTGCCGGTCATGCACCATCCGCCTCCCCAGCCCCATTCTGCGTACACGGCCGAACTCGCCAGCAACGCGCCCATGACAACCAGTACCGCTACCGCTCCCCTTTTCATGGTTCTCTCCTCCTCTGCCTTTTTAGTTTTACTCCTGACGATGCCAAGGTAGCAGAGGAGTGTGTGAAGATTATGAAGCGAATATGGAGAATTATGGAGTTCCCGGAGGATCGGGAAAGAGCAGGAAAAAAGTTGTCCCCTCGCCCGGCCGGCTTGTTACCTCGATGCTGCCGCCGTGGGCATCCACCAGTTCCCTGACGATCGCCAGTCCCAGTCCGAGGCCCCCCTCCTTGCCCCGGTAGAACCGCTCGAAAATCAGCGGGATATCCTCTTGGGGGATGCCACATCCGGTGTCGGTGACGGTGATGACGCAACCAGAGGGAGTTCTCTTCCCTGCCAGAGTGATGCCCCCTCCCGCCGCCGTCGCCTTCAGGGCATTTCCGATCAGGTTGATGAGGATCTGGGAGAGCCGTTCAGGGTCGGCATGCACCACGGTTCCGGCTTCGTCAGTCTCTATCTGGATCCTTACACCTTTTGCACCGGCTGTGACCTCAAAATGCCTGGTGAGATTTTCGAACAGCTGACCAATCGGCACATCGATGGGGGCAAGTGTGAGCGCGCTGGCCTGGGCCTGGAAGAACTCCTCCATTGAGGCGACGATGTTGGTGAGCCGCTGGTTTTCCTCCAGAAGCAAGCGAAGGCGCGACTCGTCGTTGGCAATGACGCCATCCAGTATCCCCTCCAACTGGCCGCGCATGATGGTCAGAGGCGTGCGCAGTTCATGGGCAAGGTTGGCGCAGATCTGCTTGCGCAGCTTGTTCTGCAGCTGGAGCGTGTGAGCCATCTGGTTGAAGGACCGGCTGAGGCTTGCCAGTGCGTCGCTGCCGGCGTACTCAACCCGTTCGGCCAGGTTGCCTTGACTGATACCCTTTGCGGCATCTGCCAGCCGCACGATGGGGCGGCTCAAACGGCGGGCCAGCAGCACGCTCAGTAGGCAGGCGGCCACAGCGAGGATTAGGGCCGAATAGGCCAGCAGCCTGTTAGTCCGGGCAACGAAAAATAGGCTGCGCTCGTCGGGCAGAAACCTGACCTCAAGTTGCCCTATTTCTTCTCCGTGCAGGAACAGCGGATAACCGTGAAACTCGCCGCGGCCCAGTTTCAGAGCGTAGGCCGATCCGGCCTGGACCCGGATTCGGTTCTCGGAGGCCAGGGAGCCGAGGGCCTCCCTGGTGTCCATGACGATCTTGCCGTCACGGTCCCGCACCCTGGTTTCCATGCCGAGTTGGAGCGCCCAGACGGCGTCTTCGACAGCCATCGCCCGGTCCCAGGCCTTCTGCTTTGCATAGACCGATTCCAGATCGGACACCACCCAGGAAGCCCGGTCCTCCTGCTCCGCTTCGTTTAGGCGGCTGAAGTCGCGCACTATCAGTTCCCGTAGCAGGAGCGCTGAGGAAAACCCCAGAACGGCCATGAGAAGCAATGCAAACAGAAACCGCCTAAACATCCCGCACTCCGCCGAACCTGTATCCCAGGCCGTAAACTGAAATGATGAATTCCGGTGTCCGGGGGTTATCCTCCAGTTTGCGGCGGATATTTTTTATATGGGAGTCGATGTTTCTCTCATAGCCGTCGAAGTTGTGCCCCATCACCTTGTCGACCAGTTCCTCGCGGGTGAACGTTTTCTGCGGTGTTGCGGCAAGTGCGAAGACGAGCCTGAACTCCAGGGCGGTAAGCCGTACCGGTGTGCCCCGGCGGGTCACCGTGTGGTTGCGGTCATCGATGACCAGTTGCTGGCCGTTGAAGCTGAGCCGCGTGCCGCTATCCGCAGGTACCGACCTCTTCAGGACCGCCTGGACCCTGGCTACGAGTTCACGAGGGCTGAAGGGCTTGACGATATAGTCGTCGGCGCCGAGGGCGAAGCCTGCCAGCCGCTCCTCCTCCGAAGATTTGGCGGTCAGCATGACGACCGGGATATCGTTGAGTTCCTTCAATTCACGGCAAATGGCCTCGCCGCTCAGGTCGGGGAGCATGAGGTCAAGAACGACTAATGCCGCCGGCTCAGTCGATAAAAGAGCCATGGCTTCGCGTCCTGTAAAGACATGCCTTACCCTGAACCCGGCCCGTTCCAGGTACGCTTGCGCGACCTCAGCGATCCTGGCATCATCCTCTACCAACAGAATAGTACCCGTCATTTCTCGACGCCCTCCACTCCTTGCGACGTAGTGGTAACGATATGGCAAAGCCCCTCGCGGAGAAGATTCCCCACATGGCTGTCATCCAAAGAGTAGTAGACGATCCTGCCATCCTTGCGGTGCTTCACCACCCGCAGGGAGCGTAGTAGCCGCAGCTGATGAGAGATCGCCGACTTGGTGGTTCCCAGGAGGCTGGCGATGTCGCAAACGCAAAGTTCTTGCAGGGAAAGGGCATGAAGGATGCGGACCCGCGTGGGATCGCCTAGGACACGAAAGGTTTCGGCAAGCCGGAACAGGACTTCATTCGGAGGCAAGGCATTACGGACAGCAACGACCTTTGCCTCATCAATCAGGGTGATACTGCAGATGGCGCTATCTGACATCAAGACCTCAATAGTTGAGCAACAATTCAACCGTGAGAATAATCTTCCGTGCAGCGACTGTCAAGCCTCATCATTCTTGATGGAGGGCACGCTGGGTTGCCTGGATGCATGGCGCGGGTGAACCTTTGGCGGTAGTAGCAGCCAATGGATTACGCGGGGGTGTCACCAGGTTGAGTGGACCCTATAGTCAAGACAATAAACCATCGAGTTTAAGGTGGTGCCCGGTCGCGCAGCAGACCGGCGCTGCCCCGATTTTGAGCGTGGTTTTACGCTCAACAAATTTATCTACGATTCTCGCTCCGCCGCCGCTGGCCGTTCGGTAGACCTGTAAGGGCGTTAGGTTGCCCAGCGATTGATGGGGCCGTTCCGTGTTATAGAACTCAAAATATTCTGTCAGGCCCAACTGTAATCCAGGCATGTTGACGTAGCCTTTCAGGTACACATCCTCGTGCTTGACGCTTCGCCAGAGCCGTTCTACGAAGATGTTGTCCAATGCCCGGCCCCGTCCGTCCATGCTGATAGAGATGCCGTGCAACTTGAGAACGCCGGTAAAGGAGTCACTCGTGAACTGGCAGCCCTGGTCAGTGTTGAAGATCTCCGGGATGCCGTACACCCGTAGCGACTCTTCCAGGCAGTCAACGCAGAACCCGCTGTCGAGGGTGTTCGATAACCGCCATGCCAGCACCTTGCGCGAATACCAGTCGATTACTGCTACCAGATAGGCAAACCCTCGTGCGAGGCGAATATACGTGATGTCGGTACTCCACACGTGGTTCGGCCGTGTCACGATCACGCCTCTGAGCATGTACGGATAAATCTTGTGCTGAGGGTGAGGGAGGCTGGTGTTGGGTCCTGGTGCCATGCCAGCCAACCCCAGAATCCCCATCAGCCGCTGGACCCTCTTGCGGTTGACCAGGTGTCCAACATTGTCCAGATGTACCACCATTCTGCGGCTGCCATAGAACGGATGGCGCGTATATTCGGCATCAATCAGCGCCAGTAGCAGCAACTCGTATTCGTCCGGGTTGGCGGCCAAATGATGAGAATAAACGGTGGAACGGGCGATGCCAGCTAGCGCGCATTGCCGAGTGAACGGCATTGGATCTAGCATACTTACCCAGTGTCTGCGGTCTGCTACTGGTCGATCCCGGACTTTTTTTTAAGCCATTCCAGTTCCATCTTCAACCGCCCGATCTCGGCGTACAGACGCTCAGGGCTGGTGGAAGGATCCTCAGGCTTGGGGCCGCGTTTGATCTCGAAAATACTAGGGGCTTGCGCCAGCAGCTCCCTCTTCCACTCACCGACCTGAGTTGGATGGACAGTGTGTTCCTGGGCAATTTCATTTGCCGTCTTAGCGCCGCGGATCGCTTCAAGCGCTACTTTCGCCTTATGGTGGCTGGTGAAACTTTTTCGTTTCCTTTCGCTCATTGCCTGCTCCTTTTTACCGCTGGCACCACTTTAAACTATTGTCCGGATTGCGACACGAAGCTGTGTGTTGAAGTTGTCCCCACGTGACTGAACGGAGGGGACCACCCGTGTCACCGGGTGAATCTAGGGGCCTGAATAAAGAGCGGCCCTGACAATGTAACAAAGCACCACAAGGTGCGGGGTATCAACTCGCGAGAGGCGTACCCTTCTGGTAGCCACATACCGGATGAGTGCTAGATAGCTGGTATGGTGAAGACATCTGAATCTGCGATAAAGACCGTTAATAGTGACAAGCGGAAGTGGCTTTTACGCTTGACCAAAATGGTAACGGAGGCGGGAAGAACGATTTCTGGATACGTTCTCGTGACCCACAAGCCTCTCGGTCGATAGCAGGCACCTAACCCGGCGTACTTCACAAATGGAACGTGGAAACCTCGTATTGCCCCCCCTCAAGGGAAAGCAGGTTGTGAAACCTGCCGATGGCGGTGCGAGCTTAGGATGTCGGAAAAAGCGAACGCCGGACTGTAATGGCTCGGATACGGATTGCAACATCATCCGGCACGAAAGTGAGCAGACGTCTGACTGGTCTAACCTCGCGAGAGAGTGTGTGGAATCGTTATGATGAGGGAAAGCAAATGACGACAGCGGCCAAACCGTTGCTCGGTGCGTCCTCTAAGGCTGCGAACTGGGACGCCATCAACTGGCGTGCTATTGAGCAACAGGTGAAACGACTACAGATGCGTATCGCGAAGGCAACTCGGGAAAGGCGCTGGGGCAAAGTCAAATCCCTGCAATGGCTCCTGACCCATGCGTTCTCGGCTAAAATCTTAGCTGTGCGACGCGTGACACGTAACTCCGGTCGAAAAACGCCCGGAGTGGATGGAATCGTTTGGAAAACACCGGTGCAGAAACTCAATGCAGCCCGGTCACTACAGCGGCGAGGGTATTGCCCAAAACCGCTGAGGCGTATCTATATCCCCAAGAAAAACGGCAAACTTCGTCCCCTCGGTATTCCTACCATGATCGATAGGTCTCAACAGGCGCTTCATCTGCTGGGACTCGAACCGGTCGCGGAAACACTGGCGGATCCGAATGCGTACGGGTTCCGGCCCAAACGCTCAACTGCTGACGCCATCGGGCAATGCTTCGCGGTACTGTGCCGCAAGCAATCAGCCCAGTGGATTTTCGAGGCGGATATTAAAGCCTGCTTTGACCGCTTCAGTCACTCTTGGCTACAGGACCATATTCCTATGGATAAAACCATCCTCAAGAAATGATTGGCTGCAGGTTACATGGAAGAAGGCGTCGTGCATCCGACAGAAGCCGGCACCCCTCAAGGCGGGATTGCTTCACCCGTCTTGGCAAATATGGCATTGGATGGATTGGAAGAAATCGCCCGTCGGGCGGTCTCAGCCAATCAAAAAGTCAATGTCGTAAAATATGCTGACGATTTCATCATCACTGGGACCTCGAAAGAAGCCCTGGAAACGCAGGTGAAACCAGCTGTGGTGGCATTTCTGAAGGAACGTGATCTGGAGCTCTCCGAGGAGAAGACACACATCACACATATCGACGACGGCTTTGATTTTCTCGGATTCAATGTACGAAAGTACGATGGCAAGTTGTTGATTAAGCCATCCAAGACAGGCGTGAAACGCTTCTTGACTGATATTCGAAAACTGATCAAAGCGAACTGCTCCGCCACAACGAAAGGGTTGATCCAGCAACTCAACAACAAGCTGAGGGGCTGGTCCAATTACTACCGTCACGTGGTGTCAAAGAAGACCTTTGCCTATGTGGACCACCAGATATTTCTGGCGCTGATCGCCTGGATCAGTCGTCGGCACCCCGAGAAATCGGCGCAATGGAAACGGCAGCGGTATTTTCGCCGTGAGAACTTGCGCCAGTGGGTATTCTTCGCAGCGATCCGGGATGCGCAGGGATCGGCCACTAACCTCAATCTGTTTTCGGTGGCGAGCGTACCGATCACACGGCACATCAAGATTCAAGCCCACGCGACTCCATATGACCCCGCCTTCACAGAATACTTCATCCGGCGTGCCGAAGCACGGCGGGTGAGCAAACTGAGTTGGCAAGGTTCAACCGCAGAGGCTTGACGTACTATCCAACGACGAAAACGGTCGAGTCACCGGGTCACAATGGCCTTTGTTAGGCTTGAGCTGTGTGCTGGGAAACTCGCATGCACAGTTCTTAGAGGGCTGGGGACGGGTAACCGTCCCTGGCTACTCGGCAAATGGGGTCCATTATAAGGATCAGATATTGACGATAGAAGATGCACTCCTGCCGGCCTTCTCAAGGCTAAGGCCGGCAGGAGTGAGACGCCGAAGAATCGGATGTCCGAGACACATCCAATCACTTTACGAAGTGACTTTCCGAAAACTATCTGCCGTAGCTGTGCAGACCGGAAAGGAGAAGATTGACTCCCAGGTAGCAGAAGATGGTGGCGGCGAAACCGATTACGGAGAGGATGGCTGCCCTGCGCCCGACCCAGCCGCGCGTGATGCGGGCGTGTAGGAATGCGGCATAAACGAACCAGACGATCAGCGACCAGGTCTCCTTGGGGTCCCAACTCCAATAAGTGCCCCAGGCGTAGTTGGCCCAAGCTGCTCCGGTCACGATCCCCAGGGTTAGCAGGGGGAAACCGATCATGATCGCCTTATAGTTCAGGTCGTCCAGCACCTTGATGGAAGGGAACAGGGAGAGCATGCCTCCAGGCCCGGCGCTGCCTCCGCCCTGCTCCATCTGCTCCCTGATCAGGTACATGATAGAGATGCCGCAGGCGACGGCGAAGGCGGCGTACCCGAGGAAGCAGGTTATGACGTGGTAGACCAGCCAGTTGCTCTGCAGCGCCGGAACCAGCGGCTCGATACCGCTGTCCAGGCTCAGTTGCGCCCAAGCCATGCCGAACAGGGCGAAGGGCATGACGAAGAAGCCGATGGCGTGGTACTTGTACTTGAAGTCGATGAACAGGAAGATCAGGACTATGGTCCAGGTGAAGAAGACCACGGACTCGAACAGGTTTGATAGCGGCGCGTGGCCGTGCCCTAAATCGTAAGATTCTTTCCAGCGCAGACCAATTGCGACGGTCTGAACGACAAACCCGAACAGGGCGGCGTAGGTACCAGCGAGACCGACCGCCTTGCTGCGCGAGGCGAGAAACCCGAAGAATATGCAGGTGGAAACCATATAGGTGATCATGGTTACGTTGAAAAGCGAAGAACTGGACATCGATTTTACCCTCCGGTCAGTCAGTTAGAGCAGCATAGGAGACAAGCCCCATTACTTAATACTTGTTGAACTTCTCTACCAGTTCCTCGAAGCTCAGTTCAAAACCCGTCGGGTTCTTGCTGGCGGAGCCGCCAATGGTGACACCCTTGTCGGAAACTCTAGCCCAGACCCTCTTGTGTGACATGAAGAAGGCCATGCAGATGCCAACCACCATCAAGAAGCAGCCGAGCCACACCACCCATACGCCCGGATCTTTGGCAACCTGCAGACCGGTGAAGAACTTCTGGTCCATGCCCTCGAAGGTGATGATCTGGTTGTCCCCGCGCTGCGCGTTGAAGCTCTCGTACTTCTCGGAGAGGATCACGAAAGGCTTTGGGCTGCCGCCGGCCGGGGTGAACTCCACTTGGGCGCCAGGACCCTCGAAGCCCCTCATGAAGGGACGCACGTCCATGGTCGCCTCCATCACAGAAAGGAAGGCACCACCCGGCAGCGCGACTCTCTCGCCCTGGCGCGCCTTCAGCTTGACCGGCTCGCCGCCGTTACGGTCACGCACGGTGAGGTAGTACCAGACTCCCTCGTCGGACTGGCCGTAGCTCGACTGGTAGAAGGTGATCCCTTTGTAGGTGAGCGGATCGTTTACGATGATCGGAACCTGCTGGTAACCGGCAACCGGCTGGCCGTTCTCGTAGACGCTCAGGATGCTCTTGAACTCCTTGGGAGCGCCGGTGTCGTAGTAGCTGACTGAGAACTTCTCGCAGCGGACTTCGAAACCGAGGTCAATCGCTTTGCCACTTCTGCTCTGCACCTGAGAAGCGCCGCCGCCTTCGGGGATGTTAACGTAGGCCTTGTACCCGAAGAATGAGCCGATCAGCGCCCCGATAAAGATTACGATGATGGAAAGGTGCACCACATAAACCCCGAGCCTGCACCAAGGGCTCTTCTGGGCGAACAGGTGGAACTCACCGCCCTGTTCGGTCACCACCGACTCGGCGAACTCCGCCTTTAGGAACGCGGCAACCCGGTCCTTCAATTCGGCTGCAGACCCCTTAAACTGGATGCCCTTGACGTTGGCGAGGGTCTTCTCGAAGGCCTCATCCATGATCAGGACCGGTTCGGAGACAACCTTCCAGACCCGCGGCAGCCTCTTGATGGAGCAGCAGATCAGGTTCAGCGTCAAAAGGTAAAGCAGCAAGATGAACCACCAGGAGTGGTACATATCGAAGAAGCCAAGGGAACTGTACAGGCGGATCTTGGTCTCGCTGATCGTAGCCAGGTATTCACGTTGTGGCCCCTGGGGGATCACCGTTCCGATGATCGAGACCAGTGCCAGCCCGATTAGTAAGAAAATTGAGAGTTTCAAAGAGCAGAAGAAATCCCACAACTGCTGTGTAAGTGCCTGTTTATTCGTTGTCAAGGCAGTCTCCCCAAATAGATATTTGCATCTCCTGCGCGCCCCATTGTTTGAGGCAGTCGCAGCACCCTTGAACAAAGCGTCCAGTTGGAGTTACAAGAGATTGTCGTTCAAGATTAACCGAATCCCTTTAATCCCTTCCTTATAGCTAGTTACACCGTAGAAGCCCGGGCGTCTTTTTCCTGGAGATTGCCTGTACACAGGTTCGAGTATCAGACTATTGCTGCTCCCTTCCGTCAGCGTTATTTGCCGCTCCACGGCAAGGTCATCGGCCGGGAGGGCAAGTACAACCTTGTACGTTCCAGCTCTCAAACGCAATTTTGCAATAAACCTGTACCTGGTACCCTCTCCCACTTCAGTGTCCCGCACTCCATTGGATTCACTATCTTCCTCATGTGGAGCTCCTTGCAACTGTATGGCTTGACCGTCAATGTTAGCCAGCAGCTTGTACTCAGAGGTTCCATGAAGGTCCTTTGAAGAATAGATGCCGGGCTTATGGGTTTTAAGGGAGGAAGAAATGCGTAAATCTGCATAGCCAGACGGGACAACACCTCCGTTTGATATCTGCTCAAAAATGTCACTGCGAGTGCTGCTGTTATTGGCCTTTATCAATGCGGTACTGTTTGCACAACCGCTTACCACCATTATTGCAACCGTCGCCACCAACAAGGTAAGTTTTCTCATAACAGCTCCTATTCCGGTTATGGCGTAGCGTCGCCACGCCATTCGTTAAATTAGACAAACCAATCGCGGTTAAGCCCTACAGGTTGACCCCACATCCACTATCAACTGTCTGTATCTCAGCACAGCCGAAGCGAACATAAGGGCAACAGTTCCCCATACCTGTCATTACACGCAACACATCACTGCGGGTACTGATGATTGGAGGAATCAACCAGAAATTGAAAGGGAGGCGTAGTGCTTAAAGCGCATTACTGCCATTGAGGGGCAAAGGACAGATAATCCTTGCCGCTAGGCGAGGATATGCGGGGGAACAAACGTAGGAAGATATACTTCAGGTAAGGCTTTGAAAGACTCGAAGAAAAAGGACTGCGTTTCGAATCGGAAGCATTTCATCTCAATAAACGGCGAGGTGAGAGGCGACGCATGGCAGGGGCATTGGCAGAAGGAGTTGCAATGATCAGGTGTCTGCTCGGTCATGGGGCAGAGGGGGCACTGCTTCTCAACATCACTATAAACGGCGCAGTTCCCAGCACCTGCTACAACGGGCTCAGTAGCGTGCGCGCTCCGGCAATAGCCGGTTACGGAAATGGTAAGTACCACCATCACCATGAGGAAGGATATGGTTTTTTGAATATAATGTTTTTTCATGCTTCCATCGATATGTCATAAACATTGGTGAGTCAAAGTAACTAAAAAACACGAACAAATCAAGAATACTTTTCATTCCTTGCCGGCTTTTCCCGTGCAGCCGCATTAAGCAGGGCTTGGTAAATAATTTGCTTGGAGGTAGTGATTAGCCCCCGACCCCGCCTGCGGCGGTGTTTTGTCGAAGAGTAACTTGTTGTTTGCCTCCGGTTCGGCTATTTTCCTTGCGCAGCCGGAATGCGGAGACCGATTGTACACTGGTGCCATTGTGCCCGTTGATTAGCCTGGTCCGGGAGTTGGCGATTTTGTCATTGGTGAAGCATCCGCTATCCCGTTCAGAAGAGAGCCGTTATCCGACAACTCCCCTTCCGGCCTGCCTTATTTCTCTGGGAGGGCCGTGGTAATGAAGCAGAAGAAGACACCGAAGAAAAAGCCTATGCGGTTGCCAAAGCATCTGGTGCATCTCAACGCCTGTGCCGCCGGAATCGATGTCGGCTCAAGGAGCCACTTTGTAGCTGTTCCCGAAGGGGCGGACCCTCAGCCGGTCCGAGAGTTCTCCACCTTTACGGATGACCTTGAAGGCATGGCGGATTGGCTTATTTCCTGTGGCGTTACCACGGTAGCCATGGAATCAACGGGTATCTACTGGATTCCCGTCTTTGAGATTCTCGAAAGCCGTGGCATCGAGGTGAAGCTGGTCAATGCCCGTCACGCTAAGAACGTCCCCGGTAGGAAGAGCGACGTTCTGGACTGCCAGTGGTTGCAGCAGTTGCATACGTATGGTCTGCTCCGCGGCGCGTTTCGTCCTGCAGACCAGGTATGTGCGCTTCGCGCCTATGTCCGACAAAGGGCGACACTGGTAAGGGTCTCGGGATCCCACATCCAGCACATGCAGAAGGCAATGGCCCAGATGAATCTGCAACTCCATAACGTTGTAAGTGACATCACGGGAGTGACCGGGATGCGCATCATCAAAGCTATCCTGGCGGGAGAGCGCGATCCAAACAAATTGGCAGACTTCCGGGACAAGCGGTGCAAGAACGACGCGAAGACCATCGCTCGCTCGCTGCAAGGTAATTTCCGGCCCGAGCACCTGTTCAGCCTGCAACAAGCGGTGGAACTCTACGAGTTCTATTTGGCTAAGATCGCCGAGTGTGACCGGCAAATACTGGCACAACTTTCGGCTTTCGACGCCAAGGATACCGAAGGCGGTGCTGGTGGCGGCAAGCCTCCAGCCACTGTTGAAGAAGCTTTAATGCGCATGTCAGGCGTTGATCTCACGGAGATTAATGGGATCGACACCGCCTCTGCCGTGAAGATTATCTCCGAAATCGGCGTAGACATGAGCCGCTGGAGAACCGACAAGCACTTCACCGCCTGGATGTCGTTGTCCCCGGGAACCAAGATTACAGGTGGCAAGGTCCTCAGCAGTGCCACAAAAAAGAACGCGAACCGGGCGGCACAAGCTTTCCGCATCGCAGCATTTAGCCTAGCCAGATCAAAGAGCTATTTGGGCGGGTATTTCCGTCGCATGAAGGCAAGGCTGGGAGCACCCAAAGCGATAACGGCGACGGCCCGAAAGCTGGCGACCATAGTCTACGCCATGCTGAAGAACGGGACTTCTTACACCGACCTTGGCCAGGACTATTACGAGGAGCGGTACCAGTCGCGCCTCCTACAGAATCTGAAGCGTAAGGCTAAGCATCTCGGCTTCGAGCTCGTTCCAACCGCAGGTCAGATTGCTGCTTTGTAACTGGTTAAAAATCAAAGAGCTATTGTTAAGTTACTCAGAAGGCGAATCTCGTAACCGGGTTACGGGACCTGTAATTGTGTCATACTGAAAGGCGATTCTCGCCACGCTTCACGACCCTCATACACGAAACGAAAGAATTTGTGCATTTTGCTTGACACAAAATGGGCATCTGGATATCATTCCGCATCAAATTATGATAAATCCTACCTCCCTAAAATTCTTTGCGTCAATTCTCATCATGGCCCTTCTGATGGTTACGGCCAATGGCGTCTACGAAAGTGCCCACGCCATGAAAAACTTGGTGTCAACGGCAAGCGATCAGGTAACCCAACCAGAGTTCTCTGATTCAAATCAGTGCCCTACTTGCCCTCCTGACCACAAGGATTGTCACGTTTGCATTAACTGTGTCTGCCATTCCTTCTTGACCATTCAGCCATTTCAATTTATTTATACCCCCCCTGTTCTGGATCTCGTAGCACCTGAACGATTCAAGTTTTTGCCTAAAGTCTATCTTTCCAAGTTTATCCCCCCACAAATACACGCCTAAAGCGCAGCGACGGGAGCAAGTTGCCCTCACCTGAGGGCCGTGTATGCTTCTTCTTGTCGTATTGCGTCCGCAACCGTTCCAAACAATTCACTGAGACTACATAAGGAGGTTATTCCTTTGGGAACAACTGCATTTGCACGAGGAGCTTCGCTCTTGGTGCCAGGTATTTTCTGTATTTTGACGGCGACGTCAGTGCAGGCAGACGAGCCGAGGCTGACGCTGCCCCAGGCGATCGAGTATTCGTTGCAAAATAATGGCGGCCTCAAATCATTTCGTGATGAAAAAGGAATCCGTGACGCTGGCAAGGTCAGGGCAGGTCTTTTGCCGAACCCCTCCCTTGAAGTGGAGGCGGGCACTGGCGCTCTGACCGGCAGCAGCGCTGAGAACAGCCTCTCACTCGGGGTATCGCAGGAGTTTTTCCTGGCTGGAAAGCGCGAGAAGCGCTTGGCGATCGCCGAACGAGAGCTGGAGATGTACCGCTGGCAACTGGCCGATCAGGAAAGAGTGCTTCGCGAAGAGGTGAAGACGGCTTTCTATGATGTCGTTCTGGCTGAGCAGCGGGTAGCTTTGGCAGACCGTTCCATTGTGCTCAACAGGCAACTTCTCGATGTGACCAGGGAACGCCTGACGGCAGGCGATATCCCGGAACTGGAGATGAATCTGGTCAAAGTTGAATTGGCAAGAAGCGAAGGTGCCAAGATTGCTGTCGAGAAAGCCTCTCTGGAAAGCCATGCAAGACTGTGGACGATTATGGGTCTTCCTGTCAGGGAACTACACGCCGTTTCCGGAGACCTTAACTCCGTGATATCTCTCACAAAGACTCTGGCAGACCTGAAACAACTTGCACATGCTCAGCGTCCTGATGTAAAGGCGCTGGAGGCTGAAAAAGAGAGGAATGATGCCGACATTGTACTTGCCCGGTCCGAGGCAGTCCCCAATCTCACGGCGGGGCTTGCAGTCAAGCGTGACGCGACTTCCATCGAGGTTGGCGGTTTAGAAGGGAAAGATACGACCTACACCATAGGCTTGAAGTTTTCCATGCCCCTCCCCGTCTTTGACAAGAATCAGGCCGGTGTTCAGGAAGCGCGGGCCAAGCGAAGCAGCAGCGAAAGCCGCTTGCTTGCGGCCAGCAGGAATGTCGAAAGGCAGGTTGAAACGGCCTACGTCAGTTACCTGAACAGCAAGGAAGTCCTTTCCCTTTATGAGACCAGCATCGTTCCTCAACTTGAGGAAAACCTCAAGCTATCCATGGAGGCATATCGGCTCGGTGAGGTGGGTATTGTCGCAGTCATTCAGGAGCAGAAAAAATTTTTCGAAGTTAGCGAAGGTTATCTCACGGCGCTGCATGCACGCCAAATATCACTCGTAAAGCTCGAATCATCCGTGGCATCAGAACTTACCGGAGGTGTGCAGTGAACAAGAAAGTAGTCATTATCGGATTGATCCTCGCTATCGCCCTTGGCGGCGGCCTTATCTATCGATTCACACATCTCAAAAGCGGGGGCGGCGAACAGGCCGAGCACGCTGGAGAGGCCGGCCATAAAGAGGAAAAGAGCGGCCACGACGAGGGTAAGGAGGAGAAGGCAGGAGATCATGACGAGCACGAGGGCGAGGGCCACGTAGAAATGGCGACTGAGACGCAAAAGCAACATGGCGTCGCCCTTGCCGTGGCTCAAAAACAGCGGTTAGGAGGTGTGATCAGCGCCACCGGCAAGGTGGAAGCAAATGCCGACCGAATCGCCCACGTCTCGCCCCGCATCTCCGGCAAGATCGTTGCCGTCAGAGCCTCCCTCGGTGACAGCGTCTCTGTAGGTCAGCCCCTGGCTACCCTCGACAGCGTGGAACTCGGCGAAGCTATCAACCGTTATCACCAGTCAAAAACAAGGCTCTCCTTGGCCCAGTCGAACATGGACCGGATCAAGGCCCTGGTGGAGAAGAAAATTGCGGCACGCAAGGACATCCTGCAGGCCGAGACCGATTATAAGATGGCAAAGACCGAGCTGCATACCGACGAAGAGCGCTTGTCCCTGTATGGCGTCTCAGCTTCCGACCTTGCAGGGGACAAGCACAAAAGGCCCCTTTTGCCAGTCCGCTCCCCCATAGGCGGCATTATAACCGAGAAACACGCCATCGTCGGTGAGCTCTCCGACCCCTCCAAGAGCCTTTACACCGTAGCCGACCTCTCATCGGTCTGGGTGCTTGTCGATATAAACGAAAAAGACCTAGCCAAGGTTCGCAGGGGACAGGGGGCCATTGTCAGCGTCGGCGCCTTTCCTGACCTGAAGCTCAAGGGGCGCATCGCCTACATCGCCGACCTGGTCGACGAAGCGACCCGCACCGTCAAAGCAAGGATCGAGGTAGCCAATCCGGGTCGCAAGTTGAAACCGGAGATGTTCGCCACCGTTGAACTTGCGCTGCCCGCCGACACACCAGCGGTGCTGGCCGTGCCAGAGGATGCCCTTCAGGAACTGGAGGGGAAGAAGGTGCTCTTCGTGACTGAAAACGGCACCGACTTCGAGCCCAGAAAAGTTGAACTGGGCCGCACATCAGGGGGCATGGCCGAAGTAGTTGCCGGCTTGAAGGAGGGCGAGCGGTACGCCGCAAAGGGTTCTTTCTTGCTCAAGTCTGAGATGCAGAAAGGTGAACTCGGAGAGCATGGTCACTGATTTATATGGCGGCTGATTGCAGAGCAACAGCAATTTTCTGAACTGATATCTCTGCGATTCCAAAGGGAAGCAATGTTGATCCTAAAAACTTTATCACTGTTCATATTGACTGCCCTTGCCGAAATCATCGGCTGCTACCTGCCCTATCTTTGGCTGAAGAAAGGCGCTTCAGTCTGTCTTTTATTTCCAGCGGCCGTTGCCTTGTTTACCTTTGCCTGGCTCCTCTCGCTTCACCCACAGGCGGCTGGACGCGTCTATGCCGCTTACGGGGGGGTATATATTTGCGTTGCCCTCTGCTGGCTTTGGCTCATTGACGGCATACGTCCATCGTTATGGGATGCCTTAGGGGTTTTTATTTGCTTGATAGGCATGACAGTTATCATGTTTGCTCCTCGACATGCCTGAAATTATTCCACTTAATTATGAGGTACTAAACCAATGCTTGATAAAATATTACAGTTCGCGCTTCAGCAGCGCCTGCTGATCATTTTGGCCACGGCTATTTTGATCGGTTCCGGCCTGTGGGCGATGAATAAACTGCCGGTGGATGCGTTTCCGGACGTGACCAACGTTCAGGTACAGATCCTGACCCAGGCCGGGGGCATGGCCCCCACCGAGGTCGAGAAGCTGATTACTTTCCCGATCGAGACATCTATGGGCGGACTGCCCCGCCTGCACGAAATGCGCTCGCTCTCCAAGGTTGGTCTGTCAGTGATAACGATTGTTTTCGAAGATGGCGTTGATATCTACTTCGCCCGGCAACAAGTCTTCGAAAAACTTCAGCAGGCCCGTGACCGGCTGCCCAAGGGGATCGAACCCCAGATGGGACCGGTGACTACCGGTCTGGGAGAGATCTACCAGTACATCCTGAGCTCAGACACGTATGATGCCCGTGAGTTGCGTTCCATTCAGGACTGGCTGGTCCGGCCGATTCTGCGCACAGTTCCCGGCGTGACCGACGTCAACTCTTTCGGAGGTCAGGTGAAGCAGTACCAGGTAATGCTGGATCCCGGCAAGCTGAAGAGTTTGAATCTGACGATTCATGATGTGATGGAAGCAGTGGAGAAGAACAACGCCACGGTGGGGGCTGGCTACATCGAGCACCGCGAAGAGCAGTATATGGTGCGCGGCATCGGCCTGGCCCGTGGAGTGGATGACCTGAAAGACATCGTGGTGAAAAGTTCCGGAGGAACACCGATTCACGTACACGATGTCGGGGATGTGGCCATCGGCAACGAACCACGCCAGGGGGTCACTACCTACGACGGCAAAGGTGAGACTGTAGCCGGCATCGTCATGATGCTGAAAGGGGCCTCCAGCCGCGAGGTGGTGGAAGGCGTCACCAATAAGATCGAAACCATAGAAAAGGCCCTGCCCGAAGGGGTCAAGCTGACGCCGTACTACGACCGGACCGACCTGGTCTGGAAGACCATCCGCACCGTCGCCACCAACCTGATCGAGGGGGGCTTGCTGGTTATCGCCGTACTGTTCTACTTCCTCGGCAACGTGCGGGGCGCGATCATCGTGGCCCTGACGATTCCTCTCTCGATGCTGTTTTCCTTCCTGGGCATGCACTGGCTCGGTCTCTCGGCCAACCTGATGACCCTGGGAGCGATCGACTTCGGCATGATTGTGGACGGCAGCGTGGTCATGGTGGAGAACACCGTGCGCCATTTATCGGAACGCAAGGAGGGCGAGAGTACCCGTCATATCATCTTCACCTCAGCCCGGGAGGTGGCCAGGCCGATCCTCTTCGGGGTGTTCATTATCATCATCGTCTATCTTCCAATCGTCACCTTGACCGACATGGAAGGGAAGATGTTCTCCCCGATGGCCTTCACGGTCGGCTTTGCCCTCCTCGGCTCATTAATCCTGACTATGACCCTGGTACCGACTCTCTGTTCGTTCCTGCTCAAAGGGAAGGTGGTGGAAAAAAACCCGTGGCTGCTGGTCAAGATCCGTGACAATTATCTGCCGATCTTGCGACAGAGCCTGGCCAACCCCAAGAAAACACTCGTAATCACCAGTGCAGCCCTAGTCGCTTCTCTGCTCTTGGTCCCGTTTCTTGGGACTGAGTTCCTCCCTACTCTGGACGAGGGGAGCATGACGGTGCAATCCTTCCGGCTGCCGTCGGTTTCCGTTACTGATACGGTCAAGACTACGGCCGCTGTAGAAAAGGTGATCAAATCATTTCCCGAAGTGGAAACAGTCGTTGCCAGGGCCGGACGGGCCGAGATTGCCTCTGACCCGATGGGGATCGACATTTCCGATATCTTCGTGAGCCTCAAACCCCGCAACGAATGGACAACAGCCAAAACCAAAGATGAGCTGGTGGACAAGATGCGGGATCGGCTAGCGAACATCCCCGGCATGACCTTCTCCTTCAGTCAGCCAATTGCGCTGCGGGTCGATGAACTTGTCTCGGGGGTCAAATCCCAGATCGCCATCAAGCTCTATGGTGAAGACATGGAGGTCCTCAAAGCCAGGGCCAATGAGATTGCTGAAGTCGTCAAAAAGGTGGAAGGCGCCGCCGACGTACAGGTGGAAAAAGTCTCGGGGCTGGCCTACCTGCAGGTGGAGGTCGACCGGGCTGCCATCGCTCGCTACGGTATCAACGTGACCGATATAACCGAGGTGCTGGAACTGGCCTCGGGCGGTAAGGAGGTCTCGGAGCTGTTCGAGGGGCAGAAGCGTTTTGCTGTGGCGCTACGCTTCCCGAGTAGCCTTTCGGATAATCCGGAGAAGTTTGGCGAACTGCTGATCTCCGCCCCCGACGGGGCACGCATACCGCTGAAGCAACTGGCGAAGGTCAAGACCGAAGAGGGGCCAGCCCAGATCTCCCGCGAGAACGGTTCGCGCCGGATCGTGGTGGAGTGCAATGTGACCGGCCGGGACATCGGCAGCTTTGTGGCTGCGGCTCAAAAAGCCCTGGATGCAGGTGTCAAACTGCCGGCTGGTTACTTCCTTGAATGGGGCGGGCAGTTCGAAAACCAGCAGAGGGCCATGGCGCGACTGGCGGTGATTCTGCCCATCTGTCTAGCATTGATCTTTATCCTGCTCTTTTCCACCTTCAACAGTATCAGGCAGGCGTTCCTGATCATCCTGAACATTCCCTTCGCGCTGATCGGCGGCATCGTGGCCCTGTTCCTACGGGGGTTGCCGTTGTCGGTCTCCGGAGCCATCGGTTTCATCGCCCTGTTCGGGGTGGCGGTACTGAATGGTATCGTGATGGTCTCCTACTTCAACAAACTGCGTGAGGAGGGGCAGTCGCTGGACGAGGCAATTACTAACGGGGCCGCCATACGCTTGCGGCCGGTCCTTATGACCGCTCTGGTTGCGTCGCTAGGCTTCATCCCCATGGCTCTCTCTCACGGTACCGGCGCCGAAGTGCAGCGCCCGCTAGCCACGGTTGTCATCGGTGGACTTATTACCTCAACCCTGCTCACGCTGGTGGTGCTCCCGACCCTATACCGCTGGTGGGAGCGAAGAGCGGAGCTTAAACTTAGACAACAAGAGGATTTCGAATGAAACAGATAATCGCATACATTAAGCCAGTTGTGCTTGAGCGGGTAACTGAGGCCCTCCGGCATATCGAAGGACTGACCGGCATGAGCGTTATGGAAAACAGCGGATTTGGCCGAGGTTACGGTGCAGGTCGCCAGGTAGATGACGGTCAGATCACCTACTTCATTAGGAACATGCGCCTGGAAATCATGGTCTCTGACGCCATCGTCTGGGATGTGGTGGATGCCATCCGCCAACAGGCCTGGACCGGCGAACATGGTGAAGGGAAGATTTACGTCGTTGACGTTGTCGAGGCCGTGCGGATACGGACTAACGAGAGGGGCGACGCAGCGGTCTAACCGCAGGGGAGTGCTTTATGAAAAGGATCAAGTTGTTAGCATTGATGATTATCTTGACAGTGCTAAGCGGTTGCGCTGAAAGTTCCGCGCTTATTAGAGCGAACAGCACAAGCCTGCGCACCAACGTCTTCGAGGAATTGAGCAACGGGAGACCTGTTCCACCGGGGTTCAATAAAATGCGCTTCACTGCCACGCTGAAGACTCATAAGCCCGGAATCTATTCAGCAAAGGACATCCATGGAACGCCGGATTACAAACTGCTTCTGAACGTCGACGGCCAGGCGGTACTGCTGCAAGCGACCTTGCATGAGGAAAGTGATGGCATCAGGTACATGTTCAGCAAGGATCTGCTCCTGAGGGCAGGGCGCCACACGGTTGTTGTGGCACTTCCGGAAGATGAAGTCGCCGTAAAAAGGGAGGTAACCCTGGTTGAAGGAGAGGCGAGCAGCCTGATCGCGGAACCGGTGTACGGCAAGGTCCCAGGCAAAAGGCGGCCAAGCGCCTACAGCGGGACCAGCTTTGAGGAAGGGATCAAAGGGATCAGGTTAAAGTTCAACGACCGGTACAATTAGCCCCTAGCTGGCGGGAGAGGACACGCGTCCCTCCCGCTCAGTTGCAAGAAAGCTCACTCTCGCTGAATTTTTCGGTATTCGTTTGAATGCTCAACTGTGGAGATTACTTCAGCAGAAAAAACTCATGCGAAATAAATTACTTAGAACAATATCGGCAATCGTGCTCTTCACCATAGCTACAATGTTCTCCGGGATGTCTCCAGTTATCTTTCTTCTGAGATCGGTGAACGTTCAGGCTGGTGGCAACCACTGCAACACAGACGCAGCTCAGAGCTGCCCTTTTGCTTGTGCAACAACAGTCTGTCCATTGTGTGTTTGTGTCATCGGTGATGCCTTGCATCCACTTGACGTTCGCGCCACTCTGCACTTTGCAGAGCTTCACCGCCTGGACCTTCAGCAGCCGATCCCAAGTCCATTCGTGGACGAGATCTTTCACCCTCCGAGATTCTCGAAATCTGCTTGATAATGCTAGTAGACGCTAACTCTAGATCCGGCTGACAACTTAAAAGGAGGCTACATCATGAAGAGATTGACCATGTCTGTATTTGCTGTTGTTGTTGCACTCAATGCAGGGATTGCTTTTGCTAGCGGAGAGGTGCAAAGCAAGAATGACTGCCTGCTTTACGGAAAGGGCTGTCCTAATGTATCGCTTAGTCTACCCGAGCGGATAGCTAAATTAAATATAGAAATCACAAAAGGCGAAAAGGTGTACACGCCAGATGAGCTGAAAAGGCTCGAATCAAGACTGAAAGAAGACAACGAAACCATGGATGTATTGCAAAGGGGCGGAAACTAGCAATGAGCGCACGATCTCTCACAGCACCAAACGAGTAAAGCGTATCATTTCCATATTCCGCCATATTTAGTTAAATCCAAAAGGACCGCGACTCTTCACTAGGTGTTGCGCTTCACATATTTGTTATGGGCACACCCTATCCTCCTCGGGGGGTGTGCCGCTTTTTTGAACGGACCTCATTTACATCAATCATTTTTTTTCCCTTCCTTATTTTTCACCCCAAACAACTTACCAAGACGACCAACTTCAGTACCAACTGAGGTGGGCGCCTCCATCAGCGGATCATCGAAATTGGATCGCACATCAGTCTGTCATAGCAACTTAAAATTTCATTTCAAGACCCTCACGAAGTGTCATAGCGTCAATTCATCCTTAAGATTTTGAAAATATGACCGATATTCGTACACATGCTGCTAATTTAGGAAAGTCACCTGGAGGGTTTTATGAGATTAGTGAGAGTTTTGCCTTTTTTAGTTTTCTCTGGCTTGCTTCTTTTGACTGGACCAAGCTTTGCCGAAGAGATTAAGAAGATACAAGACAACTCATTTCTGCTAGAGGAGGCGTACAACCAGGAGGATGGCGTTATACAGCACATCCAAGTATTTCAGTACCTGAAGAAATCAAAAGACTGGCAATATTCCTTTACGCAGGAATGGCCCGCTCCAAAGCAGGCCCATCAGCTCTCCTACACCATCCCGGCAGCGCATTTAGACGGCGCTGACACCACCGGCATAGGCGACGTGCTCCTGAATTATCGCTATCAGGCAATAATGCAGGACCGGGTGGCTTTATCTCCTCGCCTTTCGCTAATTCTCCCCACGGGTGATTACAAAAAAGGGCTCGGAACCGATACCGTTGGCTACCAGATCAATATCCCACTGAGTGTCGAGTTATCGGACAAAGTTGTAACACACTGGAACATGGGAGCGACGTTTACTCCGCGGGCAAAGGATGTTGCAGAAGAGCGGGCAAATATTCGAGGATTCAATTACGGAGCCAGTCTAATTTACCTAGTTAATGAAAATTTCAACCTTATGTTGGAAACAGCTGGGACCAGCGTTGAAACTTCCCCGGTCAACGGTTTGTCAGCAACCGAGAGTACTTTTTTTATTAACCCGGGGATGCGCTTTGCGATCAACTTCAGATCAGGGCTGCAGGTCGTTCCAGGTTTTTCCATCCCCATAGGAGTCGGTCCTTCTGAAGGTGAATACGGAGGACTTTTGTATCTGTCTTTTGAGCATCCGTTATTTTAGTTAACCGTTGTCTTTCGTTCTGAATTATGGTCTGGCAAATGCGCCGCAGCGAGGCGATTCTGCTCCTACGTCAGGCGCTAATTCTCCATTGAAACAGGCTTTCCTTCCTAGTTCTTGTTGGCTTGAAGGCCCTTCCGCTCCGCCTCGTTGTCGAGGTACGTCAGCCTGAGTGCCTCGTCAAAGTTAATTTTTCTGCCGCCGAACGATACTACGAAATCGTCGGCCCCAAGCTCGGTTCGAAACGCAAGCATTATCTTGCTTCCATTGCATTCAACGGCATTGTCATAACGAACCCACCAGCTTTTTTGGGCGTCTGCAAGTTTATGGTCATTGTAGTCCGCCGCAAGTATCCGCTTCGGCTGCCGCCCCGGCTGTTCAACCAGATCGGCCAGCAGACAGTGAAGCCCGCACTCCGCGCGACTCGTCCCGTCAGTGTATTCGACAGTCATTCGAGTGTGGGCACAAACCTTTCTGCTCATGCCACAATGTAGGCACTCCGGATACTGCAACAAATCCTTCGGCGTTAGATGGCCAAAGGCGTAACTGGCCACAAACACCAGAGCCATAATGGCAACCGTTACCTTCAATTTTGCTTTCATAAGCGGCTCCTGCTTGTCACATTAATTCCATCATGGTTTTATCGAAAAGCTCCTGGGTAATCTCACCGACTACAACTTTCTTTGCTACGCCATGTCGGTTGATGAAAAAGGTCGTCGGGACTGACTTAACTCCATATTTTTTCGCAGCAATCAGGGCCGGGTCCAGAAACACCGGATACGATAATTTCAATCCCCTGGCAAATACCTCCACGAGGGCTTTGGGGTTCCCCATGTTTATGGCAAGAACCGCCAGGTCTTTGTCTCTGTATCCTTTACTGAGACTATCCAGTTTCGGCATCCCGGCGACACACGCTCTGCATCCGGTAGCCCAGAACCTTAGCACTACAGGTTTACCTCTAAAGTCGGATAATTTAACTGTTTTTTCGTTCATGTCCAGCACACTTATTTCAGGTGCTGGTGTACCGATTTTCCAACTCTGCTCTTTGGCACAGCCTCCAATGACGAAAGCAACAAGCACTGTGACCACCCAAATTGTAGCAAAGCTTGTAAATCCTGTTTTCGGTCTTTGCATGCTACTGTACCTTTCCATGCTGCAATCTGACGGTTCTGTCTGAGAATTCAGCCAATTCGGGGTTATGGGTTACCAGTATAATAGTCCTCCCCTCGCCATGGAGTTCCTTGAAGAAATCAAGGATGATCTCTTCGTTCGCTTCGTCTAAGTTGCCGGTCGGCTCGTCTGCCAAGATGATGGCGGGTTGGTTGATGAGCGCCCGGGCGATGCAAACCCGCTGCTGCTCCCCCCCGGACAGTTGGGAAGGGAGATGGCCGATCCGGTGCGACAACCCGACCCGCTCCAGCACTTCCGCCGCGTCGCCCCTGTCGATCATGCCGTGGTAGTACTGGGCCAACATGACGTTCTCAAGCGCGGTCAAGTAAGGGACCAAGTGGAACTGCTGGAACACCAGGCCGATCTTCTCCCGCCGCACCACTGCGCGCTCCCGCTCGTTCACAGTTGAGGTATCGACCCCGTCCAGGATGTAGCGCCCCTCAGTGGGTGTGTCGAGCAGCGAAAGGAGATTCAGCATGGTGGTCTTGCCGGAGCCGGACGGTCCCATGATGGAGACCCACTCTCCCTCCCTGACCTGCATGTTGACGTTGTCTAGCGGCGTCACGCTACCGTACCTCTTGGTCAAACCTATAGTCTCAAGCACTATCTTTTCCATATAGTATTCCCCTTGAAAATTCCGAAAGCTAGCAAAGTGATTCAATTTAATCGGGCAAAAAGCGGCAATCTACTCCTCTTTCAGCACCTGAGCCGGCACCACACGGACCGCCATCCTCACCGGCAGCGCCGCCGCAAGAAGTGCTGCGGCTATCGAGGGAACCAGGGTCACCGGGAGCACGATGAGGCGAAACGAGATGAAGGAGCCGAACACCGCCTGCCCCAGCAGTTGGGCCAGGAGAAAGCCGAGCACAAGGCCAGCGGCTACGCCGGCCAACCCTATGGTCAGGGTCTCGGAAAGGAACTGACGTATGATGTCGCGGTCGTCGGCCCCGATCGCCTTCATCAGGCCGATCTCTCGGGTGCGCTCGGAAACGATGGCAATCAAGGTGGTCATAACACAGAGGGTGGTCACGGTAAGGATGATCGCCGCGATAATCGCCATCAGCCCCTTGATCTTGTCCAGGATCTTGCCATCCGAGTGGGACACCTTGCGTATCGGCTTGGCGTCCAGGCCGGGGAACTCCGCCTCCATTCGGCTGGCGAGCTGGTCGATGTCCATCCCCTCGGTAACGATGCTCAGCATGGCGTGGTTCACCTTGCCCTGCTGCCCCAGGATCTGCCCGGCCATGTTCAGGTTCACGAAGATCTGCTCGTCCTCGGCCTGCCCGGTCTCGGCGATCCCCTTGATGGTCAGGCTCTTCTGGAAGCCGGTCTCGTTCTTGATCACGTTGACGCTGTCGCCCACCTTGAGCTCCATGTTCTTGGCCAGGGTCTTGCCGATCATGCAGGACTCGTCGTCGAAATCGACGCTGATCCACTTGCCGTCCACCTGCCAGTAGGGCGAGAGCTTCTTTAGGCCGGAGAAATCGACCCCGGCCAAAACGGCGTTGCCCAAGTCGAGCCGCACCACCCCATAGACGTAGGGTGAGGCGCCGATCAGCTTGTCGGCCGGGACAAGCGCCACCGATTGCCTGATGGTGCCGGTCTCGGCGGTGCGGTTGGCCAGGGCGGCCTTGGGACCGATGAAGAAGTTGGCACCGTAGGCCCTGAGCTCGCGGCTCATCTTGGCCGAGATGTCGAAGTAGACGCTGGAGAGCGCCGTGATGATCGAGGCCCCGATCATGATGGAGAAAAAGGTGATCGAGACCCTGTTCTTGCGGATCTTGAGCGACTTGAAAAGCACCAGCCAGAACATGCGCCCGCGCGTCACGTTGGCCGCGTTAACGTCTGCCATGGAGCACCTCCGCAGGATAGAGTTTGGTGATCAGCCTGGAGGGCATCAGCGAGCCGGCCAGCGCGATCAGCACCGAGATGGCGACGTTGACCGGAATCACCACCCAGTTGAAGGAAACCAGAGAGCCGAAGATGGAGAGCCCGATGATCTGGGACAGACCCGCCCCCACGGCGCAGCCCAGGAGCCCGCCGATCACCCCGACCAGTGCGGCCTCGCTCAGAAAGAGCAGGTAGACCTCGCGGTCCGCGGCGCCCAGCGCCTTGGTGAGGCCGATCTCCTTAGCCCGCTCCATGATGGTGGTCACCATGAGCGAGGAGATCCCCAGCCCCGAGGCGATGAAGGCAGCGATGGTCACCACGATCATCAACAGCTGGATCTTGTTTATAACCGCCCCCTCGCTTGCCGCCACCTGCCAGATGGGACGGGCCGCGATGTTGGGGATGGCTTCCTCGATCTGGTGCGTTATCGCGCTCACGTAGGCGGTGCAGTACCAGCGGTCGTACTCCAGTGAATCAAGGGCCTCATTGCTCTGCCTCGCCTTGCGCGACAGCTTGTCCTCGGGGACCGTCAGAGCGCTCACACTGACCGACTGCACCTTCCCCTCCAGCGCGGCGAAGCGCTGCACAGCGGCTAGCGGGGCGACCAGGGCGGACTCCTCGGTGCCGCCGGTAGTTAGGATCCCCTTTACGGTGAAGATCTCCTCTCCTCCCCTGTCACCGGACATCCTGAGCTTGACCGGGTCGCCCGGCTTCAGGTTAAGCTCCCTGGCGATCTGGGCGCCGGCCAGGACGGCAGCACCGTCCTCCTCGGCGGGCCACTCACCCTTCACCTGCCAGAAGGGGTTGATCACCTTAACCCCGATGCGGAACTCATCGTCGCCGGCAACCGCAACCCGCTTGTCGAAGTTGGTGCCCAGAAGCGGCACACGCTTGGGCGTGCCCACCAGTTCGGTCCCCACCTTGAGGAAGGGGGCGTAACCCACGATGTTGTTGGCCCAGAAGATCTCCTTGATTTTGGGGAGCTCCATTTCGTCTATCAGCACCTGCCCCTCCAGCGGATTGTAATCGACCCCGCCGATCTCCAGGGAGATGTTCTCGCTCTTGGGCACCAGGTTGATGTTGGCGCCGTACGATTTCATCTCCTTGGACATTTTGTCTCCCACGTCGATGGAGATGTTCATCAGGGCGGTGATCAGGCTTGCCGCCAGGACTATGGTCGCGGTGGCGAGGGCCTTCCTCCTCCAGCCTTTCACGAAAGACTGTCTGAGCATGAGAAAAAACATGGCAATAACCTCTCTTTTGAATTCTGCTAAGGCAGACCTGAGCCTCGGATTCAGTTCGACGCTACCGTCTCCTGGAAGCCCTGCACCCGATAGTACCTGGCCTGCTGCTGCCCCACGTAGCTCTCGGGGGACTTTTGGAACTTGTCCCCGGATTCCTCGGACTCGAAGAAGTAGGTCCGCCCCTTGTACTCGTGACGATAGGGAGCCTTGGAGCTGTCCAGCTCCTTGCCAGTGACCGGGTCCTTCACCTTCCGGGACACCACCTCACTGAAGTACTTCGCCCCCTTGTCCAACTCCTCGACGCTCAGCACCACCTTGTTCCCCTCGATGCTGTGCACCAGCGGTATCGGGTTGCAGCCCCCCGCCTTGCCGATGGAGGGGCGGAAGATCCGGACGTTGCAGGCGATGCAGATCACCTCGTTCTTCTCCTGGATGTACCCCATGTCGCCGCAGAGCATGCAGGCGTCGTAGACCACACCGATCTTGTTGCCCTGCCCAAGGGAGCGATTGATCAGGAAGAAGCGGACCACGTGGCCGTCGTCGGTCACCATGGCATAGCGGTGCAACCCGCCGTCCTTGACCTGGTCGATACCAATTTTAATCACACCGGCGGCGTCGGGGGTCATCATAGTGGGGGGGGTGATCTTGACCGGACGCGAGGCGTACAGGTCGTAATAAAGGCAGACGGCGAAGATGACACCGACACAGGTCAGGGCTCCCTTGAACCAGCGCAGTTCTCGGAGCACCAGGCTACGCGCCTTCCTGCGCTGCGCTTTTTCCATCTGCGCCAGTTCTTGGGCTGCGACCGTGGGCCTGCGCCGCAAGAAGAGCAAGGCTAGCCCAGCTATCAGGAGCGCCTGGACATAGGGGAGCAGGTACAGGTACTTGTTGACCTTGGCCACGAAAGAAAGGCGCAGGCTGGTAAGCCCGATCAACTCCAGTCGCATCAGACCAAGCATCAGCTCGGAGTTCCACTGCACGGCAAGGAGCAAGGAGGAAATTAGGAGTATGATGCGCAGCACTCCTGCGCCGCTTCTGCCGGCCAAGTGGGAGGTAAGCGGGATCAGCAGCAGGATAAGGGCCAGGCCCAGCAGCACGCCGCCCAGGTTCAGGATCAGCTCCGTGTTAAGCACGGTGACCGTGGTGAGCGCCTGCTCGGCAACGTGAACCGCGAAGGAGAAGCTGCCGGCGGCGCTCAGTGCGGCCAGAAAAAAGAGCGCTGCGCCCCATTTGACCCGGGACAGCGGGCCCTCCCCCTTGCCGGCCAGAAAGAGCGCGGCAGCGTTGCCCAAGGCGGCCAGGATGGCGCAGCCGAAAAGGGTGGCGCGTGCCGAGGTCAGGGTCTCCAGGCGCAGCGCGACGGGATAGACAGCGGCGCCGGCCACAAGCCCCAGGGCCAGGGAGAGCAGCACCGGACGGGTTGTCCTGGCCCCGCGCAGCGGACACCAAAGGGCCAGCAGCACTCCGGTCAGCAGAGATACCGCAATAAAGGCATGAATTAAATGCACCAGATAGGAAAGCATCGTCTTCTCCGTAACAGGGCTTTATTGATCCGGCAACGGAACTAGGCGGCCAGCGGTGTCGAAATTACACCCGGGCGCCAAGCGGCAGGGATCGCGACCCCGGTGACGCCAAGTTCGATCAGCGGAGCGATAAAGAGCTCAAACAACAGATGCGAGTTCCCCCTCCCGGCGGGAGGGGGACTCGCTCTTTGGTTCATGGAGAACTGTCGGTTTCGGAAGGCCCTACTTAAGCGGCACGAACTTGAACTTGTAGTCCACCGAGAAGGCCTGGAACCACTTGCCCACGCCGGTGGCCGTGTCGGTGTGGCGCCCGAACCCCTGCTTGGACGGGTTGTCGATGTTGAAGGTTACCTTGTAGTTGCCGGCACCCATCATCTTGACATTGGCGCCGTAGTGCGGGCCGTCCTTGGCCACCATCGGCATGAAGGTCCCCTTCTTGGTGGCGCCGGTGTCCAGGTTCACAAGGTTGTAGCTCACGGTGAGGTGAGGGATCCACTCACCGGCGCCGAAGCCGTTCTTGTTGCCCGGGATGGCGTGGATGTCGGCTTCCAGGTGGATGTCGGCCTGGGAGGCGGGGAGGTCGGAGCCGCGCGGCTCCATGTCGATGGGGAGCAGGTAGACGGCGGCGATGTTCATGCCGTTGATGTTCTTGCCCACAGCGTCAATCGGGTACTCCTTGATCCTCTCGGCCCAGCAGGGGAGCGCAGCGACACTCATGAGACCCACCAGCACAGTTACTGCAAAAAGCTTCTTCATACTTCCTCCTTTGTGATTTCAGACCATAAGCCCGATTGGGTTAACTTTTGTGGGGCGCCGATTCCCCGGGGCGCTCCTTTCATATGCGGCCGGCCGATCTGGGCCAGCCGCCACTTGTGTCCGGCCGGGTTGCTACCCCTCGGCACTCCGAGCCGCAGGAACGGCCCGCTGCTTGGCCATCACCACCAGGGCTGCCAGGGCCGCTAGGATGATGAGCAACTGCGGCACCAGGGTCTGCAGGTAAGGGTATATCCCCATGAAGCCGACGCTGGGTGCCCAGGAGACCAGGGTGGACTGGACCATCTTAGCCTCGATCAGCTCCATCATGCCGTTACCCACGAAGACGAAGGCCATGTAGTAGAGCAGCACGCCGGTGCACAGGAAGAAGGGACGGATGGGAAGCTTGAGCGCGCCGTAGCGCATCCCCAGGTAGATGGCGATCAGCAGGACCGAACCGGCTACGAACCCACCCGCCACCGCGGTGAGCCCCGTAGTCGAGGCGCCAGAGGCCAGCGCCTGGTAGAAGAGCACAGTTTCAGCACCCTCCCGGTACACCGCCAGAAAGGCAGCGAACCAGAGCGTCTTGAGCGACCGGGAGCTCAGCGAATCCCCCACCTTGTCCTTGATGTAGGAGACCCACTTCTGGGACTCGGCCTTGGAGATCAGCCAGTAGCTCACGCTGAACAGAACCAGGGACGCGAGCAGCATGGTCCCCCCCTCCAAAGCCTCCTGGCTTGCTGCGGAGATCTTGAAGACCCACTTGACCAAGAGCGCGGTGACCAGACTTAGGACCAGGGCAGCGATGCACCCGTTGTAGATGACCTTCAGCTTGTCACTGTTGCCGCTCTTAACCAGATAGGCGATGATTGCCGTGATGATCAGGATCGCCTCGATCCCCTCCCTGAGGATGATCATGAGCGAGTACAGGAACAGTGCGATCGGGGAATCTGTGCCGCCTCCCAGCATCTCGGCCGCCTTCTCGAAATCGAGCTTCAGTGCGGCGAAGTTACCTTGGACCGTCTCCACAGGAACACCAGCCTTCATTTGGCTGATGATCATGTTGATGTGCCCTTCCAGCTTGGCCTTAAAGTTGGCGTCACGCGCCCCAATCTTACCTTCCATGCCGCTGGCTTCGAAGATGTCGAAGTAGACGTTCTGGACCAGTTCCACCGCCCCCTGTGCATCCCCCTTCTGATAGAGCTCGATCGCCTTCTCGATCTCGGCGAAGATGCTGGCGTTGACCTTGGCCCAGTCTTGGTCACCGGATTGCGAGGGAGCCGGGGCGGCGCCCTTTTCGGCGCTGGCGCCGTCAACCAGCGGCAGCCCCGGCAGGTCCTCGCCCAGGCCGGTGATCAAGGCGTCCACCTGGAGCGCCACCTTCTCCGGGGCAGCACCCGCTTGGATCTGGCTGGCGATCCCTGTGAACCCCGCGTTGTTCTCGTAGTCCTTCTTGAGCGACTTGTGGCGCCTGACGGCGGTTTCGAAGAGTGAGTTCTTGTAGTCGTCGTACTGGGTCTGGATCACCAGGTCTGCGGCGCCCTTGGCGTCCCCCTTGCGGTAGGCCTCCATGGCCTTGGCAAGGTTTGCCTCAATGTTGTTGAACGACTGCTGCCAGACCGGCTCGACGGCGCCCGCGCCCTCTGCGCCCTCTGCGCCCTCTGCGCCCTCTGCGCCTTGTGCGCCCTGCTGCGCGCCGGCGTCGTTCGAGGCTTCCGCAACGAGCTCATATCCCCCCTCGAGCTTTGCAGTGGTGCTCTTCAGGTCGGCCATGAAGGCGGCGATTTTCTTCTCGATCGCCTCGGCGGGCTGCTTTTCCACGATCATCTTACGGATCAGGACGAACTCCTGCTCCAACTCGTAGTTCTTCTTGGCCGAGATATTGATCCGGATCGGCCCCTCGAGATTCTCGAACACCTCAAGGTAGGCCGCCTGCGCCTTGAGCTTCGCCTCCTGCCCCTTCCCTCTCTTGTACAGGTCGAGCGACTCGTTGAGAATGGCCCCGATCTCCTCGACCATCCCCTTATAGTTCAACGCCTCCTCGGCCCGGACACTGGTGACCACGGCTGTTGCCAGCAGCGCAAACAACACCAGGCCCACACCCGCCGCCCTAACAATTCCCAGACATCTCTTCATATTCGCCTCTCCGAGCTTAATATCTTGCCGCGCCGTCGGGACGGGCAACAGACGATGCCCCTCCCGGCTTGGAAGGGGCATCGGGTGACCTTGTTAGCGCTTCAGCGGAATCCGCTTGGTCCAGTCGTAGTTGAACACCAGCATCGCGTAGCCGTAGTCGACATCCCTGTCGCTGCCGGTGGCGTCGCGGAAGAACTTGCCGGTGAAGAAGCGGTCATAGCCGACGATAAGCGAGTAATCCTTGCTCATGGAATAGGTCAGGGTGAAATCTGCCTCTACGCCCACATTCCGGCTAAAGCCCTCCTGCACGTAGCCGGCTACGAATTTCCGACCGGTCGCGCTGAAGTTGAGCATCCTCTGAGCCGCCGTGCCGACCGGGATGTCGATACCCCACCCGACGGTGTAGACCTGCATGCCGCTTGCGTGGCTGTCGCCGACGTCGAGCCCGGAAAGGTCGCCGACCAGCCCCATGTCGCCCACGAGGGAAGAATCGTTGTTGGAATTGCGGAACTCCTTGTTGAAACTCTCCCCGTTGGCCGCGTCCTGGCTGCCGGAGCCGAGGGCGTAGCTCAGGAAGACCGAGTTGTCGTAGTTGCCAACCTTGAACTCACCGGTCAGGTCAATATGCCCGCCGAAGGCGCTGATCTTGTCGTTTACTCCGGTATTCCCGTTGAAGAGCCTACCCGTCTGGTAGACCGCCTCATATTCAAGTCCAAACATGCCGACCGAGCTGAGGCTTCGGAATCCCATGGTGTTCAGGCGCTCTCCAGACTGGCGGTCATCCGAGCCGGTGTCCCTGAACAGGTAAGCCTCGATGGTGTTGTCTTCGGCAGGCTCGTAGGTCAGGTAGGCACCGGTAAGGTTCCCCTTGACCCCGTCGCGTGAAGGATAGGCATATCTGCCCCCCAAAAGGTCGACGGTCAGATAGTTGAGCCACGGCAGCGCCGGCTGCACCCTGAGCCGGGCCGCGTCGAAGGTCAGTCCGTTGAAGAAAGAGTCCGATCCCAGTACGAAGGCGCTGCCGTAGTTAAACTCCTGACGCCCGGCCTTCAGGGCGAGCCAATTTTTACCAGGCACGTCCTCCCTTGGGAGCTTCGCCTCTACGAAGCCCTGGTACAAGGAGAGGTCATGATCACTGCTCTCACCGGTAAAGCCGTAACCCTGCCCCTCGAGGTGGATGTCGAGCCAGTTGGTCGGGTGATAGTAGGCGAACGGCTTGACGCGGTACAGGAGGCGTCCCGAATTGTTGCCAGGGGTGTAGCTGGCTTCGGGGAGATTGAAATTGCTTTGTCCTTCACCACGCATGAACCCATTAACGCCGACCATGTACTTGTAGTACGGAACGCCTACCGGCTCTACCTGAACCAGAAGCTGTTCGACTGTCCGCCTGATCTGGCGGTAACCATCGATTTTGAAGAGATCGCTCTCCAAAGCCACTATCAGAGTTCGAATACTCTCCAGATCGTCACGCGAAACGGCCTGGGTTCCTTCTTTGTCATATTTCTCAGCCAGCTTGGCCAACGTTGCAGTGAAGCAATCGAGCAACTGCTCCTTGGGGCAAGGCTTACCTTCCGGGAGCCTCTTCTCGACTCCGAATTTTTCCGCCAACTCCGCTGTTGCTTTGTATGCCCAGTGTTGGCTGTCAACCTGTGCGGGGATCTCGCCTTCAGCCTGGGTCACGCTCTCCAGCTGTGCGGGGATCTCTGCCGCCTGCTGATCCGAGAGGGTCACGCTCTCCCGATGCTCCTTCCCGTCCTGAGCGAACGCCGATCCGCTAGCCAAGAGCGACGCCAGTAATGAAATAGACAGTGCTGCCCTCATCTTCATCTGCATTTTTCCTCCTCCTTTGTAGTTCAAGAACCTGCGGGGCCGTCGATTGCCCCGCAGGCCGAAATCGTTCAATAACGCAAAAAAGTGGCCGCCCTGATACGAATGTGAAAATTATTATCAACTAATCAAGAAGGGACACCGCTGGCTGAGACCTAAGAAAGGAAAGGGCGCGTCCGCCTCACCTTCTTGAGCCAGGGGCCAACAGGAGCTGGTTAAATCACAGTTGCAGAGCCAAAGTTAGCGAAGTAAGCCGTTCAACAAGGCAATGAATGCTCGCCCTGCAGCGTCAGACACTGCCTACACACCCTCTAAATTCCAGCTTGAGTGCATTTTTTGGGGAACGCCGCACTGAACTTGTGCGATGGCCCCTTCTCTCCGATTCGGTAATTGTGCCGCACGTGGTGCCGACCAAGTGGTCGTGGTGCCTCGTGGCGCCCCATTTCTGTCGCGCGCTCATAGCGGATAACGCCGTCGCCAAGGTGGATCTCTCGGGCGATTCCGGATTTAACGAACAGCTTCACGGCGCTGTAGATGGTGGCATGGCGGACCTTCAGGTTCCTGGTATGCAGGACAATGAAAAGCTCATTAACATCAAGCTGGCGGTCGAGATCGATGAATTGATCAAGAATGATATTGCGTTGCTTGCTGGCATTGATCCCTCTGTCGGACAAGTACTCTCTGAAGATTTCTTTCGGGTTTTGCATCACGAAACCTCGCTATTTGAGGGGATGCCCCCACCAATGCCCTTAACTACAATGACATCCACTTTCAACACTATCCCGCAAATCGATAGCAGTAACTATCACAGGGCTATGCTGACGGGCACACTTACGGCACTTTTCTGAGCACAATTTCAACGGTAAGAAAAAATCTGATTACCCGATCTGGCTGGCTTACTGCGGCTGGCTTATTGAGCGGAGGAATTAAACGGATTTTGAAAATCGTGTTCGATTTATAATTGAACTTTCGCAACTAGTCAAGAACATTTTCTAGGCAAGAGATTAATTTTTTCGTGAACTCGAGGATGGCCGCAGTTGTGCGCCTAAGGCCTCACCGCCGCAAAGCCGAGCTGCGGTCAGTTGCGTGAAGCTGACCGCAGCTCAGGGGTATGAATGAGAGGGCTTCATCATCTTCTCCACCGCCGTCACTGCCGCGGCGTAGAGGACCAGGAGGCTGCCGACCCGCGGGTTCGCCTCCACTTCGCTAACCCCCGGCATGGCCAGAAGCGCTTCCCTGGCCCTGGAGAGGAGCGGTTCCTTCTTCAGCCCTTCGTCCCTGATCCGTACCCTGCTCTCGAAATGGCTTGTAATCTCCATGGCTTCCTCCTGCGGCTCGGTTTATT
>MTLD01000854.1_pt4 | contig 99407 bp, 88 predicted proteins | sample 1982471 | NCBI WGS metagenome assembly MTLD01 (sample SAMN05712604, study PRJNA340218) | biofilm metagenome | isolation source: sample SPM anode biofilm adapted to -50 mV | place: USA | collected 2012-02-03
CGAGCCTTCGCGACCGAGGCACGAGCCGATTCAAGCTGTTCCGCCGCCTGCTGGCTGTCCGCCGCCGCTGTCTCTTCTGGCATGACGAACCGTGTCGTCACATACGAGAGCATCGAGGCAAGCTGACGCGGCACCAGTATGGCGACCGCACCCAGCGTATCGGACGCAGAAGCCGTGGCGAATTCGGACCAGGCCACCGTCAGCGTCGCGGCGGCAGCCTGCGCACGGCAGGGACCGGGGAAGAACGCTGCCAAGACCAGCAGCAGGGCTACCGGGCTCCCGCGGCTCCCAGTCACGGCATCAGTCCTCGTCGTCCTCGGCATCGGCTTCTATCGTGCCGCCCTTCCAGAGGAAATGCAGATACGAATCGATGAAGGGGTCGAGGTCGCCATCCATGACCGGCTGTATGTTGCCGACAAAGAACTTGGTCCGATGGTCCTTGACCATCGTGTATGGCTGGAAGACATAGGAACGAATCTGCGAGCCCCAGGCGATTTCTTTCTTCTCCGCATGGAATTTCATGTTCTCTTTGTCTTTTTCTATGCGGTAATAGTCGTAGAGCCTGCCCTTCAGCACGGACATGGCGACGTCCTTGTTCTTGTGCTGGCTGCGTTCGTTCTGACAGGTGACGACAATGCCGGTGGCCAGGTGCGTGATACGCACGGCGCTGTCAGTCTTGTTGACCTTCTGTCCGCCGGCACCGCCGGCACGGTAGGTGTCTATCCGGATGTCCTCCGGCCGGACGGTCACGTCGATCGTATCATCGATGACCGGCAGTACCAGCACGCTCGCGAAACTCGTGTGTCGGCGGGCATTGGCGTCGAAGGGGCTGATGCGGACCAGGCGATGCACGCCGTTCTCCCCGCGCAGATGTCCGTAGGCATAGAGGCCATCGATCTGGATCGTGACGCTCTTGATGCCACCCTCCGCCTCGATCAGGTCGACAACTTCATACGAGAAGCCGTGACGCTCCGTCCACCTGGTGTACATGCGTAGCAGCATCGAAGCCCAGTCGCAGGCCTCGGTGCCGCCCGATCCGGCATGGATGGTCAGGAAGGCGCCTGTGCGGTCGGCCTCGCCGGTCATCAATTCGAGCGTCACCGCCTTCTCGAACCGCTCGCGTATGTCCTTCAGCGAAGCGCGTATCTCGGGCTCGAGCGAGCCATCGCCCTCTTCGATAGCCATGCCGAATATCTCATCGAGCGCATCCATCGAGCGCTTGATGCCTTCCCAGGTCTCCAGCCTGTTTCGCAGAATCTTGAGTTCGCCCATCAGGCGCTCGCTCTTTTTCTGGTCATTCCAGAATCCAGGTTCGGAGGCGATGCTCTCCTTCGTCTCTATCTTCGAACGGATCGTCGCGGCGTCAAAGACGCCCCCATATCTCGAGCACTTCCCGTTTGAGGTCGGCTATCTGTGATGTCAATTCTTCAATCATGTCGTGGTTCTCCTCTGACGTGTATTCTGAACGGAAGCGGTGGCACAGGCGACGCTATGGAGCGGCGGTTCCCGCACCCCTCACGATGATGCGCTTCCAGCGATTCTCCTTGAGAATCGAAATGGCGAGTCTTCCATCGACCGGGTATTGATATATCCTGACCGTGTCATAGTAGTCGGTTACCTTGTCGATGTCTCGCTTCAAGGCGGCGACCTGCTTGTCGCTGGCACGCGAACTCTCGAAGCACGCACGCTGGACCTTTTCAAATCCATATTGAGGCAACAACGCATAGACCGCGGCCCGTGAGTCCTCGCCGCCCAGATCGCATACGACAGACACAAACATAGGCAATGGTATACGAATCGCATGAGCCGTGTCAAACAGAATGGACGACTTCGGACCTTGCATAGCAAGCGCTTTTCATGCATTATTCGCATATAGCTACGGAATATACACTCGCTCAAGGAACTCGACGTGATCAATATCAGCGATCTGAAACTCGGCTTCGGTGAACGCATCCTGTTCAAGGATGTCAACCTCAAATTCGTTCCCGGCAACTGCTACGGCATCATCGGTGCCAATGGCGCCGGCAAGTCCACCTTCCTCAATGTGCTGTCGGGTGAAATAGAGCCGGATGCCGGTGAAATAGCATACCCCCCCAAGATGCGCATGGCGGTACTCAAACAGGACCACTTCGCGTTTGCCGACGAGCGGCTCGTCGAGGTTGTCATCCGCGGCTATACGACACTGCACGATATCCTGAAGGAACGCGAAGCGATCTATGCCAAGGAAGACTTCACGGAGGCCGATGGCATTCGCGCCAGCGAACTCGAGGGCGAGTTCGCCGAACTGGGCGGCTGGGAAGCCGAGGCCCAGGCCTCCATCCTGCTGTCGGGGCTCGGCGTGCCGGAGACTGAACACGAGCGGCTGATGCGCGAGGTGCCGGAGAGCACCAAGGTCCGTGCCTTGCTTGCACAGGCGCTCTTCGGCAATCCCGACATCCTCTTGCTTGACGAACCGACCAACGGCCTCGATCTGGACAGCATCACCTGGCTGGAGGATTTCCTCATGGATTTTCCCAACATCGTGATAGTCGTCTCCCATGACCGCCATTTCCTGAATGCCGTCTGCACGCAGATATGCGACATCGATTACGGATTGATTCGCCAGTACCCGGGCAACTACGACTTCTGGTACAAGGTATCGAAGATGCTGCAGTCGCAGATGAAGGACGAGAAGAAGCGCCGCGAAGACAAGATCAAGGACCTGAAGGAATTCATACAGCGCTTCGCCTCCAATGCCGCCAAGAGCCGGCAGGCCACCAGTCGCCGCAAGGTACTCGACAAGCTCGAGGTGGATGAGCTGCAGGGCACGAGCCGCCGGTTCCCCTGGGTTGGCTTCAAGCCGGAACGCGACCCTGGCAACAACGTAGTCAGCATCCGGGGACTGACCAAGACCGAAGCTGATGTGACACTGCTCAGCAAGCTCGACCTGATAGTCAATCGCGATGACAAGATCGCGTTCGTCGGTCGCGAGCACCGCTCGAAGACGGCGCTGTTCAGAATACTCTCCGGCGAAGACAAGGAGTTTCAAGGAGAGGTTTCGTGGGGGCAGACCATGAGTTCTTCGTACTTTCCCAAGGAGAACGCCCCGCTTTTCGATTCCGATGATTCGATAGTCGATTGGCTCAAACGCTACACCACCAACGATGACGAAACCTACATCCGCTCATTCCTGGGACGCATGCTGTTCTCCGGTGACGAGGCGCTGAAACCGGTTCGGGTGCTTTCGGGCGGCGAGAAGGTTCGCTGCCTGCTTGCCAGGATGATGCTCCAGGCATCCAATTGCCTGATACTCGATGAGCCGACCAATCACCTCGACCTGGAGTCAATAACAGCCCTGAACAATGGCCTGATGGAGTTTCCCGGAGTCGTCCTCTTTACGAGTCATGACCACGAGTTCGTCAACTCGATAGCCAACAGGATCATCGAGTTCTGCCCGGGCGGTATCATCGACCGGATGATGAAATTCGACGAGTACCTCAGGGATGACCAGATCAAGGCGCTCCGCGACAAATACTATCACGGTCACGTCATAGCGGAACTCTAGCGCCCGGTCGAACCGATCGTGCGTATGAGCCGCTCATAGAACTCGATCCCCTTGGCCAGCGACGCGACCGGTATCGCTTCGTTGATGGCATGCATGCTCGCCCGCTCGGCCTTGGACAGCTCGAATGGCGAGAAGCGGTACACATTGCTTGAAATATCGCAGAAATGCCTTGCATCGGTACCGCCAAGCACGACATAGGGCGCGACGATCGCATCCGGATAGACTTCTGCCGCGGTCCGCGCCAGCATCCCGAAGCGTTCGCCATCGAGCTCCGAGACCGGGCTCGGATCGCCTGGCAGCAACACGCGCATCGCCACCTGCGGGTCGGCAATGATCCCGCCGATGCGGGCGGCGGCGCTTGCCGCGGTCTGGCCGACGGCGACGCGGACGTTGACGACGGCCTTCGCCACCGCCGGCAATACATTGGCTGCCGGAGACCCCTCAAGCATCGTTACCGCGGTAGTCGTCCGGCACAGCGCATTGAGCTCACCGCCGGATGCCGCAAACACACGCAACAGGAGCGGCTCGAACAGCCACAGGTTGGCAAGCACCAGACGCAATCCGAATGTCGCGTGCGGCGCCAGCCGGGAGAACATCACCCTGGTCGCTATCGGGAAGCGCACGGGAAACGGCCGCGCCTCGATGCGAATGATCGCCCTGGCCAACCTCCAGGAGGCGCCTCTACGGGGTGGCGTCGAGGCATGGCCGCCCTGGCTCGTTATCGACAGCTCGATGTCGGTAACGCCCTTCTCGGCCACCCCGAGCATGGCCAGCGGCCGCGTGATGCCGGGGAAGATCCCACGAACCACGGCTCCGCCCTCGTCGAGCACGAGCGCCGGCCTGATGCCACGTGCGGCCAGATGGCTGACGATACCCGTAGCGCCATCGCCGCCTATTTCCTCATTGTGTCCAAAGGACAGGTACACGTCATGGGCCGGTACGAAACCCTGCTTGACCAGCGCCTCTACCGCCTCGAAGGCGCAGACCATCGTGCACTTCGTATCGAGTGTGCCCCGCCCCCAGACCTTGCCATCATGCATGTCGCCCGAGAACGGTCCCCTGATCCAGCCATCCGGATCGGCAGGCACGACGTCATAGTGGGCCATCAGCACCAGCGGATCATCCTGTGAGACGCCTTGCCACCGATACAATAGCGAAAATCCGCCTATGACCGTCTTTGTCAGCGCGCGGTGCGCCTCCGGATAGAGTTGAGGCAGCAGCTCCATCAAGTCTCTGAAACGGGCCGGATCCCAGCCGCCCGGATCCCGGCTCGATACGGTGGGAATGCGCACCAGAGCCGACAGGTGCCGCGCTGCCTCCTCGGCGTCGATCGTCAGTGCATCGGGAAGTTCAATAGTCGGGCGTACCGCAGGCGCCCTGACAAGGAGTGCGCGCATGACGATGATCGCGACAACGCAGACCAGAAGCCCGACCATAATGACCGTCGTCACAACAGCTTCCTCGTGTACAGCAGTCGTGCCACGCCTATCGAAACGAGCGCACCGCACGGTATCAGAATGCCGACCGGAAGTGTCGGCATTGCCATGAACAAGCCTACCATCACCACGAGTGGCGCGACCGACAGTTTCCAGTTTCTGGATATGAACACGACGCCGAGCGCCCCGAACAGCGATGGCAGAAGATTGGCGAATGCCGGCCTCAACGCCGGAGCGTTCAGAATGGGCAGGAGGTACGACATCAGGACCACACCGAGCACCAGCACGAGGTTGGTGACCAGTGACGACGCTCCAACCGCCAGGGTCGATATGATCTCGCCTTCCTTTGTCGATGGCTCGACGCCGGCCTGCTGCATTGCCGTAATGGCGGCCGGCACCTTGAGGTTGCTCAGGTTGCCGGTCACGAATCCGAGATAGGTGCCGCCACTGCCGAGCATTGGCGTATAGGTCAGCACCTCGACAACGGCGATCGGCCAGAACACGATGATGGTCGGTATGAGCCCCGCAAGCAGCTTGCTGAACGAAGGCCAGACCCCGAAATGCAGCGATATGGCCAGAGGCACACCCTGCGTGACGAGTATCGCCAGCGCCATCCAGATGCGTCCATTGCGGTGAATGGTCTCGTCATAGCTGCTCTGCGCCTTGATTTCTTTCCCGCTCACAACGCGCCCCCATTCCGTGCCATCGTGAAGAGAGCCGCCACGACCATGCCGCTGATCATGCTGACCGGCATCGCGAAATTCTCGAGCTGGCGCAAACCCGACTTCTTGATGGCGAGGCCAAAGCCGGCCATCACGGCTGCCGATGACAGCAGGGCGAGTATGGAAACGAGGCCACCTCCCAGAGCGCTGCCCAGAAAGGCGGAAATCAGGCCCATGAACATCGCGGTGATGAGGAGTCCGGACCAGACCGTATCCTTCAGCTGCGTCTTATGAATGCCGGATTGTATGCTCCTGGCAAACAGTGCTATCAGAATCATCGCGAATACCGATCCCAGTGACATCGCCCAGGCGATTGCCGAATATATGGTTGGATCGACGATGGCCTGTTTGATGGTCTGGCCAAAGGCCTGTGCGGCCGTTTCGGCGGCAGGCAACTCATAGGTAATGGCACCGACGACGCTGAGCCGTATCCACGGCAGCGGCAGGCCAAGGGCACCTGCCAACGTCAGGACAGCAAGCAGTATCGCTATCGATGGCACGATCGAGAACACGCCGCTGCCGACCAAGGCCTTCTTCATGGTCGCCGGCGCTAGCCCTATCCTCCGGCCTTCCCGCCATGCAGTGGCTATGAAGACGACGCTCTGCACCGTTACAAACACGGCTACCAGCGCCCCAAGACCAAACATGAAGGTGCTGTTTCGTATATCAACCATCACATCAACTCCTTGCGATCATCCTGAGGGCGAGCACTTGACCGGTATAGCCGGGCGCCGGAACGCTGTCAACGAAAAAGATCCTGCCTGGCATTGAGCCGCTCCCAGACCGCCAGAATGTGCTCGATTCGACCGTCCATCGAACCGTCGACCATCATCCTCGATGGCTCCGCCAGCCTCCAGGCCACCGACTCCCTGATGCCCTGCGCGAAGGGTATCGTCGTGCGGAGCTCCGGCACGAGCCGTCTGGCCTTCGAGCAATCGAACAGCGATGTGTATGACTTGTCGCCCAGGAGACGCTCACCCATGGCGGGATCGACCGCCGCTATGAAATCGGAAGGTACGTGGACGATGTGGGACTCGACACCCAGGGCCGAGGCGACGAGCCGATGGATCTCATCCCAGGTCAGCGCCTCGTCTCCCGTCACGTTGAACGCCTCGCCCAGGGTCTCGGGTCTGCCAAGAAGACCGACGAGGCCGACGGCGAAGTCGCGCGCGTGGGTGATGGTCCACATCGCTTGACCGTCGCCGGGCACGACAAAAGGTTTGCCGGCCAGCATCCGAGCCGCAACCGTGAAGTCACCGGACACGAAGGCTGTCGGAATCCAGGTAGGGCCATAGGTATGCGACGGCCTGACGATCGTCGCGGGAAAGCCGTCATGCCGCCAGGCGTCGAGGAACACATCCTCACAGGCAATCTTCTGACGCGCGTATTCCCAGAATGGGTTGTCCCGCGGGGTCGATTCGCAGATCAGGTGGCTGCGCGGCGGCTTCTGGTATACCGAGGCGCTGGACAGAAAGACATACTGTCCTATCGTTCCACGGCATGCCGCAACCGACGCCGCTGCCGTCGCGGGATCGTAGCACAGAAAATCGACGACCACATCAAACGTGCAGGAAGCGACCAGTGGAGCGAGCATCGTCCTGTCGGTCACATCACCGATGATCGACGCGGCTCCCTGTGGTACCTGATGCCGCCCACGCGTGATGACGCTGACGTCCAGTCCCTGCCTGATCGCGGCCTCCGTACACGCCGCTGATATGTTTCCGGTACCGCCTATGAAGAGAACGCGCATCATCGAACCTCCCCGGCACCATCCTGCCATGCGGAATATGGATCTTGACAACCCTGATATATCAGTAGAATATCTATTGCGTGAACATGTTCGAACACATCATAGGCCATGGCACCGCCTCTGTCGACCCGTACCCAGGTACAGAGAAGGTCGTACCGCTCCGGGAACAGGTGTATGCCTATCTCAAGCATCTGCTCAACGAAGGCAGACTCAAGCCCGGCGCCTTTCTCGACCAGAAGGCCATAGGCGATGACCTGGGCCTGTCGCGGACGCCACTGCGCGATGCCCTGCTGCGGCTCGAGGCCGAGGGCTTCGTCACGATTCATCCCCGGCGCGGTGTGGTCGTCAACCCGCTCGATGTGGCGACGATCAGAAATACCTACCAGATACTCGGCGCACTCGAGGCGGCAGCGGTCCTCGAGGCTGCCACTACCTTCACCGAGGCGGACACCGACCGCATGGCCTCACTCAATACCAGAATGGCAGACGCGCTGGCACTCGGCAATTTCGACGCCTACTACGAGGCCAATCTCTCCTTTCACGATGTCTATCTGGGCCGGAGCGCCAATGGCGAACTCAGGCGGATGGCGCGTATCCTCAAGGAACGGCTGTATGATTTTCCACGGCGTGAAGGCTATCTGACCGAGTGGGAGCGGGCCAGCATCGTCGAGCATGCCCGGCTCGTCCAGTTGATCACCGATAAATCATGGCAGGAGGCGGCCAGTCACTTGCGCGACGTGCACTGGTCATTCGCGGTCCAGGAACACTACATCATGGCCTACTACTTCGCGCGCGAAGCCGCGCTTGGAACCAGCCATTGAGCCAGACAACTGGCCTTGCCTTCGATGTCCGCCGCCATGCCATGCATGATGGCCCGGGTATTCGAACGAGTATCTTCCTGAAGGGCTGCCCGCTGTCGTGCCCCTGGTGCCACAATCCCGAAGGCATGTCGTTCGCTCCGGAACTGCAGCTCCGCCCCGAGCGCTGCATTGCGTGCGGTTATTGTGGCGGGGCCTGTCCCACAGGCGCCGTCGGCCACCCTGAGATTGCCTGCACGGTTTGCGGAGACTGCGCCAGAGCCTGCCCTACAGGCGCCAGGGCCTTGATCGGCACGTCCATCACCATCGACGAGGTGATGGACATCGCTACATCCGACGAGGTCTTCTTCGATGCCTCCGATGGCGGCATCACCTTCACCGGCGGCGAGCCGCTTGCCCAGTCGGCCTTCGTCGAGGCGGCCACCAGGGTTCTCCATGAGCGTGGGTACAGAACCGCGGTCGATACCTCCGGATACGCCTCCACCGAGTCGCTCCTCAGGATAGCCGCATACACCAATCTCTTTTTGTATGATATAAAATACATGTCAGATGATGCGCATCAAGAAATTTGTGGTGTTTCAAACACATTAATACATACCAACATTCGAGCCTTGGCGGACGTCGGGGCTACTGTCGTGGTCAGTGTTCCGTATGTCCCCGGATACACCGATTCCGGCGACAACATGATGGCGATAGCCCGCTTCGTAGCCAATCTCAAGCCGGCAGGCCGGTCACGCCCCTATCCGGTGCGCATCCTGCCCTACCACGATGCGGCCCGCGCTAAATACGAGCGGCGGGGACAGGTCTATCACTGTGACGGCGTCAAGATTCCCGAACCGGAACAACTAGAACGCGCCGCAGCGCTCTTTCGCACCCATGACATCGACGTTTCGATAGGAGGTTTGTGATGACCACCAGAATAGCCAGGCTCAGGAAGCAGAGCTTCGAGGCCAAGCCACGGGTCAGCGCCGAACGCGCGCTGATCGTTACCGACGTATACCGAAGCGAGCCGGCATCAACCCCTGCGTCCATCATGCGTGCCAAGGCCTTCCTGGCCCTGTGCGAGCGCAAGGCCATCTATATCGGCGACGATGAGTGCATCGTAGGCGCCAGGGCCAGCGGCCCGAAAATAACGCCGACATATCCGGAACTGACATGCCACAGCATCGATGACCTGCAGATTCTCCGATCGCGTCCGATGACCAGCTATGATGTTGACGATGCGACGATAGAGGCGTACCGGACGACGGTCATACCATACTGGCGTGGCCGCTCGATACGCGATCGAGCCTTCGCGTCGATGCCTGCCGAATGGATGGCATTGTACCAGGCGGGCGTCTTTACCGAATTCATGGAGCAGCGCGCCGCCGGCCACACCGCCCTGGACGGCAAACTCTACAGGAAAGGTCTTCGCGCCATACAGGCCGACATAGCGCTTGCCAGGGCAGCCATCGATTCCAGCGATCCAAGGCGCGAAGAGAAGGAGCATGAACTCGAGGCGATGCACATCGCCTGCGAGGCGGCGATGACCTTCGCCCGGCGGCATGCCGAGCTGGCGGAAACGATGGCCGCACAGGCGACCGAGCCCGCTCGCAGGAATGAATTGCTGGTGATCGCCGAGACGTGCAGGCGCGTCCCGGCCGAGGCTCCCCGCACCTTCCAGGAAGCGCTGCAGGCGTACTGGTTCGTCCATCTCGGCACGATCACCGAACTGAATGGATGGGATGCCATGAGCCCAGGCCACCTTGACCAGCATCTGGCACCGTTCTATGAACGCGACCTGCGCGAGGGTCGCCTGACCAGGGACGCGGCCAAGGAACTGATGGCGATGTTCTGGATACAGGTGAACAATACCCCGGCTCCGCCGAAGGTCGGCGTGACCGCGGCGGAGTCCGGTACCTACAACGACTTCACCAATATCAATCTGGGCGGTCTGACGCCGGATGGACGCGATGGTTCCAGCGAAGTGACCCTGATCACGCTCGAAGTACTCGATGAATTGCGCCTGTTGCAGCCCCAGGCCAACCTGCAGGTCGCATCGTGCACGCCAGACCGTATCCTTGAGGCAGCGAGCGCGGTGGCGCGCCATGGCATGGGCTATCCGTCATTCTTCAATGCCGACGAAGTGACGCTCGCGCAGGTTTCCGCAGGCAAGAAGCTCAAGGACGCGCGCGAGGGTGGCACGAGCGGCTGCATCGAGACCGGCTGTTTCGGCAAGGAAGCCTACATACTGCATGGTTACCTCAATGGCCCGAAGCTCCTGGAACTCGCGCTCAATGATGGCATCGACATGCTGACGAGCGCACGCATTGGCCCGTCGACGGGCCATATTGATTCGTTCACCTCGTTCGAGGATGTGTTCGCCGCGTGGAAGGCGCAGCTGTCCTATGCCGTCGACTGGAAGGCAACCATCGATGGCTACCTGGACGAACTGTACGGCGCGACCACGCCGGCGCCATTCCTGTCACTGTACATCGACGATTGCGTTTCGCGCGGACTCGACTACTACCGCGGCGGCGCCCGCTACAACACCGACTATATCCAGTGCGTTGGACTGGGCACCGTGACGGATTCGCTATCGGTGATCGCGACCCATCTGTTCGGCAGCGGCAGCGCGGCAACACTGGCCGAATTGCGCGGCGCACTGGCAGACAACTGGCGCGGACACGATTTACTCAGGGCTCTGGCCCGCAACAAGACGCCCCTGTTCGGAAACGATGATGTCACAGCCGATGTTCTGGCCAAACGAGTCTTCGATACATTCATCAGCGTCATCGAAGGCGAGGATGCCCCTCGCATGTCCGCTCGAGGGGCGCCCTACCGGGCCAACTTCCTGTCGACAACGTGCCACGTCTATTTTGGCACAAAGACCGCAGCCACACCGGATGGACGCCTTGCCGGAGCCCCGCTGTCCGACGGCACAAGCCCGGCACAGGGTTCGGACACGCATGGCCCGACCGCCGTGATGAACAGTCTTGGCAGACTGGATCAGGCCAGGACCGGTGGCACCCTCCTCAACCAGCGATTCACGCCTGCCGCTCTGGCCGGCGAATCGGGTCCGCGAAAGCTTGGTGCCTTGATCAGAGGCTACTTCAGGCAGGGTGGGCACCACGTGCAATTCAATGTCGTCGATGCCGCGACCCTGCAGGCCGCAAAGGAGAGGCCGGAAGATTACCGCAACCTGCTTGTCAGGGTCGCCGGCTATTCGGACTATTTCGTCGATCTTGACGAGAAGCACCAGAACGAGATCATATCGCGGACGGCCAACGAGACGGTTTGATCAGCTGGCGACGACTGCGCTAGCTGGCGACGACCGCGCTAGCTGGCGACGACCCTGACGTAGCGCTTCTTGCCGGCTCGCACGACCAGTTCTCCATCCGCATCGAGCCTGTCGGCGCCGACGGCGGCCTTCTCGTCGGACCACGCTGCATCGCCGACGACGGCGCCGCCCTGCTGCACCAGCCGCCTGGCCTCGCTCTTGCTGGGAGCCAGTCCGGCATCGACAAACAGGTCGAGCACAGGGTACCCCACCTCGAAGCGCGCCCGAGACAGGTTTGCGGTCGGCATGGCCGTCTTGTCACCACCTCCACCGAATGCCGCCTTCGCACCGGCCAGCGCCCTGTCGGCCTCTTCCGCGCCATGGATGATGGCGGTCACCTCCCACGCCAGCCGTTCCTTGGCCGTGTTTATGTTGGCTGACGGATCAGCCAGGGCGCGACACTGCCCGGCAGGCAGGAATGTGAACATCAGCAGGAATTTGAGCACATCGGCATCCGATACATTGCGCCAGTACTGGAAGAACTCGTAGGGGCTCGTCATCGCCGGATCGAGGAACAGCGCGCCCTTCTCGGTCTTGCCCATCTTCTTGCCATCACTCGTCATCACCAGCGGGAAGGTCAGGCCAAAGGCCTCGGCACCCTCGACACGGCGGATCAGCTCCATGCCGGCGACGATGTTGCCCCACTGGTCGTCCCCGCCAATCTGCAGGCGGCAACCGTGCCGCTTGTACAGCTGCAGGAAGTCGTAGCTCTGCAGCAGCTGGTAATTGAATTCGATGAATGACAGTCCGGTTTCCATGCGGGCCCTGTAGGCCTCGAATGTCAGCATGCGGTTGACCGAGAAGTGACGGCCAATGTCCCGCAGGAATTCGATGTAGTTGAGGTTGGCCAGCCAGTCCTTGTTGTTGGCCGAGAAGCTGGTCTTGCCGTCAAACCCGACGAAGCGGTCGAGCTGTCTGCGAAACAGCTCGGCGTTCGCATCGATTGACTCATACGATATCATCTTGCGCATCTCGCTCTTGCCCGATGGGTCGCCGATCCTGGCCGTGCCACCACCGAGGAGCGCTATGCCGACATGGCCTGCGTCGCGGAGGTGCCGCAGCGCGAAGAACGGCACCATGTGGCCGATATGCAGCGAGGGACCGGTCGGGTCGCAGCCCACGTAGAACGTCACCGGCCCTTGGTCCATCAGGGCAGAAAGCCCGTCGATATCGGTGCACTGCTGGACAAAGCCACGTTCCTTGAGGGTCTCCAAAGCGCGATTCATGCCGTTCCTCCATCATGTGATGTGATCATGTACCAGGCGATTATAGCGGCGCCCGCGATCGATGGACAAGCGGGCCAGGCCCACCGGCGGACAGAGGGCTTGCGGAGTACGGCCGGTAGCGCTAGCATCAACAGCATGGGCACAAGACTGCAGACGCTGGTGGCACTGCTCCAGACCGCGCCTGGCGAAATATTCATCCAGCCTCATGATGCGCCGGATCCGGACGCCATCGCCTCGGCCTTTGGCTTGCACTATCTGCTGTCACGGCACGGGCTTAAGGCGCGCATCATCTATGGACGCGAGTATGAGAAGATGGACGCGAGGCGGATGGTCGCATTGCTCGGCATAGAACTGTCGATGGCCGCAGAGGCCGCGTCTATCGAATCGGAAGACTGGGTCGTCGTCATCGATGGCCAGAGCGGCAATACGAACATGGCGGATCTGCACTGTGTCGAAGTCGCCGCGATCGACCACCACATGGTCCGGGCGGACGCGGCCTACAGGTTCCTGGACATCAGGCCGGAAGTCGGTTCCTGTTCCGCCATAATCGCCGATTATTTCTTCGAGAACCAGGAAATTCCGCCGCGTCTTGTCGCAACGGCGCTGCTGTATGGCATCTTCATCGATACCGACAGCATGACCCGCGGGGTTACCGACCTGGATGCGCTCATGTTCTACCGGCTCTATGCCTTCGCCGAACCGGAAATCTTCAGGCGCCTGCGCAGCAGCCAGCTGACACTCCGGGACTTGGCGACCTATGCCGACGCGTTCAGGACGGTAGAGATCTATGGCAGGCTGGCGTTCCTGCGTCTTGCCGACGCCGATGATTCACTCGTTGGAGCGGCCAACGACATTGTGCTGTCACTCGACGAAATTGATGCATCCGTTGCCTATTCGGTCAGAAGCGATGGCGTGAAGATATCGGTCCGGTGCAAGGTCGATGATATACACGGCGACGAACTGGCCCGGGCGATAGCGGGCGAGCTGGGTTTTGGCGGCGGCCACGTGCACATGGCCGGCGGATTCATACCGGCCGACCGGGTGCCGCCGGATCGATCAGTCGATACGCTGATCAGGCACCGTGCCATCAGCTACATGGAAAGCAGCAATCACTGAGCGCCCGTGGCCGATCCGATTCTGGCGCCGCGCAGAACCACGAACCAGTCGAGTGACAGGGCTGCCATGATCACGCCAGCCCCGGCGAAGAAGGCCGGCCTCAGGCGTTCGCCTATCAAGGCACCCAGTATCACAGCGAAGATTATCTCCAGATAGAAGATGCGCGAGCCGCTCGCGGCATTGACATATTTGTAACCCCAGGTCATCAGGACCTGAGCGCCAAATACGATGACACCAAGACCGACTGCCATGGCGATGGCCGCTCCGTGCGGGGCTACCGGCAGGCCACCGGTCCCCATGGTGAGTGAAACGACGACCGGCAATCCGAAGATACACGGTGACAGGTACAACGAGACCGGGTCGTCGGTGATCCTGGCCCGTTTCAGGTGGTTGATCGCAAGACCGGCAAACACCGCCGACAGCAGGGCCATCGCGTCTCCGGCCAGAGCATATCCGCTGCCGTCGTTCAGAATGATGATGCTGCCGGCGGTGCATAGCACAAGCGCCGGTATCGCGGTGGGCAACAGTCGCTGGCCAAAGAACATGCGGCCGAAGAGGGCCACGAATATCGGATAGGTGTTTGACAACATCGTCGCTCGGCCACCACTGGTACGCGATATGGCCACATAGGAAAGCGTCATCGAGATTGCGCCGTACAGTCCGCGCAGGAACCAGTCCCGCTTGTTGCCAATGCGTATGCCGCGTCCCGATATGATCAGCCAGGCCATGCTCAGCACGACTCCGACGGCGAAGCGCACCGTCGATATGAAATATCCGGACAGTGAGTTCGAAGCAAGACGCACCAGGGTCGTCGTGGTTGCGAACAGCAAGGCTGCGGCCAGCAAGGCCGCCATACCACGCACGTTGGCAATACGGGAGTCCGACATCGATCATGCCCCCCGCTTGACTCTGCCCTTGAGTACCAGAATGGCCTCGAGCACGCCGCCGGCTATGGCACGCGACTTGTCGGAGACTGTCAGGCAGTTCTCCGGAATGGCGCGGGGATCGACATCGGCAATCTTCATGCCGGCGGGCACCGCCATACCTGACCTGATGGAGCCCCGCACGACGCCATCGATGTTCGTTCGAACCTCAACGCGTCCTTCGGGACCGCGCACGGCTATGATCGGGTCGCCGGCCTTGACAAGATCGCCGATGGCCGCCACCTCTTCGACGATACCGGCTAACGGCGACTTGAGTACACGCTCCGCACTTCGACCGCCAATCTCACCAGGAGTGCCACTATCGGGTGCTGCCGAGCCGGAAAGAATCACGCGAGCCAGATCGTGTCCCCGCTGTGTCTCGATGACGGCATCGACATCGCCGCCGGCCTCGAAACCAGGCCCCAGCGCTATGACGGCCGGCGCCATGCCGCGGCGCGTGCCCGTATTGCGCTTGGCTATGATCGCGTCGATCAGCGCGTATGGCGACAGCGCCGCGACGGTCCTGCAATCCGGATCGACGAGCACCGGCACAATGCCATCGGCCAGCGCGGCCTTCGCCTCCGCTATGCCCGGTACCCTGCGGGCCACGACCCCTTCGACACGCGTCTCGCCATCATAGATTGCCTCCGACAGCGAGACCGTCCGCCTGATCGATGTCGGCTGTTCGACCTCAAGCGCGACGACACGAAAACCGGCCGCCTTGAGCCTGATGATCGTGCCGGTGGCCAGGTCGCCGGCGCCGCGCACCACGACCAGGTCACCGTCACGCCCCGACAGAGGCGCAGCGTCGCGTCCGGCCACTACAGCCATCATCTCGGCTACGACGGATATCGCTATCTCCTGGGGAGTCTCGGCCCCCAGATCCAGGCCGATCGGAGCCCGGACGCGCCCAAGAATCTCTTCGGCCATACCCTCCGAACGGAGCATGTCGAGCAGTGTCCTGACCTTGCGCCGCGAGCCCAGGAAACCCAGGTACCTGCAGTCGGTCTTGATGAAATGCCGCAGCGCCCGCTCATCGCTCGCATGGGTCGCGATGATGGCGCAGGTATTTCTGTCGACCGGTGCCGAGGCCAGTGCGGTGTTCATGTCCGCATCGACATACAATTCGTGGGCCATCGGGAATCGCTCGCCGTTCACGAAGTCAGGGCGGTCATCCACAATGGCGATACGGTAACCGATCGCATGGGCAGCCTTGGCAATTTCGAGCCCGACATGGCCGCCGCCGGCGATGAGCACACGGGGACGCGCGCCGAATACCTCGACGAGGACCTTCATCGCGCCGCCGCACTCCATCGGCAGGCTGGTCGCGCCGGGGCCATGGTCCAGTGCGTACTCCAGCACCGTTGGCCTGCCAAAGTCTATAGCCTGTTGTGCCTCTGCTATGACCCGCGATTCGACGATGCCGCCGCCGACGGTTCCGACGCTGGTGCCATCGGCTAAAACGATCATCTTGGCGGTCCCGCGCGGAGTCGAACCGGAAGACTCGATGATGGTCGCCATGGCGAACGGGATATTGTGCTCTGCGAGTTCCGCAGCCTTCCTGAATAGTTCCATGTAGGTGCCCTTTCGGTTCCGTAGCGGTACGACATGACCCGCTGCGGCCTGCCACTATACCAGATACCTTGTCACATCGCGAGCACCTCGGACATGAATTTCGCGGATTCGTCGATCGGACACGTCGCTTTCCAGATTCGCTATCACAACGGCGTCGACAGCCCCGGTCTCCAGGACCGCCGCGGCGACCAGTCGAGCCGCCTCGGTGGAGACCAGGTCGGCCTTGTTCAGCATCAGCATGCGGATTGCTCCTTCAGGGCTGCCCTTGAAACATCCTGGCGGCGCGGCGCTGAGGGCAGCAATCATTCCTGCATCGATACGGTGACCGAGCGCCAGTCCGGTGGCGTCCGCTATCAGCTCGGGCCTGAAGGCATGTGCGTCATCGAGCGGCGCGCCCAGACAATCCATGCCAATGACGGCACAGACCAGCCCGCTACCTGCGGGAATGACCGGCTCATGCGCCGCCGGGGCCTTGATAGGCAGGTGACGCGCGCCATCGGCCTCCACGAGTACCAGGCCCCAGTCCGCGGGACACGTATCGACCACGGCCGGATGCACGGCAACGAGCTTGCCGGCTTCTATCCCGGAGCCGGCTATGGCAACAAGACCGCCGGGCATGCCTGCCGTGGCGCGCACGGTCCGGGCGGATGGCAGGCGCGAAGCATCGGTAGCCCATGACGGGTCGGCCAGGAATACATCGAAGCGGCGGTGTTCGTCGCGCGGGTCGTATATGCGCGTCGTCGTCGTCACGAGCACCGCGGCACCAGTGGCCCGCCCATCCGAAGCCAGGGCGAACAGCAGGCTGGTCTTGCCGCCGCCACCGATTATCGAGATGCTTCGATTGCGCGGCGCGATCGTGTTGCAGGCCTCCAGCGGACGCATGTGGAAGCTCAGTGTCCGGTATCGGCACCCGACGATATGACCCGCAGCAACGAGGCTCTGCCAAGAAGGCCAGGCCGGAACATGGTGCAACGATTCCTGCCGGTGGCCTTGGAGGCATAGAGCGCCTTGTCCGCCTCATCGAGCACAACGTTGGCTTCGGCGCCGCCGCCCGGCTCGAGCATCCTGATGCCGATGCTGACCGTGATGTGCAGGCGTTCGGCGCCATTCTGAATTTCCATCGATTCAACGCCGTGCCGGATGCGCTCGGCAATGTCCATCGCCCGGTATTCATCGCAGTCGACGGCCAGCACACAGAATTCCTCACCGCCAAAACGAGCCACCGCATCCGAGGCGCGCATCGCTGACTTCAGGGTCGCGGCAAGCGACTCAAGCGCGTTGTCTCCGAGCAGATGGCCATAGGTATCGTTGAAGCGCTTGAAGTGATCCACATCGAGCATCATCACGCAGGCGCGGTTGCCCTGGCGCGACTCACGGGCCAATTCTTCCTCGAGCCGCCGGACGAAATACTCGTGATTGTACAGCCCTGTCTTCGAGTCTGTTATTGAACTGAGATGGTGCAGCCCATTCTGCAGGCCAACCGACAGGAACCTGGTCAGCCGGTCGACATACATCGTCTCGAAATCGCTGTAGTCATCGCCAACGACCTTGTGGCCAAGCACGACCATGCCATACAGGCCGCCTATGCCGCGCATCGGGAAGATCACCTCGGGTTTGAATGGATCAAGCATGGGATCGCGGCCGAGCTCCTGGGCAATCACCTCGTAACGGGCGGAATATGGCCGCTCCAGAAAGTGCGCCTTGAGGCGATGATAGCTCTCCAGCGGGACAACCTCATCGGTCAGCCGAAGATTCCTGTAGCAGAACTGGCTCAGCCGGGTGCCCCGCGGTGGCTCGATGACAAAGCCAAGGAATTCGGGCACGAAGTGCTCGAGCAGCTTCTCTATGACATAGTCCAGCATCCGTGGAACCGACGACAAGGCGACAAGAGTCGAGGCGTCCGTTATCAGCTGATCGAGTTCACGATTCTCCTTCCTGAGCGCTTCCAGATCCCCAAGCGCACCGGAGCGCTCGAGCAGATTGAACTGTGCCAGGATGTCGGAACCGGAGACGGTCGCCGGCTTGAGCTCTTCATTCTGTTCCACGCGATAACTATACGCGTTTCCGCCGGAATTGTCATGCATGCGCGGCGGCTACACCGTTTCGGACTCGACGACCGCGTTCCATGAACGCAGGCGGGACTCAATGAAATCGAGCACGGCCTCATGTTCGTTCTTGCCTCTGCCCGAGACCGGTATGGCAGGACCGAACGATACCATGACAGGCCGGTCGCGGTGCACCGGACCGAAGCCCCTGAGCACAGGAGAATTGCCCCAGAAATCGGTCTTGAGCGCCACGGGCACGACAGGCACACCGGTTCTGGCAGCCAGCTTGACGCCAAGGCTGTTCAGTTCGCTACGCCTGAACACATCCTTGCGGGTGCCTTGCGGGAATATGATGATCGATCGGCCTTCCGACAGATGGCGCGCGCCACCGGCCATCACGGTATCCAGGTCCTTGCGGGCGTCCGTGCGGGTCACCGCTATCGGATCGCGCGCCCGCATGATGGGCCCCCAAATCGGGCCATGCATCAGCTTCTCCTTGACCACATAGGTGCAGCGGCGTATCGGATTGATCAGCCCGGGCAGCAACAGCGTCTCGAAGGTGCTCATGTGGTTCGACACGAAGACGGCCGGTCCAGTCAGGGCGCGTATGTTGTCCAGCCCATCGATGTGCATCCTCGCGCCGCAATGCTCCAGTCGATGCATGATCTCAAGCGAACTCTGTTCCCAGGCCTCATCGTCGAGCAGGCCCCGCAATGCCAGGGCCCTGATGCGGAACATGACGGCGAAGAAATTGAAATACGGACTCCATCGGGTACCCAGCAGCAGGAACTCGCTCAGGAATGGTCGTGTTTCGACCGGTGTATCGTATCGGTTCCCTGTCAAGATCTCTGCCATCATTGCCTCCCGAACGAGGCTACCATACCCCCGGTCATACCGGCAGTCAAGGAGACTCCTTCACCGCTCGGCCGCTCCACGCGCGACTGATGGCATAGAGGTGTCGTTCCACCGAACCATCAGCCTGCAGATCGACGGTACCGCCCGAGAGGTGTCCGCCATACGGCCTGATGGCCCGTATCTTGCCATCAAGCACGCCAAGCGATAGCAAGACCGTCTCGCGCGCGGCGGGGATGCCATCCATGCCACCGAAGACGAAGTTCCCCAGCGAATACGCGATCAGCCCTGCATGGTGCGGTCCCTGATACCATTCTACCGGCTGCAGCACGTGGGGATGATGGCCAAGCACCACATCGGCGCCCATGTCGATCAGCCGGTGATAGAGCGCGATCTGGACCGCGCTGGGATTTGCCGCATACTCGGTGCCTGCATGTACCGATACAAGCTCAAGCTCGCGGTAGGACGTGGCGAGCCGCGACTGCCTGATAGACTCGGCCACGTGCTGCACCGCCTGGTCATCGGCCCACAGGAGCCCAGGGAGGCCACGCTGTATCGATGCGTCCCGCAATCCCGAGAACCCCGAGCGCTCGACAGGAAAGGCCGCCATGGCCCATAGCGACACCAGTTCTCCGCCAGTAGCTCTGGAGTACGGTCGGGACGCCTCATCCCGATTCATGCCGGCCCCCACAAACGGCATGCCGGCAGCCTTCAGCGCCGCTATCGTATCCGCAAAGCCGACAGCGGAGAAATCATAGACATGGTTGTTCGCGATCTCGACGACATCGATACCGCTCGCAATGAGCCGACCGAGCACGGTGGCGGGCATACGGAAGCGGTAGGTCTTTGGCCACTCGGTGCCGCGTGATGTCACGGCCGTCTCAAGATTGCCGGCCAATAGGTCCTGGGCGCGCATGATCGGCAACATCCGTCCGAAGACCAGGTCAGGGCCGTTGGGACTTGCCAGTAGCGCGGCCGTCTGACCGCCAGGCTTCATGTCGCCAACGGCGCCTATCCATACAAGGCCGCGCGGCGCCGTGGCATGCGGCAGGCCGGTCATATACGATGCAATGGCAGCGGCGGTTCTGCGTCCGGCGGCGCTTTCCGTGTCTTGGCCGCCTCTAACGACGCACTCGATAATAACACGCCGGCGCAGTGCATATCCCGGCTGTCCAGGGTAGAGCCCATCATAGGGCACGACAACCCGTGGCAGGCTGATATCATCCAGTGGTTCCGACTTCAGGGTGGCCCGATCCGCGGCTTTGACATCGAGCCAGTCAGCCGAAAGCGCGTAATAGCGGTCATCGATGACGCATGCCGGATTGCTGCCGCGATCCGCTGCGTCGGCAGGCTCTCCCCACTGGACCGCGGCCTGTATCCTGACGGTTGCGGTCCCTTCCGCGACAGCGTGCCATGTTGCCGGTGGAGCCGGCACTGCCACTCCGAGCCGCACCATGGACTCGTCGTACACATACAGCGTCGATTCCGCGCAGGCGCCGCAGAGCAGGCAGACCGACAGGACCAAGGCGGCACATCTCATGGAAGGAGCATACGTGCCGCCGCGGCATGGGTCAACGACCAATCGATCAGCGCGGCTCCGAATCGCTCCTCTGAGGATACAGGAATCGCTTGATCTTCTGGGTGGGTGTCTTCTCGAACGCATCGGGTTGGTGCTCGATGCGCACGATGCGCGAGAAGGCTGCGAGGCGCTTGTTCACGTCCTTCTTGATCGACTCGAGCACTTCGGCGATCGTCGTGCCACCGACCACATCCGGCTTCAGGCATACCAGGGCGGTCAGGCCTTCATCTGCGCCGTAGACAAGCGATTCCTGGACGAGCGGCGAGCTGTTCAGTTCCGCTTCCACTTCTTCGGGATAGATGTTCTCGCCGGATGCCCCTACGATCATCGACTTGAGGCGACCACGAACGAAGTAATAGCCCAGCTGATCGCGATAGCCAAGGTCGCCGGTCTTGAAGAAGCCGTCGGAGGTGCGGCTCTCCATGGTCCTTGCCTCGTCACGATAGTAGCCAGGGCCGACCATCGGGCCGCGCACCTGCAGCTCGCCTACCATCACCGAAGGATCTCCGTCCGCAGGCCGCTCGTCAACGACCCTGATCTCCGCGCCGGGCAGCGCGGGCCCAGCGGCTCGGGCCCTGGTCTTGCCCACCGCCGAAGCCGCGATGATCGGCGCTGTCTCGGTGAGGCCGTATCCGATCGCGTACGGCCACCTGATCGTGAGCAGGAAACGCTCCACCTCGGGGTCAAGCGGTGCTCCGCCGATGCCAAAGAACCGCAGGCGGCCGCCGAACGAGCGATACAGCTTCGCACCGGCCAGACGCTCGAGCAGGGGTCGCAGCCAGCGCAGGCGATAGGCCATCATGCCGTCCAGTGCCGGCCTGATCGCGGATCGATACGTCTTCTCTATCACGAGCGGCACGGACAGCACGATCGTTGGCCGCACCGAGGCGAGCGCCGGCATCAAGGCAGACGCCGAAGGCGGACGGTCAAGGTACCGTACCGACGCTCCGCTCATCATCGGTATCAGGAAGCCAATCGTGTACTCATAGGCATGCGCCAAGGGCAGTATCGACAGCAGCACATCCTGCGTATTGAGGACGATGATGGCAGCACAGGCCAGGGCATCGGACATGTAGTTGCGATGGGTCAGCATCACGCCCTTCGGATTGCCAGTCGTACCGGATGTATAGACTATCGCGGCCAGATCGTCGGGCAGGGGGTCAGGCAGCTCGATGGCCGCAGCTGACGGCTCACCTCGTTCGGCCGCGAGTGACACGAGCTCCTCGATCGGCATCGCGGTGACACGGGAGCCCTGCAGCTTGGCGCCCTGCTTCTTCGAGACGAATGCCACCTTCGCTCCGGCATGCTCCAGAATCTCGGCGACCTGTGTTGCGCGGAAATCGACGAGCAGCGGCACGGCGACCGCGCCGGCCCGCGCGATGCCAAGCGATGCTATGCCCCATGCCGGCATGCTCTCCGACAGTATGGCCACGCGGTCCTTGGGCCCGACCCCTGCCCTGATCAACATGGCGGCGGTCAGTCTCGAACATGTCTCCAGTTCCCTGTAGCTGAGCGCACGCTCGCCAACCATGCCCAGAGCGGGCCTGTCACCGAAGCTTTCGGCGCCTATCGGGGCTATCGAGGCGATGGTGTGCGTATCGTATGAGTATGGCACGTTCAATCCTCCGCGCGGTTTGACATATCGGCGCAACGTTGGTTGCACCGGTGAACATGGTTATCTGGTATGAGGCCGGCTATGCACGCAGTATGGCATCGATGCTGGACAATTCCTCCGCAGTGAAGTCTGTTCTGGATGCCGCCGCCGCATTTTCGACGATCTGCTCTGGTCTGGAGGCGCCTATCAGCGCGCTGGTAACGCGTGAGTCGCGCAGTGTCCAGGACAGAGCCATCTGGGCCAGGCTCTGCCGCCGTTCTGCGGCAATCTGCGAGAGGGCGCGCACTTTGGCAAGCAGTTCAGGCGTTACCTGTTCGGTTTTCAGGAATGGGCTGGCGGAAGCGGCGCGGGAATCGGAGGGTATGCCGTGCAGGTATCGGTCGGTCAGCAGGCCTTGCGCCAGCGGCATGAAGGCGATGATGCCCATCCCCTCATCGGCGCAGGTATCGATCAGCGACTGCTCTATCCAACGTTCGAACATATGGTAACGTGGCTGATGTATCAGACATGGCACCCCCATCGACCGCAGAAGCCTGGAGGCCTCACGGGTCCTGTCCGCGGGATAATTGGACAAGCCGACATAGAGCGCCTTGCCCGAGCGCACGGCCTGGGCCAAGGCTCCCATCGTCTCTTCGAGCGGGGTTGCCGCATCGGGGCGATGCGAATAGAAGATGTCGACATAGTCGAGCCCCATCCGCGCCAGGCTCTGATCGAGGCTGGCCAGAAGGTACTTTCTGGAGCCATGGTCGCCATACGGACCAGGCCACATCGTGTACCCAGCCTTGGTTGATAGGATCAGCTCGTCGCGGTGCGGTCCGAAGTCGTCGCGGAGCAGGCGGCCCATCGTCGTTTCCGCCGCTCCGGGTGGCGGACCGTAGTTGTTTGCCAGGTCCAGGTGGGTAATGCCGAGGTCAAACGCGGTCCTGACCATGGCCCTTGCATTGTCATAGTTCCGGTCATCGCCAAAGTTGTGCCACATGCCGAGTGCGATGGCTGGCAACCTGAGGCCCGAGCCGCCGCATCGTCGGTACGGCATGGCCTGGTATCTCTGCTCCGCGGGTACATACTGCATGGTGACTCCTTGTATGGAGCATATCATAACGGTATACATTGCCGAAATCGTCAAGCTGCTCTATCATCGATCTGCCTGCAACCAGGCAGAAGGGATGCTATAAAATGGCAATCGGTGATCAGAAGAAGGTACTGGTACTGAACAGCGGCAGCTCATCACTCAAGTATGAAGTGTTCCTGATGCCCGACAAGAAGAGTCTGGGCAAGGGCGCGGTCGAGCGGATCGGCGAGGCCAAGGGAATATTGACGCAGAGCAGCCCCAATGGCTCGATCAAGAAGGAAGCGACCTTCGAGAACCACCAGCAGGCGATGCTCAGCGTCGGACAGGCACTCGTCGACAAGGAACACGGGATACTCCAATCCATCGAGGAGATAGGCGCCATAGGCCACCGTGTGGTACACGGCGGCGAGCGGTTTGCCAATTCGGTGCGCATCAACGCCGAAGTACTCGATGCGATCAAGGCGAATATCGAGCTGGCACCACTGCACAACCCTGCCAACCTGACCGGCATACAGGAAGCAGAACGGCTGATGCCCGGCGTTCCGCAGGTGGCCGTCTTCGACACCGCCTTTCACCAGACCATGTCACCTACCGCATACCTGTATGGCCTGCCGCGGGAACTGTACGACAAGTACCGGATCCGCCGGTATGGATTCCATGGTACCAGCCATCGATACGTCGCGGCACGCGCGCTCGACATTCTTGGACGCAAGGCGGAGAACACAAACCTGATCACCTGCCACCTTGGCAATGGCGCCTCGATAACCGCCATCGAGTGCGGTCGTTCGATCGATACCTCGATGGGCTTCACGCCGCTCGAAGGCCTGATGATGGGCACGCGCTCGGGTGATTTCGATCCAGCCATACTCGGATACCTGCTTGATCGCGGATACAGCCCCAAGGACCTGACGACGATGATCAACAAGAAGAGCGGACTGCTCGGCCTGTCGGGCATCTCGAATGACCTGCGCGATCTCGAGGCTGCCAGCGAAAAAGGCATACGCAACGCCGTCGAGGCTCTCGATGTGTATGCCCATCGCGTGCGGCAGTACATTGGCGCCTACATGGCAGAACTCGTCAAGGTCGATGCGATCGTGTTTACCGGCGGCGTTGGCCAGTACGGTGTCAAGATGCGCGAGCGCATTTGCCACCGCCTGGAGAACATCGGTATCATGATGGACTATGAGGCCAACCGTGACGATGGCTCGGCCGAGGGCGTCGTATCGCAGCCCTATTCTCCAACCGCCATTCTGGTAATCCCAACAAACGAAGAATTGCAGATTGCCATGGACGCCTACGACCTGCTCTTCGTCAGGAAACCGGATTGCCCATGAGTCAGTACGACTACTTGGTTATGCCGGGGGCATAGCGCTCGATTATCTTCTCGGCTATCAGATAGGCAGCGGGGCAGAACTCGGTGTTGAAGGCGAGTCGCCCCAAAGCCCTCTGTATGTTGCGCTCCCGCGTATACGGAAAGGCTTCGCAATCGCGGGGGCGCTCATCATAGACATCACAGGCGTTGTCGGCTCGCAGGAATGGGCAGGGCATCGTCGCGCATATCCAGCCAAGATCCTCGTCGCGCAGCAGGGTATCCTTGACGAATGTCTTCTGGTCGAGGCCCATCTCCTTGCACACGCGCTTGATGTCCGGTTCGTTCATCTTGGGGCCGATCGTCCTGCAACAGTTGCCGCACTTCAGGCAGTCTATTTCGGCGAAGACCTCGGTATCAAAATCGGCGACCACGTGGTCGAAGTTCTTGATGTTGAACTTGGCAAGGTACTTCATCTGGCGCTTGATGAACTCGTTACGCTCTTTGCTCTTCTCGAGCAGCTGCACATAGGCTTGATCCATGCCCCGATTGTAGCCCGGAAATGGGGGCTTTCTCAAGCATGCGCTGGCGGCGGTTCAGTCATCGCCCGCCGTCTGGGCCCGCTCGCGCGTGCGCCGCTCCATGAAGGCATAGAATCCATCCTCGGATGCGTTGATCACCCGGTCTTTCGGTATGCCTGCTGCCTTGATCAGGTCAAGGGCGAGCGGCACATTGCCGACATCGCGCCAGTAGTGGGCGTCGCTGCCGCAGACCACCAGGGCGCCCTCCTGGGCGCAGATGGCGGCCAGGTCGGAACACGAAGCCGCACTGCCCTTCCTGATGCGGAATGAGCTGTTGTTGATCTCCAGCGCCTTGCCATACCGTACCGCCGCGCGCACCACCGCCCGCTGGTCTACCGGAAACTGTGGGTTGCCTGGATGGGATATCGCATCGATCATCGGGTTTGCCAGAGCGGCTATCATTGCCGTCGTGTTGTCCGGCAGGCTCCCCGGATCGAAGCAGATGTCATGGAAACCAGCCAGCACGAAGTCAAGCCTGCGCAGCAGATAATCGGCAAGGTCGACGCCGCCTGCAAGATCCATGATGTTCGCTTCGACTCCCGAGAAGAACCGGACTCCATGAATGCGTCTGGGTATGATTCTCAGGTTGCCAAAGTGGTACGGATGCGTACCGCCCGGCATGCCCGGGCCGTGGTCGGTCAGCACGAAGCCTGCAAGGCCGCGCCGTCGGGCTCCGCGAGCAAGGTCATCGATGGTGGAAAAGGCGTGCCCCGAGGCCACGGAATGGGTGTGCGTGTCGATTCGTATATGCATGAGTGCGCCCATGATCCACGAATCGACACCGGCTGTCCAGCGGCCGGATCGAACAGCGCCTACAGAAAATCCTGGCGCTGCGGCGTAAAGGTATCGATGACGATGCTATCCTCGAGCAGGCGCACCCCATGAGGCACATTCGGCGCCACATAGAATGAATCTCCTGCACCGAGTGTCTCGTCCTTGCCGCCCATCGATACGACCAGCCGGCCGGCGACTACATAGCTCGCCTGTTCGTGCGGATGTGCATGCTCGGCGACCACGGTTCCTCCGACGAATCGTATTTCGACGATCATCATGCCGCCACCACGGGCAAGCAGTCTTCTGGTCATGCCTGGAGCCGGTGTGCTCGGATGCACGTCACTGTTGTGTACGATCATCATGCCTCCCCATCGCTTCGCTCAATCGTGCCTTCTCCAGAAACCATCATGAACGGCCGTCGCTCCAGCGAGCGGGGCCGGCCCGTCCACGGCGACCGGCCGCTGGCCGCTGGCAAACACGGTCCTGCACGGCAGGTCGAGTGTGGGATTCTCCGGATCATCACCGGTTATGGCCCGCAGGTCCGACTCGGACAGGGCATAGACGACACGGCCAATGCCCGACCAGTAGATGGCGCCGGAACACATGGCGCACGGCTCCGCGCTCGTATACAGCGTGCATGTCCGCAAGAATTCGCGGTCGTACGCCTTCGACGCAGACCTGACCAGATTGGTCTCGGCATGACCCGTGCAATCGTGTTCGGTGCCGACGGTGTTGCCGGCGTCGAGGAGGATTCGACCCTGTGCGTCGGCCAGAACGGCGCCGAATGGATGGTTGCCTTCGGCTCTTGAGCGGGCCGCGCGATCGACTGCCGCCTGCAGCAGCGCGCTGTCTTGTTCATTCATGGCCTGATTGTACCTCGTGATCGAGCGGCGAGTCCATCTCAGTTGTAGGCCCGCAGGTACTGGTCGGGAACCCTGCGCACATCGGCCGACAGGTGTCTTGATGGCCAGTACGGATCACGCAGGAGCAGGCGCCCAAGGGAGACGGCATCCGCCGCGCCGGCAAGCAGGATCTGCTCTATCTGTTCTGCGGTCGTTATGAGGCCAACGGCCCCCGTTGGCAGCCCGGTGGCCGCCCGTATCGATGCGGCCAGGCCAACCTGGTATCCTGGACCCATAGGCATCCTGGCTCCCGGGGCAACCCCACCCGATGAGACATCGACAAAATCGACGCCCTGCGTCGCCACGTCCCGCACCAGGCTGGCGCATCCTTCGACATCCCAGCCGCCTTCGATCCAGTCGCATGCCGAAACGCGTATGAGGAGCGGCATCGAGTCCGGCATATTACCCCGTACTGACCGGACAACTTCGCGTGCGAGCCGGGATCTGCCCTCGAATGACACGCCATAGTCATCGAGGCGCCGATTGCTCAGGGGCGACAGGAATTGGTGCACCAGGTAGCCGTGGGCGGCATGGATCTCGACCGTATCGAAGCCAGCCTCGACGGCGCGGCGCGCGGCATCCCCGAAGGCAGTCACGATGCGGTCAATGCCGTCGTGCTGCAAGGCGGTGGGCGTGGCATGGGAATCGTCGAATGGCTGTGCGGAAGGAGCGACCGTCGCCCAGCCGCCGTCGGCTTCGGACACGCTGCCCTTTCCACGCCAGGGCACGGCGGTGGAAGCCTTGCGCCCAGCGTGCGCCACCTGCACGCCAACCCGTGCGCCGGCACGGTGCAGCGCGTCGACGAGCGGCTTGAGGGCATCGCGGTGTGCATCGCTCCATAGTCCCAGGTCGGCAGGCGTGATGCGACCCTCGGGACACACCGCCGTCGCCTCCAGCATCACAAGGCCAACACCACCGATGGCCCGTTCTACATAGTGCCGCAGATGCCAGTCGGTGGGCATGCCATCTACCGCCGAATACTGGCACATCGGCGCCATGAACAGTCGATTCGGCAGTTCAAGACCGCGCAGCCGCATCGATCCAGAGAATAGTGAAGCCATCACGCCTCCTTGGCACGAGCCATTGTATACCATTCCCGTATCAATCGAACAATACCATGGCCATGAACGATACCGTACCGTATACTGGCGCGATGCTATACCGAATACAGGACAGGCATGACGCCCTCGCCGCCAGCTTCATCACCTACTGCGCCGCGCACGCGGCCGAACACGATGAATCGTATATACCCGATGCCGCATGGGCGTTCGGCGACGACTATCCATCATTCGTGCTGATCGACGATGCCGGAGCCGTGATCGGCGCCGCGGCCGCCATGCTCGGCCCGTCCTTCCGCTCGGCGCGACGGGCCCGGGTGGCGATATTGCACACCTGTGCCGCACCGGCACCGGAGCACTACGGCATGCTCGCACGCGCGCTCACCCAGGCGGTCGAGCCACACGCCGATGAGCTGTATCTCTTCTTTCCAGAGATCGACCGGGCCTTCCGGACGGCGCTGGATCAGAGTGGTTTCCGGTTCGACCGATCAGTCTACCTGATGGGAACGACGACCACGCGAGCGCTCGAGCCCGAGTTGCCCGCAGGATACACATTTTCGCCGGTCGCGCCAGGTGACACCGCGGCGATCACCGCATTCGTCGAGGTGCGCAACCGCAACTTCAAGGAAGTACATGGCTCATCCGACTCCAGGGTCGAGGACATTCTGGAATTCGTCGCATCAGCGGAATTCCTGTCAGGGGGGCTGCTGCTCCTCCATGCACCAGACTCGAGCCCCTGTGGTACGCTACGCGTCGAGCGTGATGATGATGGAACCGCGTTCATAGGAACCATCTCGGTCGACAGAGCGCATCGGGGCATTGGTCTGGGCAAGGCGATCATCAACAAGGCCGTCTCGGTGGCCAGAGCGGCAGGGTTTGCCGAGGCCTTCCTTTCGGTCAACGCCACCAACACGGCGGCGCTTGGTTTGTATGAACACAATGGCTTCTCCGTCGCGAAGGCCATGGTCTGCTATGCGATGCGCTTGCCATGCAAAGGTTGACGAATCTATACTCGATCCATGCACCATACCTGTACGCTCACCGTTCGCACCTATGAATGCGACATGAATGGCCATGTCAACAATGCGAATTATCTCCATTACCTAGAGTACGCCCGGCACGAGTACCTCAAGGCTGCTGGCTTCGACTATGCCGGCGCCGTCAAGTCCGGATTCGGCCTCTACGTGACACGAATAGAAATAGACTACAGGCGGTCGGCGGTGCTCGATGACGTGTTGACCGTGGAGTCGAAACCGGTCAAGCGCGGCGCTGTATCCGGCGTGATGGATCAGTTCATCCGTTGTGGCGAGGTGATCGTCGCGCAGGCGCGGGTATCGTGGGCCTTCGTCGATGCGACGGGCCGACCCAGCAAGATCCCCCCGGAACTCGACGTGCCGGGACTGGCGCCCTGACAGGCTGATGCAAGCGCCGAATCAGGCTATACTTGCAGCCCCACATCAAACCAAGGAGTTCGACATCATGACCTACCAGGAAATTGTAGCCAAAGCAAAGACGAACATCGGCCCGTATTGCCGGGTGTGCCCCGAGTGCAACGGTATTGCCTGCAAGGGCATGATCCCCGGGCCCGGCGGCAAGGGGACAGGGCTCGGATTCATACGCAACTATCAGGAACTCAGGAAGATCCGCCTGGTCATGGATACGGTCTATCAGCCTGCGCCCGTGTCGACGCGCAGCACCCTCTTTGGCAAGGAATTCTCGCTGCCTGTCTTTGCGGCGCCTGTCGGAGCGGTCGGGCTCCATTACAGCAATGCCTACGATGACCTGACGTATTCCGCTGCCGTGCTTGACGGATGCAAGGCTGCCGGCACGGCCGCCTTCACCGGCGATGGAGTCAAGGATGAGGTATATAAGGGTACGATAGACGCCATCAAGGCAATCGGTGGTCATGGCATCCCGACCATCAAACCCTGGAGCCTTTCGGAGGTCGTGACGAAGGCGCGGATGGCGGAAGAGGCAGGTGCCTTCGCGTTCGCCATGGATATCGACGCCGCGGGCCTTGTCGTATTGGCCATGCAGGGCAAGCCGGTTTCACCGATGCCGGTGGAGACGCTGGCCAGGATCGTCGAATCGGTCAGAATTCCATTCATACTGAAGGGCGTCATGACACCGGCGGGCGCACGCAAGGCACTCGAGGCGGGAGCCCGCGGCATAATCGTATCGAATCATGGCGGCAGGGTACTCGACGAGACGCCGTCGACGATCGAGGTGCTCTCCGATATCGTCGATGCGGTGGGCGACCGCATGACCATTCTGATCGATGGCGGCTTCAGAACAGGCCTCGACGTATTCAAGGCGCTGGCCCTGGGTGCCGACGGAGTGCTGATAGGCAGACCGTTCACCTGGTCAGTGTATGGCGGTGGAGCCGAAGGCGTTACACTCTACATGAATCGCGTCCAGGCAGAACTGGCGGAGGCGATGCTGATGACGGGTGCCGCGAGCATCGATGCCATCGATGCCGCAAGAATCATGTAGACAGGACCGGCATCAATAGCCGAGCACGAATCCATCCCTGGAGAATCGCACGAAGGTACCGGCGTCGACCATCGCGAAGTCAGGATGGCCGTCGACCGGTATCGATCTGACCAGATTCTGGCTGCCGGCAAGCGTTCCGGACTGAACCTTGCCATCCCGGTAGAATGCTATCGCCGTCCCGGCCTTGAAGGTGACAAGATAGGGCTTGAAGCCTATGCCCCTGGACGAACCTGTCGGCAGCCAGACAGTCGCGAGATTCTGGTCGGCGGACAATGTTCCGGTCCTGGAATGAGCATCATCGGTTGCTATGATTGCCATGCCTTTCGCTGGATCGATTGAAGAAACCACGAGAAGGCAGGATGCCGACATCTGTTCGGTATCCTGCCACCCACGTATCGATGAATGCTACTTGCAGTCCTTGTCGAGCACGGTCTTCCTGCCATCGGATTTGGCACTCTTGATCGCCTCATCGCACAGAGCGCGAACCTTGTCCGAAAGCACATCGATGACGGTTGCAGAGCACTTGAGCTCGGAAGCATCCTTGATGTACGCCTTGACCTTGGACGCTATGACCAAGGTTTCTTTTTCTGCCATACTTGCTCCTTCATTACCTGTATGCCGGAATGGTACGCGATAGCCTCATTCTTGTCGAGGCCTGATTTGTTCCGGCTATAGAAGGTAGTACCGAACATACAGGTATCCGGTGACGATGATCAGGTTGATGACCGTAATCAGCACACCATACTTGGTAAAATCCATGAACGAAATCTTGTAGCCGCTCTTGTTGGCCAGCCCCACTGCCACCACATTGGCCGAGGCGCCGATCAGGGTGCCATTGCCGCCAAGGCAGGCACCCAATGCCAAAGACCACCAGACCGGCCCGACGGCTACCGCCCCGACCGTCGTGCCGATGTTCTGAACGAGCGGAATCATCGTTGCCACATAGGGTATGTTGTCAACGAAGGCCGAGAGCACGCCAGAAAACCAGAGCAGGGCGATGGTTGTCAACTTCATGTTGCCCCTGGTTATGCCCAGCACCCATTCTGACAGCATCTTCATGATGCCCAGCTCCACGAGTCCACCGACCATGATGAACAGCCCGATGAAGAAGAACAGCGTGCCCCATTCCACATCATGGAAGAATTCATCCACTTCCTTGCTGCCGGTCAACAACATCAAGAGCGATGCTCCCAGCAAGGCAATGACGGAAGCCTCGACCTCGAGCAGTCCGTGAAGCAGGAACCCAATGATGACCAGGCCCAGCACGATCAGGCTCTTTAAGAGGAGCGGCACGTCTTCTATGGCCTTGCTCTCATCGAATTCCATGATGCGCGCTTTTCTCTCGTTCGAGACATGGAGCTTCTTCGAGAAGAGCAGATAGCTGATGCCTGAAAGCACGACCAGCAGGAAAAGAATGATCGGCGTCAGGTTGATTATGAAATCCATGAAATCGAGCCTGGCGGCGCTGCCTATCATGATGTTCGGTGGATCACCGATCAGGGTTGCCGTACCACCGATGTTCGAGGCTATCGCGATCGAAACGATGAATGGTATCGGGCTGATGCCGAGCTCCACCGCGATCAATATGGTAACCGGAGCAATGATCAGCACGGTGGTCACATTGTCGAGCAATGCCGAGAAGAGCGCCGTAATCAGCGACAAAAGAATGAGAATCGCCAGGGGATCGCCCTTGGCAAACTTCGCCGCCTTGATCGCGACATATTGAAACACGCCTGTCTTCTTGGTGATGCCGACGATGATCATCATGCTGATGAGCAGGAAGATGACGTTCCAGTCGATGACACTGAAGGCCTTGTTGGTGCCAATGATCTGAAACACGATGAACAGGGCGGCACCGAGCAACGATATGATGGTCTTGTTTACAAGTTCGGCCGAGATGAACACATAGATGATAATAAAGAGCCCGAGACCTATCCACATTGCTGTCGACATGATCACCCCCTCAGCACTTTATTCAGGACATCCATGACGCTGACAATGCCAACGATACGATCATCCTGGACAACGGCGATATGCCGGCGCTTGTTCTGTGTAAATTCCAGCACGGCCTCGATGATCGAGGTGCCCGGAGAGAAATGCAGTGACGGCTTCTTCATGATCTGGCTCACCGTCAGGGTGTCCTCGTTCTTGAGAAGACCCTCCAGCGGTTCGAATGTCGACAGGAACTTGAGGCTGCCTATCATCGTCGCGTAATCGGGCACGCCAACCTTGAGCATGTCGAGGATGTTTACCTCCGCAATGAACTTGCCCTGATCATCGACGACCGGCATGTAGCTGAAGCGCTGCGAATAGAATATGTCGGCCAGTTCCTTCAGGGTCGTGCGCGCCTTCACGCTCTGGATGTCTTTGGTCATGATATCTGAAACGGTCAGTTCCTTTTTTATCTCTATGTCCAGTTTCTTGAACGTCTCCCAGAATTCGATTGCAGTGCCCGCGGACAGCAAGCGCCCGAATGCCGCCTCATCCTTGGACAACTTGACGAATGCCGCAAGGCTGTTCAGGTACAGGGATGATGATGACTTGTTGGTCAGGATGAGCACGAGCATGCGAATCGGCACGGTATCGGTGGGAATTGGCGTGGTCGGTACACAGATTCCTATTACCAGATCGTTGAAATTCTCAAGCCTTCCGTGTGGAACCGCTATCCCCGTGGGAAATGTCGTGCCACCAAGGGCTTCACGATCGGCTACGGCGCTGACGATCTGTTCGGTGCCAACCTCAAACGAGACGCGCTTGCACATCTTCTGGATCATGCCATCGATGGCCTGGCTCTTTGTCTCGAAGGATGACCGGACGCAGATAAGATCGGGATTCAACAGGCTTGACAATTTCATGGTTCCATGCCTCCTGGCTACGATCGTAGCACTGTATCACGGCACTCCACAGAAGAGGAAGTGGAGCCATGCCAAGATCGACTCCTTCAATCATCGATGCGATCAAGGAACTCGGCATAGGCACGATATATGGCTCCACGCAGCAGTATCGTGCCATGACTCTCCGCGTATCCATCGACCTCGGGGCCGCCGCCCGCCCCGGCGGCTCCGATTCCGAGTCTGGCCGCATAGGCAAGGGTAAGCGACTCGGGTGTCAGCTGGTCGTATCGAGCATACAATATCTGGACACGTTGTGGACCGGTCACCAGGGTGTGCCAGAACGGACTGATTGTCCGGAAGGCGCTATAGAGCGTATCCTCGCTGTATCCGGCAGACAGGAATTTCTGACGGAGCGGTGCCAGCGCGGGATTCTGCCAGAGCGCCGTCCAGTCGATCAGCGGAATCATCAGCGTCAGGTGGTCAAAACAGTAGCGCTCACCAAGGAGCAAGAGGCCTGCCGCCCCGAAGCTGCCGCCCCACCCGCCTATTCTGGTCACACCCTGGGAGCGCAGCCAGTCGACACCATTGGACAGTTCTTCAGTCGACGTCGACACCGAACCAAGCAGATCCCGCGGATCCAGCGTCAAGAGGCCTTCTCCGGCCTTCTTGCCCGGGCTCTGCCGCTCCAGGTGAAACGGCGGCACCCAGACGAGGACGGCCCAGCCTCTGGACAGTTCGATCTCTATCAATCGCCTGATGAATACAAAGGCAAAATCAGAGACGCCGAACCCAGGCGCCCACACGATGGCCTTCCGGCCCGACCAGCTAGTACCGTGAAAGAAATAGAAGTATGAATCGGTCATCGATGCCGTCTGAGTCGGTGAGGAACCGGAAGCGGGAGCCTCGCGCGAGGGTCTGAAGCAAAGCCGCTCGCCAATGACCCTTTCGCCCCGTATGACAGGCCTCCAGCTATCAAAGGGTTCGCGCGAGACCAGCCGGTACTGCACAGGCTGCGGCGCCGCGGTATCGCCGGCGGCCAGGTATTTCTCAAGTTCGGCCTGGCCGGCCTTCGAAGAGGCGTCTGCCGTGCCGTCCGCAATCACCTGCCTGGCAAGGTCGGAAAGCCCATTGGTATCAAGCGACTTCTTGAGCGTGGCACAGGAGGATACGGAGAAGAGGATCATCGCCAGTACGGTGACGCTCACCAGCACGGCGAGCATCACCGACAAACCAAGGAGACCATGCGTCATCATCGCCCCTCTTCGCGCCTCCCGGCCGGGTCTATAGCGGATGCCGCGGCGCCGGAGGTCTGATTCTTGATGAAGGCAATTTCCGTATCATCGTAGGCTGTGCCGTCGGCCCTGAATATGTCATGAAACCAGACAGCGGGCTCAGGCGCCCCGCGCCGCGAGCCCCAGGGGTACACCGTCTGTGTCTTGCCGGCAACCAGCCCCCAGTTGATGGCACCGATCCGATGGCTCCTCAGTAGCGGCAGGTTGTCTTGAAAGGTGCTGCCCTGGGTACGTGCCATATACTCGGTGCAGATCATCGGCTTTCCATAGCCTGACAACGACTGTATCTTTCGCGCCAGGCTTTCAGGCGGAGCGTAGTCATGAAAGCTGATGATGTCGGAATGGATGGCCAGGAATTCGTTGACACCAGCAAACCAGGAGGAACCTTTCCATATCCCAGCGGTCAATGGCTGCTCTGGACGAGCCTTCCTGGCCCACAGAAAGGTCCTGGCCAGCAGCCTGGTCGAGTTGGGCAGGAAACCCACGGAATTGCCCGGTTCGTTATAGAGATCCCATGCATAGATGCGACGATCTGCCCGAAATGCCGCGACGATGCCGCCTATGTAATCCTCGAGCTCGGCCCATCGAGATGCATCATTGATCAGATCCGAACCCGGCGATCTGACCCAGCCAGAGTTGTGCACGCCGGGCTTGGGAGCCGGCTGCCTGCCAGGCCTGGGGTTGTCATTCCAGCAATCGTCGAACAGCACGAAGATGACCCGCAGGCCCGATTCGTGAGCGAGGTCAAGGAAGCGGGCGATGCGTGACACGAATCCATCCCTGTCCATCCGCCACGCGATGTCGTGCAGGTAGACCCGGAGGCAATTGAATCCGATCGAGCGCGCCATATCGAGCTCTCGTCCAATCAGCTCTGGATCGAAACTGTCTGACTGCCACATCTGTAGCTGGTTTATCGCGTTCGATGGAATGAAGTTGCAGCCAACCGGCCACGGCTGTGAATCGTACCATTCCCAGGCCCGCTGTGGTGACCATGCCTGTTCCGCATTCAGGCCAGCTTCCGACGCCATGACGGCGGCATCAAGATCCGGCCGATATCCCAGCCGCTGCCAGTGCTGCGTCATGCCAAGGGCTGGAATGCCGATGTAGGCCCGCATGTCGAGCATATCGGGCCCGCTCAGCGTCAGGCGCATGGCATAGCTCCTGCCCGTCTCTGGATTGTACAGCCTGCCGCCATGCCATGTGCCCTTGCCGAAGCGCAGGCCGCCGAAGAGCCTTGAGCCAAGGAGCGGCCGTGTCCGCAGCGACGGATCGGGATTGGCCGCATCCTGTTCGCCGTTCTCGAGGCCCTCCGCCAGGGTTCCACTATACCGGTCTCCGCTGCGCACGATGTCGAGGCGGAAGCGCCAGCCATCACTCATCCATGAGCCGACGATATCGTCTGCGTGCAATTCATCCATGCTCTGATGATACTGCCTCGAGCGCCAAAATGGTATGACCGGCGGACCGCGCTTTGCCACAAAATGCGCTTGACCGGACCCGATGATGTTGCTGATATTCAACTGGTATCCAATTCTCAACATCAGCGAGGACAGCATGGAATACAGAAGACTGGGCAACGCCGGAATCAAGACCAGCGTCTTGTCGCTTGGATCATGGGTAACCTATGGCAATCAGGTGGACGTCGACGCGGCGGCAGCCTCGATCAAGACGGCTTATGAGGCCGGCGTCAATTTCTTTGACAACGCGGAGGTCTACGCCAGGGGCAGGGCCGAAGAGATCATGGGGGCGGCATTCAAACGGCTGGGTATCAGGCGGGGCTCCTATCTTGTCTCCACCAAGCTCTATTGGGGACTGCATGATGGGCCGAACGAGAAGAACACCCTGAATCGCAAGCGTCTCCTCGAGGGCATCGATGGCAGCCTCAGGCGCCTGGGTATGGATTATGTCGATCTCCTGTTCTGCCACCGACCCGATCCAGACACGCCGATAGAAGAGACCGTATGGGCCATGAGCGATATTGTTGCCGCAGGCAAGGCCCTCTACTGGGGCACCAGCGAATGGAGCGCCGAGGAATATCGCCAGGCCTGGGAAATCGCCGACAGGCGCAATCTGCGCAAGCCAGTCATGGAGCAGCCACAGTACAATATGTTCGTTCGTGACCGCGTCGAACGCCAGTTTGCCCGGCTCTATGATGGTACTGGCCTGGGGCTGACCACATGGAGCCCGCTCGCCTCGGGCGTACTGACCGGCAAGTATTCAAATGGCATTCCCGCCGACTCACGGCTCGCGCTCAAGGACTACAGCTGGCTCAAGGACAGTTCGCTGACTCCGGCACGGGTGCAGGCAGCCGCGAACCTGGCTCCGATAGCCAAGGAACTCGGCGCAACCAGTGCCCAGCTCGCCATCGCCTGGTGCGCCAGGAACCCGCATGTCAGCACGGTAATGACCGGAGCCTCGCGTCCGGAGCAGGTATCGGAGAACATGAAGGCGATGGATCTGGTTGCAAGGCTCGATGATTCGGTCATGGCCGCCATTGACAAGGCCACCAAGGCGGCATCCGACCTGCAGCCTGATGCGTGAGGACAAGCGCACTGCCTTGCCGACCATAGCGTCGCGTCCTATGCCGAGGCTGCGCCGGAGAGTTCGCACAGGAGTGCGGCCTTGCGCCTGCGGTCGTTGCGCTTGTATTCGAGAATGTCTCCGCGCGTAACCAGTCCGACCAGGTGCCCGTCCGCAACGACGGGCACGTGGCCGACATCATGCTCGAAGAGCAGATCATCGAGTTCGCGGACGGTCATCTCGGGCGCGGCGGTGACAACCTGACGGGACATATAGGTACGCACCGGCACATGCATCTGGTTGCCGCGGCGCCCTTTCATGATATCCCTGAGCGTCAGCAATCCGACGAGCCTGCCGTTGTTGTCGACAACGGGCGCTCCCGTGTGCGAAACCCGCTCCAGGAACATGGACGCCTCGAGCAGGCTTGTTTCCTGCCCTATCGTGTCGACCGCCTCCGACATGATGTCCGCAGCCGTAACGGCCGGCTCCAGCAGCGTCTCCAGATACCCGATGATCCGCTCGACGAGCATGCGGCCCTCATCGGTCCTGATCGTTGCCGACGCCGCCTGACGGTGTCCACCGCCGCCGAATCCTCCAAGCACATCGTTCAGGCTGACCGCCGCGTTGTTGTTGCGGCCTATCACGAGCATCTTGCCCTTGTTCTTGAAAAAGAAGAAGCCGAACAGTATTTCTCCGTGCTCGATCTCGAAGACCTGCTCGATGACCGCGCCCAGCCCCTGGGTGTCCTCTTCAAGTTCCAGGTAGCAGGTTTGAACCAGATGGCCACGGATCGATCGCTTCTCCAGCAGATTCAGAATTTCATGGAACAGCACAATCTGCTGCCGCTCGCGCAGCGGTACCAGGAAATCCTTGACCAGTTTGAGCGACGCCCCTTGCGACAACAGGAAAGCCGCTACCTCGAAGTCCTCGCGAGCGACGTTCGGATGCGTGAAGTTGCCGGTATCGGCATATATCGCCGTCAGCGCTATCGTCGCGTCGGGCGGCTCGACAAATACGCCCTGGCGTATCAACTCAAGGCCGAGCTGGGTGGTATTGGCGCCAAAGAGCCGTTCGTGCATCACGGTCGCACGAATATCACGCAGTTCCGCCGGATGATGGTCAAACACCTCGTACGCGATCGATTCCGGATTCTGTACTCCGCGCAGGTATTCTTCTATCCTGCCCATCTGTCCGGTGTCGACGACAACGGCATGGCCAATGCTCTGGCCCTTGAGGTCGGCCGACGTGGCGAACCCGAGCCGGTCCTCATACATATTCATCAAGTTGCGGGCCACCGGATGGACCAGGTAGCTCTTGACCGGAACATGATCGGGGAACAGGTAACGTGCCAGCACGATTGAGCCAATGCAGTCGAGATCCATGTTGCCGTGCCCGATGATGATATTCATGCTGTCAATCCTTGGAACGCGGTTTACTCGGTCTTGAACTGGCCAAATTTGTGACGCAGCGCATCGACGATCGTGCTCAGATCGCGCGCCTGCTCGACCAGCAGCTGCATTGACCTGACAATCTCGGCCGACCCCATTGTCGCCTCCGCCATGCCGGTCGTAACACGGTTCGATACTTCCTCTATCCTCGATGATGAATCAAGCATCACCGTGGTGCCGGCCTTGATGTCGCGGGAACCCTCTCGTATGTGGACGGTTACGTCGTTGATCTCGTTGATCGATTCAAGAATCTGCCGCCCGCCGATATTCAATTCCGATACGGCCTGCTCTATTTCGGAGAAGGCGTCGACGGTACCGGACACCTCCACCGCGATGTTGTCGAAGGCCTCGGAGGTCCTGTCAAGATTCCGGTCGGTCACGCGGACGGCATCGGAAATATCCTTGATCAGCTTACCTATCGACTGGGACGACGTGCCGGCGGAATCGGCAAGCTTCCTGATCTCATCGGCAACGACGGCGAATCCTCGGCCCGCTTCGCCCGCATGGGCTGCTTCTATCGCGGCGTTCATCGACAGCAGGTTCGTCTGGTTCGCTATCGCATTGATGGCACTGGCCATTTCCTGTATCTCGATGATGTGGCTGACGACCGATTTGAACGTGCTCGACGTCTCGAGTATGTTGCCTTTGCCGCCTTCGGCCAGTGCGGCCAGCGCCTGCGTCGACTTCTGCTTGGTCTGGGCGATGCCATCGACGCTGTTCAGTGATGCCATCATCTGGGTTATGGCCGAAGTGGATTGCTCGACCATGGCAGACTGGCTGATGATCTGGTCGTCAACCTGGCCAATATTCCTGGTAACCTGTTCAATTGCGGAGACATTGTCCTTGATGTTCTGATCGAGCACCTCGATCTGGTTCTGGATGGAGCCGAGGTTGGCGCTGATCTCTTCTATCGCCGATGACGACTCTTCGGTCGATGCGGTGACGTTCTGCTTGATGGTATTGGTGCCATCGATCGCCTGCTTGATGTCGACGATAAGCTCCCGCATCTTGCCGGTAAACTGATTGAACGATCCTGCGACCTGTCCGATCTCGTCCTTGGTCAGGCTGGGTATGGTCACGGTCAGGTCGGCATCTGCCGCCGCGAGCGCTTCCAGGTTCCTGCCAACCTTGACGAGCGGCCTGACTATTGAACGCATCGCCAGCAGGTAGATGATCAGTTGTGCCAGAAAGAATATCAGCACAAAGACGACCAAGGGTGGAATGATCGTCTTCAAGAGCTCGGAAACCACCCGCGCTCGCGGGAACCGGATCAGCAAGGCCCACCGTGTATCCGGAATGGGAACCGCCTCCGCCATCGAAGTCTCGCTGCCGCCACCAATATCGAATGAATGGTCGGATCTGTTCACGAGCGTTCTGACCAGATCATCGACGCCCGTACCCGCATAGCCATACGAGACCAGCAGATCCTTGAGCGGCACGACGTTCTTGGGGTCGTAGAAGTATTCCTTGCCGGCAGAGGCATTCCAGAGCACATACCCGCCGATGGTGTCATAGAGCGCTATGTCGACCTTGTTGGCAGCCATCTGCGCCTTGATGATCGCGATGATCGGACTGAGGCGATAGTTGAAGGCCGCTATGCCGACAACCGTGCCTTCAAGATCGGCCACGGTCTGCGCGGCGGTGATCACAATGATGGGCTCGTCACTCTTCTCCGCCGAGACCCGTGGCTGACTGATGACCGGAATGCCGGGAGTAGCCATCGCCGCCACATAGTAATCGCGCCCTCTGACATCGAAGCCCTGAGCAAGCTGCACATCGCGGCTGATCACAAGCCCCGTCGAATCACGGCTTGCGACATAGACAAGATCGAGCGTCGTGTTTCTGGACGTATAGTCCATCACATCCCGCTGCGCATCGAATTCTGACAGGTTCCGATAGTCGTCATTGTCTAGGCCATCCGGCACCGAAGCCATCCGGGATATGACGCGCGCGCTGAGTGGATTGGTCGCTATGGTTCGGAGCAATTCAAGATTCCGTGCCACCTCGATGTGCAGTGTCTCCCGGATCGAGGCACTGTGGGCTTCGAGCATGGCCCGCGCATTCCCGATGTCCTTGTTGAACTGCACCTCGAACAACAGGATGGCCAGTATCCCGATCAGAATGAAGGGAATGATGACGAGAAAGACCAGTGCCTTCGACCTGATGCTTGCCTTCATGACTACGCCCTCTTCAGCTTGCTTGAATAGTCAGACATGCAAAACAGCCTGTCAAGGGAAACCATCACATCATGTCGTGATCTTCCAGTCCGTCTTTATGTCGATACCGAGCACCAGCGCGATGATCATCACCACATTGGCCAGCATCCAGACGGGCGAATAGATGAAGTAGTAGAGGACAAAATCCACAGGATTGAATCGGAACCGCAATATCCTCGAGAAGCCGAAGAACGTCAGCGCGGCAATCATGAGGCCGACGGTGACGGGCAGCCAACCGCCACCAAGTATCAACTGCAGATGGGACGGCCACAGGAATAGGCCGGTAAAGATGTACAGATGCTGGGACATCATGAAGATCAGCGGCAGCAGGAAGAGCAGGCCCGTCCTTCTGATCACGAAGAATACGACAATCGACGCCAGGAATGGCAAGAAGAACAACACCGTCGACAGGAAGAGCGCCGGAGTCCTGAAGAAATGCGTCAGGATGAGCAGAAAATTTTCCTTTATCCACAGGATGTTGTTAAGCGCCCATCGCTTCCGCTGAACGACCCAGTCCCTGACCGTATCGGGCGCTTCGTTGCGGACCTTCAGCTCACGCGGATACCCGAATGCGGCATGCAGCTGGAAGGCGCGCGCAGCGAAGTCCATGTCCTCGTTGATGACCGGTCTGAACCCGTCCAGCATCCGGAAAAGCAGCGCGCGGATGGCGCAGGCGGCACCGTTCATCGATGGCGACTTCTTCGCCAGCTTGGCCATCGTGAATGACAGCATGGCGAACGACAGGAATTCCATCGCCATCATGCGCGAGATGAAAGTAGTCGCTATCGCTTCCTTTGGAATCTCGATCAGATCGTATCGCTCCATATTCGTCGCGACCTTGTCCAGGTAGGCAGGATCGTCAGGCAATTCAATATCATTGTCCAGGATCAGGAATACATCGGTCACATGCCTGAGCGCCACCCTGTTCAGCGATTCTGTCTTGCCCAGCTGTTCATTGTTGTAGTGTATGGTTATGGCGGCGCGGTATGGTTCCAGCGCCGATTCTATCTCGGGATTGGTACTGCCATCGACGATGACGATGATTTCCTTGTCCACATAGGGCATTGCCATCAGTTTGCCCAGTATGTCTTTCGCCCGTTTCGGAACGCGGTATACAGGAACCAGCGCGGTTATCTTCATATTCCATCCTGCTTTCCGGATTCTAGCCGACCGTTCGCCGTGTCGTCAATCGTGGCAGCGCCTGCGCTGCCGACACCTTGGTATAACTCGGGCCATGGTCTAGTATGGGTGAATCATGAGCAGAACATATAGGTGGGCCATTCTGGGGTGTGGACGGATTGCGGAGAAATTTGCCGCCGATCTCGCACTGTTGCCACATGCCAGACTGTACGCGGCTGGATCCAGGTCACTCGACAAGGCAAAGGCCTTTGCGGCCAAAATGGGCTTCGAGAAGGCCTTTGGCAGCTATGAGGCGATGGTGGCCGATCCGGATGTCGACATCGTGTACGTCGCCACTCCGCACGCCTTTCATCGCGCGCACACGATGCTGTCCCTTGATCATCGCAAGGCAGTCCTCTGTGAAAAGGCCTTTGCCATCAACGCGCGCGAGGCCAGACAGATGATCGAGTGCGCACATCGCAATGATGCCTTCTTGATGGAGGCCTTCTGGACGCGATTCCAGCCAAGCTACCAGCACGCGATGCAGATGATCGCGTCCGGAACGCTCGGGGCGCTCAGGATGGTCCGATCGGATTTTGCGTTCAGGGCCAATGCCGACCCGGCCAGGCGGCTGTACAATGTCGATCTGGGGGGTGGCTCGTTGCTCGATATTGGCATATATCCAGTCTTCATCGCGCTGACGGCGCTCGGCATGCCTGACAGGATTCAGACCATGGCCGCCTTCAGCCCGACCGGCTCGGAAGAGTCAATAATGATGTCGTTCCAGTACCCGGATGGCCGGATGGCTTCGCTGATATCGAGCTTCGCATCAAGCTCGCCTACCGAAGCCGAATACTGGTTTGAACACGGCTATGTGCGCCTGAACCGCAAGTTCAACACACCGACATCGCTGACCATCCAGGAAGATGGCAAGGGAGAGACGACCTTGACCTTCGCACGCGGAGCGGGCACGGGATATGAACTGGAAGCGGCCCATGTGATGGCTTGCCTCGACGCGGGCCAGAAGGAAAGCCCGCTCCTGCCGCTGTCCTTGTCGCTCGAGCTGATGGAGTTGCTTGACCGCATCCGCCACAGCGCTGGAATCGTGTATCCACACAGCGATTGAACCGGTCTGCAGTTTTGATTTATTACTAGTTTTGTAATATATTATGGCAATCCACCCGGAGGTGCTTGCCATGATCCGAAGATCGTTGGTCTCCCTTGCCGGTATCCTGCTTGCAACCGCATTCATATCGTGTCCGGCGCCGATCATGCCCGACCTGGTGACCAGCGCCAGAGATGTTCTGCCACCGACGATAACGGTAAGCGCTCCGGCCGAGTACTCGTCGTATTCCCGCACGCTGGCGATCAGCGGTGTGGTATCCGATCTTGCCACCGATAGCCGGCCCGGAAAAGTGAGCGAACTCAGCTATGAGATCCTGTCGCACACCGCTGCCAAACAGGCCGCGCTTGCGGCAGACGGCTCCTTTGCCATAGAAGAGCCCAACGACCTTCGCGAGAACATCGTGGTACTGCTGAAGGCGACAGACTGGAACGGCAATCAGTCTGAATACCGGCTTCCGCTGGTCTTCGCGGGCAACGAGATTCCGAGCTTCACGGCAGTTGAAGGCAACCGGCAGACGACGGTCAGTTGGGACCCCGTGCCCGGCGTAGTCTCATATACGCTCTATGTCGAGCCTTCATCGAAGACACCGGATCCGGCTGCTTCACCATCGATCCAGGCAGTCAGCTCGCCGTACACACTGGGCCAACTGAAGAACGCGTCGCAGTACAGCCTCCTGCTTGAGGGCCAAACCGCAGATGGCCGCAAGAACTACTCGGCCGTGCTTCGTTCCGTGCCGTTGTCATCACTGCATCTTTTTCCACAGGCCAGCAGTTCATTTGGTGGCATAGAGCTTCGTTGGCGCGCCGTGGCCAGCATTCCGCTCTATTCGGTGCTTCGTGCCACCAGCCCGGATGGTCCCTGGGATGATGTCTCAGGACCGGTGCCCGGCCCCACCTTCTTCGATCAGGGAGCGGCCCGCGGTTCGACGTACTTCTACGCGATCAAGCCCGCAGCGTCAAGCTCGGTGACCAGCGAGTGGGTCGAGGCATCAGTCGATTCGGTTGCATCGCGCTCCGACGCGGCGATTGCCAGCTATGACGCGGTCTCGTTTACCCAGGCATCCGAATGGAGCAACGGCTATGTGTATATCGCTGATTACTACTATGGACTGCGCGTGCTCGATGTCCGCGTTCCGGAATTGCCCAGACAGATTGCAGGGATAGCGCTGACCCAACCCGGCCACATAGCGATCTCGGGCAATTATGCCTACCTCAGCTCATGGCGCTCCCTTGTCATCGTTGATATCAGCAATCCAAGCGCTCCATTCGTCGTGTCGACCCTGGTGCTGGGACCCGACACCGGTGACTTCTACGCGGAGGGACTGGCCGTCCTTGGCGACCTGGTATTCGTGGCCGGCTTCAATGAAGGTTTCGTGGCCATCGATGTCAGCAATCGCGCTGCGCCTGTCGTACGTGGAACCTATCGAGACAAGGCGATATTCGGCCAGAATTATGATGTGGCCGTATCCGAGCGCGGATCGACCGATGTCCTCGCCGTTTCAGGCAACATCGTTTCGGCCCTGTATACCGTTTCTGGCACAGCCTCGAATCCGACGATCACCCGTGTCTCGACCGCCCTGCCATATGGAAAGTCCGCGGCCTTCAGCGGTACGGTATTGCTCCTCAGCTCGAACGCGAGCCTGTATGCCTATCAGACATCGACTCCCGCGAGCCCTGCCCTGCTCGATTCGGAAGATCCTACCGGCAATCTGGCCGCGACCGGGTCGGTGTACCTCTATGGCAATCGTGCCTTCGTGGCGCTGGGCACATATGGCTATGCTGTCATCGACATCACGACGCCCTCTGCCTTGAGAACGGTTTCGAAACGGACCGTGCCTGGCACGACCGAACAGGTATCGGTCGGCGGTGGCAATGCCTTCGTTTCCACCGGCCAGGGCTATCCCTTCCAGATTGTCGGCGCCAATGATCCGTCGTCGGCCCGCCTCATACTGACCCGCACCGACGTCGCAACTGGCGCACGGCTTGCCGCATTCCGCGATTACCTCTACGTCTCGGAGAACGGCAGCGGTGACTGGGCAGCCGCGTCCTATGATATATCGAATCCAGCCGCGACATTCCGCAGCCATGCGCCGATAGGCTACTACACCCCCTACGCATTCGCCTTCGCGGGACCGCGCAGCTATGTGGCCTCTGAACGGAGCGGCATCATGATGTGGGACAGCTCTGTGCCCGGGCAACCGACGGTGATGCCACCATGGTATGTCGGCGTCCAGGGCGGAAACGCGTGGGCCATTGCCATCACCGGCAATTACGCCCTGGTTGGGACCTCCAATTCCTGGCTCAACACGGTCGACCTCTCAAGGTCCGGTGCCTTGACCGTCGTGGGATCCGTCCAGAGTCAGGGCACACCCTCCTCGACGACCGAGATACGAGGCATTGCCATCGACGGCAATCTGGCCTTCGTAGCCAACGAGACCGCCGGTCTCCGTGTTGTCGACATCACCGATCCGGCCATGCCGGTAGCCCTCGGCGGATACGGCAAGCCGTATTCGACCGGCCAGTTTGTCGCCGTTGCCGCCGCCGGGGAGTATGTGCTTGTCGCCGACACGGTAGACGGACTTGCCGTATTCGATACGACCGATGTCCGATCATGGAGCGCCGCTGGCCAGCCAGCGACCTGGTTCGATCCCTCCCGGGGGCCGGCCTACGACGTGGTCGTCCGCGGCAACTATGCCTACGTGGCCCGAGGAGCTTCCGGCCTCGATATCTGGGATATCGCCAACCCGCTGGCACCGACGAAGTTCAGTACGCTCACCCAGTCGGGATTCTCTCCGGTAACCCTGACAGTCTACAAGGACCACCTGTATGCGCTCGATGGCGGCTCAAAGCTGTATGTCGTCGAGCTTGTCCCCTGATGCGGAGGTAGCCATGCGCTCGATTGTTTTTCGAACTGCAAGGAATGTCTTGACGCGGTGTATCGTCCTGACTGTTGGGCTGGTGGCAGTATATGCGCAGCGAACCGACGCCGATCTTGACAGTTACTATAGATTTCCATTCTCGGTCGGTGCCGGCTATACCAGCGTCCAGGCGCTATCCGGTCTGGGATCGGGATATGCGATCAAGGAGTTCGGTACCGAGTTGCGCGCACCGCTTCCATTCGCACCGACACTGCAGCCGCTGGTGCGGGCAGGAACTTCCAGCTGGCTGGCCGCCGGCAGCGCAGGCTCGGGGCAATTCGATCATGCGGAATGGTTCGGCACCGTTGGCCTCGGCTTCTCGACAAGATTCACCAAGAACTTCGAACTCGGTCTTGATGGTGCGGGCGGAGTATCCCAGAGCTACTACTCCAACCTGGCTCCTGGAACAACGGTCGGCTCACTATCGGTCGTCGCGGACGCAGGCGCACGCATCGGCCTGATACCATCATATAACATAGCGGTCGATGTCCGACCCGCCATACGGTGGGCCAGGAGCACGGGACCACTCGACGAATTCGATGGCTTCTCCTTTGGACTGGGGTTCTCGGTAGCATATCGCTTCGGTGACGATCCCGATGCGCCGACCGCCCTGATCCGCGCCCTGCGTCTGTCTTCGGGTAAGCTGCCAACGGTATTTGCCGCCATGCAAAGCTACTATGCTACCAATGCATTCGCTACCGTCACACTGACGAATGAGGAAAAGTCACCGATAAGCGATCTGGAGATTGCCTTCTTTCAGCCTGGCTATATGGATGCCCCGACACCGGTCGCCAGCATACCGGTTCTGTCCGCTCATGGTTCGATCGATGTACCACTGCTTGCCGCCTTCAATCAGGAAGTCTTCCGCACCGAGGGCTCGACCCCGCTTGCGGGGGAGCTGAGCGTCAAGTACCGGTATCGTGGGAGGGCGGTCGAGCAGAAATTCCCCCTGTCCTACGATCTGATGGACAGGACCGCAATAGTGTGGGATGACGATCGCAAGGTTGGAGCGTTCATAACCCCGGCTGACTCCGCGCTTCGCAATTATGCGACCTTTGTCCGCCAGAGCCTCAAGACCGAAACGCTGGCTCAGCTCAATGCTCCGCTGCAGACGGCGGGGCAAATCTATGCGGCACTGGGCAAGCTTGGCCTCTTGTACCAGGCGGATCCATCGACGCCCTTCATCAAGGCACAGAGCGGCGCCGTGGCGGTGGACTCGGTGAGTCTGGGTCGAGCGACCCTGACCCGCGGCAGCGGTGATTGTGACGACCTCACCGTGCTCTTTGCCAGCCTGCTCGAATCGGTGGGGATCGAGACCGGTTTCATAACCGTACCCGGCCACATCTATCCAGCCTTCAATACCAGGATACAGGCCCGCGGATACAAGGATATACATCCCGATCGCGGCATGATGCTGGTGGTCAATGACGAGCTCTGGGTTCCGGTCGAGATAACGCTGGTAGGCAAGCAAACCTTCCTCGACGCGTGGCGACGCGGATCGGAGCTCTGGCGACTCTATGAATCCGACGCCGGGAAGCGGGCATTCTACAGGACGTCCGAGGCACAGGCCCGCTACAGACCGGTGGCCCTGAAGGAATCGGACCTCGGCCTCCAGTACGGTTCCAGAACCGAGCTGGCATCGGCATATGACAGGGAACTGGCCCAGTATGGCGATGATGTCCTGTCGCAGCTGGCTTCTGCGGCCACGAAATCCGGAGACAAGCGTGACTGGAATACCCTCGGCGTCGCGTATGCGCGCTTTGGCAGGATCAAGGAGGCCGAGGCATCGTTCCAGCGGGCGTTGCGCGTCGACCCGACCTTTACCAGCAGCCAGGTCAATCTGGGCAATCTGGCGTATATCCAGAAGGATTACCGCAAGGCTCTGGCAACATACCAGAATGCCTCGAAGGCTCTCGATGCCCAGGGCAAGGGCGCGAGCCTCTCGGCCCAGTTGCTTCTGGTCAACATATCGATGACCTACAACGCCATATCGGATTTCTCCGCCGCGAAGACCGCATTCGAGAAGGCGGCCGCCATCGATGCCGCCCGCGTCAGGGACTTCGCCTATCTTGCCAGTGTCGGAGCGGGCTCCGCGTCCACGAGCGGCAGAGCCGGGGAGCAGAGCGATGCTCTGTCATTCCTGAATGACGAATAGCACTCATGATGCAACCGCGGCTCGTACCGAGCGCTTCGTGACAATGGACAGCGCCACGAGCAGGGCCAGCCCCAACGACACGAGGCCGGCACCGGAAACGAATCCCGCCTTGTATGCGGTCACGGCGCCAGTACCGGAGAGCAGGAGCGAATCGATCAGGGGCCCTGTCACGAAGGTCGCGGCAAGTCCCCAGCTCAGAAAGAAGGTTGCGTTGTACAGCGCGAAGTAGCGGCCGCGTTTTTCCGGTGGTATCAGCGTCGAGGCGTACGCGTATGACGACGAGGCCACGCAGCCATCCGAAAGCCCCTTGAAGAGCGCCGCGACAAGGATGATGACGACGCTGTGCGCCAGCGCCAGTACCACCAGCGACACGATGCCCATGGTGGCACCGAACAGCAAGAGCCGGCCTATGCCGAGCCGCTTTCCCAGCATGCCCAGGAAGAAGCCGACAACGATCAGTGCCGCAGACTCGGCGTTGGCCGCCAGGCTGATGGTACCGGCCGAAGCCGCGAGGCCATCGGGCAGATTCATGTATTGCGCCCGGAAGGCACCTACGGTGTTGACGCCGGAGTTGATCAGGAGCATCGCGGCAAGGAATATGATGAACCGTCCGATACCGCCTCTGGAGCCCCGGTCATCGGCCGTTGGTACTTCCTCGACGGCGCGGTACCGGATGCCGCCTTCCGGCATGAAGAAGAGCGGAATCACCGAGACCAGCATCACGAACGACGCGACGAAGAATATGCCGCCGGATCTGAAGCCCCAGCCCGGATACATCAAGCGGGCGCCATCGTACAATAGGCCTCCGGCCATCGCGCCAATCATGCGCCCGACCCCACCGATGCTCGCCAGCCGGCCCTGCACCGCGTTGCGCTGCCGCGGAGAATAGACATCGGATATGTAGGCGCTCCAGCCAATATTGGACATCGACCAGAATATCTCGATGACCGTCAGGCCAGCGATGATCGCAAACCCGGAGGCCCGCGGATTGGGCGCCGATGCGTGCGCATACCACATCACGACATGGCCGACGCTGGCGAGCAGCTCGCCTGTGATGATCAGGCTGCGCCTGCGCTGCAGGTGGTCGGTCAGTCGCCCCCATACGAAGGTCTGGAAAAGCACGTTCAGGATCATAGGAACGGTCTCGAACAGCGTCGTCTCGGTGACACTCAGCCCTAGATTGGATCGCAGGTACACGGCCAGAAAGGTGTAGAAAATTCCACGCCTGAACATGGCCAGTGCCTGGAACGACGACAACCCCACGAAAATTCTTGAATCGGTTTTCACAATGCCACCCTATGCCACCCTGTTCCGCCGATGGTAGCACAAACGGCCCAGCGCGTCTCAGCTGGAGGCTGTCGGCTTGTAGACGCAGGGGTTGGACATCGCGAGCAACCGGAAACCCCGCCGTTCGACTATCGGGCGGCTCATCGGCCCCGCGTCGATCGTCGCGAACGAGTATCCACGGGCACGGGCCTCCCTGAGCCGGAGGTCGAGCATGGCGGAATAGATGCCCCTACCGCGATACTCCTTGATGGTTGAACCGCCCCAGAGGCTGGCGAACGACGAGCCTACGGAGAAGTTGACGCGGGCGGCGCAGACGGGCAGGTCGTCAAAATAGGCAACATAGATGCTCTGATAGTCTGGATGGTCGCGCAGGCTTGCTGACAGATGGCCCATGAAGGTAGCGGCATCCTCGCCCCAGACCTGCCGTTCCACGATGCCGTAATCACCCATGTCGAGTGGATCATCGATGCGGCGTATCCTGAGGCGCGCATCGGGAGCCACGGCGGTGCCCAGGTCGGACAGGTCGATGGCCATGATCGCCTCGTCCTCCTCGACGACGAAGCCATGGGCCTCGAGCCGCTCCACCAGCGTGGCAGGCGCGTCGTGTGAATAGGTCTTCCACTCGAATTCCTGGCCCATCGCTCCGAAATGAGCCATCTCCGCTTCTATGGCCGCATCGGCGGTTTCCGTCCGCAGATCGGACCAGGCGATATAGGCATAGTCGCCAGCCTCATCGATCATGCGGACGAGCCGTTCTGTCGCCTCGCGCCTGAAGCCAGGAATGCGGACCTGCCTGCGTTCTTCGGTATCATAGCGTTCCAGAAGTTCTGTCGTCGTCATGCTGCTCCCTTGCCGTGGTGGCGCGGGCATGATGCCCGAAGGCCCGCCATTCGGCAAGGGAAAGAATGACTAAAGCGATCAGAAGGCCGGAACGAAACTCCCCTTGTACGTCTGTTCCAGGTATTGCCTGACCTTGTCGCTCTGCAGCGCCTTGACCAGCGCTACGATTCGCGGATCGGTCGCATCGCCTGATCGCACCGCGACAACATTGGCGTACGGGGATTCGGCGCCCTCAAGCACGAGCGCGTCACGGGCCGGAACGAAACCTGCCTGCATCGCGAAGCTCCCGTTGATGATGGATGCGGCGGCATCATCGAGCGTGCGCGGCAGCTGGGGAGCCTCTATCTCCTTGAAGATGAAGCGCCGCGGATTCTCGGCAATGTCGCGGACCGTCGCCTTGAGGCCCGCTCCAGCTGCCAGCCTGATCAGCCCCCTGCTCTGCAGCAGGAGCAGCGCGCGGGCCTCATTGGTCGGATCATTGGGAATGGCCAGTACCGAACCGGCAGGCAGGTCGGCAACGCTCCTGTACGTACGCGAGTACAGACCCAGTGGCGCAACGAATACTTGACCCGCCGACACCAGTGACAGCTTCCTGTCGGCGCAGAAGGTGTCGAGGTATGGCACATGCTGGAAGAAATTGGCATCAAGCTGTCTGTCCGCGAGCAGGATGTTCGGCGTTACATAGTCGGTCAGTTCGACGATATCGAGCCTGATGCCCTGGGCGGCCAGATCGGACCGTATCAGGTTGAGCAGATCACCATGCGGAATGGGCGTGGCGCCAACCTTCAGCGTTACAACCTTCTGTGCCGATTGGGCGAAGACGGGACCTGCGGTCAGGCTTAGCATCATCATGGCTGCTGCCAGCATTGTAGAAAGGCGTGCGATCGAACGTGTCCGGTTCATGATGAACCTCCTCTGTATATGGTTTGCCCCCATACGGGGACAGCGAGACCGGTTTGTGGATGACGGTGATAGCCTGGCTAGCGGCTGTCCTTGATCTTCCGGCTGACCGCCGAGCCAAGAGCCTGCAGCCCCTCGACCAACACGATGATCGACACTACCGCGGCGATCATGATGTCGGTCCTGAAGCGCTGATAGCCGTATCGTATCGCCAGATCCCCGAGCCCGCCTCCGCCGATGACGCCGGCCATGGCCGAATAGCCGACCAGGCTTATCATCGTCAGAGTCAGGCCCGCGACGAGCGATGGCATGACCTCGGGTATCAGAACCGCAAACAGGATGCGGCGCCGGCCGGCACCGCAGGCGAGCGCCGCGTCGATGATGCCGCCGTCGATCTCCGATAGCGATGATTCGACGACGCGTGCCATGAACGGGCTGGCGGCGATGGACAGCGGCACGATGGCCGCGACGGTGCCAATGCTTGTTCCTACGATCAGGCGGGAAAGCGGCAGCACCACAACCATCAGGACAATGAACGGAAAGGACCGCAGCACATTGATGATCCGGTCTGCGGCACTCTTCGCGTACCGCAGCAACAGCGCACCGCCTGACAGTCTGGACTCGGACATGACAAACAGGCCAACGCCTGCGGATCCGCCGACGAGCAGCGCAATTCCCGTGGACACAATGACCATGAAGAGCGTCTCGACGATCGGCCCGCACAGGAGGCTCGTTACTTCACGCATCGGCGGCCTCCCGCACGAGGCGTCTGGCGCTGTCGCTGTCCGGATGCTCGAGGACGCTGCCGCAGGAGCCATGCTCGACGATATGGCCCTGGGCAATGACGGCAACATCGTCGCATATCCGTCTCGCGACCTCGAGCTGGTGTGTCACCATCACGATGGTCAGGCCGAATCGATCACGCAGCGAACGCAGCAGATCAAGAATGGATCTGGTCGTTTCCGGGTCGAGAGCGCTGGTCGCCTCATCACTGAACAGTATGTCCGGACTGCCCGCCAGCGCACGCGCAATCGCAACGCGCTGCCGTTCACCTCCAGAGAGCCGGCTGACCGGCCTGTCTGCCTTGTCCAGGAGCCCGACCATATCGAGCAGCTCGTCGCTGCGCTCTGCCGTGTCGCGCCGGGTCCAGCCTGCCGCTTCCAGGGGAAAGGCGACATTGCCCCGAGCCGTGCGCGACGCGAACAGGTTGAAGCCCTGAAATATGAATCCGGCACGTCTGCGCGCCGACATCAAGGCCGATCCGGACAGGTGCTGTACCGGATCGCCATGATGGATCACCGCGCCGCCGTCCGGCCGTTCCAGCAGACCGGCAATCCGTATCAGCGTGGTCTTGCCGGCTCCGCTTCTGCCTATGATGCCGCAGATGGAGCCAGGAGCTACCCGAAGCGATACGTTGTCCAGCACCGTATGGCCGCCGAAACGTTTGGTGATGTTGTCCAGGCTCAGGGCCGCTGAGGTGTTTGAGACTGGCTGGAAGGTGATTGGTGGTAGAAACGATGTGGAATCTAGGGGCGGGTTTGCGGCCTCGTGCGGCCGCTGGGCATCAAACATAGGAAATCTCTGCTGTAGTTCATGGCACTTCCTTTGCGGCGTACGGTATCGCGGCGCTGTGCGGCCTGTCAAGAGCACAAGCACATCGTGACGGTCCCGCGCTCCGCGGGAAACTCGCCGCGGGAGAATCAGCTTGACAAATGAATCCGCCACGGCAAGACTCTAGGAGAAGCAGCCGTGATCGTGAACCGTTGTGCGGTCATGCTGACAGGCAAACAGAAGGAGACAAGACATGAGAAAGTTCGTCTATGTGGCGTTGACGCTGGGCCTCCTGGCCATGGCGGTTTCATGTTCAACGCTGGCCGAAGGAGCGATCAGTGGCGCCTTGGGTGCCGTGGTTCCCACCGGCGGCGGCGGCGCCGGCGCGATAGGTTCAGCGGCGGCAGTCGTCGATTTCCAGTCGGGCGAGATTCTGGCTTCGGCCGACTCACGCACCATGTTCGATTCGAGCTTCCGTGTGGCCAAGATACTGACACCGGCCAGCGCCGCGACGAAGAATCAGGCGGAGGCGCTCTGGATCTCCGATGGCAAGAAGCAATGGGTCAATTATGTCGTCGGCAGCAGAAAGGCAACCAAGGCCGATCTGACCATAGGCGCCCCGGTCTTCTATCTTGCGGGTTGGGCCGACCACGAGAAAATTCCGGCCGATGATTACCGCAAGGACTACTGGCGACTGGGCAACATCACCTCCGTCGAGCTGCTGTACAAGAACCAGGTCGAGATATCGGGCGAAGCCTACTATATCGAATTCCTTCGCATTCCTACCGACTCCGTCAAGTAGTTGGCGCCGGCCGGCGCCGCATCATCACGACGTAGCGCTGGCCACTCCCCGGCTACAGCTTGATGGCCAGTTCGCCGTTCACCGTTATCACATCGAAGTAGTCGAAGTAGTCGTTGTCGAAGCCTTCGCCGGTTACCGCGCCAAAGAGATATAGTTCCGGCCTGATGCCGATGCCCATCCTGAATCGATCCAGACGCACGATATAGACCCCGGCGCCAATGTGCATCAGAAAGCCGCCGATGCTGTCACTGGTGATGTTGTCGGAACCGGAAATGAGCGGAGTGCGGAAATTCCAGCCCATGTAGAAGCCCCCCATGCCTGCCGACAGGTACGGGCTCAACACCGGCCAATCGGGCAAAGGCGAGTAACGCCCCTCGATGCCAGCCTTCAGGAATAGGAGCGGATCCTTGATGCTGGAATCGAGCGAACTGCTGCTCACCGCCCTGTTGACCCTGAAGCCGGCATACAGGTCAAGTTCGATGTTCGGAGCAGTCTCGCCACCGGCAAGGACATCGCCATCGGACAGAGGTTCCATGTCGCGGCTCGTGTAGTAGCCGTTGCCACCGCGGACGCCTATCCAGAATTCGGCCGGTCCGGATGCGCCATCGGGCATGGGAGCGGCCGTGGCAGATTCGCTGTAGTCATAGGCCGGGTAAGATTCCGGCTGCGGATACGTCGGGGCTCGGGGCTCGTCGGGAACCGTCCGGTCACCCTCGTAGTCATCCCTTGACTTCTCCATCGCATCCGACAGGCTGCCCCGGTACCGGGTTGGAGTCGAACTGCACGAGACAGACAGTGTCGCGACAGACAGGGTTGCCATACAGAGACAGAAGACGCGCCGCATAGTCATGAGCCGGTCCTCCTTGTCGCATGCCATGCCGCTTGCGCCATCGAAGCCGATGACAGCCGTGGCATGGTGACGCTGCCATCCAGTATGTGTCATACTTCCAGGCGGCGCAAGCACAGCCACACCAGGTGGGGACCGCTTCTGCTGGAACAGGCAACCCACAATCCAATACATGAGGCCCTGCATGACCGCAATGATGTCTTCATTCCGCTATCAGAATACGAGCTACTATCTGTTGCCAGCCGCCGATGGCGAGAGCCTGTTTGCCTTCGACGCGGGCTGGCCGTGCTCCCAGCACGAATACGCCAGAGCGATGAAGGCCACCGGCAACAGATTCGAACAGATCAAATGGATGATGGTATCCCATTTCCATCTTGACCATGCGGGACTGGTCAGGGAGTTTCAGGATGCGGGCGTCGTGTGTCTGCTCTTTGAAAGCCAGGGTGGCGGCATCGACGCGATGGAGCGGACCATCATGCCGAAATACCGGGACTATCGGACCATCGATCAGGCCGGATTCCTGAAGTTGAAGACATCAGAATCGCGCGCATTCCTGGCTTCGATAGGCATTCAGGGAGCGGTGATAGAGACACCGGGACATTCCGATGACAGCGTTTCACTCATAACCGATAGCCATGATGTGATGATCGGAGATCTCTATCCAGCCTCACAGCTGATGGCCGACGATGTCACGAGCCACCACAGCTGGCATGAGATACGACGGCTGGGCGGCAGGCACATCTTGCCGAGCCACGCGATGTCGTTCGTGCTGGAATGAGTCGAGGCGTATCTCGAGGGCACGCCCGGCTAGCGTTTCCTGTTCGGGTCGTTGCGGGCAACCCAGACTTCGATCTCCTGGGCTATGGCATCGGGGCGCTTCCGCCCTGCAAGCATGTCCTTCAGGGCCGCATTGATGACGGGCGACTCCATTCTGAAGTCAATGATCTCCGCCAGAGGCGCGACCGAGAGTAGTTCGTAGGCCTTGGTCCAGAGTGGGTCAAGCGTGCCTTCGAAGTACCGAGGATCAATGGCGCAGCCGTTGCCGCCGCTCCGCTCGAATCGAATGCGCTGACCTTCCGGTCCAGAATAGAACCAGAGCCAGAGCCATGCCGCAGCGGCCTTGTCTCCGGAAAGGTCCTTGTTCATCGCATATCCCCTGACGATTGCCGAAGTCGAACCCGGTGATCCCGATTCCTTTGCCAATGCCGGGAATGTCGCGATGATGGTGGTCTCCTTGCGGTCGGGAGAAAGCGAAGCCGCAAGGTCGCCGGTACACCACAGACCATTTATGTGGTAGACGGCCTCACCGCGCTTGAAGGCTTCTACGGGTACGGCATACTCAAGATCGTCGATGTCGTCCGGGAACATCCTTGACTCGCTGAGTCGCCGTATGCTGTCGAGGGCCATGACGAAGGACGCATCCTTGAAAGAAGCTCCCTTGCCAACCAGCGCACGAAGCAGCCAGCCGGAACCACCGGCCCGTTCTGCCAGAACCGAGAGCAGACAGGATTGCATCTCCCAGCCGTCCTTGTCTGCCATCGCGATAGGCGTCAGGCCCGCCGCCCTGATACGTTCTGACTGGGCCAGCAGATCATCGATGGTGGCAGGCATCACGAGTCCGAGCCGTGCAAGAAGCTCGCCATTGGCGAAGACCGCATGGCTTGCGATGACCGATTCGGGCAACCAGGCAAGACTACCGCCTGCAGCTATCCGCTCCATGGCGGGCCGCAGGAACATGGCCTCGCGGCCCCTGAGCAGGGGCCCGACATCCTTCGCTGGAAGTACCGTTCCAATCCGTCTGTCAACGCCCATCATGAACAGGTCGGGCATCTTCCCTGTCCTGGCCATTTCGGAGAGCCGCTGGTAATATGTCCCCGAGTCCTTCGCCTCCTCTATCGACAACGATATCGACGGATAGCGCTTCTTGAAGGCCTCGATGGTCGCCTTCCAGTCATCATCGCTGACCGAAGCGGAATCGCGCAGGGCATAGATGGAAAGCCGTACCTTTGCGCGTGGCACGGGATCTTCCAGCGCTGCAAGCTCGGCGTATTCCGAGTCGGAAAGACGCTGGATTCGCACATCGGCGGAAACGCGGGTAGCTGGCACCGGTGCGGCACCCGTTCCCGGCGAAGGCGCAGGTGGCGAGATCGGCGAGCCGACAGCGAGCTTCCTGCCAACGGCGTGACCGAGGCCAAGCAGCACGGCCAGTTTGCCTTCACCCTGCTCGGAGGATTGTGCGACAATGACGCCGGTCCTTACCTCTATCATCTTGGCTACTACAAGATAGGTGTCGCCGACGAGCTGTATCTTGCCTGCGACGACATAATCCGCCCCCAGATACTGGCCGGCCTGAGCCACTTGCGTATCGTTGACCATACCCGAAAGCTGGAATTCCTTCTCTTTGAGCACCTGTTCGATGTATGCACGATCCAGCACGACATATGCCCTGGAGCCGACGACCTCCTCCATCACGGACTCGGTCACCGGCGCTATGACACTCGGATCGATGCCCTTCTGGACACTCAGATCCAGGACGGCGACCTTCGGGAGGGCGAAGGCGAGTGAGGCTTGAAGCATGCAGGCGAAAACCAGCAGAACGGCTCGACGCGCGACTCTATTCATGGCTGCCTCTTGGAAACGATCGCTATTGCGAGTAGCTACCCGTCGCCACCGCCTGTCAAATTCCGGCACGTATCCATCAAAGGCATCATCCGCCACGCGCGACATGCGCCTCACATCGACCTGACGAAACCTTGCATAGTTACCATTCGACGCACGATAGTATGGCGTGACAACCGCATCGCGCAACGATGGAGGATCATGATGAAAGTCAATGTCGTCCGCAATTCTGCGCTGCTCGTTTGCATCATCGCACTGGCCTTGGCATCGTGCACTGGCGTGCCGCGGGCGATGGCGACATCCCCACAATCCTCAGCCTCCGGACTGGAGCTGCGCGCCCCTGTCAGCCTTGCCACAGACAGGCAATCCAGAATCTATCTTTCCGATCAAGGCTTGTACAGCATTATCCGAATCGACGACCTTTCCGGCACAGGGCTCGTGTCCTATGGCCAGAAGGGATATGGCGGAGCCGGCACGTTTCGGAGTCTGGAAGGCGACATTGCGGTGGACCGCGATGGCAGAATCTATGTGGTCGACACCAGAGCCGCCAGACTGGTGCGCTTCGATGATATGAGCGGATCAGGCTGGATGGAACTCGACACCGCGGCCTTGGGGCTGCCGGTGCCCGAAGGGCTCGCCATTGATCCGGCCGGACACATCTATATTGGTGATTCGTATAAGGGGCTGATCGCACGGGTGGATTCGATGCAGGGCGACGGCCTTGTGCGCTTTGGCGAGAAGGGCACTGGTGTGGGTCAATTCCTCGACCCGCGAGGAATAGCCATCGACGCCACGGGTCGCATCATCATTGTCGACAACATAAACAACAGGCTCGTCCGCATCGACGACATGAGCGGTTCCAACTGGGTCAGCTACGATGGCTCCGATGGCGACGGCAAGGGCGGTTTCAGAGAGCCGGTTCGGGTACTGATTGCTCCGGATCAGAGCCTGTATGTCACCGATCCGACCCTGGGCAGGGTCTTTCATTTCGCCGACATGACCGGGGCAGCACGGCAGGTCTGGGGATGGGATGGCTCGGGCGCGCGGCCGATGCAGGTATTCGGCATCGGCCTGGATCAGTCGGGCCGCATTCTGCTGGTCGATGCTCAAGGAAAGCGCATTGCCCGCATCGATGACATGAGCGGCGGCGGGCTCATCGCCTTTCCGCCGAATGGTCCATGATTTCGAATTCGATCAGGAACCTGGTGCCGGCATCGCGCTCGATACTGATCGAGCCGTGTATCTGCTCGACAAGGGCCTTGATCAGGTGCATCCCGAATCCCGTTGGGTTCTCGAAGGTGATGGTTTCAGGAATGCCAATGCCGTCATCCTCGTAGACAAGTTCCATCAGTGCGGCATGCACCTTCGAGGTTATTCGAATCGTTCCCTCGTGCCGACCATCGAACGCGTACTTGATCGAGTTCGTAATCATCTCGTTGATGATGATGCTGAGGGTGGACGCCGCCTGGACACTGAGCAGCACGGGTTCTATGGCGGTAACTGCCTTGATTGCACACTGCTTTGGAAGGATGTCCAGAATCTCGGTGACCAGCACCGGGACATATTCCTCCATACGGACATGCTGATAGCCGTCTGCCTGATACAGCTTGTCATAGAGAACCTGCATGCCCTTGATGCGACCAGCTGCATCGAGCAGAGCATTCCTTGATTCATCATTCGCCTGTACCTCCGACTGGAAGGCGAGCAATGACTGAATGTTCATCAGGTTGTTCTTGATACGGTGATGCACTTCCTTAAGGAGCAGATCCTTTTCTCCAAGCAGCGTGCGTATCTCGCCTTCTGCCTTTCTCCACTCGGCGTTTGCCCTCGCAAGTCTCAACGAGCTGTAGCTGAGTGAAGATATCATTCTGGCAACATTCGCATAGAACGCCATGCCGGTCTCGACGGTCTTTCTGCTGAATCGCGGGACGCGCTCGAGCGCCTCCAGGTAGGCCTCTTCGTTGAACCCGTAGCGCCTGGCCTGATCTCGATACCATTCCATGTCAGGCAACTCATCATCAAACATGAATTGTCCGATGAACACATTGCCGACATGACACCGATCGATGACCAGCGGCGTGACCATATCCCACATGTTGTTCTTGCATCTGTACAGTTTGAATGTTCCTTCCGCAACTCCCTCGGTCAGATGAATATCGCTCTCTCTGCAGTACTGCGCGGTTATTGGGTTGCAGCGATGGAATTTTGTGCATATGTCCTGCCATCCAGCCGCTACCAGCACCGTGCCCCTCATGTCGAGGATCGCGCCGAGGATGCCGGTCAGTTGATAGAAGTCTTCCATCAGGGACTGAATGGATTGAGCATCGATGATGTCTGCCAATTCCAGGCTGGCGATGCTGCCTTCCGGTTCAAGGATGGCCCGGAGCTTGGTGCGGACAGCGGCTTCACTCTTGATCAGCTCGCTCTCTGACTTCTTCAGGGTTTCGTTTATCAGCGACATTCTCGAATTTGCCTCGGCCAGCGCGGCTTGTTGACTCTGAATGCTGGTAGATGCGTCAAACAGCTTGAAGGCCATCTTGATCGATGCGTCGAGCACGGTAATGCTCGAATTCTTGACGACATATCCGTAATTCGTGATGCTTTCTGTCTTCTCTACGACTTCCTTCTCTGTATGCGATGATAGAAAGAGAATGGGGACATTGATCGACATCAGTATTCTCTGAGCCGTCTCGGTACCATCCATGCCTGATCCGAGATTGATATCCATCAGAATCAGGTCTATGGGTTCCCGTCTCACACACACCAGATCAAGAGCCTTCTCTCCGGAGTGGCAATGGGTCACGCGGTACCCGGCACCTTCCAGTTGCCGCCTCTCGGCCAGGGCGATGATCGCCTCGTCTTCAACGAGGAGCAGAGTCTTCATAGCCTGATCGCTCATCGTTTCCTTTTCGGCTCCTGATACCACGGGAGTTCATTCGTACAACAAATTCATAACAGGAATAGTCATAGTATACGCCATTGCGCCAGTTTCTCAAGCGATGCTGGATGGCGCATACAGAATTCGATCTTGCGGCCATTTTGGTTTACAATGATGGCGAGTCACCATCGCAGCCACAATGGACAGATGGTTCGGAGGCGCAAGCATGAGCATCTTTGCCGTTAGCCGTCCTGTTTCAGCCGACACCCTACGGACCGCCAGGTCCAGAGATCCATTCGATGAACTGTCCCGCGCCTCGGCCCTCCTGTCTGTGGGCAACGACTTCTCGCAGATACAGTCCATTCTGGTCGAACAGGCCTGCGACATAAGCCTGTCCGACCTCGCGGCGCTGTACCTCTATGGGGGAGACAGCGCCGAACCTGCCACCACCCTCAAGCTCTCCTACCGTCGAGGCCCCTGGCAGGTGCCATCCGGCCTTGACCGCTCATCCGAAACCATACGCTTCATCGAGGAGTGCGGCGAAGCAGCCGTGCTCAACGAACGCCGCGACTGTGCGTTGGCAGGGCTGCTCCTTGACCCGGCCATGCAGGCCGGCATCGCGGTTCCTATATTCCTGCCGCAGTACCGGGCCGGCCTGCTGGTCCTGAACGCGAGGACAGCTCGTCACTATGGCCGCAATCGACTCAACTTCCTGGTGTCGTACTGCGCGCTGGCCGCCGGAATGCTCAGGAGCGCCAGCCTGTTCAAGGAGCTCAAGGAACGTGCAGCCGAGATCGAGGCGCTCGAGCGTTACCAGGAGAGTGTCTTCTCGTCGATGACCGACCTGCTGGTCACCACGTCCCGGGATGGCTCGCTGCGTTTCTTCAATGACGAAGCGGCGGACGCCTTCGGGCTGGATGCCAACGCTATTGGCAAGCCGGCATCCTTGCTGCTCAAGGATCACCTCGATGACACGATCATATCCGCAATGGACAAGAGCCTGCGGGAGGGTTCGACCCTGCTGGGCGTCGAAGGCATCGCCTCAGGCGAACGTGGCGACATCGACTTTTCTCTCAACCTTTCACCGGTCAGGGGACGTCGGTCTGACCGGCACGATGGTCTCGTGCTTACCTTTACCGACCAGACCAGGGAACGCGAGCTCAAGGAACGGGTAGACGTGGTCGTGGAGGAACGACGCGCCATCAAGGACATGTTCAGCCGGTATCTGTCTGCCAATGTGGTGCAGAGCCTGATGGACGCTCCCGACTCGATCAAACTGGGCGGCGACGGCAAGCGGGCGACCGTGTTCTTTGCCGACATCAGGGGATACACCACGTTCTCCGAAGGCAAGACTCCCGAATATATACTGGGCGTGCTGAACGACTACTTCTCGGAAGCGGTCGAGGTTGTGCTGAAGTATCGCGGGTTCATCGACAAGTTCATCGGGGACTGCATCATGGCCGCCTGGGGTGTTCCGATGACTTCCGAGGAAGATGATGCGCGTAATGCCGTTGCCTGCGCTCTCGACATCCAGAAGTTGATAGAAAACCCGAAGCGCAGCTTCTTCCGGGGCGAGGCCGAGCATCTGCGTGTCGGGATCGGCGTCAATACCGGATACCTTATTGCAGGCAACCTTGGATCAGCGCGCCACATGAACTACTCGGTGATAGGCGACACGGTGAACATAGCCGCTCGCCTTGAAGGGGTGGCGAAAGCGGGTGAGGTGATCATCACCGAATCGACCAGAGCGTTGCTCGGCGACTCCTTCAAGGTCGAAGCACGGAATACAGTCACCGTCAAAGGAAAGACCGAGCCACTGCGCATCTATAGAGCTCTCGCACAGAACATCCAATAGCGAAGGGAAGACATCATGAAGGAATTGCTGGGATCGTTGACTCAGGAGACACTCTGGCTGTTGATAGCTGCCGCGATCGCACTCGTGGTGGTTCTTGTTGGTCTGGCCCTCGAACTCCGTTTCAGGCGGGCTGTTCGTCAGGCCGCCCTGCGAGGCTCCCCTCAGGGCTCCCCTCAGGGCACCCCGAGGGCCTCTGGCCTCAAGATAGGCAACATGGCCCTGTCCTTGAGGGAAGGGTACATCATCAAGCGGAGCGAGAAGGGATTCATTGGCTCTCCGGGTGCCTTTCCCAGGCTGATCGAGAACCTGGGATACTACGATCGCTGGATAGAGCGAGTGCATACCCGCCATTCCCGTGGTGCCGCCGCGAAGATACTCAGGTTCGCGCCGGATGACGGGCTGTTCGACTGCTTTGTGGCAGCGCTTTCCAGCAAGGCCATTGCCACGGAGCTGTTGTCCTGGATGAAGGGACAGGGGGACGGGTTCACCCTGCGCAGAATAGCGCTGTCGGGACCAGGCCGTGACTTTGATGGAGAGGCGGCGATGCGACTGCTGGGCGACAGGATGGATGAAGTGCGGGAAATGCTGGGTGACCCGGAGTGGGCATCGCGCGCGATGGCGGTGCGGATACTCTCGCATGATGACAGCGAGCGGTCAAAGAAGGGTCTGGCAGACGGACTGGGCGATCCACATCCACTGGTCAGGATACTGGTCCTGAAGGCTCCATTGATGGGAGATCGACTGGCCTTCTATGCGGAAGCATACGGCCTCTTCATTCGCGACTCTTCCCATGAGGTCCGCCGTGCCGCCAAGGCCAGGATCATGGCGGAGTTCCCGGACCTGTATGCGCCGGACATGGGCAAACTCTGCCCGGAAGAGACACTGCACGTCATTGAGCTGCTCGATGCGACGAGCGGCAAGGATGAGGAGATCGCCTTTCATTTCCTTGAACAGGGAGACCCGGAACAGCGGCTGGCCGCGGCGGAGCATCTTGAGTCCCGCGGGTCCTTGAAGCCGCTCCTTGAGACTGCCGCATCGGGAGATACCAGCGAGTTCGAGCGCCGCGTTCTCCTGCTCAGCACCGCAGCGTCGTTCCAGGTATGCGGTTTCCTCTCGGCGGTCGAGTCACTGGACGGCGATGGAGCATTCGAGGCCGCCGCTCTGGTGCTCGCGAAAGGAGGCGACCGCAGGTTGGTGTCGGTACTCGCCCGACGATGGTTCGCGCGAATGGGCGAACCGCCGTTCCATCAGGAGCGGATTCGTGTCTACCGCTCCGTGCTCCAGGCCATACGAGCCCGTGGTGGTGAAGAGGCCTATGCGGTGCTTGCCGAGGAGCTCGGCACTCGCCGCAATCAGCCGGAACTGGCCGCGGCCCTGCTTGACGCCTGCGCTGGGATCCAGCACGCCTGCATCTTCGACTCGCTCGTCGGTCTGTTCTTTGATCCAGCCTTTGCCATGCGCGACGAACTCCGGTCGGCGATCATCGGACAGGAACCTGAACTGGTCGTGCCATTCGCGCTGTCTCTCTTCCGGGCCGAACGTGCCGATACGCCGCGGATACTGCGCCGCGACGCGCTGATTCTGGCAGGGGCGCTGAACCTGTCGTGGGCGCTGCAGCGCATCATGGAGTCCCTGCCCACGCTCGATGCCGACGAGATTGCCGCTCTCGCTCCTATCGTCGTCGGCGCCGACCCACAGGCCTTCAAGAGCAAGGCCAGGTTCATACTGGATGGAGTGGATGCCCCGTCGCGCGCGGCCATACTGGCGGCCCTGCCCGCCACGGGCGATCGAACCTTCATGGGCGATGTGAAGAAGAGCCTTGGCGACGCCGATCCGGAGGTGCGCTCTGCCGCGGTGCGGGCGCTGGCGGCGTTCCAGGAGGACAAGGCTCTGGCATCGGGTGGCATGGACCTGCTCCGCGATCCGGTCGAGCGGGTCAGGGTCGCGTCGGTTGCGGCACTCGCCGAGGCCGGTGGATCCGTCGTCATCAAGCGGCTGTCCGAAGTTCTTGACGATGCCAACGAGATGGACGAGGTCAAGGCCTCCCTGATTCGTGGCCTCGGTCGAGCAAGCAACCAGGCCAGCCTCGAACTGCTCCTCGAGGAGCTTGGTACGCGCGATGCGTGGGCCAACGAACTGGGCGCAGCCCTCTCCTCACGTTCATCCACCAAGGATCTGACCCGAATTCTGGAGCGTTTCAAGGACGCAACTGGTGAACTCAAGACCCGTATGGCTCAGAGCATCCGCGCCATGGGCAAGCGGGGCGAAGAAGCCTTGGTTCAGTTGTTGCGCGAAGACATCGCATCATTGAAACCCTTCATCGTAGAGGCCCTGGAATCGCTTGGGTATGTGGAAGCAAGGATCAGGGAGCTGAAGCACCGGGACCCGGTAAAGAGGAGGGAGGCGGCAGCGGCGTTGTCTCTGGTTGGCAGCCGGGCGGCATATCGAGGTATCGTGCTCGCGGCCAGGGATCCGGACACCGAGGTCCGTGTGGCCGTGACACGCGCGCTGGAGCGACTTGCCGGTCCTGAAGGACAGGAAATGCTGTCCGATCTCGAGGGTGACCCCGACGCGCGCGTCAGAAAGTACGTGCTCTGGGCCCTCGAACGCGTCAAGGCAAAGGCCCTCTAGCGGGGAGCGCCACAAAGGTCACGGAGCCCCGCCGGGGCGTCATGGATGACGCTCCCCGGCGAGTGGGCAGCAAAGAAGCGCCGTGCGGTACTTCATTTCGCCACCCCTCAAGGCGCTTTCAGGGGATCCGCGGCTTGCCGTCGAAGCCGAAGGAGATGAGTTCGGAGGAGCTCTTGTCATCCGTTGACCGGGATTTTACCATCCCGTTGACGGGAACAGCCGGATGGAACCAGGATTCGGTCTCGATGCTGAAGCCCATCACCTTGGTCTTTGCCTTGACCACATTGGTGCCGGCGAAGCTTCCGGCTGGCACCTGGACGGCACCACCCTCGACATACTCCGACAGACTCACGACCATCTTCTCGTAGGTGGACTTCATCAGCGTCTTCATCATCGCGAGGGCTGGCCCCTCCGTCGTCGAAACCGTTCCGTCCTTCTCGAGGGTCTTGATCCAGACCAGCTCGATCATCGAGCCATCACCCGATTTCATCGCCGTGTCGTAGTTCCCAAGGCACATCTGCATGACGCTTTCCTTGCCCGCCTTGTCGACGCTCGAGTTCTCGATGACCCAGCCGTCAGCATCCTTGCGTACCACGAGGGTCTTTGTCACCGAGTCGCGCTTGCCCTTGGCAAGCTGGCCGACGACGACGTACTGGCCCGGCGCCCAGGCCATGGGCTTCTGGAACTTGCCTGCAGCGGGATAGGTCTTGGGGCCGGAGATCCAGAGGGCATCGAGGGCCTTGGATTGAGCAAACGCTCCGGTGAGCATGACGAGGGCGGCGAGGGCCGCCGCGATGACTACTTTCTTCATGAATACCTCCGCGACCCAGTGTAGGTGCCCGGCCGCCGCAATGCAAGGTCGTTAGTCGTACCGTGCGTGTTCGCCGCGCCGACGCAGGATCCATATTCCTCGTGGATGACAACAGGCTCAGGTTCATCGGTATGTAAAACGAAGCACTTTTTCGTAACGATTTCCTTGCGAACAAGTACAACTACTCGAACAGCGAGTTCGCGATAGAAGACAACTCCCTCGCGGGCTACGTGGCGGGAACGGGAGAAGCATGGCTCATCCCTGACGCGTATAGCCTCGAACCCGGGGTTCCCTATTCCTTCCATCCATATTCTGACGAAATATCATCCTACAAGACAAAATCCATGCTCATGGTACCGCTGAGAACCAGCAGGAACATGGGATGGCACGGGCTACCCGGGACCGATCACCGATATGAACATCAACCGCCTCCCCGCCATCCCCGGCAAGAAGGGACGCGAGATACCCCTCGCCGCTCGCATAGTCGCCGTCGCAGACGTCTACGACGCGCTCAGCAACAGACGCGCATACAAGGAAGCCTGGGAGGAGGACCACGTCCTCTACAAGAGGCGGGAAGAATCAGGCAACCACTTCGATCCTGAAGTCGTGGACATCTTCTTCGAGATCTACGACATCATCCGGGCAATCAGACAGAAGCGGGAATGAAACTGTCCTCGTGATCAAGCAGGAAAACGAGTACGATGTTCAGTACCCGCCGTCTGCCTCACATGCCATCAGCGCGGCAGGATGCCGACAACGGTCCCGGCCCATGCCTTCATGCCGTCAGGATTTCTCCTGTCCAGAAGCAGATCCCTGGGAATGCCGAACATAAGGCGCATCAGCGCCGGCATAGGCGCGGCTATGCGACCGGGGAGAATCATTGACAGCCTTGCCCCCATCGCGGCGGCGGCTCTGGTGGTTCCCTTTTCCATTATCGCGCTGAAGCCACGGGCGGCTTTGCCGAACATGTACGATACCGTGAACAGCGCGGTCGGCTTGCCGGCAAGCTTCCGGGCATTGGCCGCTATGAACGACAGCAATTCCGGTACCGGCCGCAGGCCGTTGATAGGAGCCCCGAGCACCACGGCATCGTAGGATCCCGGATTGACGGCCTCGGCCAATGGTCTTACATCGACCTTGTGACCTGCCGCCGCAAGCACCTGCCCCAGTATCTCCGCATACTCTTTGGTGGTACCAGTCTTTGTACAGTAGCCCAGCAATACGGTAGCCATGGCATCCTCCGTGTCCACAAGATAAGAGCCTTCACGCTCAGCTGCGATGGGTCCGTGGGCTACCGTGCAGACTCGAGCTTGCCCAGGGCCTCGGCATAGAAAACCTCAACGCTCTCTATCATTCGGTAATCGGGGTAATCCGCCATGATCTCCTCGCAGGTATCCCGAGCCTTGGGCCAGTCCTGCGTCTCCCGATACACCAGCAGCTTTTGATATATCAGTTCTGGCAGGAACGGATCCTTCGGGTATGCTCTTTGCGCCGCATCGGCCAGGGTCAGAATCTCCTGCCTGCACCGGGTGGCAGTTTCCTTGTCGCCAAAATACTCGGTAGCCTTTGCAGCCAGGTCGCGGAAAAGATGCTGCAGAAACCATGTCGCTTCCACAGGCGTGCTGCCATTGAGCACATTGGGATGAGCCCGATAGAACGCGCTGGCCGCTTCAGCGTCCTTGAATCCGAATCTCTGCGGATCGCGTACCATGTCGCCGAAGGAATAGAAAACAGGTGCGCTAATGCGACGCGTCAGCTCGGAGATATCGTTGACCAGGTTGTTGATTTCACGCTGGTAACGCTGCTTCCTGAAATCTTTCAGATAGCGGTAGGCGTCCTCCAGACCCTTGCCCGGTTTGAGGAAGGCCGGGTCTTCCTGGGTCGCGAGGCTGAAATAGCTGACCGCCTCGGCATAGCGACCGGCGTCAAGCGAATCGATGCCCCGGTAATATGACTCAGCGGCCTTCAGCGATGCGGTCGCGGGGAGGGTCCGTACCGGTGGAGCGCCAAGGCTTGCGGCAAGTTTCTCAGCCAGATCGCTTTCCAAATTCAGCGCCTGGTCGGTCGTTCCGGCCACAGACGCGGTACATACCAGCGTGCCGCTTTCCACTTCCACCGCCTTGGCGTCAAGCCGCAGTCCTTTTCCCTTGGATATGTATGACCCGAAGACCAGCAGGTTTGCGCCCAGCAGCTTTCCGATTTCAGGCGCGCTCTGCTCGTCGACCAGACCTGAAAGCGCCAGCTCCTGTTCCCGCAGAACCTTCTGAAGCTCCTCGCGCTCTATCACGGAAAAGGCTCCGCTCGCACCGAGGTCCGAGACCAGCATATCGGCAAGGCCCTTGGATAGCCATGCGGCATCAGGATCTTCGGTGGTGTTCGTAAAGTACAGCACGGAAAGCGTGCGCGGTCTTGGGTCGGCGTAGGCCTGGGACGCAAGGACAAGCGACAGAATCATCGCCATGGCCATGGCAGCAAGCCTGCTAGTAAAGATATAAGAGCGGCAAATACTCATGAGCAATATTGCCCGTTCCCGGGTAATTCGTAAAGCACCTTTTCTTCGGTCCGAGCTGCAATCCGATTCATGCCGTGTCAGGCAATGCCCCAGATGCGGATCATCCCATCCCAGCCGACCGAAGCCAGCATCGTGCCGTCCGGACTGAAGGCGATCCGGAGGACTTCCGCTTCATGGCCTTCGAGGACCGCGATAGACCGCTTCGACGACAGGTCCCAGAGTCGCAGTGTCCTGTCTTGGCTGGAGGAGGCAAGGAGCCGCTCACCGCCTTCCGCGCTGAAGGCGACACCGTTCACAAAGCCTCCATGGCCTTCCAGAACAGCCGCTTCCTTCATGTCGTCCGTATCCCACACGCGAATGACATTGTCATCGGTACCGGCGGCAAGCAGCCTTCCCGCCGGACTGAAGGCGACGTCGCCGACATGACCGATACCCTTGATGAATACCGCAAGTTCGCCACCCGTCACAGCGTCCAGGAGGCCGGCCATCCCCGACAGGCTTCCGTAGGCGATGGTCTTTCCATCAAGGCTGAAGGCTGCGCTGAGATAGCCACCGTCACCTTCATGGCTCCAGGCCATTTTCCTTTCGCCGACGTCCCAGAGGCGGATGTCATCATGCAGGGAACATGAGACCAGGCGGCGTCCGTCGGGGCTGAAGCCTAGTTCCCATACCGGCGAGTCGTGCTTTCCGAGCGTCGCGATCTTCGCTCCCGTCGACGGATCCCAGAGAGTAACGGTCAAATCAAAACCGCCGGTCGCAAGGAGGCGTCCGTTCGGACTGAATGCGCAGGCGACATTCTGCGAACCGGGAGATCCGAGGAGAAACCGGATTCGGCCGGGCTTCACCTCCCACAGGGACACCTGCCCGATCCCCGCCGCACAGGCCAGGAGGGTGCCATCGGGGCTGAAGGCAAGACTGGATTGGCTCACCTTGCCCTTCTGGTACACGGGAAGCTCCAGGGATTTGATCAGTCGAACCTTTCCTGCGTTCGCCAACGAGATTGGCTCCATTGGGGTTTCCTTTCCGGAACAAGCCAAGGGGAGAAACAGCACCATGACGGCCAAGGCACGAGGGAGTACGCGAACCATGGCGCCGGCGTGAATCGATTGCCTGGATCCTCTCATATAACCTAGTCGAACCGTATAGCGCTGCTCTTGACGAGCTGGACACGCCGATCGGCCGCCCAACGGGAATTCATCTTCGCGACTGGCTCGGCCGACCCTTCCCTGAGCGACACGGAGTGCGCGTCCCGAGCGACAACCGTGAGCCAACCGTCGAAATAGGAGGAATCGACGGTCGTCCTGACGCACTCATTGCTTGATACACCGCATATGACGAGCCTTCCGACTCCACGTTCATCGAGCATCGCCCCGAGCTTCGTACCCGAGAGGGCGCTCGTACCGGCCTTGACCAACGTGAGATGGCCGGGAGCGGGCACGAAGGGCGGTGTCAGCTCGAACCGGTCCTCTCCCGGCCGCGAGTCCTCGTCGTTTGAATACACCCAGACTACGGGACTACCCGCCGCGTCCGCGGCTCTGACAAGCCTCTGTATGGCTGCGATGACCCGTTCCTGGTCGAAGATCGGCATGTTAGCCTTCTGCATATCCATCACGATGAGGGCTGTCCCTTTTCCGGCTGCCCAGCGCGTCGGCTTCCAGTCCCTGGCGGCGGCAAGCTCCCGTTCGGAGAGCCCCCCGCGATCGGGGCCACAGGCCGTGGCAAGAAGAAACACCAGCGAAAGTGCCAAGGAAAGGTTTGCACGGGCTATGTATCCCAAGCGCGTCCATCCTCTCGCAGGTAACGGAGTTTCCGTCATGATTCAGTCCTCCTTGCGGGGCGCCTTTCGCGGGCCGCTCATCGACTGATATCGAGGAATAACATGGCTCTCTGCTTTCCCCGACCGTGCGCCCGTCAGCTTCACTCATATGCTGGAATGCTCGATCTAGCAGTTTCCCGAGATTCTCTGGGAACGCCAGGATTCTTCATCGCAAAGGAACAATCCATAATCATGATGAGCCCTGACTCACTCCGGATTCTGCCATGACTATTTGATTCGGTCAATTCCAACCGCCGTGCGTCAAAAAGTTCGCTCCTGGCGAGGTCCGCGGTTCCTGAAAACGATCATCGTCATTGCTCGCTCGGAATACGCGTCATCGATATAGAGAAGCGTACTACGAAATCGGGGAATCAGCCATAATTGACCCGCTCGGAGATGCCGTATATCCTGTACAGAATCCCGTGGCTGTGGGCCACCATCGTTTTCATGCAGGAGTTCATATGCGCAAGTTGCTTTTCGTGACCATCATGGCGCTCGGCCTCGTCGCCTCCATCGCGGCACAAAACAGCGTCATCGACTCGAAGGGTGCCATGGGGTTGCAACTCAGCATCGGCGGGAACGGCAATCTGGGATTGGATGGAACGGCGGTCGCGCTTCCCTCGACTACGACGGGGTACGGCATCGGCGGCAAGTATTTCGTCGCCGACAAGATGGGTCTCGGCCTCGCCCTCTTTATCGCGGGCGACGATACCTCCACCAGCGACACGCAGAATTTCTGGTTCGGGATACGGCCGAACCTCTCCTGGACGCTTGTCAAGAAAGGCCCCGTCGCCCTCTATACGGGCGGCTTCCTTGGCCTCGGCATACATAATCTCACCGTCGCCGGCAACGGCACCTCGACCAACGTATTTGCCTTCGGCGGCCAGCTCGGGGCGGAATGGGCGATCGCGAGCCAGGTCTCCTTCGCGGCCGAATACGCCATCGGCGCTACCTTCGATGACGGCTACACTTCCTGGGGCGGCGGCAACACCCGCGCGTACATGAACTTCTATTTCTAGGCCTTAAGCTCTGTAGCGCGGGTGTATCGCGAGCGGGTTCGCATCCCCAGAGAAGGGGGTGCGCCGCAACCATGTGCGGCGCAGGGGGAAGACCTTCCCCCTGCCCTTTTTATTTCCTTACATAGTTCCTGATTTTCCCGCGGAGGTAGTCGGACAGCTCGTCCTTGTGCACGCGCTCCTGCTCCATCGTGTCGCGGTCGCGTACGGTGACGGTGCCGTTTTCCTTGGTGTCGTAGTCGATGGTGACGCAGTACGGAGTGCCCGCCTCATCCTGGCGGCGGTAGCGACGACCAATGGCGCCGGCCTGGTCGTAGTCCGTCGCGTAATCATGCTTCAGGACCTGGCGTATATCCTGGGCAAGCTCGGCCAGGCCGTCCTTCTTCATCAGCGGCAGTACAGCGACGGTAATCGGGGCAAGTTCCGGGTGGAACTTCATTACCGTGCGCCAGTCGTCGTCGTTGCCCTTGTCCGCGACCTTCTCCTCCTGATAGGCATCGCACAGGAGCATCAACAGCTGGCGGGTCAGGCCGGCGGAAGTCTCGATGATGTACGGGATGTAGCGCTCGTTGCCGTTGTCCTGGTCGATGTACTGCAGGTCCTTGCCTGAATATTCCTGGTGGCGCTTCAGGTCGAAGTCGGTGCGGTTGTGCACGCCCTCGAGCTCCTTGAAGCCCATCGGGAATTCGTACTCGATATCGTAGGCGTCCTTGGCGTAGTGCGCGAGCTCGTCCTTGCCGTGCTGGTGCCAGCGCAGTTTGCCCATGTCGACGCCGAGCTTCTGGTAGTAGGCCCAGCGCTGCTCGCGCCAGTAGTCGAAAAACTTGACGTCGTCGCCGGGCTTGACGAAGTACTGCATCTCCATCTGCTCGAACTCGCAGGTGCGGAATATGAAATTCTTCGTAACGATCTCGTTGCGGAAGGCCTTGCCGACCTGCGCTATGCCAAAGGGTATCTTCATGCGATTGGACTGCACGATATTCTTGTAGTTGACATAGATGCCCTGGGCCGTCTCCGGACGCAGGTAGATCAGTCCCGTGCCGTCATCGACGGGGCCGATGTTGGTCTTGAACATCAGGTTGAACTTGCGGGTTTCCGTCAGTTCACCGCCGCATTCCGGGCATATCTTCTGGGCAAGCTTATCCTGGTCTATCTGGTCGGCACGAAAGCGCATCTTGCACTTCTTGCAGTCCACCAGCGGGTCGGTGAAATTCTCGACATGGCCGGAGGCCTCCCAGGTTCTGGGGTGCATCAGGATGGCGGCATCGAGGCCGACGATATCGTCATGGAGCTGGGTCATCTCCTTCCACCAGAACCGCTGGATGCGGTTCTTCAATTCTATGCCCAGCGGGCCATAGTCCCAGGCGCCCGACTGGCCGCCGTAGATTTCCGAGCTCTGGAAGACGAAGCCGCGTCGCTTGGCGAGCGACGTGATCTTGTCCATGGTCACTTCTCTGCCCTGTTCCGATATTGCCATGCTGTGCTCCTCGCCTCGCTCCCGCATGGCGCGCGGGAGGGGTGGTGGTGTCGTTCCGCAGAACGCGCGCGAAGTATAGCAGGCGCGGCTCGAAGGCGGCAATATGGCCTTGCCGGAACTGCTCATCCTTTGTCGAATTGATTATCGAGCGCGGGATGCGTTCAGCCCCAGACCAGCCAGTACGATCAGCGTACCGACGATGGTGCGCAGATCGAGGGCACCGCGCATGGCCCAGTCCAGGGCGACTCCGGTCAGAGCCTGCCCTCCGAACATCAGCAGTGTGGCATACAGGGCCGGCAAGCGCGGAAACACGTAGTTGGCCATCCCGACCATCATCACACCCAGGAGGCCTCCACCCAGGGCAAGGACCGGACCAGCCTGAGTCACAGCCGCCACGAATCCGTCCATCGACCCGAATCCCGATGCGGAACCGGACAGACTGACGAGGATCGCTATCGTGGCAGTCGTTCCGAGTCCAGTCACATAGTTGGCGCGGGTACTGCGCAGTATGCCGATCCGGCCCGCCAGCTGGGCATTCAGGATGAACGAGAAGGCTGGCAACATGCCTGCCAGCATCGCGAGAGGCGCATAGGCGATGCTCCTGAAATTGAATCCGGAAATCACGAGGATTCCAGACAGCGCCATGATGAAGCCAGGCAGCGCCTTGGGGCCAAGCGGGTACTTCTTTCTGCCCAGGAATCCGGTCGTGTCCACAAACAGCGAGAAGATGGCCTGTCCCAAGAGCGACAGCGATACCGCCAGTGACGCATCCATGTTCGCGTATGCGACATTGCAGGCAAGAATGGTGCCGACACCGACGATCCCGCCCGCATAGAGGTATACAGGAGGGCGATCATGCGCCGATCGATCCCGCCTGACCGCGAGGACGAGGCTTATGGCCACGAATCCCACGAGGTGTACGACCACGATGGAGCGCAGGTTGCCCACCTGAAGCGAGAAGCGGCTATTGATCGCGTTCATCATCGTGATCAGGACTCCACTGAATGGAGCTAGAATGTACTGCACGGCATCCTCCCGATGCGACCAGTATCGATTCGCTGGCCTTGTCAGGATAGGACGTATGTCCTATTTTGATACATCGGTATGGCAGGGGGCGCCAATATGGAAAGCATAGCCGGATACGTCGAACGCTACGCGCTGCAGGAGCTGCTGTCGCCCGATCTGATAGACGAGCTCAAGCCCTTCAGCAGGCAGGGCGGCCAGTACCTGATCCATGCGGGCGATCCCGTGGACAGGCTGCTTTTCTTCGTGGCGGGCAAGGCCAAGGTCTACAGCCGCATGGAGAACGGCACATCGCTGTTGATACGGTTCTACCGTCCCTTCGACATCCTCGGAGACCTGGAACTCTTTGCGCTTGATCGATACCTGATGGATGTCGTGGCCATTTCCGACACGCTGTGCCTGAGCCTGCGTGCCGACCTGATACGAAGGCGCGCCGCCGACAACGCTCCCCTTTTGATGCGCCTCTGCGAGCGCCTTGGCAGGAAGCTGGCCGACTCGAACGTGGCCGCGACGATCAACCTGCGGTATCCGGTGGAGAACAGGCTGGCCGGCTATCTCATGGCCACCATCGATGATTCCGATGGCTCGGCGACGGTCGCGGCCTGCCCGACCGACGACCTGGGCGAACTGGCCGATCTGCTGGGCGCCAGCTATCGTCAGCTCGGCCGCGTGGTGCGCAGCTTCCGCGACCAGGGCATTCTTGAAGCCAGGCGCGGACGGCTCGTCATAACCGACAGACGCAAGCTCGAGCCGCTAGCCAGGGACTGCTACACCTGAGGATACCGGCTCCTAGAGCAGCCCATACACCCCGCCGACGATGCTGAACACGAGCCCTATCGCGAGCGCGGCCATCGGGGCGAATACCAGCCCCGTCTTGAGCATGTCCCTGATGGAGAAATAGCCTGTTGACCATGGCAACACGTTGACCGGACTCGTCGTAACGAGAATCACCGCGAGGTTGGCGGCGAAGCCCGCAGCCAGCGCGTAGAGCCGAGGATCGATGCCGATGGTCGGGCCGAGCGACAGTACCAGCGGCACGATGATCGTACCGGTCAGGGTGTTCGACGAGAACACCACCTTGACAGCAAGCACCCCGATGACGACCGCGGCGATACGCCAGAATGGCGTCAGGCCTCCTATGCCACCGAATGCTATCTGCGCCACCCACGCGGCTGCTCCCGACTTGTACAGGGCCGTTCCCAGCGCTATTCCGGTCGCTATCAGCATGACGCCAGCCCAGTCTATGTCCTTTTCGATATCCTTCCAGCGGAACGATGTCACCCCTGGGAAGAACAACGCTGCCGCGCCAAGTGCGGCGACGAAGCCGACGCTTGGATTGAACCCGGTAGCCCTGGCGACGAGCGGAGCGGTCAGCCACAGCGCGACGACCGTCAGGAACACGACGGCGACGGCATACTCGTCACGCCTTGAACCGGCTCCCTGCTGCGTCGGTTCGACTCCAAGGCTGGCTGCCTTGGTCAGGCGCGGACGTTCCGGCGGCGACAGGATGGTGATGACGAGCCATGCCACCGGCACCAGGATGATGACAACCGGAATGCCGAAGGCCATCCAGTCGACGAAGCCGATGTTGAAATGTGCCAGTTCTGCCATGAAGCGGACGACGACGGGGTTTGAACCGGATCCGGCAGGAGTCCCGCACGCACCGATCAGCGGACCCCATGCGACCGCCATCATCAGCGCGCGACCGAAACGGCTGGTGCCCGGTGTCTCACCCTCGGCCTGCAGCAGACCAAGCGCAAGCGGCAGCATCAGGGCGGCAGCGGCCAGCGCCGTTACCCACATGGCCAGCGCGGCTCCCGCGACCAGGAATCCAAGGATGATGGCGCGCGTCGAATCGCCCGTCAGCCTGAGGACGCTGCGGCCGAGCCGAGCGGCCAGACCGGAGCGGCCCATCGCCGCGGCGAGCGACAGTACGCCTATGAAGAACACGATCGACTCATCGCCGAAGCCGGTCTTGACCAGGTCCGGCCATGTCGACACCCCGAGCACGGCCATCAGCGTCATCGTGAAGAGACCGGTAATGTGGAACGGCAGCGCCTCGCCTACCCAGAGCACCAGGGCAAAGGCCAATGATGCGAGCGCCTTGCGGCCGGCGGCACTCAAGGCCACGGTGCCCGCAGGCTGGCCGCCCGGCAGGAGCAGTATCGTCATGAACAGGGCTATGCCAACGGCCAGCACGACGAGTCGCTGAACGATTGAATGCTGCTTCTTGTGATGAGCCTGGTTCATCGTCTTCCACCCGCGCCGGCCTTCTGCTGCGACAGTGCGGTGGCCAGCAGATCGCCAACCCTGGCTGGCCTGTCGGCGACCAGCGCCCCGACGCTTTCAAGCAACCGCGCCTTGTCCAGGGCCGAGCCTGACCCGCCGGAGCTGATGGCGCCTGCATGTCCCATGCGCCGGCCTGCGGGTGCGGTCCTGCCACCGATGAAGGCGACGAGCGGCTTCCTGAACGAGCCCGAACGTATGGCCTCTGCCACTTCTTCCTCCATCGTTCCCCCGAGCTCGCCGATGATCACGACCGCGTCGGTGCCGGGATCGGCCTGGAAATCGGGCAGGTATTCCGCGAAGCGGCTGCCAGGAATCGGGTCTCCGCCCACGCCGATCAGGCTTGACACGCCATAGCCGCCCTTGACGACCATCGCGGTCACCTCGTTGGTCAGCGAGCCCGAGCGCGTCATCACACCGATGCGGCCGGGCTTGTAGACGCGCTCTATCCAGAAGGGAAACATGCCCATCATGGCCTGCCCGGGGCTGATGACACCGGATGTGTTGCCGCCAACGATGCGTGCGCCGAGCCTGAGGGCCGCGGCCCGTATCATCGCCGCTTCGTGCAGCGGTATGCCATCGGCGACGGTGACGATCGTGCGGATTCCGGCGTCCAGTGCCTCCATGACGGCATCCATGGTCAGGCGCGGCGGTACGAATATCATCGAGGCGTCGGCACCGGTCGCCGACACCGCGGCACGCACGGTGTTGAAGACCGGCACGCCCTCGACGTTCTGGCCTTCCTTGCCCGGTGTAACGCCCGAGACAACGGTTGTGCCGATATCGATCATGTGCCTGGTCCAGAAGGCGCCTTCGGAACCGGTGATACCCTGAACCACGACCCTGGTCGTTCTGTCGATGAAGATGCTCACCGCGTGCCTCCCTGTGCCAGCCTGACCGCGGAACGAACGGCTTCCTCGGTGTCGGAGAGTGGCTGGAGTCCCGCCGCCCGCAGGGTGGCCTGCGCTTCCTCCTCGCCGGTGCCGCGTATGCACGCGACGATCGGACATCGGGGCTTGAGCTTGGCTATTGCCTCGGCGATGCCGGTCGCCATGACATCGGCACGCGCTATGGTGCCAAAGGTGACGATCAGCACGACCTTCGGGTTGTTGCCCAGGCACAGTTCCATCGCCCGCACCGCGTTGCGGTAGTTCGGGCCACCGAACTCCAGATAATTGGCCACGCTGCCGCCCTCATAGTTGACCAGGTCGTAGACGGTCGTCGTCAGGCCAGCGCCTGCGCACATCAGCGATATGTCGCCGTCAAACTGCAGGTATGGTATGCCTTCCCTGGCCGCCTCGTAGGCGATGTCGGAATCGTAGTAGTCGCGTCCTGGTTCAAGCGCGGCATGGCGGAACATCGCGTTGTCATCAATGGCCAGTTTGCCGTCGCCCGCGATGGCGGAACCGTCGGCAAGCATGAACAGTGGATTGATCTCGGCAAGTTCGGCATCATGGGAGCGGAATACGTGCCACAGCTGCTCCAGTACCGTCGCAACGCTCTTCGCCTGCTTGCCATCCAGACCCAGCCCATAGGCGATGATCCTGGCCTGAAACGGCCGCAGGCCTTCCTGCATGTCGACAGGCTGCCGCATGATCCGTTCGGGGGCCGTCTTTGCCAGCTCCTCTATGTCCACACCGCCTTCGGCGCATGCCAGGACCAGCGCCGAGCCGGTCTGCGGATCGAGCGAGATGGCCAGGTATATCTCTCGCACATAGGGCATGGCTTCTTCCACCAGGATGCGCTTCACCTTGTGTTCCGAAGCGAAGAGCCGCCGTGCCTCCGATCCGGCGGCGCTGGCATCACGGGCCAGGACGACGAGGCCCGCCTTGCCGCGCCCGCCGCGCAAGACCTGCGACTTGATGACGCGGGGCCAGCCCACGTCGGCCGAGACGACTGTCGTTTCGTCGGTCGCCAATACCGCCTTGGGTACGGCCATGCCGGCTGCAACGAAGGCCTCCTTGGCCTGGTATTCAAACAACTTCATGCTATGCCCCTACTGTGCCACCCTGCTGGCCGATCCGCCGCCATACGCCATGGCGTTCAATCCCGTCCGTACTTGGCCAGATACTCACCGAAGATCTGCGCATCATCAGGACGACTTGGCGACAATGGCAAGGAAAGCCATGTGATGTTGATGAAGTGCTTCCAGTGGATGTTCTCCGTGGTGATATTGCCTCCCCAGGTGCCACAGCCCAGCGTGACCGTGCTGGGCATGCCATTGGCGAAGGTGCCGCCGTTGCCAGAGGCCATGCCCTGCCGCACCATGATGCGGCTGGAGTGCATCGTCGAACCCATCCGGTCGATATAGTCGTCCCTATGGCTGAATATGCCCGAGCTGTGGCCGGTGCCGCACGCATCACAGATACGTACGACCGTCGCAAGGCCTTCATCGAACGAGGCGCACTTCCAGAGTGTCAGCACCGGGGAAATCTTCTCCTGGGTGAACTTCTCGCGCTCCGGGGTATCGGTCGCCTCGACCATCAGGAACCTGGTGCCCGCCGGCACGGCAAAGCCGGCATCCTGGGCTATCGTGTTGGCGCTCCTCGCTATGATCTTCGGATTCAGCCCCTCGTGGCCATCCTTGCCCGGTATCCAGAGCCATTTCCGCAATTTGGCCTTCTCTTCGGCCGAGCAGAGATGGCCGGCGTTGGCCTGCATCGCCTTGACGAAGGCGGCATAGACAGAGGCATGCGCTACCACCGAGTTCTCGCTTGAACAGCTCGTCGCATTGTCAAAGGCCTTGCTGACGGCGATCTTGGCCGCTGCGTCGACCGGGTCGGCGTCCTCCGCCAGAAGCTGGACGGCGTTGCCGGGGCCGACACCATAGGAGGGCGTGCCGGAAGAATAGGCCGCCTTGACCATCGCGCCGCCGCCGGTGGCGACGACGAGATCGACCTGCCGCATCAGTTCCTGCGTCAATTCGACGCTGGGCTCCTCGATGACCTGGACAAGATCCTCGGGGGCGCCCACCTTCCTGAGGGCCTGCCGCATGAACGCGACGGCCATGCCGGTCGATTTCCTGGCCTTTGGATGCGGCGCGAATATGACGGCATTGCGCCCCTTCAGGATCGAGAGGCCATTGGAAGCAGGAGTGGCCGTCGGGTTGGTCACCGGGGCCAGCGCTCCTATGACACCCACGGGCTTCGCATACTTGCGTATGCCGCGCTGCTCATCCACCTCGATGAGGCCCACCGTCCTGGCAGTACGGATGTCGCGGAGCACGCCAAGCACCTTGTTCTTGTGCTTGGTTATCTTGTCCGCTACCACACCCATGCCGGTCTCCTGCACCGCGCTCGCGGCCAGGGCCGCTATGTTGCCATCGTTGTAGACCGACCAGCCGACCGCGACGCACACCTCGTCTATGCGGGCCTGGTCCCAGGTTGCGGCCACCGATTGGGCCGACCTGGCCTTGGCCATGTAGGCAGCGATGATCGCCTCGTTGTCACTCATTTGAAATTCTCGCTCTCGAGTTCGACGACCTTGTTGAACGCGTTGGTCAGGAAGTCCTTCTTGAACTCCATCTTCTGGGTAAACGCGACAGCCAGCCAGGCATCGACGATCTGCGTGCCGAGGAACGGAGCGGTAATCCAGCCACCCATCGTTATAACATTGGCGTTGTTGACGATCCTGGCGCGCTCGCCCGAGAACAGGTCATCGACGACGCAGGCGTACACGCCCTTGTGTTTGTTGGCGACAATGGCCATGCCCTGGCCGGTACCGCATATCAGGATGCCCTTGTCCGCTTCGCCCCGCTGCACGGCTTTGGCTACCTTTGGTGCCTGTATGAAATAGGGCTGTGGCGCATCGGCGCTCTCGATGCCGAAGTCCACGAGCTCGATATCCTTGTGGTTATCCTGGATGTGCTTGACTATCTCCCGGGCCAGCGGAAAGCCCGACAGGTCCGATGCTATCGCAAGTTTCATCATTGCTCCTTATGACAGTGGAATGCGCCGTGCCCGTATGGCCTAGTGCAGGCTCTTGACCGCGCTTGCTATATGGGAAGCGGTCAACTTGAAGTGTTCCGCCAGCCAATCCTGGGTACCGACCTCGCCGAACTGCTCGGCACCGACGCCGATCCGTGCCAGCCTGGCGGGCACACCGGCCTCGGCGAGCAGTTCCGCCACCGCTCCGCCAAGGGCTCCAGTGACACGGTGATTCTCACAGGTCACCACGCGCCCGCTCGCCTTGGCATGTTTCAGTATCTCGGCCCTGTCGAGCGGCGCGAGCGTGAACACATCGAGCACCGCCGCCTTGATGCCTTCAGAGGCGAGCAAATCCGCGGCCTTCAGCGCTTCCGCGACCATCAGCGCGCCGAGAGCCACAATGGTCGCATCGTCACCCGTCCTGAGCACCTTGGCCTTGCCAAATTCGAAGCGCTCGCCTTCGGGATAGCGGTCCGGCGCGGGCTTTCTCTGCAGCCGCAGGTAGGTGCAGCCGGACCGCTCGGCAGCCAGGCGGACGGTCGCCTCCAGCGAGACCGGGTCGGATGGTTCGACGATGACGAGGCCCGGAATCACGCGCATCAGGGTCAGGTCCTCGAGCGGCATGTGCGTGCCGCCGTTGTATGCGGCGGTTACTCCGGGGTCGGTACCGACGAGCACGACATTGAGTCCGGCATAATTGGCCGAGAGGAAGAACTGGTCATAGGCACGGCGGCTGGCAAAGCACGCGAAGGTAGCGGCAAATGGTTTCTTGCCGGTGGCAGACAGTCCGGAGGCCACGCCAACCAGGTTGGCTTCGGCAACGCCGACATTGAAGAAACGGTCGGGGTAGGCCTTGGCAAAGGGCCCGGTGCCGGTCGCCTTGGCAAGATCGGCCTCGACGACACAGATGCGCGGATCGTGCCCGCCCAGCTCCACGAGCGTCTGGGCATAGACAGCCCTCATTTCCCGGTCAGCCATGGATCGCCCCCTCGGTGGTCATCGCCTTCAGTACGGCTTCCAGCTCCGCTGGCCCGAATGGCGCGTTGTGGCTCTCGGCCTTGCCCTCGAATGCGGGTATGCCCTTGGCCTTGATGGTATCGAGCACAATCATTACAGGTTGCCCCTGTATCGAGCGCGCCTCGAGTAGTGCCCTGTCAAGGGCGGCGAGGTCGTGTCCGTCCACCTCGATGGCCTTCCAGCCAAAGGCGTGCCACTTGCCCGCCAGGTCTCGAAGGCCCATGACGCTGTCGGTTGAACCATCGATCTGGAACTTGTTGTAGTCGGTGAAGGCTATCAGGTTGTCCAGTTTGTAGTGGGCGGCGAAGGCCGCGGCCTCCCAGACCTGGCCCTCATCGCTCTCGCCGTCACCGATGATGGCCCAGCATCGGCGCGTGCTGCCATCGGGGCGGGGGCCATCCATCCTGAGCCCGAGCGCTATGCCTGTCGCGGCCGAGAATCCCTGGCCAAGCGAGCCGGTGCTCATGTCCACGCCGGGGGTCAGCCTGCGGTCGGCATGGCTGGGCAGCGAGGTGCCGCCGCGATTCAGCGTCAGCAGCTGCTCCCGTCTGACGAAGCCCTTCTCGACCAGCGCGGCGTAGAGTGCCGGGCCGGCATGTCCCTTTGACAGCACGAACATGTCGCGGTCGGCGGCCTTGTCGTTCGAGGCGTCGAGCCGCATATGCCTGAAGTACAGCATGACCAGCGCCTCTATGACCGACATCGAGCCACCGATGTGGCCGACGCCGAGCGAGGCTATCGATTCCAGGCATCCCCTGCGCACGGCACTGCACATCGCGGCCAGCTGCTTGAGTTCCGCCTCGGTGGCTGGAGTCTGTGGTGTCTGCTTCGTCATGTCGTCACCTTGGCGGCGGTGCCATCCATGAAGTCCTTGCTCTTGTCACCGACCCAGTAGCGCTCGCCGGCTATGCACCAGATGAAGCAGAGCGGCTCGTCGTGACTGAACACCGGATGATAGTTGAGCAGCGGAATCGTCACATGGGAACCAACCTCGACCTTCTTGACGAAGAACATGTTCTCGTCATCGGGGTAGACCTCCATCGCGCCCTTGCCCTCAATGAAGGAGTAGCACTCCTCCTGATCGGTATGGTTGTGCGGCGGCCAGGCCCGCGAATGATCCTCATAGAAGGTGTAGCCGGCCATGAAGCGGTCAGACTGCTCGGCGACATCGAACATCAGGTGGACCTTCTTGCGCTTCAGAATCCTGATCCTGGTCGGATCGTCACGCAACGCGGCCCACTGCATGTGCTGAACCGGGTGCTCCTTTTCGGCCTTGGCCCGGTATATATAGAGCTTTCCCGGCTCCGTGCCACCCTGTACGGCGAATTCCGCGCCCCGCGTTATGTACAGGACGTCATAGTGTGCCAGCTTGTAGGCTTTTCCTTCAACATCGACCGTTACCGCCCCGCCGACGTTGAAGATGAGCGTCTCCTCATGCTTGTGGCAGAGGCTCGTCATGCGAGCGTCCACGATCTCCAGCTCCGCGAGCGACAGGAGTTCAAGATTCGAACTGCTCTGGTTAAAGACTTCCCGCATGACGGCGCGGCTCTCGCGAGCGTCGAACAGCTTTGCTTCTTTCAAGGCCATATGGACTCCAATCTGTTAAAACCTTTAACTTATTATATCACCGTGGCTGGTTTAGACAAGAGGTTTGTGGCGATATTTGTTAAATACTTTAACATATTGGGATGCATATGCTATCATGCCGATATGAGTACAGGCTACCGTGAAGGATTCCTGGAGCGGAGGACTCGATGAGACGTGTTGCACCGAACACCATGCACAAGCGATACAGGAGTGTCAGGACATGACACCCCATGGTTTCAGTTCACCGGATCTGCGAAAACGGAACCGGGCGGGCATACTGCGCCTGATGCACCGGCATGGAAGCATAGCGCGCAATGATCTTGCCCAGGAGCTCGGGCTGACCCGTGCCTCCGTAACCTACCTGATAAACGAGCTGCTGGCCGATGGCCTCGTTGCCGAGGGAGAGGCATCGGAGGCTGACGGCCGTGTCGGGCGGCGCAAGATATTCATGCACATTCGCTCGCACGCGGCCTGTGTCGTCGGTATCGGTGCGGATTCGGAACGCCTGCAGATTGTCCTGACCGATCTGTCGGGGTCGGTACTCGGCGTACGCAACCTGCCGTCACCATCGTCGAATGAGCATGACGCGGTCGCAATCGAGGCGAATCTTGTCCGCGCGATCAGGCGCGCCCTGGACGAGCTGACCGCGGAGGCCGGCGGGGTTCCGGTACTGGGAGCCGGCATGGTCGTGACGGGCCGTGTCGATTCGGAGGCTGGCGTCTCGCTTCGCGAACCCAGACTCTGGCCCGGGCGCGTCAACCTGCGCGAGCCGCTCGAACTGGCCTTGGGTGTGCCGGTCGCCGTCGACAACAACGTACGCGCCCTTGCGCTGGCAGAGCTCCTGCTGACCGAGGCCAAGGCCTCATCTCCCGCGGGCCTGCTCTTCGTGAAGTACGGCCCGGGAGTCGGAGCCGCCTGGGCCGTCGGCGGCGTTCCTTGGCCTGGAGCTCATTTTCGCAGCGGCGAGCTCGGCCACACCCTTGTCGAGAACGATGGCCCGCCTTGTACCTACTGTGGCCGACGCGGATGCCTCGAGTCGCTGGTGTCGGCGCGCGCGCTTGCCGACACGATGGGCCTGCGTGGTGGACGCGTCGAGCATCTGTGCGCCTCGCTGGAGGCCCATGACCATCAAGCCTTCGCGACCCTGGCAGCGCGGTTCGCCCGCGCCATCGGCAATGCAATAGAAGTCTGCGATCCATCGGTGGTCACGCTCTATGGGGCGCCGTTCCGCACGGGCTCGCTCTTTGACGAGATCGCGAAGCGGGTTGAATCAAACGAACGGCCGTGCGAGATACGTCGCTCATGGCTGGATCCGGATCTGCCGGCACTGGGCGGCGCTGCATTGGCGCTGGACAGATTCTTCCTGGGTCAGGGCGCATAGATATGACAAAGGCCCATCCGGTTGCGCCGGACAGGCCTGTATCGTATCGGAGCGGCGGAATCTACTTTACACGCTCGATGAAGGAACCATCGCGGGTATCGAGCTTTATCTTGGTGCCGATATCGCAGAACAGCGGCACCTGCACCACGTAGCCTGAATCCAGAGTAGCCGGCTTGGTTGACTTGCCCGACGTATCGCCCTTGATGCCGGGTTCGCAGTAGGTAATGGTCCGGTCGATCGCAATGGGCAGCACCACGCCTACCGGCTTGCCCTCGTAGAAGGTGATCTCGACATCAAAATCGTCTTCGGGGGTCAGGTACTGCGCGTTGTCGCCCAGGTCATCCTTGGCCAGCTCGTACTGCTCGAAGGATGTCTGGTCCAGGAAGACGTAGGTATCGCCATCGATGTATGACAGCTTCATGTTGTGCAGATCGAGATCGACTTCGTCGAATTTTTCACCCGAGTCGAGCCCGAGATCGGAGGTGCCACCGGTCAGGAGGTTCTTGACGCGCATCTTGGTGACCATGCCATTGCGCCCGCCCTTCTGCCCAAGCATGCGCTGCACGACGAGCACATCCTTGCCTACCTTGAAAATTGAACCTACGCGTAGCTGAGAAGTTACTAACATGAATGTTCCTTACACCTGTGGATTACGGCCGATTCTTGCCGGAATCACATGAATCGGCTCGATCGATTGCCTTGGTAGCCCATTCTATACGATTTCGTTGATACATGTCATCAGGTGCGCGGCCATGCTGCCAAGCGAAACAAGATCGTCCGACCAGCGCTCGAAACCAGACTGCAGGCTGGACGCGGCCCGCAGCACCGGCAGTATCGATTCCGTGCCGACCACGCATGGCCCATCTGCCGTCCTGTCGTTGAAGGCGATGAAGGCATCGCAGAGTGGCGCAAAGTGACGAGCCTCGAAGAACGGAGCCATTCGATCGAGCAGTGCCCGCACCTTGACCAGCTGATAGGCGCCATCCTGCGGATAGGCGTGCCACAGGAATGGCCGTCCCGCAAGCGCGGCCCTGGACAGCGAGTCCTCACCCCGTACGATCGAGAAATCGGCCGCCAGCACGAGTGCGTCCCAGGACTCCTGCGGTACAAACGGCAGGACCTCCAGAGGAAAGGGTCGGCCGGCCAGCTCCCATGCGGCCGTCAGGCATGGCTGACTCTTGCCGGCAGCCGCGATCACGATGACCGCGCGCTCGCCGGCAAACTCCGCAATGTCGGCAATGATCCGCTCGTAGTCCCGCTCATATCCGAAGACGACGATCCAGAAACTCCGTAGCGAGTCGCTGTCGATGGCCAGGCCAAGCCGCCTCACGACATCGAGGCGGTGCTGATGCCTGCCGGCGCCGCCCCTGCCGCTGGCGAGCGCGTGCATGAACGGCTCATCCAGGATCAGCCCGCCTGTCTTCTCGGTAAATCCTGGCATGAAGATGTACTTCTTGACGAGCGGCGATCGAGTCAGCGAGGGCATCAGATGAAATTCGTCGGCATAGGGTTCGGCGGTCAGATACTCCAGATTGATGATGGTCTTCGTTGCCGAATCGGCAGGATCAAACAGCATGGACTCGAGCCACTCCGGTCGGCCGCATGCGAAGGCCTCGATGACGATGCGGGCTGGATCCCTCTCGTAGATGGCGCGGCATGAAGCCAGGACCGCGGCATCGCCAGACCACGGCAGCACCGTCCATCCCCGCACCACCTGCACGGGTCGCTGCGCGTCAACCTCCGGGCACACGGCGCCGAAGGCCTCCAGGTTGTCGACGATCAGCCTCAGTGCCGGAGCTCCGTCGAGCTTCGAGAGCGAGCGCGCGAGGCGATACACGACGCCGATATCACCGAAGTTGTCCACAACCCTGCAGAGTATATCTATCGTCATGAGCCGCAGTATAGCGCGCGTGCCGGACCGCTGTCCCCACCCTTCCCGATCGGCTGCTTTTGCGCTAGAGTCCCTTGCGTGAACACGACACTGCTTGCCGATGGCCTGGCCGCTCTGCGCATCGAGCATGACGGCACCATACACCAGCGCCTGCTCCGGTATCTGGAAGCGATAGAGGAATGGAATCCGGTCTGGGGACTGGTCGGTGCTTCCGGCGATGAACTGATCATCAAGCACATCCTTGACAGTCTTGCACCGCTGGACCACCTGGACCGACTTGCGGGCCAGGTGCAGTCGACGGACAGGCGGATCAGCCTCGTTGACCTCGGTACCGGCGCGGGATTGCCTGGCGTACCGCTGGCGCTGGTCAGGCCTGCCTTCGATGTGACCCTGCTCGATCGCATGACCCGCCGCATCCGGTTCCTCGAGGCGATGCGCGTCGAACTGGGCCTCGCGAATGTCGATATTGTCGAGGAACAGGTGGAGCGGGCCAAGGGCTCGTTCGACATCGTGACATTCCGAGCGTTCCGGCCGTTCGAACGCAAGCTGTTCAAGCGGGTATTCTCGGTCTGCGCGCCCGAAGGCTTCGTCGTTGCCTACAAGGGCAAGGCGGACAAGGCACGATCCGAGCTCGCGGAGATCGAAGGACTCTTTGCCAGCGCCGAGATACTGCCGGTCACCGTGCCTTTTCTGGCCGATGAGCGCTGCATCGTCGTGATGAGCCCCGCGAGGCGCCGCACATGATTGTCCGTCAGTCGCGCAAGGCTTCCACCACAAATGACCGATCGAGCAGCTGATTGCCCCAGGAGTCCTTGACGACGAGCCGGTACTTGCCTGGCTCGCTGAAACGATAGGCGGGCAGGCTCATCGATGCCTTCTGGGCCAGCCGGACCTTCTCGTCGTGGATCTGCTCCAGCTTGTATGTCTTGGGATTGATCCTGAAGAATAGCACGGTGAAGCTGCCATCGGCGCCGGTGCCATTGGTCAGCATAAAGGCGACGCTGGTGCCGGCCGCGGTCGGTATCCTGTCGGTATAGGACGCCTTGACCGCGGGAATGACGAAGCCGATGTCGACTATCGCTGCATCGGCACCGGAGCCTGCCGCCTCCGGTGCGGCAGGTCTTGCCGGCGTGGCATGACCGGCTGCCGCGCCCGCGATGAAGGTCCTGGCAGCTATCAGCCGCGGAGCCCAGTAGCGGTCGGTCAGGGGCGACACGATGACGCCCGTATGGGGCCCTTCGGAAACGGCGTGAATCACGGTACCATCACCAAGGTAGATCGCGACATGGCTCGGTGCGCCGCCCACGGTGTCGAAGACAAAGACATCGCCGGCCTTGGCCGCGGATGCCGCCACCGGCAGGCCGGCCGTGTAGAATCCGCGGGCGCTCCGCGGCAATTCCAGACCATAGGCTTCGCGGTAAACATACCGGACGAAGCCCGAACAGTCGAAAGCAGCCGGTGACTCGGCACCATAGACGTAGGGAACCCCGCGATACTTGAACGCGACCTCAACGATCTTCTTCCTGGCTGCCTGCTCGGAAGGCTGCGCAAACAACAGAGGAACCTGCAACAGCAGCGCGATGGTGATCGCCGTTCTTCTCATGATGGCACCGTTTGCGGATATGACTTCAGGAACTGCACGATGGCGCCATACCGTTCATCCTGTCCGGGGCCAGACGCGTTCAGGTTCGACAGCAATCCTGCCATGTAGCTGACCATGTCGCTCCGGTCCTCCGGATCGATGGAAGCATCCGATATGAACAGCGTCCTGAGAAAATCGAGTGCCTCCGGCTGCTCATAGGACGGTACGATGACCGACAACATCGAGAGGGCCGTCGGTATGCAATTGACGCTGTGCTGCCTGACATAGAGGATCGACTCGGTGATCGCGATCGCCCGATCGCGCAAGGCGGCAAGCTCGACAGCATAGGTCGCCGAAAGACCGGACGCGAACAGGATGTCGGCAAGCTTGCGGTAGGTGTAACAGACGACCAGTACATGCAGGCTGGGAACACAGAACAGATGCGGATCGACAGCATACACGAAGGCCAGCCTCCTATTGGGCGCCCGTTCCGGACGCCGCGTCGTGGAAAGGCACTGACCGTAGACCAGGGCCGCATCGACATAGCAGCGCTCCAGACCAGTCATGAACTCGAGGATCGCCTCGTTGAAGCGGCGACCTTCCCGATAGCGGATGTAGCTGAGCGCCGAAATCCACATCTGTACGAAGCCAAGGTAGGTATCGATCGCCTCGTAGCGAACGGGAACGCGCGCATCAAGGGTATGTTCGATGTTGCGGACCTCAGGCGCCTTGGGTGTACCGGCGCGCAGCGCATGCCGGTACAGGAACTGATCGATGAAGAACTTCCTGGCAACAGTACTGCCGAAGCGAAGCGTTCGCCGGAGCAGTCGCCAGCTCGTCAGGACAACCGCTACCAGATAGACGGTGCTGCCGGTCAGTATTGGATTCGAATCAACGTGCGCCTGGTCGTGCATGCTGGAACGCTACCCGCCACCTACAGGATGTCACGAATCGCGGGAAGGTCCTTCACCGTGATCGTTGCCTGTATTGAATCGATGCCCTGGTTGTCTTCATGTTCGACCATGGCCATATGTATGCTCGGCATGCCGAAGCGGTTGGCCATCTCGATGTCCTGGGACAGGCGGTCGCCAATCATCACGCACTCCGACGGCTGGTGCGGTATTCCCGACAGCACGGCCTGCATGAATTTCTCGTGGGGCTTTCTATAGCCGATGTCGCTCGAAACGAAGACCGCATCGAAATATTCCGACAGTTCCAGATTGACCAGGATCTGCTCCACCAGCACTCGTGAGACATTGTTTGATAGCAGGTACAGTGGATACTTGGTCTTCAGGTATTCGAGCAGTGCCTTGGCATCATCGAACCTGACTGTAATGTCCAGTTCCGGCTTGATGAACAGGAACTCGAGCTCATCCCATGTGGCAGCGTCGAGGTGGTCCATCGGGACACCATGCCGCGACAGGAACTCGCGCAGCTGGCCGCGTATCTCGTATTCGCGCAGGCTCGTCTTCGCTTCCTTCCTGAGACGTTTCTTCTCTTCGATGAACTGGCCGACCAGTTCCTCGGCCCGTGCACCAGAGACGCCAAGCCGGCCCAGTACTCCAGTGATGCCTGCCTCGTTGATGGCCTCCCATTGTCCGCCTATCGGAATGTCGCACAGCGTGCCCGCGAGATCAAAGCAGATGGCCTTGACTCCGGCGAAGCGATTCCTGTCAAATTCTTTCGTCATTGTCATCATGGTTCGAGCCATCCCCTCTATCGAAAATTCACAGGGCGGTTTCTGCAGGCGCTGCTCGACCGACCGCCACGAAGGATCGGTATCCTTGCCGAGCCCGCGTTCCACCAGCGCGACGGCATCGTCGAGCGTTCGCGGCCACCAGCCATATCCTTCGGACTCAAGCCAGGCGGCGCAATGTCGTTCATTGGCCATTGCCTTGAGAACCATGAATGGCCGCTGCAGATAGATTGCCTCAAACACCACATTGAGTCCAGCCTTGCCGGCCGACATGTCTGCTGCATAGACCCAGTTCTGCATGTCCGTTGTGAAGCCAAGTATGCGAAGCACGAACGCTGAATCGATGACCGAAGCCTTCCACCCCGCGTACCAGTCCTCGATCTCGGCACGCAGCGCCTCGTTCTTGCCACACACGGCCACCACCTGCACGGGCAGCGTGCGCAGGGCAAGCTCCCGTATCAGCGACCAGTCCCCTATGCCCTCGCCACCGAAAGACAGCACAATCGTGAATCGATCCTGCAGGCCGAGCGATTCGCGAACCTGCGCACGTGGCTTGAACGTCACGGCGTATTTCTGATCGATTGGAAACCCGGTCATCGTTATTCTGGTCTCAGGGCTGCCGGCACGGATCATCGCCTGCCTTCCCGCCTCTGTCGAGACGAAGAACATCTCCACGAGTCTGGTGCCGTAGACCGGGTGGGAAGCGATCACCTCGGAGTTGTAACCGAAGACCGGAATCTTCCTGCCACCGACCCTGATCCTGGTGCCGCCCGTGCGATGCCACATGGCTGTACCATTCTTCAACAAGCGCTCTACCGGGAATAGCGGCAGGAAATGGGTAATCACGACGAAATCGGGTCTCTGTCGATCAAGGTAGGCAAGAATGCGGGAGCCAAACAGGGGAATCATCAACGCGAATACAGGCTTGAAGAAGTGCTCTCCAATGGCATAGGTCAGGCGGAAGAGCCACTCGTGTCGGAGCATCCAGCGCCAGTTGTTCTTGATGCCACGGTCAAAGCGTGTGGCACCGATCGCGTCAAACATGTCGACAATCCGAGCGTCCACCCCGAACTTCTGCAGCTCATTCGCGATGGCGATGGATGGCGACTTGAAACCATAACCGGTTTCGACGTATAGTATTAACGCTTTCATACGAGAAACAGTAGCACGCAAATCAAGACGGTTGCAACACCGAAGCAGGAGAATGAAAATTAACAGCCCGCGCAAGATCTTTAAGAAACGGCTGCTCATTCTGGAGCGCAACAGTCTTCGACCCAAAGTCATCAACAACCTCAAGCTCTTCCTGAACATGGTCCATTATTTTCTGGACTACTATGTAATCAATTCTTTCCGATTCAATGAAATTCAAAACGATCTCGGCGCCAGTTTCACGACCATTGCCCGACACAATGACAGGCTGATCAAACGGGCGGATGCGGCCGGGGAAGCCAAGCTGGTTGACGAGATACTGTGGCTCAAGCGCTTCGAGAATACGGGTCTTGCCGACAATCTGCCCATGATACACAACTTCTCCGTAGAGCCGGGTTCGGTCTTCTACGAGATGAAGTATTACAACTATCCCAATCTCAGGCGCATCATCCTGTCGCAGATGAATGCCTCGTTCTTCATCCGCATGCGCCTGCGGTACCTGCTCGAGATCCTGCATACCTTCCTGTGGATACCAGAGAACTCCATACCGGCACCGGATGATTTCGTGGTTGCCGAACACCTCAAGAAATACGACCAGCGATTCGCAGCATTGCTCGAAAAGGCACCCTGGTTCTCGACCTTTCTGGAGTCTGACACGATATCGGTGAACGGCGAAGACCTGCTCAACGCGCACACGATCGTCCGATCGATCCGCACGAGTGACACGATCATCGCCAGCCTGAGACCGGAACGCGTGTACCTCTCGCATGGCGACATTCACTCGAACAATATCCTGTGTGGCATCGCGTGGTCGAACATGATCTTGCTCGACTGTCGCGGAAAGTCGAACAGCGGAACGGACTATTTCGATCCGGCCTATGATATTGCCAAGCTGTTCCATGATTTCAGAAGCCTCTATTCGTTGATCGAGCTGCATCGCTACTCCCTGTTCCATTTCCCTGGCACTGGTGCCGGCCAGGCGGACACGACACCGGAGCTGGAGTTCAAGTTTCTGGACAAGGAAGGCCAGGAGCGCTTTGAAATGTACTATCACTACATCAGGGACATAGTCTCCAAGGACTTCACCGAATACGGCAACCTGATAGAGCGCGCCGAATTCATAGAAGCGATGCTGTTCCTGACGATGATTCCGTTGCACCTGCGCATAAAGGACGAAGGCCTCGCCTGCTACCTGACCGGTGTACGCAGGCTCAATGAATGGCTTGGTACCTATCATCCCGAACAGCTGAAGGCGCTGCGTTCCAGTGTCGGGCTTCCAAAGGAGCATGCATGAAGGCCGTCATTCTGGCCGCTGGACGCGGCACACGGTTGCTGCCGTATTCGAACATTCTACCCAAGCCGCTGATGCCCATCGAGCGCGACGCCTCGGGTGCCTTCAGGCCGATAATCGACAAGCTGATACAGCAGATCAAACGGGCCGGCGTTGACGAGATAACCATCGTCGTGCAGTACAAGGCTTCCATGATCATGGAGTACCTGCAGGATGGCGCCGCGTACGGTGTCAGGATATCCTACGCATACCAGGGCGAGCTCGATGGCAACGCCGGCGCGTTCTACCGCGCACGACATCTGGTCGCCGGCGATGATGTCATCGTGACGGACAGCGACAATTATTTCAGCAACGACTCGATATTCTCCGACATGGCGAACCTGCATGCGCGCACCATGCCCGCGGTGACAGTCGGTGTATCGCGGGTCGCCACACCCTCCAAGTTCGCCATCATCAAGACCGACGCGGCCGGCCGCGCCCTCGATATATTCGAGAAACCGAAGGATGACCCGTCATGGGGCAACCTGGCCAAGAGCGGGATGATGATTCTGTCGAGGGACGTGGCCGCCATGGATCGATCGATATCACTGAGCCCGAACGGCGAGTTCACGACGACGCAGATAATCAAGTATTGCCTGCAGGCTGGAAGACCGGTCAGCCTCTTCGATATCGCCGATGGATTCCACGACATCGGTACCTGGGACGAGTACGGTCAGGTGATCGCGGCGACCCTGGCTGGTACACAGGATCGCCGCTGATACGCGCTTGTGTCAGTGCTGCTGTTTCTCGATCTTGGCCCAGGTGTCGCGTAGCGATACGGACCGGTTGAAGACCGGCTTGCCACGGGCCGAATCGGGATCGCAGCAGAAATAGCCCAGACGCTCGAACTGGAATGCGTCTCCAGGCTTGGCCGATTCGAGACTGGGCTCTCCGAATGCGCCTGATACAACCTGCAGCGAATTACGATTGACCGTCGTGACCCAGTCGATGCCTTCAGGTACTTCCATTGGGCGCTCCGCGGTGAACAGCTTGTCAAAGAGGCGTGCCTCTATCGGCACGGCATGCGCTGCCGAGACCCAATGAATCGTACCCTTCACCTTGCGATTGTCCGGCGCGTTGCCACCGCGGGTTTCCGGATCATACGTGCAGCGGACAGCCGTAATCGCCCCGCTTGCCGGATCCTTGTCGAAACCGGTACAGGTGACGATGTATCCGTAGCGCAGCCGCACCGAATTGCCCGGAAACAGCCTGAAATATTTCGGCGGCGGAACCTCTGCGAAATCGTCCCGCTCTATCCAGAGCTCGCCGGAGCACGGCACGATCCTTTCGCCCGCTTCCGGATTCTCCGGATTGTTGATGGCCTTCAGCTCCTCGACCGCACCCTTGGGCCAGTTCTCGATGATCAGCCTGACCGGGTTCAAGACGGCCATCACCCTGGCGGCGCGCTTGTTCAGATCCTCGCGCAGGCAATGCTCGAGCAGCTGGATGTCGACGAGGCTGTCGGTCTTCGCTATGCCGATCCGTCCCAGGAAATCGCGGATTGCCTCTGGTGTGTAGCCACGACGACGCAATCCGGCGATTGTCGGCATGCGCGGGTCATCCCAGCCGGAAACGACGCCATCCTGGACGAGGCGCAGGAGCCATCGCTTGCTGAGCACCGTGTTGCTGATGTTGAGCCGCGAGAACTCGATCTGCCGCGATGGAAACACGCCGGCCTCGCGGATGAACCACTCGTACAGCGGGCGGTGGATCTCGTATTCCAGCGAGCATAGCGAGTGGGTCACGCCTTCAATAGCGTCGGAAAGGGGGTGCTGGAAGTCATACATTGGATAGATGCACCACGCGTCGCCCGTGCGGTAGTGCCGCTCCCGTCGGATGCGATACATGACCGGGTCACGCATGACCAGGTTCGGATGCGCCATATCTATTTTGGCCCGCAGAGTCTTGGCACCATCGGCAAACTCACCGGCGCGCATCCTGGCGAACAGGTCGAGATTCTCATCGACGCTCCTGTCACGGTAGGGGCTGTTCCTGCCCGGAGGCGTCATCGTGATGTTGTTCTTGTCCGGAACGGCGGTGCCGCGATACTCGCGAATCTCCTGGTCGGATAGATCGTCGACATAGGCGACGCCCTTCTTGATCAGCTTGATGGCAAGCTCATAGAGCTGTTCGTAGTAGTCGGAAGCAAAGAGCACGCGATCCCTGCAGTCTATGCCGAGCCAGAAGGTGTCGCGCTTGATCGCCTCGACATAGGACATGTCTTCCTTCTCGGGGTTGGTATCGTCAAAACGGAGATTGCAGGTGCCCCCGAAATCCTTGGCCACATAGTAATCGATGGTAAAGGCCTTGGCATGGCCAATGTGCATCCATCCATTCGGCTCGGGTGGCAGGCGGGTCCTGACGTAGGCATAGCGCCCGTTCTTCAGGTCATCGGCGACCGCATCACGTATGAAATCGTTGCCGACTCCTTCTGTCTCACTCATTCGGTACTCCTTTTGCATTCGCCTGGGCGGCGGCCTTCAGAGATGCAAGTGCCTTGGCAGCCCGCGCCAGCGCCTTCTCCGTGCCGAGCACCGCGATGCTCTGGAATAGCGGCGGACTCACCTTCGTGCCGGTAACGGCCACGCGCAGCGGCATCAGCAGGTCACCAAGCTTCAGACCAAGCTCCTCCGCCCTGGTCCGGAAGGCGGCCTCGGTGCTGTCGTGATCCGACAGGTCGGCGCTCGAGAGCAGGTGCATTGCAGCCTCGAGGGCGGTGGCGGTGCGGGCCGCATCGAGCTTCTTGGGCAACAACTCGACAACCGGCGGCACATCGGGCTCGAGGAAGAGGAATGCCAGCGCCGCCGGGGCGTCGGACAGGTATTTGAGCCGCTCCTTGACCAGGGGCGCCGCCGCGAGCAACGCCGCTGCCTGTATCGCGTCGGGAGGCGATGCGACGAGGCCTGCTTCGGCCATGAACGGCGTCATACGATCAACCAGCTCGGCATCGGAAAGCATGCGGATATACTGGCCGTTGAACCACTCGAGCTTGACATAATCGAAGACAGCGGGCGCCTTGTTGATGTGCTCGATCGTGAAAAGCCGTGCCAGATCCTCCAGCGAGTACAGATCCCTGCCGTCCTCATACGAGCAGCCCAGCATGGCCACATAGTTTATCAGCGCCTGCTCGAGGTAACCCTTCTTGCGGAACTCATCGACCGCGGTGGCGCCGTGTCGCTTTGACAGCTTGTGTCCATCGGGCCCGAGCACCATCGGCAGATGGCAGAGCCGGGGTGGCTCCCAGCCAAACGCGTCGTACATGATCATGTGCAACGGCGCCGAGGGTATCCACTCCTGGGCCCGCATCACATGCGTTATGCCCATCAGATGGTCGTCCACCACATTGGCAAGATGGTAGGTCGGGAAACCATCGCTCTTGAGCAGGACCGGATCGGGGTTGACGTCGGCGTTCTTCCACTCGATATGACCAAGCAGCAGGTCATCGAAACCGGTGACGCCCTCGAGCGGAATCTTGAGTCGTATCACATGGGGCTCGCCGGCAGCCGCTCGCCGCTTTGCCTCCGCCGGATCTATGGACCGGCATGTCCTGGGGTAGCCAAAGGCGGCCGGCTTGCCGGATTCATCTTCGGCATCGTCGTCATGCGAGTCGTCGGCACAGAAGCAATAGTACGCCTTGTCCATGTCGACCAGGCGCTCGGCGTGTTCACGATACAGGGCGAAGCGCTCCGACTGCACGTAGGGGCCAGCCGAACCCCCGATGTCCGGGCCTTCATCCCAGTAGAAGCCCAGCCAGGAGAAGGTATCATACAGATTCTTGACATAGGTTTCCGAATAGCGCGTACGGTCCGTATCCTCGAGCCTTAAAATGAACGTACCGCCGACGGAACGCGCGAACAGGTAGTTGAACAGGGCGGTGCGCACACTGCCTATATGCTGGAGCCCCGTTGGGGAAGGGGCGTATCTGACCCGGGCTTTCATGGTAATACTCCTGGTACGCTCTGTATCGGGCGAGTATAGCGGGCACGGTCCGCCAGAATCAAGCGCGACGAACCAGACTTTTGCTCTGGAGCCGCAATCATTATTCCGATATTATGATGGATATGAAAGCAATCCGAATCGCCAGCCTGGCCGCTCTCGTCGCGTTCGCGTTCGCCGCACCGTTGTTCGCCCAGCAAGGAGGCGACACGGTCTTTGCACCGTACCCATCGCACATACGCGTGGGCGTTCGCGGCGCAGACATCGTGATCACCTGGGAGGACAGTCCTGACGTTACCGCGGGCTATGCGGTCTACCGGCAGGCGGACTTTCCCGATGCGTCCCGCTTTCAGGATGCCCTGCTGCTCGGGTATGCCGATTCGGGCAGCTCCGAATTCGTCTATACACCGGCCGATGACAAACCCTGGTACTACTTCGTACTGGGCAGGGTACCCGAGGCCGACCGCACGGCGGGAGCCGCCGAATACCGGCTGTTCATTCCATTGCGCAATGTCCCGCTGGAGCCCGTGGCCGTGGCGCCACCCGCCCCGGAGAAGCCGGTTGCCCCACCGCCTGCGGCGCAGCAGTCGCCGCGGCTGTCTGGCATACTCGCCAGAACCGACGGTGACTCCATAGTCGTATCAATCGATGCGTCCGGCGATGTCGGTCGACTGATACTCTACCGCTCCACGAAGCCCTTCACCGGCGCCTCGTCGCTACTCGATGCGGCGCTGACAGCCATACTGGAGAAGGATGCGGGCCCCTACCGCGACTATCCCGTGCCTGGCGTCGATTACTACTATGCTGTCATACCGGAACGTGATCTGATCGGTGGCACCATCGCGCTCGCTTCCGGTGTCAACACGACGGCCGTTCCCGTGTCGATCAAAGCCGGTGTGTACCGAATCGGGCTTCCATCTACCGGCGCGACATCGCGAAGCATGCCCCTGCCCTATCTCGTGCTGACGCGCGGGTTCGAAGATGCAAAACCGATCGGCATCGACGATCCGACGCCGTCAACCAAGCCCCTGTCGGTCGAGACCGAGAAGGCGATATCGATGCTCGACGCCTCCTTTGGGTCGACCACAAAGGCACCGCGGCCACCGATTACCATCTACCCGGAAGATCTGCAGTCGGGCGGTGGCGGCGAGGAATACGCGCTTCGTTCAATCGTCGCATCATATCTGGCAAAGGGTGACTATGCCGAGGCGACGCGGGAGTTCACACTGTATCTGTCCTTGCCCAGATCGCCAGTCAATGCCAACCGGGCGCTCTTCTATCGCGGCCAGGCCCAGGCCATGAGTGGAGCCTGGCGCGAGGCATTCTTTGATCTGCTGCAGGTCCAGGACTCCTACTACCTCGAGTGCTCGGCCTGGTTCGACTATATTCTCGAGGCGCTGCGCGGCTAGAGACCGGCTAGAATCCGAATCGGTATTCGATGACGTGCCGGTAGGCCTTTCCCGGCCGCAGTATGCAACTCGGGAAATCGGGTCTGTTCGGACTGTCGGGATAGTACTCGGCCTCCAGGCAGAATCCGGCGTGCTTGTCGTATATCGATCCACGCTTGCCGCGCAGGTCGTTCATGAAGTTGCCCGAATAGAACTGCACGCCGGGCATGTCGGTGTATGCCTCGAGCGTCCTGCCACTGGCCGGCTCGACCACCGACGCAGCCTTGATCAGGCGCGAGCCATCCCAGCCATCGATCACATAGCAGTGATCGTACCCACCCGCGGCGGCTATGTCGCGACCGATTGGCTTGCGCTTCCTGAAATCGAACGGTGTGTCAACCACAGGCAGTGGCGCACCGGCAACGGGAATGAGCGATTCACCGACGCTGACGTAGTGCGACGCATTGAGCTCCAGTTCATGCTCCAGAATCGTACCATCACCTTCGCCGCGCAGGTTGAAATACGAGTGGTTCGTTATATTGACCGGGGTCGCGGCGTCCGCCGTCGCCTCGTACCGGATGGCAAGCGTATTGTCGGACCTGAGCGAGAAGGTGGCGACGACATCGAGCCTGCCCGGATAGCCCTGGTCGCTGTCGGGGCTCACAAGTTCCATACGAACCGCGGGATTGCCATGATCGGTACTGGCTTGGGCGTGCCAAGAGCGGCGGTCGAAGCCTTTGAGGCCCCCATGCAGATGATTCTTGCCATTGTTGGCGGCAAGCACATGGTCCGCGCCATCGAGCGTGAATCTGGCATTGCCAATCCTGTTGGCGAAGCGGCCAACGGTGGCGCCAAAATACGGGTGCCGTGCCGCGTAACCGGCGAGTGTCGACGAGCCCAACACCACATCGAGCTCCGTGCCTGCTCCGACTGGAATGATGACCGACGTGATGATGGCGCCATATTCAGACAGGCCAACACGCATCACCCCATTGTCCAGGATGAAGAGTCGTGGCTCGCTGCCGTCGGACATGACACCAAAGGGGACTATCCTGACCTCATTAGACATCGTGTACTCCATTCTTGCTGCTGTATCTGAAATACGCCATGAAGAGCAATTCGTAGAGACCGTGGGGCAGAGCCCATTTCAGCGTGATGGCGAATCGATTGAACCAGAGCCCAACGGTATACCGCGCCCGCAGGCGGCGCTTGCGTACAAGCTTCAGGATCAGCCGGGCGAACAGCACCGGGTCTGCCCCGGAGCGTTCGGCATCCTCGATTACCATCATCGTGCGGTGACCTGCCGCCGCATAGGGGCTGGTATCGGCAAACCCTATCGTCTTGCGCGCCGCGATGAAGCCCGTCCTGAAGTCGCCTGGCTCGATCAGCGCGAGCCTGACCGGAAAGCCATGCAGCTCCATGCGCATCGACTCTACAAAGCCCTCCAGGGCGAACTTGCTGGCGGAGTAATAGGCGTTGAATGGCAGTCCGGTACGGCCCATCAGCGAGCCGACAACCAGTATCGTGCCCCCGCCAGCCCGCATCCCCGGCAGCACCTCATGGACGATGCGCGCGACGCCCGTGAAATTCACATCGATCTGGCGCATCGCGTCCGTGATCGGTGTCTCTTCGACCGGCCCGGCAATGCCAAAGCCGTGGCCACATATCAGCGTATCGATGTGGCCTTCCCTGGCCAGCACATAGGATACACCGCTGGACACCGAATCATCTTCGGTTACGTCCATCCTGATCAGCTCGAAGAACTCGTCGGCTCGCCGCAACCTCGACTCCGGAGTGCGGCTCGTACCATAGACGGCATAGCCTTTCTTGGCGAGATACGTCGCGCATGCATTGCCCAGGCCGCTCGACGCACCCGTAACCAAGACGACATGGCGATGGCGTTCAGCCATGCGTTGGCCTGCCGCCGATTGCCGCTATGACGACATCGGCTATGCGTTCCGGTGTCATCCGCTCGGTATTGATGACCAGGTCGGCAAAGTCGTAGCGGTCATTGTCAATGCCGTAGATGGACAGGTAGCGTTCACGGTCTGTCTCGTCACGGCGCTTGGTAAACGCCAGAACCTCTGCGCTGTCGCCGCCTTCGCGTCGACGTATCCGTTCCGAACGCACCTCGCTGGACGCGTGCAGGTACACCTTGAGCGCAGCATCCCTGACCAGCCAGATGGCCAGCCGCGAACCTATGACACAATCACCCTCGTGAGCCATGGCGACCTGACGTTCGTCGAGCGTCCTGTCGTAATTGGCATCGGCGCTCGCCATCTCCAGCAATTTGACGAAGGGGACGCCGAGTTCATCGGCCATCGTGTGGAACGTATAGTTGACAAGCCTTCGACCCAGCCGCTCCGAAACGAGCCGCGACACGGTGGAGTTGCCGCATCCGCTCTTCCCGGAGATCGCTATGATCGAGACTCGCGGCAGTTCTGCTGCGACAGGATTCATTCGATGTTCCTTGCCTGCTCGCGTATGTTCTCCACGGCATCCTTCATCGCTATCACGGCACCGGATATGCGGACGTCGGCGCTCTTCGAGCCTATCGTGTTCGCCTCGCGGTTCATCTCCTGGCAGATGAAGTCGAGCTTCTTGCCGCACAACGGCTCATCCATCGTTGACCGGAAGGCACCGATATGTGAGCGCAACCTGACAATCTCCTCGTTGATCGTGTGCTTCGCCAGGTACGAGGCAAGCTCGGCCAGGATGCGGCTCTCGTCAACAAGATCGCCCATCACTTCCTCGAACCGTGAACGCAGCGTCGTCCGAATCGCCGATTCTATATCGGGCACGGCGGATTCGATCGTGTCCAGGGCAGATTCGAGCGAGCGCAGCTTCTGCTCAAGGTCGAGTCTGGTGGCGGCGCCTTCGCGCTCGCGCTCGGCATCGAAGGCGTCGAGACAGCGTGCCAGCGCAGGGGCCAGGGCAACCCAGAGCTCGTCGGCATCGACGGTTCGTTCGTATGCGATCATGCCATCGATACCAAGGATGTGCGACAGGCGAACCGGCTCGTCGATGCCCGCCGCCG